>Ga0207110_10039_pt1 | contig 29389 bp, 28 predicted proteins | sample Alteio_BWMinHeat_74_FD_153582 | JGI IMG/M metagenome (GOLD analysis project Ga0207110, IMG submission 153582) | Enriched cells from forest soil in Barre Woods Harvard Forest LTER site, Petersham, Massachusetts, United States -... | ecosystem: Environmental > Terrestrial > Soil > Temperate forest >...
AGGTGCGCCGTTTTTAGTGACCGAGCGGCTACTAAGCCAGCCACGCGAGAACCAATCGCCGTAACATGGCCGAGCGGATATAGCGGAAAAACCATGGATAAACGCATCGCCGTCAACCCGCAGATTCATTTCGGCAAACCCTGCGTTGCCGGCACGCGCATCACCTTGCAGAATGTGCTGGAACTGGTCCGCGAAGGGCTGGCGATTGGCGAAACCATTCGCGATTACTACCCGGACCTGACGCCGGGGGACATTCGGGCGTGCGTCCAATTTGCTACGGTTCGCAGGATTTCCAGTTCGGTCGCGTAGCGACCGTCCGACGGTAGGCAGGCACTTCAGTGCCTGCATGATCGCACCAGTTTCCAAGCGTCGCGTAGCGACGCTGTGAGGTCATGCTGTCGCTACGCGACGCGGATTGGGGTTTGATCTCGGTGCAGGCCATAAATGGCCTGCCTACCATCGGACGGTCGCTACGCGACCGACCTGAAATCGAAAACGACTGGCCCGGTGCCAGTGAACTTCTTTTCCTCGGAGATTCTCAATGAAACGCTACGCCATCTTCCTCCTCGCCGCCGCATTCGCGCTGGCTGCCGACGATGTCAAGAAAGAACCGCTGGACAAGGAGTACGCCAATTTCGAAGGGACATGGCAGATCGTTTCCCTCGAAGTCGAGGGCGCGAAGATGCCGGATGGGCTCATCAAGGAATCACGGCTCATCATCAAGGGCAACGAATTCACCATGAAGGAAAAGATCGCGACCTACAAGGGCACGTTCGTTATCGACGCCAGCAAAAAGCCGAAAACGATTGACATGAAGTTCACCGAGGGGCCGGAAAAGGGCAACACGGCGTTGGGTATTTACGAGCTGGACGGCGATGATTGGAAACTGTGCCTGGCTATCACTGCCAAGGAACGGCCCACCGAGTTCGCGGCCAAGCCCAAGAGCGGCCTGGGCCTCGAAGTACTGAAGCGCGAGAAGGCGAAGTAGAGGGCCACCCCGCAGCCTCGATTACTCGGCTGCGGGCTTGAACATGGCGATCGGGCATCGTGCGGCGGACTACCTCATTTGTAGAACTTCACGAACTCCGCACACGTCACGGGCTTGATTTTGCCGGCCCAGCCGGCCTGGCCGAAAGCGAGCATGCGCTCCTGGCACACCTTCTTCATCGCATCGCGGGCCGGTTTCAGGTAATCACGCGGGTCGAATTTGTCGGGGCCCTCGGCCAGCACCTTGCGGATGGCGCCGGTCATGGCCAGACGGTTGTCGGTATCCACGTTGATTTTGCGCACACCATGTTTGATGCCGCGCTGGATTTCTTCCACCGGCACGCCCCAGGTCTGCTTTATCTTGCCGCCGAATTTGTTGATGATGTCCTGCAAATCCTGCGGCACGGAGCTGGAGCCGTGCATCACAAGGTGGCAATTCGGCAGGCGCTTGTGGATTTCGACGATCCGGCCCATGGCCAGCACTTCGCCGTCGGGTTTGCGAGTGAATTTGTAGGCCCCGTGGCTGGTGCCGATGGCCACCGCCAGCGCGTCCACGCCGGTCAGCCTCACGAACTCTTCGGCCTGGGCCGGGTTGGTCAACAGTTGTTCGCGGCTGAGTTGGCCTGCGGCCCCGTGGCCGTCTTCTTTTTCGCCGTGGCCGCTTTCGAGCGAGCCCAGGCAGCCGAGTTCCCCTTCCACTGACACGCCGACTCTGTGGGCCGATAACACTACTTCCCTGGTCACGCGGACGTTGTAGTCGAAGTCGGCCGGCGTCTCGGCGTCTTCTTGCAACGATCCGTCCATCATCACCGAGGTGAAGCCTTGTTCGATGGCGCTCTTGCAGGTGGCGGGGCCGTTGCCGTGGTCCTGGTGCATGGCGATGGGGATGTTCGGATACAGTTCGGCGGCCGCCAGCATGAGGTGCCGTAGGTAGGCGTCTTGCGAATAGCTGCGGGCGCCGCGCGAAGCTTGAATGATCACGGGCGAATCGGTTTCCTTCGCTGCTTCCATGATCGCCTGTATTTGCTCCATGTTGTTCACGTTGAACGCGGCCAAACCGTAGTTATTCTCGGCAGCATGATCCAGCAACAGCCGCACGGGAACCAGGGGCATGGCAAAACTCCTTTCACGGAAGGAACCGACGATCTCTGAGGTGTTTTTTATGGATTTGCATCGCGCGCGTTCAGAATAATACTCTTAGGAGCCCGCAGCGCAAGCATGGGAACCAGGTTTATCCCCCTTGCTTGCACTGCGGGATCGAGAAACCCACGCAGTCAGCGGCGGGAATGCCAATCGTCCCGTTCGTATCGGTCCGCTAGCAATTGCTGCACTCGCTCGGCCGGCCAGATGGTGCATTCTTCAGTCGCCTGCCAAATCGTTTGAATCCGAGCAGTGATTTCATCAACCGGGGCTTCCAGATTCATCACAAACTCATCATGCCCGCGCTCGCCGCGATAGCCCGGCCGGCGCGGCGGCAGTTTCAGGTAGTGCCCGATGCGCGACAGGTCCAGCGCATGCAGGATTGTGCCGTGGTGCAGCAGGAAACGCCGCTTGCGCTGCTGGGAATTGCCGGAGAACTTCCGCCCGGCCACGGCCAGGTCGCTGGTGCCGGCCAACTCAATACCGGGTTGCAGATCGTGCAATGCCTCGGCGATTCGCCCCAGGATGAAACGGTACGACGAAGTGATATGCTGCAATTCCGGCTGCTTCTCCATGTTCAGAACCAGGGAAAAAATTAAACACTCCGGCCCGAGCAGCACGGTCCCGCCGCCGCTGGCCCGCCGGAGTATCGGCACACCGTCGCCCTGGCAGGCTTCAACATGCACGTCATCAGCCATCACGCCGCCGGCCCCCAGCACCACGGCATACTGCGGCCAGTGCCAGAAGCGCAGCACTTCGCCGCCTGCGCCGGCTTCCGCCTGCAGCAGCAGCGCTTCGTCCAGGGCCAGGTTTTCCGGCAAGGTTGGCAAGGTCAGGGAAAGGTGCTGCATGTGTCAAGATTAAGATCGCGACAGAGATTCGCAGGGATCGAGCATGAATTCCACGCTTGCTTCTACTCTACTTGCCCCAGCGCTGGTTTGTCCATGGCCGGATCGTATCATGCCCCTACCAACATCGATACTTCTTCCGGAGCTTTCTCATGGCCGATCCGCTGCTCGCCCACAATGTCTTTTTCACACTGACCGACAACTCGCCCGCCAAGGTCGAAGCGATGGTCGCGGCCTGCAAAAAGTATCTCACTGTGCAGCCGGGCATTCTGTACTTCGCATGCGGCCGGCTGGAACCGGGGCTGACGCGCCCGGTCAATGTTCGGGACTTCGACGTCGGGTTACACGTGGTTTTCGTCAACCGTGCCGCCCACGACGCTTATCAAACAGACCAGGCGCACCTGCAATTCATCGCCGAGAACAAGGCCAACTGGAAACTGGTGCGGGTGTTTGATTCCCTGGTGGAACAGTGTCTGCCCAAGTGAGACATCCAATGACAGCATCTCGCAAAGTGGCGCTGGTGACAGGTTCGGCCGCCGGAATTGGCCGGGCGACGGCGATTCGATTCGCCAAGCTCGGCTATGCCGTGGCCGTCAATTATTCCAAATCACAGCGCGAAGCGGAGGAAACGTTCGCGGCGGTGAAGCGAGCCGGCGTGCCCGCCATCCTGTGCCGAACCACGGTGGGCGACGATGCCGGGGTCCGGGCCATGGTGGCCCGTTGCCGCGCGGAATTCGGCGGGCTCGACGTGCTGGTGAACAATGCCGGCACCACGCATTTCATCCCTAATACCGATCTGGAAGCGCTGACCGAGCAGGTGTGGGAGGACATCTTCCGCGTCAACATGCTGGGGACGTTTTACGGTTGTCGGGCCGCCATGCCGTTGCTCAAAGAGCGCAAGGGCAGCATCGTGAATGTCACTTCGGTGGCCGGCTTGCAGGGTCAGGGCAGCTCGATCCCGTATGCCATGAGCAAAGCGGCGTTGAATTGCCTGACGCAAGCCTTGGCCCGTGCTTTTGCCCCGGATGTGCGCGTGAATGCCGTGGCGCCCGGCCCGGTGCTGACCCGCTGGTTGGTTGGCCACGAAGATATGGTGGACAAATCACTGGCCGCCACGCCGATGCAACGTGCGGCCACCCCGGATGACATTGCCGATGCGATTGTTTTCCTGGCCACAGGAACGGCGCTGATGACGGGCCAGGTTGTCGTGGTGGACGGGGGCAGGACGATGTAAACACATTGCCGCTTGCGGCGCAGCAGACATACTTGCTGCGCCGCAAGCGGCAATCCCAACTATTTCCGATGCCGGATGCGGGCGCGCATGCGGCGTTTCTTGCGGCCGACCTTGCGCCGGCCATTGCCGCGGCGGCGGGCTCCCATGTCTCTATCCTCCTGCCACAATGCTGTTCAGTTCCCAAGGGACCAGGAAATAGAGATAATACGAGCGCCTCAACCCTTTGACAAGCCGCTTGCGGCGTAGCATGCCCTTATTCACTGCGCTTTGCGGAACGTCGTCATGTCATGTCGGCGAATGACCAAGCCGGCTTGGATGCCGGTCGGGTCCGGCCCAAGTGTGTAAACGCCGAATTTGCCGCTGGTGGTTTCCGCCACGTACAAGGCGGCCTGGCCCTGGGAGATATTCCCCGTGGTCATGAGGAAATGCACCGGCTGCTTGGGCGGTATGCCGAATTCCTGCGTCAGGTTCAATTCGGACCAGCCGACGATCTTGCCCTGGGTGCGGTCGATGACCGTGCCTAACAGCTTGCCGCCGCGATAATCCAGCAGCCAAACGCCGTCGGTCGGCGTGCGCTGGTTGAGCGCCGCGGCGCCGGTGCACATTACGTAGTCGTCGACGCGATCGTTGCTCCCGGCTCGCAAGGGTTGCGGCTGCATACCGTTGTGGATGACCGGGTTGAAGCAAAACGCGGTCCCGGCGATGCCGAGCAGCAATCCAATAATCACGCCCGCGGACAGGCTGGCAGTCTTCATGGCCAATTCTCCTCCGGAAAATCGAATTTCACGGCGGGGATATAGCAATGCCTGAATAAGAACGCAATGCCGATTCCAAACAAGTCCGCACGCGCGTCTGCGCGCGTGCGGGATGGGGCTGTTGTCGCCAATTTGCTTTCGCCTCTGTATAGTTCCCGTCAGGCATGAGGAACCGAGTCACTTCCAGTTCCATGGAGCCTTGTCGCTATGGCTGCACGACGATCTGCCTCGCCCCGTCCGCTCAATTTGAAACGAATTCTGCTCATCATCCTGATACTCATCCTGATTACGTCCTTCCTGGCCAACCGGATGGGCTGGTTTCGCGGTCACTCCCGCGCGGGTAGACACGGCAATTCAGGAGCGGCGGGGCCGGGGGAATATCTCTTCTGCTTCTGGAACACGGAAAACTTTTTCGACGACCAGCACGACAAGCGCGGCCGGGTCGATGAAGAATACGACAACTGGTTCGCCAGCAAGCCCGAGGACTTTAGGCTCAAAGTCACGCACCTGGCGGACATCCTGCTGCAAATGAACGACGGCAAGGGGCCGGACATCATTGCCATTGTGGAAGTGGAAACGGTGCGTGCCGCCGAAGCGCTGCGGAGCGAATTGAACAAGCGCTTGCCGGAAGGGGCCGCTCCCTACGCCGAGGTGCAAATGAAGGAGGTGTCGGCAGGCCGGCACATTGCCCCGGCGGTCATCACGCGCTTGCCTGTGGCCGGTGGTCCGCAACTTCATGGCAAGGGCTTGCGCACCCTGGAAACACACATGCTACGGGGGCGGGCTATAGCCATACAATTCGGCAATCCCCAGAGCAGTATTATATGCTTCTAAGGCTAATGTGTACTCCCCAGCGGCCACTACGAGAGCAGCCTTAGCAGCAACAGCATTCTCATCAGCAGCAGTATATTGCCCCAAAGCCGATGAATAATCTCCCTGTGCATAATAATCGTCGCCAGTGTCACAGTGATGTACAGAATCGGTTATCCTTTGTTCTGCCACGAGTAAATATTGTGTTATTTCATATACGCCAAATGCAGCAAGATCAAACCACAAATTGTAGATTTGCGAGTCGGTCCCAAGCCAAAGAGATGTGTCCTGCGTAGAAAACCAAAAAGCCATATCCGAGACTAAATAATTCAGATAATCCCTCTCACCGGTATCTTGATCAAACCAAGATAGAGCAAGAGTGTAATCACGAAGATACTGAGCCTTCGCATCATCAGCTGCTTGCTGCTGAGTCTGAGCTTTACCAGAATCAGCCATCGTCAGTGTCAAAGCGATTGCTAAAATCATTACAAGATATTTTTGCGTAACAAATTTCATCAGAAATCCTCGTTAACTTAGAACAACATTCAACCGCTGCGTCATATGATACGACAAAAATGAGAAAATCAAAATAGGTTTCTCATTCTAACTACGACACCACGCCCGGATCGCACTAAAGGGTTCTTTGTGTCCCTCGATTTCGCGTCCGATGGCAAGCCGGAAATCGGAGCGGTCTTCGCCAATTCGGGAAAGGTCATCATCCCGTTGACGGTGCTGGAAATCTTTGATGAAGAGACTGCGATGAAATTCACGGATCCTGTACCCGCAATATCAGGACACTACCGGACTTCGCAACTCACCGACAAGCCCGGCGCCGGCCGCGACCATTACGCCAACGAGGCGTACAGCGAATTTCGCCGCAAGTTTCAGGCGGACCCCGCGGTCGATTTCCTGGTTTGCGGCGACTTCAACACGGAGCCGGACAACGAATCCGTGGTGAAACATCTGCACGCCGGCAGCGATCCCCAGGCCGTGCGCAATGCCCGCGAGGAACCGCTGCTGCTCGACATGTTTGCCGGCAAGGACCCGGCAAAGTTCGGCACGCACTATTACCACAAGCCGTTGATCTATGATCACGTTTGCATTTCCGCCGGTTTGCTCGATGACAAGGGCTGGACGTGCCTGACCGACACGGCCCAAACCTGGACCCAGGGCATGATCCGCGGCGGCGCCCCGCACCGCGAACCCTGGCGCTTCGGCAACGAGAAAGCCTCCGGCGGCCGCGGCTACAGCGACCACTTCCCCGTTACGGTGAAGTTGAAAGTAAATTAGCCACAGAGGACACAGAGAGCACAGAGATAGAATTGATCCACAGATTACGCAGATAAGACAGATTTTCGTTATTCCGATTTTTCTCTGTGTCCTCTGTGTCCTCGGTGGCTAATCTTGATTTTTCCCAAAATACCGATTTTTCCCATTACTGAATTGACTCCGCCAATCCGTTCCCGGAAAATCTTCGCTGCTGACCTTGGCTCGTGCCGATTTGTTGAGTAGATTAACAAACGTACACTAACCCTCTCACTCCCATAACGAGAGCCAAACCATGGCCGACAATCACGACAAGGAACTGAAGAACGCCATCGCCCAGATTGAGAAGGAATACGGCAAGGGCGCGATCATGAAACTGGGGGAAGGCGGCATCCAGGAAATCCAGGGTATCTCCACAGGCGCGGTGAGCCTGGACGTAGCCCTGGGCGGCAGAGGCTTGCCGCGCGGCCGAATCGTCGAGATTTACGGCCCGGAGGCCAGCGGCAAGACCACCGTGGCCCTGCACGCCATCGCCAACGCCCAGAAGGTCGGCGGCGTGGCCGCGTTTATCGATGCCGAGCACGCCCTCGACCCCAGCTGGGCCAAGCGCATCGGCGTGAACCTGGAAGAACTGCTGGTGAGCCAGCCCTCGTGCGGCGAGGAAGCCCTGAAGATCGCCGAAATGCTCATCAAATCGAATGCCGTCGATATTATCGTGATCGATTCGGTGGCGGCCCTGGTTCCCCGTAACGAAGTCGAGGGCGACATCGGCGATTCGCACATGGGCTTGCAGGCGCGGCTGATGAGCCAGGCCTTGCGCATCCTCAACCCCACCATCGCCCGCACTAGCACCTGCATGGTGTTCATCAACCAGATTCGGCAGAAAATCGGCGTGATGTTCGGCAACCCGGAAACGACTTCCGGCGGACTGGCCCTGCGTTTCTACGCCTCGGTCCGCCTGGATATTCGCAAAATCACCAGCATCAAGGAAGGCGGCGAAGAGGTAGTCGGCACCCGCGTCAAGGTGAAGGTGGTGAAGAACAAGGTCGCCCCGCCGTTCCGCAATGCTGAATTCGACATCATGCACGATCGCGGCATCAGCTTTGAAGGCGACCTGATCGACCTGGCCGGCGAGGACGGCTTGATCGAAAAGAGCGGGGCCTGGATCGTCATCGGCGACACGCGCATCCAGGGCCGGGAGAAGGCCAAGGAGTTCCTGCGCGAAAATCCCGCGGTGGCCGAAGAACTGCGGCAGAAGATTCTGGCCAAACGGGGCCTGGCCAGCGCTGCCAGCACCAGCGAGGCCGGCAAGGACGCCGCTGCCGCGCCACCTTCGGAAGCTACGCCGGCCCCGACCCCCACGCGGCGAGGAAGGGCAGCGGCAGCGGCGGCGGAATGACGTGCCGCTTGCGGTTTAACGGGCGTTCTTTTTCCACACGCGCCGGGAGCCAGGATACGGCAGCAGCCGGAACCCATTGCGCCAGTGCCAAAGCGTGCTGGAATCGTTGCCCACCAGGAACGTGCTGGCCAGTTCGCGATACTCGAGCTTCAGCAAGGCGTTCACCGCATGCGCCAGCAGGGTCGAGCCAATGCCGTTTGTGGCGTGCCATGGCCCCACGAATACCCACGTCAAATGCGGGCGGCCCAGGCGCTGCGTCACCGCGTCCGACGGCGGCGGTTCCGGCCACTTGCCGGTCCACCAATCTCCCTCTTCGCGAATCGGGATCAGCGTAATCAGGATTCCGCCCACCACATCGTCTTTTTGCTCGCCAAGGGCCACGAAGCTGGCCTCGGCAATCAAGGGACCGTCGCCGCCGGCGCGCGTTTGGGCCAGGCATTCCGTCGCGGCCTCTTCGCGATCTTCATCCGACAAGCTCGAAAACGGCTGCACGCGGCCAAAGGCGCCGGCAAAGATCGCCGGCAAGCATTTCCAGTCATCTTCTTCCAACGGGCGGATGGTGACGGGGCCGTGGGCCTCGATCGCTTCGGAAACATCCAGTGGCTTCAATTCGAGCAAGCCGTTGAACGTCTTGGGCCGCGGCGAAAGGAGAGCGTATTCCCCCAAGTATTCGTACTTGTACGCGGAATTCCGGGGCAACTGGTGGAATTCCTCGATGCTGATCGGCAACCGGATGCAGGAGTACCACTTGTCCAGCATAGGATTCAGGGTTAGCGGCGGACCGCAGGTCCGCCGCTAAACTTACTTCCCCGTTTCTCTTGGAATCAGATCAATCAGCCGCAGCACGATGTCGTCGGGTTTGATGCCGTCGGCCTCGGCGTTGTAATTGGTGATGATGCGGTGCCGCAGCACCGGCAGGGCCACGGCGCGCACGTCTTCGCATGATACGTGGAAGCGGCCGCGCAGCACGGCCCTGGCCTTGGCCGCCAGAACCAGGTACTGGCTGGCCCGCGGGCCGGCGCCCCAGGTAACATAGTCGCGGATGAAGTCCGGCACCTTGCCCTTTTCCTTGCGCGTCAGCCGGGTGAATTGCATGGCGTAGCGGATGACATACGGGGCCACCGGGACCTTGCGGACGATTTCTTGCATCTCCAGCAGATCGGCGGCCGACACCACGCGGCTGATGTCGGGCCGTTTGATCGACGCGGTGGCTTCCACGATGCGGAATTCCTCTTCCTCATTCGGATAATCCACGCGGATGTTGAACATGAAGCGGTCCTGCTGCGCTTCTGGCAACGGGTACGTGCCTTCCTGCTCGATGGGGTTCTGCGTGGCCAGCACGAAGAACGGCTCGGGCAGCTTGTGCCGTTGGCCGCTGACCGTCACCTGCCGCTCTTGCATCGCCTCCAACAAAGCCGCCTGCGTCTTGGGCGGCGTGCGGTTGATTTCGTCGGCCAGGACCACGTTGGCGAAGAGCGGACCGTGCAGGAATTTGAACGCGCGTTGGCCGGTGGCTTTGTCGTCTTGCAAAAGATCGGTGCCGGTGATGTCCGACGGCATGAGGTCCGGTGTGAATTGAATGCGGCTGAAGCTCAGGTTCATCGAATCGGCTAGCGTGCGGATCATCAGCGTCTTGGCCAGCCCCGGCACGCCGACCAGCAAACCGTGGCCCTGGGCGAAGAGCGCTATCAGCAATTGCTCCAGCACCTCTTGCTGGCCGACGATGATCTTAGAGACTTCGTCCAGGATCTTCCGGCTGCCTTCCTTCAGGCGCTCGATGGAGGCCAGGTCGCCTTCCAGGCGCGGGTAGCCCGGTTCGGAGTCCGGCGCATCTTTCTCGTCGTCGATCGGCTCGGCCTCCACGAAGGCGTCCTCGTCCGGGGCATAAAGCCAGTTGCCGCAGCCGCACAGCCGCCGACCGCCCGGCGGGACAGGAACGGTGAGGCCGCATTTTTCGCATTGAGTGGGTGTCATGGTATTCTGTCCGCCGCTTGTGGCTTAGCGTTCGCGCCGGAGAATCATCATGCCGATGATATTCCGTTGCGAACGCGAAGACGCAAGCGGCGATTGGGGGTTCACTTCGTATCCTTCAACCGCCACAGCGCGCCTTCCACCGCGAAGGCGGCCTGCTGCTGGCCGAGCAGCACGCAGGCGCGAGGTCCGTTGGCCGGAGTCTTGAACTCCTGCAGCACCTTGCCAGTCTTCGCGTCCACCACCAGCAGCGGGAACTCCCGGCGCATGAACACATGATACTGGGCCGGCCAGGGTAAAGGAACGCTTGCCACGGTCTCGGGCAGCGCTTCGTCGGGATAAACCAAGACAGCGCCGCGGATTGCCCGAACGTGCCAGCCGATGCGGCCGCTTGCGGGCAACGGCATCGTCCATAACAACTTGCCGTCGTCCCGCGAGATAGCCCGCACGGTCTTGCCATTCGCAAAGACATAGCCTTCGGTGGTAATCCCGGCACGCGCCAGATCGACGCGCTCGCGGCCCAGGAACACCAGGCCGAGGTTCCGTTTGCCAGTTTCCAGGTTCCAGCGCTCGAACTCATAGCCGAAATTGCGCTCGACTACGATCAGCAGATTGGACCCGTCGCGGCGGATTTGCGCGGCAGTCCCGGCCAGGCTCGGCCAACCATCAATGGGTTTGTTCCAAAGGAAATTGCCCGTGGCCAAATCCATGCACACGATGTGTTCGGCATCCAGCGGGAAGACTGCCCGCTGATTTTCGAGCAACACCGGCGGGCAGTTCCAGCGGGCGGAATCGTGCTCTTGCCGGTACATCACCCGGCCCGTTACGGCATCCACGCCGAAGTAGCGGCCGTTGGTCGTTTGCAGCAAAATCACATCATCGGTGGCCAGGTAATGCTCGGAAAAGCCGGCCCCTTCTTCGGTGTCGAGGATCGGCGCCCCCGGCGCCCAGCGCTGCCAGAGAAAGCGGCCCGCTTCCACGTCGAGGGCCAGCAGTTTCTGCCCGCCATGCAACATGAACATGCGCGTCCCGGCCAGCCGAAAGGCAGAGAACGGCTTGGGCAGCGCCGGTTCCGCCATGGTGCGAAAGATCGCGTAAGGAACCTTCCCCGGCATCGGCTGCGGCTCGGGGGCGAGGACTTCCCAGAGCAACAGACCATCGGAGCGACGCAGGCGTGTCAAGCCCATTGGCCCAGCAACGATGACGGTATCGGCGTGAAGGGTGAAGAATTCCGCTTCGTGGCGAAGCTCCTTCAGCCAAAGTGGATCTTTCTTGCCCAACGATCGGCAAACCACTTGTCGGTCATGGCCGAAAAAAGCAACGCCCTCTTCGGTGATGGCCGGTTGTAGTTCGTCAACCGGCGCGTCGATAAGCGGTTGCAGCGGCCATTCGCGGAACGTCGCCAGGTCGAAGGCATTCTCTTTCGTTAACGGCGGCGAGATTTCCGGAGCGTTGATGAGAATCGGCGATCCGCGCCGATAATTCGGTTTCTCTGATGATTGTTGTGCGATGTACCAGCGCAAGTCTCTCGCGGCTCCCCAATTGCCGGTTGTTTCATAGATGTGAAGCAAACCCTGGCGTGCTGCTTTTTGATGGTCTAGGGCGCGCCGAGCATCACGCTCCCAAAATGTGCCATAGAGCAGACGCCGGTAACACAGTGTCGCACCCGCCAAATCTCCTGCTCGTTCACGTCCCAGCGCCTGCGCGAGCAGCAATTCCCGCGAGAAACCGGCCCAAGGGATACGCAACATTTGTTTGGGCCCTACTAATTGGCTTTCGCGATTCTCAAATATCCACCACGCTGTATCACCCATCAGCGAAACCAGCAGATCATCGCCGGCTATGGGAATTCCATCGGCACTCGTGAACCACAAAACGGGAAACCCATTCGAATAATGCCGTTTGCCGTCCGCGCCCTCTACTGACAAGGCATCGATGGTATTCAATTCGAGCAACCATGGATAGGTCCTTTGCAGTTTCTGCATCAACAGAATTTGAGCCCGCACGCGCTCCGGGATGGGGAACATCTCATTGGTGAATTCCACCAGTAACGCTGTGGCTTCGTCTTTCTGATTCTCCTTCCAGAGTCGTTCCACCTTAGCCAGGCGCAATTCCTGCAGACGGCGCAACGCCAATTCACGCACCGACCGGCCTCGATGGTGGTCTTCGTCCCGCGCCTTCTCCACGGCACGCACTAACCGGGCCATCGCCTCCTCTTCCCGCCCCGCATCGGCCAGGGCCAGGGCCAATTGATACTGCGCCAGCGCATCCTCCGGCCATTCCTTCACCGCCTCCTGCCGAAAGCTCAGGCGGAATCGTTCCGGGATGAAGCCCCACATTTCGGTGGCCGTGGTCACGATCATGCAGTTTTCGCCGAAGGCGATGTTGCCCCAGGGCTCGGTGCTGGAACTGGCGTCTTGCGGTTCGCCATCCTCTTGGCGCAGGACTTTCAGGCCCTGGCGCGTGGGCCAAAACACCCACTGATCTGTCAGGAAGCCGCGGCCGTGCGGGGCGCGGTCGCCTTCATCGGGTTTGGTCCACAGAATGTTTCCGCGCGCGGTGTCGTAACAGCGAATGCCCTTGGGATAGCCGCCCAGCGTAGCGAACAGCCGGTCGCGGGCCACGCCCACGAGATGCACCACGTTTACCGGCGAGCTTTCCCAGATTTTGCCGCCGGTGGTGGCATTCAGGCAGAAGATGCGGTCGGCATCGGCCGGGGCGGCGTAAATTCGTCCGGCGGCATACACGCTGGGGCAAAGATCGCGTGGCAACACGCCGTCGGGCTGTTTGCCGACGGCCGCCGGATAGCGGTAGGCCCACATGCGCTTGCCGCTAGTAGCATCGAGCGCAATGATCGCGCCGGAGTGCGTGCAATAAACTACGAACGGGCCGGCCATGGTGAGCAAGTCGTGCCGGTGCCGCACGGCTTCGCTGGCTTTACCCTGTTCCATGATCCACACGTCTTGCTGCCAGCGGCGGGGCGGCGGCTCCTTGCGGCCATCCGGGGCGTCGGCATCGTAGCAATCGATGGACGTGACGACTTGCCGGCCATCGAAGCGCGTGCGGGCCATGTACAGCCGGCCTTCGTGGGCCACCGGCGTGCCTTCAAACAGGGCCACAGGGTCGGTGTCCAGCATTCGCGCGCGGATTTGCCAGCGGTATTGCAGTTTCATCTCGCCGCCGGCGTCGCGCTCTAGGCCCAGGCACACCAGCCAGTTGTCGCTCTCGCCAGGTTTATTGTTGTCGTCCGGGGGCTTCATGGCGGTGGCCCCAAGCCGGGCATATACCCGGTTGCCGGCAACCGTCAACGTGTAGCGGGCATCGTTGTGCGACGGCAAGCGCAGGTCGAGCGCTTCCGGCACGGCATTTTTGTTGTCCTTGTCGTGGCGATGATCGTATTGCCCGGCAAGTTTTCCAGTCAGCAGGTGATAGGCCGTCACGCGCAGGCTGTCGGCCACCAGGACATACCCCGGCACAATAACGGGATGAATGGCCAGGGCCAGTGAGGCCGCCCCGGTGCCAAGCGGCGGGTCGGTCTCGCGGTGCGCCTTCGCCGCAGGATCGGTCGGCAACGGCGTCTGCCAGAGCGGGAAGTCGGGCCAGTAGGGGGAATGGACATTGGCCAGCCGGTAATTTCGCGACGGGTCGCCGGCGAAGGTGTGCCAGGTGGAGCCGGCCGGCACGGCGGCGGCCTGGTTCCAGCGCTCGTCAGCCTTCAGCAAGGCTTGCAGAATCTCGGCATACTTTCCCTTGCGCCCGGCCAGGAAGCCTTCTTCGGATTGGTGCAATTTGCTGAAGGCCAGCAGCTCCGCAGTCGCCTGGTCCTTTTCACCACGCAACGCAAGCGCCAGGACTTGCTTGGCCCGCGCCAATGCGCCTTTGTCCTTCGGGTCGGGATAGAGCAGCTCAAAGGATGGCGGATCCTCTGGCTTCTTCTCGGCCGGCGGCTTGAGCCGGGACGCGGGCCGGGCCAGCATGCGCCAGTAGCGCTCGGCCGACTCGAACTCCCCGCGCTCCAGAGCCAGGTCGCCGAGCAGGTGCAGAGCCTGTTCCCCCGCACTGCTGCAAAACGCCTCGGCAATCACCTGTTCCAGCAAGCGCACGTCGCGCTGGGCGGAACCCTGCTCCAGCCATTTCTTGGCGGTATCGTCGATCCGGTCGCGATAGATCTTGCGAGCCTCGGGGGGCAGGGCTGCCAGCCGCTGATGGACGATCCAGCGCGCTGGCAGGGAACGATTCGCATCGACTGGTACGAGCAGATCGCCCGATTCGGCCAGGATTTGCTGGTAACGGCGAGTGGCATCGTCCCAGCGCTGGTCGGCGGCCAGCTTGGCGGCGTTGTCGAGATCGTCGCGGGTGCGTTTTTCTTCGCCGGGCAGGCTGCCGCCCTTCGGCGCGTCCGGCTGGGCGAAGAGCGGCACGGCGGCGAGCAGCAGGAACACGATGGAAATGCGTAGCGCCATGGGAGTTAATTCTACTAACGCGCAGAATTTGCACACAGTACACAAAATCCGAAATCCGAAGCTCGAAATCCGAAACAAATGCAGATTTCAGCAGATCCATAAAACGAGCGCGCGGTCCTTCACGGACGGATTTCGTTTTGCATCGACTGGAAAAAACAGCGTCACGCCTGGTGGTTTTGCGAGCTCAAATGGTCGTTTTGCATCCGTTTTGCACGGCCAAATCCTGTTTTGCATGTTCAAATCCGTTTTGCATCGCCAAACGGGATGGGGGGAGGGGGGTTGCAAGCAAAACGAAACCCCGCCAATGGGGCTTCTTCGGCAAATGTCTTCGGCGCCCATTTGCCGAATTTCGGAACTACTGAATCTTTGAATTCCAATGCTCCATATTTGTGCAACCTCGGTTTCGGTCATTCGATTTTTGGATTTTGAGATTGTTTCGGATTTAGCATTTCGAGTTTCGGATTTTGAATTCGCTTGGTTATGGCCAGGCCGCAAATGGCTACTTCCCGCTTCCCTGCGCTTGCCAGCCGACGAAGAAAATCAGCCCGCCGGTGGCGAGAATCGTGAGCATCACTCCTTCGCTCACTTGCTGTGGGTAGAGCACATTGCCGGCAATGCCGCTGGGCACGATGCACAGGCCCAGCAATTGCAGGAATCGGCCCAGCCGGTAACGCATCTCGATCTCCCAGCTATTCTTGAAACTGAGAAACGACACTGTATTCGTTCTCGCAAATGGAATTCCGGTATTATCTGCTACGCCGCAAGCGGCTGGTTGCACTGACGCTCGCGGCATAGCAGACGCTGGCATCGAAGTTGCACCCCCGGAAATCTTTCGTTCCTTCCCGACTCGGGCGCCAGTTTTCCTTGACGAGCGACTTTGGGCAACTAGAAACACATTTCACGACTCGTGTTGTGCATGATAGTAACTGGAGGTCTTGCCCGTGATTGCGCGCTGCCCTTCGGGCCGGAAATACCTTCGTATTGCCACGTTTTTCATTCCCGCTCTGCTCGGCTGCATGCTGTTGGCGGGCTGCGACGACGCCTACGACGTGGAGATGCTCTACCCGCCGCGGACCGACTGGCTGGTCATCGAATCCCTCAAAGACGTGTTGCCCACGCGCTATGACCCGCCCGGCGCGCTGCCGGTGGACATGCTCGATCATCCCGACACCACCCTGTTTGGCCCCGACCAGGGCTTGCTCGGCCCGAAGAAGGGCCGAGCCATTATCGACCCGCGCGTTCTCAAGCCCGATCAGCGCGGCGAACTTGTGCAAGCCTTGCGCGACGTGGCCGGCCGGCCGCGCCTGCCCAAGATCGACCTGAACGGCGATAAATTCATAGTGGAAGACAAAGGCACGCGCGTCCACATCGACACGCTGCTCGAAAAAGAACTGAAACTGGACAAGAAAACCCTGGCCCAGGGCAGCGTCCTATACCGGTCGCAGTGCCTACACTGCCACGGCTTGCCCGGCGACGGCCGCGGCCCAACCGGGCTGTGGGTGAACCCCCACCCGCGCGATTATCGCCAGGGCATCTTCAAGTTCACCTCGTCGGCCCAGACCCAGAACCGCAAGCCCCGCCGCGACGACCTGAAGGGCGTTTTAATGAACGGCATCGAAGGCACGTCAATGCCCTCGTTCACCCTGCTCAAACCGGAAGAGATCGACGCCCTGGTCAGCTACGTGATCCACCTGAGCATTCGCGGTGAAGCCGAATTCGCGGTCCTGAAAGACCTGATCCGGGAAAAAGAGGAAGGCAGCACAGAAGCCGGCGAGCCGATGATCGACCGCATCCGCAGCAAGGTCGAGGAACTCGCCAAGCTCTGGCTCGAAGCGCAGAAGGGCGAAATCAAGCCCGTGAAGCCGCCGGAATACAAGAACGACCAGGAACGGATGGAATCCGTGGTGCGCGGCTACAAAGTGTACATGAACAAGGATGTTGCCTGCGCAGGCTGCCATCTGAACTTTGGCCGCGATGCCGCGTTCAAATACGATGCCTGGGGCACGATCGTCAAACCGCGCAACTTCTTCTCGAACATGTACCGCGGCGGCCGCAAGCCAATCGAGATTTACTGGCGGATCGCCGGCGGCATCAACGGCGCGGACATGGCGCCTTTCGCAAAGAATCCGGCCAGTATTACGGAAGAGGAAGACAAGCAGATTTGGGACCTGATCAGCTTTTTGCAAATCCTGCCCTTCCCGGAAAAGCGGCAGGAGCTGAAGGAAAAGCACGGTATCGTGGTGGAGTGATTCGCCGCAATGTGGGATAGGATTCCAATCCTGTCCAACAAGAATCGGGACAGGATTGGAATCCTATCCCACAAGCGGTTGGAGGCCCTGGCATGGTGAAATTCGCCGTCTTCATTGTCCTGACCATCGCCGTGGCCGGCTTCGGGTTGTACGCGCTGTTCCCCGCCGCCCTGAAGCCGTCGCCGGGCGAAGGCCGCAAGCGCTGGGCCTACCTCTTCGGCATCGTGCTGACCCTCGAAGCCCTGGCCTGCCCCTTCGCGGTCTTGATGGGTTGGTGGCTGCCCAAGGGCGTTTCCACCTATGCCTACGACATCGACTTGCTCTTCTACATCATCCTCGTCATCACCGGCGTGACCTTCATCGCCGTGGGGGCGATGTTCATTTACATCCTGTTCAAGTATCCCGCCGACCCGAACCGCAAATCGTGGTACACGCACGGCAATCACAAGCTGGAAATGACCTGGACCGCCGTACCCGCGGTGCTGCTGATCGTGCTGGCGTTTGCCCAAATTCCGGCCTGGCTGAAGGTCAAAAACCTGTCCTGGCTGCGCGAAGCCTTGCAGGCCGGCGAGGTCAAACCCGAGGCGCGCTTCCTGCAAGTGGAAGTGACGGCCCGCCAATGGGAATGGCGGATGCGCTACCCCAGCACCAAGCACATGGAAGAATGGAACCAGGACGGGAAGGTCCTGCTCAACGACGTGCGCCTGAAGATGACGCCCCGGCCCGACGACGTGCGCCGCGTCAATGAACTGCATTGCGTGAAAGGCCAGAAAGTGCTGGTCCACCTGAAGACGCTCGACGTGATCCACAGTTTCTTCTTGCCGCACATGCGGCTGAAGCAAGACGCTCTGCCGGGCCGGACCATTCCCGTCTGGTTCGAGCCGATAGAAGCCAACTGTTTCCTCGACGGCAACGACTGGAAAGACGGCATGCGCCTGGAACGCACCGTGACCGACAAGGACGGCAAGGAAAAAGGCGTCTGGGTCAAGGATGATAAAAACATCTGGGAACTGGCCTGTGCCGAGTATTGCGGCGCCCGCCATTCCCTGATGCGCGGCAAACTTTTTGTCCACGACACGCCCGAAGATTTCCTGGCGTGGCTGAAGAAGGCCGAAGCCGAGGGCCAGCAAACGACCGTGGCGCCGGAGAAGAAGTAACGAATCAGGGCCGCTTGCGGCGTAAGGAATGCTACGCCGCAAGCGGCGATTTGGAAGATAATCATGAGCGAAAGCACGACACACGCGGTTGGTCACGAACACCACGAGATGAGCTTCATCCGCAAGTACATCTTCTCGGAAGACCACAAGATCATCGGAATTCAGTTCCTGTTCACCGGGCTGATCATGTTCCTGCTGGGCGGATTGCTGGCACTGGGCGTGCGCACCCAACTCGGCTGGCCCGGCGCGGAAATCCCGATTTTGGGGAAGCTCTTGTTCCCCGGCTCGCAAGGCCACAAGATGGGGCCGGATTTCTACAACATGCTCTTCACCATGCACGCTTCGGTGATGATCTTCTTCGTCATCATCCCGCTCTTGACCGGGGCATTCGGCAATTTCACCATCCCGCTGATGATCGGGGCCAAGGACATGGCCTTCCCCAAGCTGAACATGCTGTCGTACTGGTTCATGTGGCCGGCCCTGGTCATCATTCTCATCAGCTTTACGGTTGACGGCGGGGCCGGGGCATCGGGCTGGACTTCGTACCCGACCATTGCCAGTTCGACCATGCCTTCGGGGTTCGGCTACCGCTCGCCGGCGCAGCCCGGGTCCGGCATCGGCCAGATTCTTTGGTTGTGCTCGCTGATCTTCGTCGGCGTCTCGTCGATGGCGGGGTCGGTGAATTACATTACGACCATCATCAACCTGCGGGCCGCGGGCATGACCATGTTCCGCATGCCACTGACGATTTGGGCCATGTTCATCACGGCGATATTACAGGCATTTGCGCTGCCGGTATTGACCGTCGCCCTGTTTCTGCAACTGCTCGACAAGACCATCGGCACCACGTTTTTCCTGCCGCCCACTGGGTTGCAATTCGGCAACTGGACGACCGGGCCAGGCGGCGGCCAACCGCTGTTGTGGCAGCACCTGTTCTGGTTTTATTCGCACCCGGCAGTGTACATCATGATCCTGCCGGCCATGGGCATGGTCTCCGACGTTATAGCCACGTTTGCCCGCAAGCCGCTGTTCGGCTACAAGCCGATGGTGCTGGCCCTCGCTGGCATTGCCGGCCTGGGCTTCATCGTTTGGGGCCATCACATGTTCCAGTCGGGCATGGACCCGCGGCTGGGGACCGGCTTCATGGTCGCCACCATCATGATCGCCCTGCCCAGCGCCGTGAAAGTCTTCAACTGGCTGGGCACGCTGTACCAGAGCAACATCCACTTTACCACGCCGATGCTCAACGCCCTGGCCTTCGTGTCCATGTTCGTCATCGGCGGGCTCAGCGGGATCTTCATGGCTGCCACGCCCGTGGACATCTTCATCCACGACACGTACTTCATCGTGGCCCACCTGCACTACGTGCTGTTCATGAGTTCGGTCTTCGGCATCTTTGCCGGGATCACGTTCTGGTATCCGAAAATGTTCGGGCGCTTGATGAACGAACGCTGGGGGAAGATCCACTTCACCATCACGTTCATCGCGTCCAATTGCGTCTTCTACCCGATGCACATTCTGGGGGTGGGGGGCATGCCGCGGCGCTATTTCGAGCCGGGGGTGCATTTCAACACCTGGGAGCACCTGCAGCCGATCAACACCTTCATCAGCATTGCTGCGCTGACGCTGGGGACGGCGCAATTGATCTTTTTTGCGAATTTCTTCTACAGCTTGTTCTGGGGCCCGAAGGCCGGCCGCAACCCGTGGAAGAGCAACACGCTGGAATGGACCGCCCCGTCGCCTGCCGGCCACGGCAACTTTGACGAGCCGCCGATCGTCTTCCGGGGGCCATACGAATACTCCGTGCCCGGAGTGGAGGAGGATTACTTGCCGCAAACGGCGCCCCAGCCCAGCGGCGTGCCGGTGCATGCGGGACACTGAACCGCCGCTTGTGGCGTAGCAAAATGAACCTAGAATTTCGACCCGCGACCGTAATGACTTACCCGCGCTGGCTGCGCATTTGGTCCACGCTGACGGCCCTGGCGACGTTCGGGCTGATCGCGGTGGGAACGCTGGTGACGACGTTCCGGGTCGGTATGGCCGACCCGGTTTGGCCGACGGCGCCGTGGCATCTGCTGATTGTGCCTTTTGCGGAGCCCAGCGCCGGCTACCTGATCGAACACACGCACCGGATTGCCGGCTACCTGGGTGGCACGTTCGTACTTGTGCTGACAGTGGCCCTGTGGTGGAGCACGCTGGCACTCTGGAAACGGTTCGCGGCTCTGCTGCTCGTGCTGGCCGTGGCCGCCGGGACTGCAATTGGCATGCGTCTGGTGAAGACGGCCGAACAGCGATCGATTGAAGCGCTGTTCAACCCCGGCTTCGGCCTGGCAGGGGCGGCCGCGCTGGCGTTCTTGTCCATGGCCTGGATGGAAGCCGGCTGTCGTATGGCCGGCGGCAAGCAGCGCGCCCTGGTGACCATCGCCTTTATCGGGATTGTGTTGCAGGGCATGCTCGGCGGACTGCGGGTGTACCTGAATGAATTGAAGGGGCCGGAGTTCGCGGTCATCCACGGGGTTTTCGCGCAGATAATGTTCGCCGCCGTTGCGTTGCTGGCCTTGATGACCTCGACGAAGTGGAACGCGTTGACCGATTTGGCCATGGACAAGACCCTGCGTTGGCTGGCGGCTGCCACGGCGACGCTGGCCTTCGTGCAAATAATTTTCGGCGGCCTGCTGCGGCACCTGTACCATCCGCTGGCATTGCGGCTGCACCCGCTTCTGGCTTTCGGGGTGCTGCTGCTGGCCGCGTGGACTGCCGCCTGGAGTTTTCGCGATGTCGAGGGGGCCGGCCTCGTGCGGCGTAAAGCGATCGCGCTCTTGGGGCTGATCCTGATTCAGGCGGCCCTTGGCGTGGAAGCCTGGCTGCGGCTGGCCGACCCTGCCGCCCGCTACGGCGCGGTGGGAATCACGGATGCGGCCATACGTTCCCTGCACGTGCTGCTGGGATTCGGGGTATTGTCCACGGCAGTGCTGCTTGCGGTCCGAGCTTGGAAGGGACGATTGATTTGAACCGCCGCTTGCGGCGTCGCAGAAAACTATGAGTACCCAGATCATCACCACCGCTGAAGTCACCACCCTGCCGTTGGCCGGTCGTCTGGCCGACTACGTGCAGTTGGTCCGGCCCAAGATTGCCGTCATGGTCCTGGTCACGACATTGCTCGGCGCGCTGCTGGCCGGGCAGGGATCGGCGCCGGGAATGACCCTGGTGTGGATACTGCTGGGGACCGGGCTGGTCACGGCCGGGGCCAGCACAATTAACCAGTTGCTGGAACGCCGAACCGATGCCCGCATGGAGCGGACGGAGAATCGGCCCCTGCCTTCGGGCCGATTGGGCGCAACCGAGGTTGCGATTTTCGGGCTGATGACGACCATGGCCGGCTTGGCGATCTTGCTGGCCCTGCCCAGCGGCCCGGCGGCTGCGCTGGTGGCCGGGGCGACCTTCGCGCTCTATGTCTTCGCCTATACCCCGGCCAAGCGGCGCACCTGGCTCAATACCTTCATCGGTGCGGTTCCCGGGGCGCTGCCGCCGCTGATTGGTTGGGCCGGGATTCGTGGCACGCTGAACTGGGAGGCAGGGCCGTTGTTCCTGATCTTGTTCTTCTGGCAGGTCCCGCACTTTATGGCCATCGCCTGGATCTACCGGGAAGATTACCGGCGGGCCGGTCTGAAGATGCTGCCGGGCATCGATCCGACGGGAGTGCGAACGACGGTGGCCATGATCGGCCACACAATCCTGCTGCTGGCCGCCAGCCTTTGGCCGCTGCGCTATGGCGCCGGCTGGTTGTACGCAGTCGGGGCAGTCGCGTTGGGCCTGCTCTTTCTGGCGCCGATGCTGAGTTTCGCGCAGGATCGTTCCACGACCACGGCCCGGCGGGTCTTGCGATTGTCGTTGCTTTATCTGCCGTGTGTGCTGATTTTGTTGCTGTGCGATCGGCTGCTGTGAACACAGAATTCAGATGGCGAGCGTCGAGGCGTAAGCCCGACGTGGGTTGACCAAGCACGTCGGGCTTGCGCCTCGACGCTCGCCGGGGTCTCTGACATTTGGCGGGTGGCCTAATTCTTGGTGGAAAAACGCTCATGACGACCGCTGCAGTTCACTCCGTTCACTTTGAGCCAAAATATCGCCAAACCGGCGTGCTGGTTCCCACCGGCAAGCTGGCCATGTGGCTGTTCCTGGTCACCGAAATCATGTTCTTCACGGGCCTGATCGGCACCTATGTCCTTTTGCGCATGGGCACGCCGGAGGGCGGCTGGCCTAAGCCCCGGCAGGTCCACCTGAAGGAATACCTGGGGGCCATCAACACTTTCGTGCTCATCGCCAGCAGCTTCACGATCGTGCTGGCCCACGTAGCGATTTCGCGTGGCAATAACAAGAAGTGCCTGTTGTACATCGGCCTGACGCTGCTGGGCGGCATCCTGTTCATGGGCATCAAGGCCTACGAGTACACGGCCAAGATTCAGCACCACATCCTGCCGGGGCGCATCGGCGACAACCTCGATCCGGAAGGCATCGTGTTGGACAATCCCGGCATGAAGGGCCGGGCTCCGTATGATCCGAATGCCGCCCTGCTCTACCGTGACACAGTTCGCAGCCAGCTGGAAGCGATCGTGGCCAATCCGGGACACCATCACCTGGCTGACGACTCGGAAGACTTGAAAACGGCTCAGGCACTGCTCGACGACATCAAAGGCAGCCCCGAGAAGCCGCCCATCTCGCCGCTGGTGCTGGGCGAACGACTGCACCCGCCGGCCGACGAAAAGGAGTACGAAGTTTACGAGAAGAAGTACGGCAACCTGCATTTGACGCCGTATATTCCTTTCGGTAATCTCTGGGCCTCGACCTATTTCACGATGACCGGATTCCACGCCGCCCACGTGATCGGCGGCCTGGTGCTGTTCGTCATTATTTTGATAAAAGGGTTCCGCGGTGGGTTGCAACCGCGCCACGCACTGATGATCGAACTGACCGGCCTGTACTGGCACTTTGTCGATGTGGTGTGGATTTTCCTGTTCCCGTTGCTATATCTGGTGTGATTTGCCGCTTGCGGCTTAGCATGCTACGCCGCAAGCGCCTTCGGGAGTTTCCCATGACCGAACCCGTTCATCCCGATCCGCATGCCCCCGCTGCGCCTCATGACGAACATCACGAGAAGCATATTCCCGACAAGACTTTCTTCATGGTCTTCGGCGGCCTGCTGGTCTTGACAGCGGCTACCTTCGCGGCCAATCAGTTTTTGGGGCCGACGGCAAAGATGGCAGCTTTCTTGATCATCGGTGGGATAGCCATCTTCAAGGCGCTGCTCGTAGTTGTTTTCTTTATGCACCTGGTGATTGACTGGAAGAAGCTCTTCCTCTTCATTGTGCCGGTGATGATCCTGGCCCCATTGATCGTGATTGTGCTGTGGCCGGACATCGTGATGACCTGGCGGCTGGCGGACGTGCCGAAATGAATGGGCACGACTTGCCGTTTGTGAACGCGCTGCTGAACGGGACCGCCGGCGTGCTGTTGCTAATCGGGTTCGCGGCCATCAAGTCCCGGCGGGTGGGCCTGCACAAGACGGCCATGCTGTCGGCCCTGGGCGTGTCGGTGACGTTCCTCGGTTCGTACCTATACTATCACTTGGTGGTGCGGCACGGGGAATCGACCCGATACGTTGGAGAATGGCGGCCGGCGTATTTGGTGTTGTTTGTGTCGCACGTGACCTTGGCCGTGGTCGTGGTGCCGCTGGCCCTGATTACCGCCCGCCTGGGATTGACCGGACGGTTGCAGCGCCACAAGAGAATCGCCCGCTGGACGTTGCCGATCTGGCTGTACGTGTCGGTAACAGGCGTGGTGATTTACCTGGTCTTGAAGGACTTGTATCCGAAATAGGATTTCAAGTTTTTGGCACGGCTTGCCAATAGTATATCGAGGATCGCGCGATGAAACTGCTTTCCAATCTCCTGCTGGCGTTAGTGCTGGGCCTGGGAATAGTCGGCGCGGCCACTGCATGCCCGCTGTGCAAGGACGGCATCCCCGAGGCCGAGGAAGGCACCGAGGGAAGCCATGACCCGGACCGGCTGTCGCGCGCCTATAACTACAGCATCTATGCCATGATCGGCATGACCTACGGGCTGGGCGCCACCGTTGGGATTTGGGTCTACCGCGGCTACCGGAAGCAAAGAGTGGGGCAAGACTCCAATCCTTAGAAATGATTTGTGGGTCAAGATTGGAATCTTGACGCATGATGAGTCACTCACTGCTCAGTTCATTCAGCACATCTTCATTCACGAAAATCGGCACGCGTGCAGTGACCGCCAGGGCGATGGCGTCGCTGGGGCGGCTGTCCACTTCGATTAGTTCCCCCTCTTTACGGATGCGCAGTTTCGCGTAATAGGTGTGTTCGCGCAGTTCGCTGATGATCACGTCCTGGAATTCGCCGCCGAGCTGGTCGACCACGTTGGCTACCAAGTCGTGGGTCAGGGGGCGGGGGGCCGGGATCGACTTCACGCGCCGGTCGATGCTGGTGGCTTCGAAGATGCCGATGACAATGGGGAAGCTCCGCTCTCCGTCCACTTCCCGGAGCATGATGACTTGCTGGTCGTGCATTTCGCTTATGATGATACGCTTCAATTCCATCTGGACCGGCACGGTAGCCTCGCTTTCGTGAAACGGAACCCCGGCGCCTGGAGGAGATTCTATGCGAGTATTGTAAAGCATGGCGGGAGAAATGGTCAAGCACCCGGCGCCGCCGCTTGCGGCTTCGCGTTCAAGTAGCGCCTCGCCGCAACTTCCACCAGTTCACTACGGCTCCCCATCCCGATAGACGGCGTGAATCGTCAGATCGTGATCCAGCACCAGCAGATCGGCCTGCTTGCCAACTTCAATGCTCCCCAGTTCCCGATCCACGCCGGCAATACGCGCCGGGGTGAGCGTGGCCATGCGGATGGTCTCCGCCAGCGGCACGCCGGTGAGCCCATGGAAGGTCCGCACCATGTGGTCCATGCCCATCACGCCGGACGCCAGGGCCGAGCCGTCGGGCATCAGGCCCACGCCGTCTTGCCGAATGATGCGCTCGCCGTCGTCCTTCGGGCCGAAGATGTATTCGCCGTCGGGCATGTCCAGGGCGCGGTTGCAATCGGTGACCAGGGCCAATCGGTCCGGCCCTTTGACCTTGTAGGCGAGTTTCAGCAGTTCCGCGTTCAAATGCTTGCCGTCGGCGATCACTTCGGTGGTCAATTCATCGAAGAAGAGGGTCGCTTCCAACACGCCGCCGCGCATGGGGTAGGTCTGCGTTTGCCGCAATTTGGCCCGGTCGGACATGGCACAAAAAAGATGATCCACGTGCCGGACGCCCCAGCCAATCGCCGCTTTCATCTGTACGAAGGTCGCATGCGAGTGTCCCGCATTGCAGCGGATGCCATGGGTCACGCAGGCTTCTACGAATTCCTGCGCTCCCGGCAATTCCGGCGCGACAGTTGCGATACGAATGCAATCGGCAAATGTCAGGTACTCCTCGACCTCTTCACTTCCCGGCGGGCGGATCGGTTCATGCGGATGACAGCCACGGGCAGTTTCGGCAAAGTATGGTCCGTAGAAGTGCGCTCCCAGGACTTTCGCTCCGCCACAGTCTTTGTTCTGAAAGAGCCGGCACTGTTGCAGAAAGGCCAGAATCTGCTCGTGCCGGGCGACGGTCGAGGTGGCCAGCAAGCTCGTGGTTCCATGCCGCAAATGGGCTTTGCAAACGGTGCGAAATGCCTGCTCGGTCCCGTCCATGAAGTCGGCCCCAGCCCCGCCGTGGACGTGCAGGTCGATGAAGCCCGGCGCGAGAAAATCGCCGGCCAGGTCGATGACTTCCCCGATGAAGTTGGCGCGCGGCCCCGGTCCTGGCCCGACTTCAGCGATGCGAGAGTTGGAAGTGCATACGAAACCATCGAGCAACCGGTCGGGCAAGATCAATGTACAGTTGGTGAAAAGTCGATTCATGTTCCATTTGGTTTAGCAGTGGACCGCAGGTCCACCGCTAACCGCCCCGTAGATTACGCTGGCAGCCCCCAAAGGCGCATCGTCCCATCGGAGCCGGCGGACAGGGCGTGCTTGCCGTCCGGCGAAAAGGCGACGGCGTTGACGCGGTCCGCATGTCCCGTAAAGCGATGCCGCTGGCCGATGGGCAGCCGCCACAGCCGGATGGTGCGGTCTGCCCCAGCCGACAGGGCATAACGGCCGTCGGCCGACAGGTCGATCTTGTTCACCGGCCCATGGTGGCCGCGGAAGCAGAGCCGTTCGCGGCCCGTGTCCACTTCCCACAGACGAATCGTGCCGTCGGCGGAGCCGGACAGGATCAGCCGGCCATCGTTGGAAAACACGGCGTGAAAAACCTGATCGGAATGCCCTTCAAGCGAACGGATCAGCTGTCCGGAAGGAATTTCCCACAAGCGGATGGCGAAACTGTCGCGCCCTTGTCGGAAGCGCTGCACGTCGTCCTCGCCGCCGCAGGAGAGAGCCAGTTTGCCGTCTGGGGAAAAGGCTACGGCGCAAACCCGGCCCGAATGTCCCCGGAGCACGCTCACTTGATTCGTTTTCGGGTTCCACAAGCGCAGTTGGCCCGACGCGCCGCCAAACAACATTCTGCCGTCCGGGCAAAAGGCCACGCTTTTGACCTTCGGCAATTCGTCCGCAAGCTGCTTGATCTCGGTCCCTTGGCGCACGTCCCAGAGTCGCACCGTGCCATCGTCGCCGCCGGTCAGGGCGGTTCGCGCATCGGGAGAAAAAGCCACGCCGCGGACCACGTCGGTATGCCCGGAGAAGCGGCGGATTTCTCGGCCCTTGGCGACGTCCCACAGAATTGCCGCTCCCGTGCGCGCCCCGGTCAGCACCATCTTGCCGTCGGCCGAGAACGCCAGGTTCAGCACTTTTTCCGTTTCTCCTTCGAAGCGGCGGATTTCTCCCACCGGGACCGCGGCCGCTATCGTTCCACCGGCGCCGCTGGTGTCGATGACCGGGGCCGCGCGATACAGGCTTGTCAGCGCATCGACAAAGGCCTGGCAGGTCGGCCAGCGCGCGTCGGACTCCTTGGCCAGCGCCTTTTGCACAATGGGCCGTTCCGCTTCCTGAATCATGCTCAAGTCCGGGGCGCGGTAGAGGTGTCCGGCCGTCACCTGGGCGACGTTGCCGTCGAACGGCAGCCGTCCGCCGCGCAGTTGGCAATAGGTGATGGCCAGCGAATACTGGTCCGAAGTGCGCGTGGTCTGCCCGTTGAAGAACTCCGGCGGGGCGTACAGCGGCGTGAGACTGCCGGAGTGGCTGACCACGGTCTGTTCCAGCAAACGGGCCAGCCCGAAATCGGCTACCTTCACGCCGCCGCCGATCAGAAGAATGTTCTGAGGCTTGATGTCGCGGTGCTGGACGCTCACGTTTTCCCGGCCATCGACTTCATGAATCGGCGAATTCAAGTAGTCCAGCCCCTTGGCCGCTTCTTCCATGTAACCCAGCAGCTCGTCGCGGGGAATGCCGTTGCGGCCACGGCGCACCGATTCGCTCAGCCGGTCGCCCAGGGTGCAGTCGGCCAGTTCCATGGCGATGATGAGCAGGCCGTTCTTTTCCCAGGAGCCGAAGGTGGCCAAAAGGTTCGGGTGCCGGATGTGGCGAATCACCTCCAGGGCGCGCGTTTCAGCTGGCCCGGCCCGGCCGATCAGCAAGACGAACTTCAGAGCGACCGCAAATCCGCCTGGGGCTTCCGCTTTCCACACTTCGCCAAACCCGCCGCGGCCCAAACCCTCCACCAACCGGTAACCAGTCACCGGCTCGAGGCCAGGTTGAAGAAGCGACACCAACACGCTTGGCCGGCCCGTCGTGGCGGCGCCGACTCCCCGCGCCATGGTCGGCGTGCTGGGCTGGGGGAAGCTCCGATCCATCGCTTCCAGCAAACGAATGCGCAGCCGCACTTCCTCAGTGAGTTCCGGGTTGATATGGCACAACTCCTCGACGGGAATCAATTGCCCCTGCTGCCGGCCCTGTTCCCACTGGCGCAGCAATGCGGTAATCACGGTCTCGCTGGCCATGGGCAAAAGTTCCTTGGAAAGCAGGCGAAGTTCAACGGTAGGTAGAATACCCGAGACTGGGCGAGATTAACAGGTTCGCAGTGGAAAAGAATGCGGTTGGCCGCTGACCGGTGAGCCGAGCCGCGTAAGCGGCCGGGTTGCGTGCGGTTCGCACAACCCGGCCGCTTACGCGGCTCGGCTCGCCAAGAGGCCTTTCATTCCGACTTGGACGCCACTTCCGCACCCATTTCGCCGACGGTGACGAAGGGCCGGATTTTCTCCAGGGTCTTCGCTCCGATGCCGCTGACGTGGCGCAGATCATCGACACTGCGAAACGGCGTCTTTTCGCGCTCTTGGATGATCCGTTGCGACATGACCGGGCCAATGCCGGGCAAGCGCTGCAATTCCGCCGCCGAGGCCCGGTTGATGTCGATGCGCTGGTTCGACGAAGGATTCTTTTTGCTTGGGCTGGAGCGACCCTTGTTTGCATTCTTTTCGGCCGCCGGGTCAGCCAGGGAGCCGGAAACCATGGTGGTATTTCCCCATTCCACGCGCACGTAAGGGCGGATGTGTTCCAGCCGCATCGGGCCGATGCCCTTCACTTCGCGCAGGTCGTCCACCTGGCGAAAGCCGCCGCGCTCGTCGCGGGCCGTTATAATGGCATCGGCCAAGTGCTCGCCGATGCCCGGCAACTGCAAGAGTTCTGACTTGTTGGCTCGGTTCAACTCGATGGATTGCAGAGGTGGAACGTTGTCCCGTTCCGTGGGCCGCAGGGCGTGAAAAGAAATGATTCGGCCCACGATCAACGTGGCACTCACGCCCAGGAAAAAGGCAAGCGCCCACTGCACATGCCGGGACCAAAACGGCCGCGCTGTCGCGATCGGAGCTTGCACCACGGGCTTTGCCATGGCCAGACGCCTTGTTCCGTGCCGCCGCGCATCCTTCCTCAGCGCTTGAGCACGATCACCACGTACCGGCACCAAAATGCCAGCCTGGGCCTCCTGCGCAGGAGCCAATCATCGCACATTTCCAGAGTCGATACCAGAAGATTATGAAAAAAAATCCGCCGCACCATGGACAACAGTTGA
>Ga0207110_10040_pt1 | contig 29337 bp, 19 predicted proteins | sample Alteio_BWMinHeat_74_FD_153582 | JGI IMG/M metagenome (GOLD analysis project Ga0207110, IMG submission 153582) | Enriched cells from forest soil in Barre Woods Harvard Forest LTER site, Petersham, Massachusetts, United States -... | ecosystem: Environmental > Terrestrial > Soil > Temperate forest >...
ACTGCGGCAGGCGCCGTACTTCGAGGCGGCGTTCCATGCCAGGCTGTCCAAGTCGATGGCCGAAATTGGCTTCGGCATCGACCGCACCAGGGCTGGGTGGGAGATTGCTGGTTTGACAAAGGAGATGCTCGGCAAATTCTCGCGGCGCACCGCACTGATTGAAGAACTCGCCAAGCAAAAAGGCGTCGCCAACGCTGACGAGAAGGCGAAGCTCGGAGCGAAGACGCGGGAGAAGAAGGGCGAGCCAAAATCGCTCGAAGGCCTCCAGGCGGAATGGAAGAGCCGGCTCACCGCAGAGGAAAAGCAGCAGGCAAAGGACGTGCTGGCCGGCAGGGTCGGCAAGAAGCTCGAACCTGTGACGGAGCGTGAGGCAGTTGACCACGCTCTGTTACACTCCTTCGAGCGGGCCTCGGTGATCGAGGACCGCAGGCTACTTGCGACCGCGTTGAAACGCGGGTATGGCTCGGTGCTGCCGGAAGGGGTGAATGCCGATTTCGCGGGACGGAAAGAGGTCATTCGCCGGCGTTACGGCGACCAGAATTACGTCACCACTCGCTCGGTGCTGGCCGAAGAGGAAGCGGCTTTGGATTTTGCACGGAATGGGCGGGGTAGTTGCCGACCGCTCTCCGCAAGCGGCGAGCGGTTTACTTCAGAGCGACTCGGCCAAGAGCAGCAAAAGGCGGTGCGGCATATCCTCGCATCTCGCGACCGGGTGATGTTGGTGAAGGGCCGCGCCGGCACCGGCAAGACTACCATGCTGAAAGAAGCAGCCGCCGCGATTCGGCTTTCGGGCAATGACGTTCACCTGTTCGCTCCCACTTCGGAAGCGTCGCGTGGTATTCTCCGACAGGAAGGTTTCAAGAACGCTGAGACGGTCGCCCGGCTGCTCGTCGATGAGAAGCTGCAACAGTCAATAACGGGGCAAGTGATTGTGGTCGATGAAGCTGGGCTGGTCGGGATGCGGGATCTTCGCGGCATTTTCAAAGTGGCCGAAGAGCAACAGGCTCGCGTTATTTTGGTTGGCGACGAGAGGCAACACGCGAGCGTCAGCCGCGGCGATTCTTTTAGGCTGTTGCAAACCCATGCCGGGCTGCCGGCGGTGGAGATCGGAACCATTCGCCGCCAGAGAGGGGAGTACAAGTTGGCGGTCGAGGCCTTGGCCCGCGGCGATGTTGCCGAAGGATTTTCGCGACTTGACCGCATGGGGGCAATTCGCGAAGTGGCGGGCGAGTCGCGGCACGGCGAGCTTGCCGGCGAGTATGTCGCCGCAATTCACGATGGAAAATCCGCCCTGGTGGTCGCCCCGACCCACGCTGAGGGACGTGAGGTCACGGCACTCATCCGACAGAATTTGCGTGACGATGGCTTCATCGGCAAAAAGGACCGCGTGTTCGAGCAGTTGGTCTCGCGCGGCACCACCGAGGCCGAGCGCAAGGACATGATGAACTATACCGCAGGCGATGTGGTGCAGTTCCATCAGAACGCTCGCGGCGGATTTCGCAAGGGAGAAAAACTGTCGGTGGTCGGTCGTGACGAGGAGGGAGACGTTCTGGTGAAACGTAACCGGGGTGAATCGTTTGTTCTGCCCCTCGATCAGGCGAAACACTTCGACCTGTACGAAAAACGCGAACTGAAACTTGCGGCCGGCGACCGGGTTCGCATTGCCAAGAACGGCGTTACCGCCGATGGCAAAGGCCGGTTCACTAACGGTAGTCTGCATACGGTGGCCAAGTTCGATCAACACGGCAACATTGTCCTCACCAATGGCCAAGTCGTCGCACGCGACTTCGGGCATGTGGCGCATGGATACTGCACGACCTCTTATGCCGCCCAAGGCAAGACGGTTGACCGGGTGTTCGTGGCGATGGGGCCGGAGTCGTTCCCTGCTACCTCGAAGGAGCAGTTCTATGTCTCGGTCAGCCGTGGCCGGGAAGCCACGACGATTTACTGCGAGGACAAGCGAGAACTGCTGGAGGCGGTCGGAAGTTCCCGCGAGCGGCTTACCGCGACCGAACTGACGAGTGAGCAGCCCAAACCGCGAGCACATTCCGAACGGCTGGTGCGGCATGGGGAACACACGCGGCGAGTCGAACACGCCAACCGAGCGCGGCGACTGCCGTTGCCGCGTGACAAGGCGGCGGATCGTGCAAAGATGGAACACGAAGAGCAGAGGAGGGGAGCCTAATGGAACGAAACGAACCGGGCTACGGCAAGTTGGTCGAGCAAACGAAACGCCAAGGTGCGAGCCAAACAGTCCGACCCGACGCGGACGGCCCGGAATTGCTGGGCGAAGGGACCCTCGACGAAACCGACGCTTACTCGTTGGTCTCTTCCCAGCGGCAGCAAAAGCTGATGCTGGAATTGCGGTTCAAAACCGGGAACGCTCGGGCGCTGGCTTACAGCTACTTGGTCGGAATTGATTTCGACCCAAGTGCGGAAATCAAAATGGACTTCTCCGGGTACGTGGTGCAAATTGTTGGCCGGAACCTGAATCCGCTGTTTGCGGGACTGGTCGCACAACGGGTTTCGGTGGTGACCGAACAGGATGATTTGCAAGCTGAGGCAACTCTTCCGGAGGATGCGACGGTGGTAACCAAAATCGAGATTACGGAACCAAAATAAACGGGGTGGCCTGAGTCATGTTCGGCCTTCAATCCGGCGCTGGGCTGCCCGTCTTTCAGCTTGCCGAGCAAGGCTCGCAAACCCTGCGGAGCGGAGCCCAGTAGTCCTGGCCTGATCGGACAGGAAAGGCATGTTTTCGAGGATGTTCCGGGCGGCTCGTGCGGTGATTTGGGTGCCGGAGAGGTAGAGGTTCCTGTCAATGCGGAGGTCATCTGGAAGTGTCCTGATCGGCGTATGGGATAGGTAGAGGCTCCCGCCGACGCTGAGTTTTTTGGGAAGGCGAGCGGTCGGGGTGTGTTCAAGGTGGAGGTCCCGGACGACGCGGAAGCCGGCGGGTAGTGTGGAGAATTGGGTCTGGGAGAGGTCGATGCTGCCGCAGTGAAGGTTATCAGGTAGTGTGTGGATATTCGTGTAAGTAAGGCGGAGGAGGCCACCAACGCGGAGTCCTTGGGGAAGTGTCCTGATCGGAGTGTTGTAGAGGTCGATTACATCGATGACGCAAAGGTTGTCGGGCAGGTGAAATGTCAGGTCGTGGTAGATGTGGTAGAGTTTTAGGTATCTGATGAACCCCCGATCCCAGATTATCCTGACGGGGTTCTGACGAAGCAGCTCGCGGAGGTTGGGATGTCCGGTGAACCATTTGTCGAGGTGGAGATTCTCCAATTCTCTTGACCGGACTTGCATCTTTACCCGTTCTGAGTCAGCTAACGAGCGCCACTTACCGTTTTCATACATCCCGTCGCGAAGGATGGCTGTCTGGACTCTGATGATTTCGGCACGTTCGGATTCGCCCTCTTCTTCAAGCCAGTCCGCATAGACCAGCCGTGGCCCGTCCTCAGCGAGTCGGTCGAAGATGGTGTCAAGAAGTTCTTTCTCCGTTATCATTCATGTTGTGCCTCCTTGCACTCAAATTCACTCGTTGAACTCCGACTGTAACTCTCACTCAGTGCCTAACGGGCTTTAACCTCGCCTTCCTTGCCGCCATTCTGTTCCGGCGACTCAGCCGGCTTCTTGGCACCGGCCTCAGCATCGCTTACCTTTGCTCCTTCGCTACCCTTCATAATCTCTTTTGCTGCGTCCTTCACAGCATTCTGGTTCTTGTCGTCGAGGACAAGGTCGCCGCCGACTTGGAGGTTCTCTGGAAGAGTGGTGATCTGAATGTAGGAGAGGTTGAGGCTTCCGCCGACGCGTAGATCGTCGAGTGCAACTTCGGAAATCCCACCCGACTGAATATCGTGCCTCACACCTGCTCTTTCTAGACGCTCCTTCAGTTTAGTGATCCCCAATTGTCGAAGCGACGTTAAGCTCTCCTCACTTACTGCAATGGATTCTATCGCGTTTTCAAAGTATTCTTGGTGCTGTTCAAATGTCGGTGCCGGTTGCGGTTTGAGTGCAATCCTTGCTTGTGTCTCAACAAGTTCTTTATCCGTATCTGAAAGCGCATTAAAAAGTTTACCCATTATTCTCTCCTTGGTTATAGTTAAACCTACATTGGTGGGTAGATTAACACGAATTGGTTAACGAATCGTTAACAGTATGAAGAATTCTCGCGCAACACTTTGTGGCCGGCTTGCCAGCCTGAGCTAAACCTTTGATTTCGCAAAGGATTAGCTTTTGTGTTGCCGCATCAACACAATGGTGCCAAGAAGCGTTGGGGGCGGGCGCGGCGAACCTCTTCTCCACGCTCATGCGCGTCAATCCGATTGGGGATGGACGGCCGGCGACTGGCCGCGTAGAGAGCCAAGCGATGACTTGGCAGTCATCGCCCTCCTGCTCGCCGTTTACGGGTTCCTGGGGAATAATTCGTCGGCCGTGACTTCCAGCGTCACCCAGCAGATGCCGAATTCGGAATCGTGATGGTCGTGAACGTGTAACAGCACGTCCCAGCACTGGTCTTCGCTTAAATCGGGTCGCACCGATTGCACATCGGCAATGCTCCAAATGATGGCGATTTCACGGCGTTTTTGGTGCGCGATGACGATTTCTAAATCGGTAAGTTCTTTCATAGTTTTTCTCCATTGTTGAGTTTCAAAAGAATCGGCGCCTGCTTACGGGCACGGGCCGAATAGGTTTTCAGCTACCTCTTCGAAGGCGGGCCAGGAGAGGCCAATGTTGCCATTGTGCTGGTCTTCAGCGGTTTTCAGCACTTCCCAGCACTGGTCGTCGCTTAAATCGGGGCGCGTCATTTTCACATCGTCGATGCCCCAAATGACGGCGATTTCACGGCGAGTTTCGAGTAGCTTCTGGATTTCGTAATTGTTAAGGTCTTGCATAGTCTGTCTCCATTGTTGAGGTTTAAGAAAATCGGCGGGTACTTAGACCCGCCGATCCTTTGAGTCGGCTTACTCTGCTTTCTCGGTTGGAGTCCGCAGAATGATGCGACCATCGAGGGGCACCGCATCCAGCAGGAGCGAGTAGCCTTTGCCGTCAGCGTTTTGGAAAGCTACGCCCACTTTTGTCCAGAACCCTTCTTCGCCCTTATTCCTGACTTGGTAGGCGATCAGTGCCGGCTTCTTGGTCGTGGTGGATTTGGTTTCGGTTGTTCTCATAACGATTCTCCTTGGTTGAAATTAATGAGACCGTGATTTTCACGGCCTTTCTGACCAGAGCGGAGAAACACCGGCGCAAACCGAGGCTTAAAAAGCGCACCAGGCAAGTGAGAATGGGGGGTGGCCTTTCTATAAGGGGGAACCGGTTCGCAACTTGCGTGGCTCGGTGACGGTGTTAGCACTGGCAAAACAAAGGCCGGAATGAAACGGTGCAGTGACCCTTCTTCAACCGGGAATCGAAAAGCGTTCAACCGATAAATCCCACTTCAAGACACGGCAAAGACAATCGCCAAGCAGGAAGGGCGAGGGGTTCAGCTGAACTATCGGGGGAGGGGAATTCTAAAAAACCGGCAAGGGGTCTTGCATCAAATCGAGATGCGTTCGACGAGATTACGGGTCACTTTCTGCGGACGCCGGTCGTAAAGCCGGGTCGTCCTTGGGTCGGCATGACCCGCCAGATATTGAACCTCACCCAGAGGCACGCCCTGGGATAGCAAATCTGTGACTGTCGCCACACGGAATGAGTGTGGGCAAATGTTGGTCGGAACGCCGGCATTTTTGGCACGGCGTTTCACCATGCGCCAGATGTCGGTTCCCGTCATCGGTCTGTCGGTGAGCCTGCCCGAGCGGCGAACGGCCGAGCGGAACAGCGGCAATGTCGGAGCAGAATCTGTGGGATTGGCTGCCTTCAGATAATCGAGGATGAGCAATTCCAAATCGTGGCGAAGCGGGATTTCCCGGTGTTTGCCGCCTTTTTCGGCGTAGCGAAGGACGTATTGACTCCCGTCATGGGCGAAGTCTTTCAGTCGGAGTTTGGCCACGGCACCGGCGCGCGCGGCGGTATATATGAGGGCGGCGATGATGGCTCGGTCGCGAAGACCGGTCGCGGTCGTCGCGTCAATCGAGGCGAGCAATGCGCGGGCCTGGTCGCGGGTGATCTCGGGAGTCTTGCCCTCCACGACTTCGTAGCGTTCGCCGCACACCGTCGCTGCCGGATTCAGAAATACGACATGCCGTTGAACCATTGCGCTGAAGAACCGCCGGATGGCGGCGAGAGCGAGTTTCTTGGTCGGAACGCTTCCGCCCATTTCGTCGAAATACTTGCCGATCATTCCCGGTGTGACTTGGGTGAGAGGGACACGGTACTCTTCAAGCCATTCCAACAGCCGGCGGACGGCGCGGGAATAGGCGGTTCGGGTGTGGAGGTTGCGGATCGTTCCTCGGAAGAACTCGTCCCACGCGAATGCGGCCGCGGGGCCGGCCTCGGCGACCAGCCGTGGCAGGGACAAGTTCAATTCCCGGTGGAAACGCTCCGGGGCGGTCTCTGCGACCGGGATAAGCACGTTTGCTTTCGTGTCCATTCTCGGACGAATTTACCACTCTTCGCGGTGGTTGTCACCAACGGTCGAATTGTCTCACCAGTGGTGCGACAATTTGAATCGGACTTTCTGTTCTGTTGCTACTTGAAGCCCGGATTAGCCGTTATCCGGTTGGGCATCGAGGCGTTGCGACAATTGACCGGAGCGCATTGACCTCCATGCCCGTCCGAAACGAAGCAGTCTGTCGCGTATTTTGTCGCGGGTGTTTTGAGCGCGGCTGGCTTTTTTCTTGTCCTCGGCATTGGCTACCGGCTTGTTTTGGTTGGCGGCGAGAAGGGTGCTATCCGAATTGCCGTTCACCTGGTTGTAGATCATAGGAACGGGGTTGTCCTGTTCCGGTATTAGGGCGATGGCCTGGCCGTTGTTGGCAACTTGATACTTGTTTGGCTGCTGCGTGGTTGCGGCGGCACGTTTGGACCATTTTACCGGGGTGACGTGGTCTGTGTTATTCAGGCCACTGAATGAATCGTTATCGTTCGCAGGGTCGTAATACATTACGACATTTTCGTTCTCAATAGTGCGACTGCTTACGGGCTGGCACGGGGCTTTCCCACACGGCTGAGGAATCGGCTCGTCTAAAGTCGAGTCAGGCATGATGAAAACGGGTGCTGGGTTTCCAGCTCGCGGAAATAGACTACCAAGCGACTGGATGTCAAAGATATTAAAGGCTGTCGGTACGACATCGGAGGCAGCCTGGGTTTGCACTTGCATTATTTGCATGTATCCTCCCGGGTTCATAGAGCTTGGCGTTTCGCCTTGAATATTGACCATATTGCTGTTTTGTATGACCGAAGGATTCTCGGAAACTCCCACTACTGTGCTGGGGACTGACGTGGCAGCAAGAACAGGAGAAGCAGGCGGAGCGGGGTGGGACACTACTGGTGGAACCGGCGCTGACGGCTGGGACACGGGAGGTGTCGGAGAGAGGGGTATTCCGCCACCGCCTGATACCGGAATCGCATTGATTACGCCGGTATTGTTATCGACGAAGGTGACGGCGTAGTTGTTGCCGCCGTTGCCGTCGGTTACCGTGCCAGCGCTAGCAGTGAGAGTTTTGCCCGTGCCGGCGGTTGCGGAGGTATAAACTTCAGTCCAGGTGGCGGTATCACCTGTAACAAGACTCCCGGCAGTAACGGTCGGGGTGGCGGTGGCCGTGGTGGTGCCGTCATACGCCTTGGTGTTGGTGGCGGCCGTGACCGTGATTGCCATCGGGTTTACTATCAGGTTGCCGGTGACGTAAGCAATGATGTAGCCTGCCGCAGTGGCGGCGGATACCGATATGGCGTTATTCCAGGTTCCGGCATTATCCTTTCCCGATGTTCCGCTTGTGGTGACGCCGGAAACGCTAATAGTGGGACCGCCGGTGATCGGGTTGCTGCCGCATGTCGGGTTACAAGAATAACTGTAGGTCGAGCCGGCGGTGGCCGTAGTATTCGGGCTGCTGCCGTAGATGATGGTCTGGTTGCTCGCCGTGACGGTGAGAAGCCCATCACTGTAAACCCAGGTGTTCGTGGAACCGGGGACGCTGCCGGGGGCTTCCGTGGTGTAGGTTTTTCCATAAACGTCCTGTGATTCGGCTAGGCCGTTCTTGGTGTCGCCGTTTCCGGTCGAATAGGCTATCCACCGGGCGGTTCCGGTGCCAGGACTGAGCGCCCCTGCGCCGTCATTGCTATCATTGTTGACGACGTTCCCTCCTGCGGCGAGAACGATTGAGTTGCCCGAAGACGCGGTCGAGGCGATCTTCGCATTCTGGTCGAGCTGGATGTTCCCGGAATTGCTGACGGCGGTGAGGGAATTCGCACCGAGCGTCTGCGCCCCGGAGAATTCAATAGTGCCGCTGCCGTTGTTAAGTGTAACTGGAAAACTCCAGGTGTTCGCTCCAACCGTCATCAGACCGGTGTCAGAGGTCGAGCCGATAGTGATAGAGCCGGCGGTAATATCGCCTAAGATGCCAGTCCCGATGTTGAGAGTCCCAGCTCCACCCGCAATGCCAACAGTTGTGCCAACACTGGCTGGTTCGAGCAGCACGTTTCCAGTGGTGGTGACAGTAGAACTGAAAGTCGGTGTGGCGTCAGTTTGCAGCGTGAAGTTATTCGTGCCCATCGCCTGCGCCCCAGCGATAGTGATGGGGCCTGAACCGGAAACCAGCGAAAGGGAATTGCTCCAGGTATAGGCATTCACCGTCATCAGACCGGTGTCAGAGGTCGAGCCGATAGTGATAGAGCCGGCGGTAATATCGCCTAAGATGCCAGTCCCGATGTTGAGAGTCCCAGCTCCACCCGCAATGCCAACAGTTGTGCCAACACTGGCTGGTTCGAGCAGCACGTTTCCAGTGGTGGTGACGGTAGAACTGAAAGTCGGTGTGGCGTCAGTTTGCAGCGTGAAGTTATTCGCGCCCATCGCCTGCGCCCCGGCTATCGTGATGACCCCGGAGCCCGAAACCAATGATAATGGCGTAGTCCAGGTGCGAGCATTCACAGTCATCGCCCCGCTGTCGGCTGTGTTGCCGACGGTGAGGGAGCCAGCGGTGACAGAGGAAAGCACGCCACTGCTTATATTCAACGTACCGGCACCTCCGGCGACTCCGATGGTCGTGGACGCAGTACGCGGGCCGAAAATCACATTGCCGGTGGTTTGGAACGTGCCTGCTGAATAATTAAGTGTATCGGCATTGATTGTGATATTGCCGGTATCCGATGCTCCGCCCCTAGTATTATTGTGGTAGAATCGTATATCATTGCCGCCGTTACCTGCCGTGGCATTAAAAGTAACATTCGCGCCGCCAGTGACAGCAATGGGAGCGGAGACAACTATGCCGTTGTTGAGGGCGCTGGAGCTGCCTGAGGCAGTGCCGGTTCCCGTTATCGTTACATTGCCAGTGACGGTGTTGATATCCGTTTCGAGAGCTACGCCGAAGCCATACTGCGAATTAGCGCCGCCGACACCAGTGATGGCAATGGTAGCAGCACCTCCTCCCGTGCCGGTGGATACCACCTTGCCCCCTTGGGCGGTATCCACACCCGCGGCATAGGATGCATTTCCGCCGCCGCCGGTGCCGTTTAAATTAATCGCACCCTGTGCGGAAGAGATTTTACTGCCGGCACCATAGATATCGATACCAGAGTTATAATACCAAGTGCCCGCAGTATTGCCCGTCCCGCCTCTGCCATAGGCAGTGATGGCGCCGGTAGTGCTTTGCACGACCGAGCCGCCTTTCAGCCAAATACCCTTCAGGTCTCCCGTTGCATTGTTTGAATAACCCGTTCCGTTCATCACGATAGTTCCGGCACCGGAGTTGATAGTTGCTCCATTGAGCAATATACCCTGATGATAAGTCGCGTCTCCCACTGCATACCCGTTACCAGCGCTGATCGCGCCATTGCCCCCGCCCATCGTTACATTGCCGCCATTGGTGGTGATGTTTGCAGTTACAGCGATTGCACCAATGCCATTCCCTGCGTTATCGGCATCGAGCGTAAGCGCGCCGCCCGTTACTCCCCCGCCACCCAGAGTAATAGCGGAGTTTATGTTGATGTCCTTATAGGAGGAAAGCGTGAGGTTTCCGGTGATCCCACCGGTGCCGGTGGTGGCGCTGACGGCTGAGGATACGGTGATGCTGCCGCCGTTCGGGCCGGTTTGCGCATCGCCGCCAGTAGTGACGGTAACATTGGTTCCCGCGTTCAGTGCGGTGGTGATGTCGTTCACATTCAGGCTCGCAGTGGCTTGGGTGCCGCCGGGGACGAAGCTAGGATTACCGCCGATGTCGCTATCAGAGCTGGTGATGTTCACGTCTTCCGGGTCCATCAACCAGGTTCCGGCCACGCCTTTTGCAGCCGAGGCATCGACCAGGCCCTGCATGTTGAGGGTGTGCTTGCCGGAAGTCTCGACGAAGCCGCCATTGCCTCCATTCGGCCCGCCGCGCGCGGTGATGAGGCCGAGGAAGTTGGTGTAATTATCCGACCAGACGGCGACGTTACCGCCGTTGCCTGAATCGGTGGCATTGGCATTGATTGTGGTATTATTCTGGACGACTGTAGCGGCTGCGGTTGGTGTGGTGCCACCGCCGTGGAAATCACCGCCTATCTTGATATTGCCGCCGGACAGGACACCGGAAGCATCAAGATAGCTGCCACTCAAGATGGCGATGTCATCGCCCAGAATCACTATATTACCGCCTCTCTCTCCGGCCTTCTTGCCGGAGGCATCGAGGGTGCCGTTCACCAGCACGGTACTCGATCCGGCCTCGGTTCCCTTATTGGCGGCAACATTTCCTTTGACCGCGTTGCTGCCTTCCGCATAGATGACGATGGTGCCATCATGCTCCTTGAAGGCCGGGGCCTTGATCTCGCCGGAGAAGTCGATGAGGCTGTTGACTATTTTCCTTCCGGCTGCTGCGGTCAGTTTGACCGTGCCGCCATCGGATTCGATGGTGCCGCTGTTCTGCACCAGTTGATTGGATACGTTCGGGTCGGTGATGGCGACTTCCATCAGCTTATCACCGTAGAAATCCAGAGTGAAGGTATCGCCCGAAGCCATCTGCACCTTGCCAAGATTGGCGGTGATGACGCCGCTGTTTTTCACATTTGGAGCAACCAAACCCACCAATCCGGCATTTTGCGCGGTGATGGTTCCTTGGTTCTCTACCGTTGCATTCGGAGTGCCGCCGGGAGTGAAGTGCATACGTCCGCCGCCCATAACAGCGGCGTTCGATACGTTGGATGTAGTTGCGACAATGCCGTTCACATCCACTACCGAACCCTTGCCGAAGAATACGCCGTTCGGATTGATGAGAACTATATTGCCGTTGGATGACAGGGTGCCAAAAATCTTGGACGGATCGTTGTCATGCACCCGGTTCACAGTGAGGGATGAGCTATTCGGATCGATGAACTTGGTCGTCTCCTTGCCGCCGATGTTGAACGAACTCCAATCGATTACTGCGTTCTGAGATTTCTGGTTGATCGTCTCGACATTGCTGCTGCTCCTGATCGTCGCGCTGCCCGCCGACGCTACGTTGCTCCCGCCGCTCGGCGCAGGATTCTGCAATACCGGGTTGGCATAGGCAAATGGCACTGGCGACAGATACACCACCAGGCTGACGACTAGATAACCCACAAAGCTCTTAAATAGAATTGTTCTCATTCTTCCCCACAGATGATTTTTTCCACGCTCCAATGGTAGGGCAAAATGGTTAACAAGTCATTAACAAAATGAATTTTCTTATGTGGGCTTTGGCTAAAATTGTCGCTAAAACTTGTACGACATTTGAAACAAATATCTTGGGCTCTTGCCGTTGCCGGTCACGGGGTCTTCCACCGCCCTGGTAAGCGGCTCAGCTATCGTGAGATTTCCCGATATGCCGAAAGAAGAATCCCACCTTATTCCGAAGCCCAGGGAACTGCCGGACTGGGAGGGCTGACCGTCATCCCAGACCTTGCCGACATCGTAAAAAGCATACGGCGCGATGGAAATGTCGTAAAAAACTGGGATGCCCGAATATCTAAGCTCGGCCGATCCGGCGATTCCACTATCGCCGATGATTTCAGAGGGGTCGTAAGCCCGTCCATACGACTGCCCACCAAACCCGAATTGCTCGGAGGAGTATAAAACGCCGCTGGCTATCTGGCCGGAAACTCCGATCACGGCGGTAAGATTCGCTGGCAATGTTTGAAACCTGGTCAATCCATATTCAAACTTGTTAAAATCGGGATTGGCCTTGGCACGGGACAGGAAAGCCTGGCCTTTGGTACTTGCATTGAACACTTCCAGCCCGTGGCTGAGGGTGACGTTCAGGAAATCGTAGCCGTCAAGCGGATCGTCGCGGTCATACGACAGGTTGACTCTTGCCGCCCTGACTCTGTCGCGCGTGAGCGGGGCTTCCAGCACGTCGCTGTAATTGTTCTTGCCGTCGAAGCTGATGGTGAGGGAAAGATTCTCCTGCCGCTGGCGGATGAATTGGTCCTTAAGGCTGACGCCGAGATTAGAGGCACTGCTGTCAATATCTTTCGGGCTTAAGGTGAACCCGGGATTGGCTGCGGTATAGCCGCCATATATTTGCATCGAGACTTCCGAACTGAGGTGTATCTCATGGCTTCCGCTGAGATTCTTAAGCTTTTCCAAAGGAATGCCGCCTAAGAAAGAAATTGAGGTCAGCTCAAATGGGATGATGCTGCGGCTATATGAGACCGTGCCTTCATTTGGTCCAAGATAGCGCGAGTTGTAGTTGTCGAAGCTGACCGCACCGCTATCTGGCTTCTTTTCCTTTACTAATATCAGCTTGACGGCACTTTGGTTCTCAGGATTATCGCTCAAAGGTTCGATCACTGAGCGAAAGGAAACGCCCGGCAGGTCGTTCAGCCGAAGCAGGAAGCTTTCAACCGTCTGCGATCTCGACGGCTTTTCTTCCTTTATCTTTTGAATCAGGTTCTTGACTATATAATTGTCGGCAATAGAGTCCTTCAACTCCACCGCTCCGATGTGGCCTTCACCGGCTCTTATTGTGATGGCACCGTTAGCAATGTTCTGCTCAGGAACATATGCCCTGGAAATGAAATAGCCGTTTTCCTGGTAGTGCTGGGTGATGAGGTCGGCAATCTGCCATACATTGGCGAGAGCGATTTCCTTGCCTAAGAATTTCTTGTACAGGCTTTCGATTTCTTGGTGAGAGAAAGCCGTGACGCCTTCGACCGTCACCGTTTTCAATACGAATTTCACCTTGTCGGCGCCTTCGGGAACTGTGGAGGCGGGCAGCAATACTTTGGGCTGCTCCCCACCCTCGGGCACTTGGTCCGGCACTACCGCCTTATGATCCTTATCCACCCGACCGGCGTTGGCGGATCCGGGCAGCACCGGGTTGGCGGCCTTAGCGTCGGTGAAGATAAATGAAATGCCAACGGAAAGGATGGCAACGGCCATAAGCCGTATGGCGTTTGGAACTGTTATCGGAAACATAAGGGCAAAGGATATACGACGCGGGCCGGGTCAATACCAGCATGTTCGCATTAGTGGTGCCCGATAATCCGAAGTAAGCTAGGGGTAGTTGCAAGAAAGAGACTAACGCCCAAGAATTGCTGTGACAACATGCACGTTTCACTTCGGCTGGTTGCGTTTCTTGAATCAAACGTTAGATGTGGTGGAAACGTATCCAACAGAAGGAGATATTGAGATGGACGAAAAGAGTCGCGGGGAGATGAAGCAGATAGGCAAGGTCGTCACGGTGTTTTTATTGCTGGCCGTGGCATGGTTTTACCTCGCTCATCACGAGCATGTGGTATGGCCGGGCAAATGCATCGGCGTAAACATGAAGATCGAGAACGGCGAAATCAGGGCGGCCCAGGTTGAGGGCGGAGTGCTGGCCGTTACCGCGGCCTTCCCCGACCAGCGGGTGACCAAGGTGATTGTTTACGATTATTGCCAGGGCAAGGTCTTAAGTTCGGTCGAAACATCGAGATAATTTCCGTTTCAGCGACGCGCAATCCGTGACAGGTTACGCGGCGTTGCACGCCGATGGGTTTTCCATCTATCCCGAAAATGCTGCTTCAGAAGCCTCATGAACGAAGGGCGATAGAGCCTTCCTCCTCACCGCTGCCATTCGATTCCTTGATTAACTTGACTCGGATCATGAATGCCGGGTGGCGTCGGATGTGCCGGATGGATGACTGTCAGTGATTCCGGCGCTTGGGTCGCGTCGTCCGACGCTGCGGCGGCATTTGGATTCGCCGAACGCCTACGAATTCGCGACGTAACCGGCTCTGCGGCGGAAAGCTGCCGATTGGGGAGACGGTCTGGCGCACTCTCGATGGTCTGCGCGGCCTTGAGTGACTTGATATTCTCGGCAAGTTCTGCGACATCCGGTTGAGATTCATCGTTAGGGTCTTTGTTGCCGGACAAGCCGGCCTTCAATTGGTCGCGGAGAGTGGTTAAGTCTGAGAGATAGGATTCGTGGGAGAAGGGGATGCCGAGACGGGGTTGGTAGTCGCGAAGCTGTCCCTCGGCTATGCCTAAGTCCTGCCGAACCCGGTCGATTTCAGAGGTGTATCCGCCGACCAGCTTGTCGATGGCATTTAGAACGGCACGCGGACCGTGGTGTTCGCGTGAGAGCATCGACTGGCGGGTGGTTTTGCCTTCGAGATAAACTTCCGGTGGGAAATCCGGGTTTAAGACCATGCCAAATCTGAGGCCGCGATAGGTGCCGAGCGGCACTCGCCGTCTCTCTCTGACCGAGCTGGGAAGAAAATCAATCTCCTTGGCCAAAACCTCGGTTACATCCTGCCTTGACATGGTGCGGTTGCCGATGGTGATGCGGGTTTCGGCATTGGCCACAAGCGTAACCAGGTCGGCTTTCAGGTTCTCCAATCGTTCTCCCATCTCTCCGATGCTCGACGGCAGGGAACGCAGCCGCAGCCGGGCGACATATTGCTCGTCGGCGTGGTTCTTCTTCAAGACGGTGAGCCGTTGCAGTTCGGCGTCGGCCTCGGCAAGGGTCAGGACGGCCGGATTGCCCGACGCGATTGCCTTTACCTCGGCGTAAGAGAGTTCCTGGCCGCCGATGTCCTCGGCACGGCGGACGGTGCTGTCGCCAGTAATCACCTGAGAAATGAACCGAGCCTTGGTTTCCAGTACCTGCCACATGTAACTATCGAAGGAACCAGTGGTGACGTAGCGATAAATCGACACTTCCTCGGATTCATTGCCTTGACGGAGGATGCGGCCGTCACGCTGCTCGACTTCGGCCGGCTTCCACGGTGCGTCGAGGTGATGCAATGCCACGAGGCGTTTCTGCACGTTCGTGCCGGTTCCCATTTTCTGGGTGCTGCCGATGAGGACGCGAATCGAGCCGTTGCGGACTTTCTCGAATAGAGATTGCTTCTTGGCGTCGGAGTCAGCGTCGCCGATGGCGGCGATTTCTTCGCGGGGGATTCCTTGTGCGACCAGTTTCCGGGTAACTTCTTCGTAGGCCGAGTATCCCCACGGCGTTGGCTGCACTCCCATATCACAGAAAATCATCTGGGCGCCACGGGCCTGGCCGGTGCGTCGCCAGATGGCGGCGACGTTCTCGACCAGTGCGTTGACTTTCGACTCTGGAAAATCGGCTGCGGTTGCCGAAAGCATTTGAGCGTCGAGGGCGAGCTTGCGGCCGTCGGTGGTGATGGCCAGCGCGTTATCCTCCCTCGGATCGACTTTTTCGGAACGAATCCGCTCGTAGCGTTCGACCAGTTTCAGTTGGTGTGCATGCTGCTCGTCCGACATCGGGCAAGCCACGACCATTGGCTTGCCGCCTTCGAGGCGCGGCCGGGGGAGATCCAGCATCTCCGTCGTCTGCACGTCGGCAAAGGCGCGGAACATCTGTTGCAGTTCCGGCAGATTGGTGAACCGGGCGAAACGGCTTCGCGGCCGCAAGGAAGCGCCGTCAGGTGAGATTTCCATGGTATCGACGACTTCGCCGAAGGTGGCCGCCCACCCGTCGAAATGGTCTATCCCGCGCTGACGCAGGCCCTCGGGGTCGAGGAATCGTTGCATGGTGTACATTTCGACCATGGTGTTGCTGATGGGGGTGCCGGTGGCAAAAGTCAGCCCGTGTCCGAAATGTTGCAGGTGCAGATAGCGTGCCTTCATGAACAGGTCGAATGCCCGTTCGCTACCGCCGGTCTGAATGCCGGCGACGCGCTCCATCTTGGTCGGCGTCTCCAGGTTCTTGAAGTAGTGGGCTTCGTCCACGAAGACATGATCGACACCAAGTTCGTCGAAGACCAGGCCGTCGTCCTTCTTGTCCTCGGCCAACAGGTCTTTCAGCTTTTCCTCTCTTTTGGCTTTTTGCTTCTCAATAGTCTTGATGAGGTTGCGGTGGACACGGGTCTGATCTTTGCTCGCCCCGTCGATGAGCAACTCGGTGTATTCCTCGATTTGCTCGCGGAGGAATTTCTCCTGATAGTCCCGCGACATTCCAATGCGCTCGAAGCTGGAATGCGTGACAATTATCCCGTCCCACTCGCCGCTGGCGATTTTGGCCGTCAGCTGTTTCCTGCGGTCGCGCGAGAGGTCATCCTTGCCAGCAACAAGCAACTTGGCGTTGGGGTACAGCTGCATGAATTCCCGTGCGAATTGTTCGAGCAAATGGTTGGGCACGACATACATCGGTTTCTTTTTGAGGCCGGCCTGTTTCAGTTTCATGCCGGTGGCGGCCATCGTATAGGTCTTGCCGGCGCCGACGGCGTGGGCAAGCAGAGTGTTCCCGGAACTCATGCCTCTCCATACCGCGTCGTCCTGGTGCGGCCGGAGCTTTATGGTTTGGTTCATGCCGGGGTAGTCGAGATGTGAGCCGTCGAACAGGCGGGGACGCAAATTGTTGTAAGTGTCGTTGTAAACCCGTACCAGCCGCTCGGTGCGATCGGGGTCGGTGAACAGCCAGGAGCGGAACCGCTCCTTGATTAGCTTCTGCTTCTCGCGGGCGGCCAGCGTGTCCTCCTGGTTGACCACTCGCTGTTCCTTATCTCCGCTATGGATGGTGTCGTAGATGGTCGGCGTCTTCATGTTCAAAGCAAGTTCGAGCAGCCAGGTGCCGTTGGCGCGCGACGTGCCAAATTCCGAAGTGGCGGCCACGGATTTTTCCGCCGCGTAGTCCGGCTCGATGCTCCAGGTCGCGTCCTTCGGCAAATGCCCGACGCGGATGGAGGTCTTCTCGACATGAAAAAGGTTGGCCGCGAATTCCTGGATGTCGGATTCCGGTATCCACGGTGCGCCAAGGTTGGCGTCAATGTCGCCGGGGAGAACGTCTTCGGGCTGGACGCTGCGCAGTGCCTCGGCGTTCTTTGCATATGCCTTGCCGGCCTGCAGGGCGACGACGAGTTTCGCCCGCACATTGCCGGAAAGATAAACATCGGCGGTTTGCCAGGTCTTGGATTCGGGGTCGTGGTAAATCAGGTCGCCGAGTTCCTCGATAATCCGTTGCTCCGGCTTGCCGTAGAGGGTGGCGATGAACGGCAAATCTACTTTGCCAAGCTGGTTCAGTGAAACCAGCAATCCGTCCTCGGCACTCTCGACCCTGGTGATCGGCGGATTTTTCCCGACCACATCTTTTGCCATGATGGCCGCTTTCGTAGCCTTGCCGGTGATTTCGTCGTAATCCTCCAGCGACATGACCAGCATGGCGTCCGGGTCTTCCCGGAACTTCACCAGGTTGGGCATGCGGCGGATGGCTCCGCCATCCTGGGTCTCGCCGAACGTGGTTTTGTTGATGGGGCCATAGTTACTGGCGAACTGGTCGTAAGCGCGATTTAATTCCCGGCGTGCCTCATTGCGGTGTTCCTCCGGCCAGCCTTCGTTCTGCGATTGCAGCACGCGCCGCGCACAGTCGCGGAGGCCGATCAAAGCGGCCAACCGTTTCCCGGTCATGGTGCCCCCGGCCTTCAGCTGGGTGCCGCTATAGGTAACCGGTTCCGGTTTGCCATCGACGATCTGGCATATGCTGCGGTCGGGTCGGACAAAGAAGGAACCCTCGGTGACGTGTGTTTCTTGCGGCGGCGGCGAGAAGCTGGCCGAAGATTTTGCCTGAAAGGGCGTTGCCGTGATTGTGGTAAATTTCGGGAGGCGTTGGATGGCCGTTCGGAGTTGCTCGGCCAAATTCCCGGTGCTTTTGACGCTGAATCCCTCGCCGCCGTAGAGCGTGTCCTTGCGCGTCCATTTTCCCAGAACCATTTCCGGGTGGCGAACGAAGTAGCGATTGACCGAAACCTCACCGCCATCGATCTCGAATGGCCGGGAGCGTTGCCATTCCGCTTCCTCGTGGCGGGCGTGTTCGCCGGCGGCGCGCTTGCGCATGAAGATGATGTCGGTCACCACCGACGTGCCTTCTCGCTTGAAGGCATCGGACGGCAGGCGGATCGCCCCGATGAAGTCGGCGCGGTCGCCAAGGTACTCCCGCAAAGCGGCGTTTTGTTTGTCGAGGGTGAAGGTGGAAGTGACCAGGGCTAACACTCCGCCTGGCTTCAATGCGTCAACCGATTTGGCGAAGAAGTAGTCGTGCAGCGAAAACTTCTGGCCATGGTAATCGAGCTTCACGTCGGCGAACGGCACGTTGCCGATGACGGCATCGAGGCCGTTCTCCGGCAGTTGCGTATCCCGGAAATTCTCGATGCGGATGTCCTGGCCGGGATGAAGTGCTCTGGCAATGCGCCCGGAAATGCTGTCCAGCTCGACACCGATAAAGTTCGCTTCTGGCCGGGCATATCTCATGAAGTTGCCGATGCCGCAGCCGGGTTCCAGCACCGTGGCGTTGGCCGGAATGCCGAGCCGGGTAAGGGCCTCGTGCATGGCCGTCATCACAATCGGCGAGGTGTAGAACGCATTGAATGTCGTCCGCTTGGCACTGTCGTATTCTTCTTGCAAGAGCAGTGCTTTCAGTTCTTCGCCGAGGTCTCGCCAGCTCGCGTCCTTGTACTTCTCGGTAACCGGATCGGGGAAGAGGGAGAGTGCGACCGCACCAAATCCGCCGAAGCGGGCAAGTGCCTCACGCTCCTCCGGCGACGCCAGGCGCTTATCTTTCTCAATGCGTGTGAGAACTCGGATTGCCGTTAGAATGTCGCGGGCTTTGGCCTTCTCACCGCTCGCAACCGAAACGTCGAGAGGTGCTTCAGATGACAGAATGGGGTCAGCGGAAACGGATGCGCCATTTATTTCTTCCGGGGTTGGTTCGCCGATGGGTGGGTCGGTTTCAGGCGGCGAGTCGAACAGCGACCTTGATGGTTGGCGGCGAGTTTTTACGCCGGCAGTTTTTGATCGCGAAGCAGCAGTGCCATTACCGTATCGAGCGAAATCGTCTCGGTATCCGCCGGCATTTCTAGCGGGAGCCGTTCCTCCAGTTCGTAAAGCGCTAATTCCAGGGCTTCCGCGGCGGTCTGACTCGGACTGCTTCCCGGCCTTTTCTCTTCCAGCCGGTGTATCCACTCCTGGTGGCTGGTCTGAAGTGTGAGCGCCAGCTTTTCCAGCCCTTTGAGCAACAGCTCCTTCTTTTTCAGAAAGTTGTGAACCTTCGGCCGTTGTCTTAAGATTTGTAGAGTGAGTGTTTTGTAGTGCATTTGGATCTCCTTCCGAATGAGGGGGGATTTCGTCGGCGGGTGTGGTCGCTTTGCCGATGGACGAGAAGAGCGTGCGTTCGTTCGAGTTAGGTGGCTTCCGTGCCATAAGCGCAAACTGTTATTATTCGGAGCAGGATAGCACAAGTCATCTTGCGAATAAACTGGTTTGTGATTCCGTGGATGGTGAGGGAATTTGAATTGTCGCTCAAAAGCATTGGAATGTGCCGTCGCCGTTGTCAACGCAAAGTCCACTGGTGCAATCAGCGTTCTGAGTGCAATCCCCTCCAGACGCAATAGTTCCGCAGACGAAGTTAATACAGGCACCAAAGCAGCATGGCAAAGACATGCCGTCAACACATGGGGCGCCTGTATCAAAACACGCACCACCTCCTGATCCGCCAAGCCCGCCGCCGCCATGCACTCCTCCTCCGCCAGACCCTCCCGACCCACTGGCCCCACCTGTTCCTGAGCTACCGCCCGAACCACTGGCACCTCCAGAGCCTGAACTTCCTCCCGAACCGCTGCTGCCTCCTGACCCTGAGCTACCACCCGAACCACTGGCCCCACCTGTTCCTGAGCTACCGCCCGAACCACTGGCGCCTCCAGAGCCTGAACTTCCTCCCGAACCGCTGCTGCCTCCTGACCCTGAACTACCACCAGACCCACTGGCACCTCCAGAGCCTGAACTTCCTCCAGAACCGCTGCTGCCTCCTGACCCTGAACTACCACCAGACCCACTGGCACCTCCAGAGCCTGAACTTCCTCCCGAACCACTGGCGCCTCCTGACCCTGAGCTACCGCCCGAACCACTGGCACCTCCAGAGCCTGAACTTCCTCCCGAACCACCGCTGCCTCCGGCGGCAATGAAGCACGGGCTTCCGAATGCTCCAGGACATACAAAACTGGGAACTATACAGCTGCTATCAGGGTAACCATCGGAATTCCAAGTGGTGGGATCGCAACTGGTTGCCAGGGCATCGCCGAAGACACTACCTTCTGCCACCAGCCAGGAGCCTGGTCTGATGGAACTCCAAACTACGTCTTGGCTGGCGCTTGGATAGACGTTCATCATCCCGTCGCCGCCGATTTTCAGATCGATATTCCTGGCGTCTCCTCCGTTCAGTACCGGTGCCTGTACACCACTGACGTATCTGGTGAGCGCGACATAAGTGCCGCGTGTGCTATCCTGCTGGAAAACGAAGCATGCACCGTTACCGTACGATGCTTTCATGCAGTCGTTGTTACCGGAGACGGCGGCAGCGGATTTGTCCAGGATTCCCCTGGCTATCAGGTGGGCGTAGATGTATGGGACTTCTCCGGCATCAATGACACCGTTTCCATCGCCAGGATTTGGGAGAGAGGCGTTCGGATCATCGCCGGGCAGGTAACCGTATTTCTCGCGGTAAATAGTGATTGGGCCATTAACCTGCTTTTCCGCATCCTGCACCAGACTGACGATTTTGGAGGAATGCACCAGCGATTGCCCGAATAGCACCGCTGCTATTAGCAGCGCCACGGCGACCAGAACAATGGTCAGCTCGACGAATGTAATACCCCTGTTTTTTGTCTGGCGAACAGGCGGCAGTGGTCGTGCGGCTGCGGAATGAATCTTGTGCGAGGGATTTGTCATCGGGAAAGGCGTCAGCGGCAAACTGTCAATACTTCTCGGAACAGGATAGCACAAGTCGATTTGCGAATAAACTGGTTTGTAATTCCGTGGATGGATTGCCCTTGCCGTATAGGGGCGCGATGCACGTGCACTGTAAATCTGATGGCGTTGAGGAACCGTTCATGATCGGCCTTCTGCCTGGCCTTGGGCTGCCCGTCTTTCAGCTTGCCGGGCAAGTTCCTCAAACCCTGCGGTGCGTAGGCCACTGATCTTCGCTTGACGGGATAGCCCCGGCATGTCGAGGATGCGGCGGGCGGCTCGTGCGGTGATTTGGGTGCCGGAGAGGTGGAGGTGCCTGCCGACGTGGAGATCGTCTGGAAGTGTCCTGATCGGCGTATGGGATAGGTAGAGGCTCCCGCCGACGCTGAGCCTTTTGGGAAGGCGAGCGGTCGGGATGTGTTCGAGGTAGAGGTCCCGGACGACGCGGAGGCCGGTAGGGAGTGAGATGTGGGTGTGGGAGAGGTCGATGCTGCCGCAGTGAAGGTTATCAGGCAGTGTGCGGATATTCGTGTAAGTAAGGCGGAGTCGGCCACCGACATTGAGTCGTTCGGGAAGTGTCCTGATTGAGGTGTTGTAGAGGTCGAGTTCATCGGTGACGCAAAGGTTGTCGGGAAGGCGAAATGACAGGGCGTGGTAGATGTGGTAGAGTTTTAGGTACCTGATGAACCCGCGATCCCAGCCTATCCTGACGGGGTTCTGACGAAGCAGCTCGCGGAGGTTGGGATGTCCGGCGAACCAATTGTCGAGATGAAGGTGCTCCAATTCTCTTGATCGGGCTTGCATCTTTACCCGTTCTGGGTCGGCGAGCGAGCGCCACTTACCGTTTTCATACATCCCGTCGCGAAGGATGGTTGTCTGGACTCTGATGATTTCGGCTCGGTCAGATTCGCCCTCTTCTTCAAGCCAGTCAGCATAGACCAGCCTCGGCCCGTCGTCAGCGAGCCTATCGAAAATGCCGGCGAGATGTTCTTTCTCCGTAATCATTCATGCCGTGCCTCCATGCACTGTAAATCTGATGGCGTTGAGGAACAGTTCATGATCGGCCTTCATTCTGCCCGGGCGGCCGCACGCCAAAAATGCTCTCTCCCAACATGTTTACTTCACGCAACCTCTCTTCAGGTGAGAGGAGCTGGGCAACGAGGTGGCGGAAGCCCGCCGACTGAAGTGCCGATATCTTGGCCAGCCGGCTAAGGCAGTTGCTTTCGGCGATGGCTTGCGCCCCGGCTGCACCAATTCCCGTATTAGCCATTTGAATTGTTCTTAAGGTGGCGAAGTGTGGGCATTCGGCAATAGCCCTAGCACCCTCGGGTCCGAGTTCGTTATTTGAAACATTCAATACTTCCAAGCGATGGAAATGCCGATTGGCCGTGATATGGGCGATACCCACGTCTGAAATGGCTGTATCCTCAATGTTGAGATTCGTGAGCGCGGGAAACTGACCTTGGCTCAAGGCCAGCAGCCCGTCGTCGCCGAAATCATTTTCGGACAGAGAAAGGACACTCAACTTCTTGAGATACCGGCTGGTGGCCATCGCTAAAAGGCCGACGTACCCAAAACCTTGGGGTAGAATCATCCCCCCGTCCAACATCAGCATTTCGAGATTGCCAAGATTCGCACTCAGGGCAATGGCTTGTAACCCTTCGTCCCCAATTGTATTCTCTGCGAGATCGAGTACAGTCAGGTTACGGACGTTATCGGCGTGAGCGAGCGCGACAGCCGCTGCAACAGTGAGGTTGTTGTCTTTCAAGAATAACTCACGTAGGTTGCACATCGTCGGGCTCAGGGAGAGGGCTATAATTGCTCCATAGGTGAGATTAGCCATCGAAACGTTGAGGTGTTCGAGGCGTCCGAGATTTGGCGATTGAGAAAGCGCTATGACGCCGGGTGTACCGATGTGATTCATCCCCAGCCCCAGAGACCGAAGATTGGTTAGCGCCGGGTTATCGGCGATGGCTGCCGCGACGGTGCCATCGTTACCGTTACCCGACAGATTAAGCTCTTCCAGGTTCGGCAAATTCGCGGCGGCAATTAGCGCTGCACTGCCATATAAGCTGTTATTAGCCATTTCAAGTGATTTCAGGCGCGGAAAGCTGACTTCCTCAAGATTGAGCTCGACCACGTACTCTTCCGCCGGATTGATCGTGGTGCGGCTTAGGAAGAGGTGTTCAAGGTTGCGGAGATTGGAACTCTCCAGGATGGCTTGGATCGCGGCGGCGGCAGTATCAGCATCATCCAGAGAATCGGTGAACAGATCGAGGGATCGGAGACCGGTAAGATGCGGACACGCGGCGAGTGCAATCATTTCTTGGTCTTCGATGGTGCTGAGGGTAAAGGACATTGTGGTAAGTCTGGCGAGCAGTGGTGACGCCAAGAGTTCCTGGATGGACTCCACATCCTCGAATTCGACAAAAGAGATGCCGGTCAGTCCCGGGGCAGCGTTAAAGAGTTCTTCGGCATGTTCCCAGATTTCAGGGTCAACGGAAACGTGGCTTACAAAGCCCCGGTCATAACGAATTACCTCTATGTACCCAAGGAGGTGGAGGTTATTGATGCCAAGTGATTCCAGGGGTGCAAGTAATTCATTTCTCAGAAGGGGGATCAGGACTTCAACTCTTGCGGCCATCGCCTCCCGCTCTGGCGCTGTCGGCTGGCGCACAATGCCAGTGCCTTCTTCTGTGATTTCGTTGTGGTGCAGGGCGGTCTGGAATCTGACAAGTTCGGCTCGGTCTTTTCGGCCCTCCTCTTCAAGCCAGTCGGCATAGACCAGCCTCGGGCCTGGGTTATTGGGGTCAGCGAAGATGCGTCTTATAAGAGTTGCTTCATCGATCATTCATGTTGTGCCTCCTTGCACTGTAAGTCGAGTGGATTTGAGAGCTCATTCATGTCCGGCCTTCATTTTGGCCGGTTTGGGGATTAGGGAACAAGGATTCAATAAGCCGCGCACCGCGACGACGCACTTCATCGGAGCCGAGGACATGACCCGCGAGGTGGGCGTAGCCAGCGGTAATGAGGGCATTATCCTTGGTTTGCTGTGGAGGGTATTTGCTTTCGGCAATTGCCCTTGCTCCAGATGCACCGATTTGGGTGTTCCTCATGTTAAGCATTCGCAGGTTGGCGAAGTGCGGGCTATCGGCAATGGCCCTGGCACCTTCGGGTCCGATGTTGTTGTATGAAAGATTCAAGGCCGTCAACTGAGCAGAGAGCGGACTGCGGGCGAGGTGTTCAACACCCACATTTGAAACGCCTATTCGCTCAATTTGGAGATGTGTGATTTCGGGAAAATTACCGCGGCTCAGGTCAAACAGCCCATTGTCCCCGATATTATTGTGGGAAAGAGAAAGGACTCGCAACTTCTTGAGATATGGGGTAGCGGCAAATGAGGCGATGGTCTCCAATCCAATAGTTTGCATGTTCTCCACCCTCAGCGTTTCGAGCTTGGAAAGATTCGAGCTGAGGGCGATAGCCGCTAACCCTTCGTCGCCAATGTGGTTTGATGACAAATCGAGTGTCACTAAATTACAGAATGTCGAGCTGTTGGCGAGTGTGTATGCACCTACGGCGGTGATATGGGTGTGCTGTAAATACAACTCACGCAACTTGAGCATGGTTTGGCTGCGGGCGAAGTGGCTCAATCCTCTGTCGCCGATAGGATTTAGACTCAAATCGAGGTGTTCCACGTTCTTGAGATTCGAGGAAGTGGCCAGGTACTGGACTGCAACGTCGGCGAGAACATTCTCCTTCAGGTCTAGCGATCGAACATTGGCGAGGGTTTGGTTATCGGCAATGGCGTGGATTACATCCTCGTCAACTACATTGCCCGTGAGCGCAAGCGACTCCAAGTTTGGGAAATGGCCGGCGGCGATGGGCAACACAGAAAAGACTAGATTGTGATCCTCAATTCGAAGTGACTTCAGGTGCGGGAAGTTGACCTGCCCAATATCATAATCGATAAAATCGTTCTGAATTCCATCGATCTCGGTAGAGCTTAGATTGAGATGTTCCAGGTCGCGGAGATTCCGGGCTTGAAGGATTGCGCTTATCCCCGTGCCAGTGATGGAAGCGGCTCGCCAACGCAATGATAGGGAGCGCAGGCCAATAAGATTTGGGCTGGCGGCGAGAGCAATGGCATCTTGATCCTGGATCGGGTTGGGCAAGTCAATGGTGGTGAGGCGGCGGAGAAGAGGTGACGCCAAGAATTCCCGGATGTCCTGAGTATTCCTAAAGTTGGTGAATGTGATGCCGGTCAGACCGGGTGCGAGTCTGAAGAGTTCTTCGGCACGCTGCCAGCTTTCAGGTGTAACGGCGACGTGGCTTAGAAATCCCCCTTCATAGCGGGTATCGTCTATAACTAGGTTATTGATGCCAAGTGGATCCAGGGGTGCAAGTAATTTAGTTCTCAGTGCTTCCGTCTGGAGCAGAGCGGCAACTCTGGCTTCCATCTTCTCCCGCTCCGGCTCGTCCAGTTTCTCATTGTTGAGCTGGCGATGGCCCTCAAGTGGGCGATTGTTTTTCAGGGCCATTTGTAACATAATCAATTCGGCATGTTCGACTCCGCCAGGTATCTCGTCACCCTGGTCGTTAAGCCAATCGGCATAGCCAAGCCGAACCCCGTCGTCGGCGGGATTATCGCGAATGCTTTTCATCCAGGCTTGGTCATCGATCATTCATGTCGTGCCTCCTTGCACTGTAAGTCGAGTGGTTTTGAGAAATCATTCATGTTCGGCCTTCAGCCCTTACCCGTGCTGCTTGTCTTTCAACTTGCTCGGCGAGGGCTTCATAACTTGCGGTGCGTAGGCCGGTGATCTTCGCTTCGTCGGATAGGCCCGGCATGACGAGAATCTCGCGCGCGGATAATGCGGCTAAGGATGAATGTAAGTAGCCGCTGCGGGCTCTTTCTTGCTCGTCGGCAGGAAATGCGTCCATGCCAGTACCTCGGAGGTTGAGGCGCCCGCCAACACGTAAGTTTTGTGGAAGGCGGTTTAGCTGCCGGATGTGGGAAAGATCGAGGTTGCCGAGGATGCACAGATTCTCTGGAAGCTTCTCAATTGGCGCGTTGGCGAGGTAGGCGTCCATTATGAAACCACGGTCCCAATTGATCCCGCGGTCCCAGGCGAACCTGCGAGGGCTGTATGGATTCTCTAGCCTAAGAGTTCTTCCGTCGGAACGATGTAGGAGGAGGGTCAGGCCGGGAGGTGCGGGGAACCATTTGTCTACGTGGAGGTCTTCCAATTCTATCGCCCGGAATTTCATGGCCGCCAGTTCTCCCCTGTCCTTCAGGTTTTTTTCGTCTAACGGGCGACGGCTTTTGAGCGATGTCTTGCGGGCGAGAGCAATTTGCACCCTGATGAGTTCCGCCCTCTCCGGGTCGGGGTTGGAACTGCCGCCATCCCCCCCCCAAGGCGCCTTCAAGCCAATCGGCATAGATCAGCCTCGGCCCGTCATCGTTGGGAGTGTCGAAGATCATCTTCAGAAGTTCGGGTTCACTTTCTCCACTCATTCAATTCGTGCCTCCATGCACCTTAACGTGAATTGAGTTTCGAGCATAGCACACATTCGTTAACAAATCGTTAACTCTGTTTCTCTCTGAAAGATCAAGGACATAGGCGCTTGGTATGCGGTAGCCACAGGCCGAGGCCCGGATGCAACGAACCGTTGCCGGGTCTGCCGCGAATGTTATTCGCCCACCGTAAATGCGCTGACATACTCTGCCGAAGTCTTTTCTGAATTGAAATGTCCGGTTGAGAACACTCATCCGGAACAAAGGAAGAAAAGGAACGGGGGCGAGCGGCGTTCAATGGACGGCGGCGTGGTGGGGTCTCCCTGGCTGCACAAGCGAGGCTCTGGGAGCGCGGAAGCGAGGGGTGCCACGGCCGCCGCCGAAGGGAATCCTTGACGACGCTTTGGGGGGCTCCCCAAGTATTTGGATTTCGGGTTTGGCGTTTTCAGGGAGGGCGTGGGAACCGTCTGGTTCCCACAAAGGTAGAGTGCATTTCTGAATCATCTTCGGGCAGGAACTCAATCAATTAGACACGTTTTTGGCGCGAGGGGGGTCTTGGCCGACATAGTGCGAGTGCGCGCATTTGGGACACGAAGAGCGCTACTAATCCACAATTGACGCACCGTTCGTAAGTTATTATCGGGATTTGACTTGCTACCGCACAACGGTCAACCTGGCAGCGTGATTCGCCTGCGCGGGAACCATCTACGTCACGCCCAATCATCCAGAATGCGCGTGCCAGCTTTGCTCGCCACGTCCAATAATAGGAATATGTGCCGTCCTTCCTTATCCTCGTCCCCGAGGTATCACACCATGTTCGGCCTTAATTCGCAGATTCCATCGTCCTACCTTCAGCCACGGCGCGAGATACACGAATTGAGCTAGAAGGTTGGAAGTGGGATAACTCCGTCAACAATGAAGCAAGAAAACAGGTTCGCAGCGGGGGGCACGAGACACTCATGAAACGACCTAACAAGAAACGAAGCCCAATCCCACGACTACTGAAACTTGGCGGAGTGCCGGTCGAAGAGATCGGGAAACTGCGCCTGTATGTGAGGGCGTGCCATGGGTATCAACAGGGAGCCAAGTCCCTCCGGAAGGCTTATCGGCTGAGCTGCAATCCTGATGATGTAAGCTGGCAGCAGTTTCGAGATTCGGCGGCGCGGGCGGAGACGATTTTTGGTTATTATTTCGACAACGCCGTTGACCTCTTCGACAAGCTGGGAGAGGGAATGGCCTGGATAGGTCTGACCGACCACGGACAGCTGGCCTTGAAGCTTACGGTGGAATTCATTTCCTGGTACGACGAGACTCGGCCTTTGTCACCACTTAGTGCGCGATAAGTACGAATACCGTTGACACCTTCGCCGACTCTGTTAGAGATGAACAGATTTCATTTCAAGTTGCTGAATCCCTGCGCCCGTGAGCGATGAACCGACGTTAGATTATGTTGACTACACTTCTATCGCATTTCCGAGCGACAATGTGACCGTCGGCAAATTGCGAAGGCTGTTTCCCGACCTGTTCGATGTTGAGGGCGCTGGACACAGGGAGTTCTTCAGCGCCAACGCGTATGGCCGGCATAATCGTTCCGAAGAGGAATGGTTGGCCGCCATGCTGAGCGCAGAGCGTTATCTGGCACGGCATGCATTCGAACTGGCGTGTGGTAAGACTTCGACTTGTCTCACTCGACTAGGGGACACTCGGGACGAATCTGCCGCAGAATTAGGGAAATACTACATCCATTTCGGACTTGCCAGCGGGCCGCAACATGCCGATCAACTGATCCGCGCTTTCGAGACCCAAGCTGCCGCTCAGGGCAGGACTCCAGAAAACCCCGTCCCGCCTACATTTGGCCGCTAAGTGTAGCCAACTGGTTAGGCTCTGCTAGCCAGCCGGCTAATCCGTTCTGCCGGAATTGCGAAGGAAATAGCCGCTGTTACCTTGGGATTATTGGACCGGATGCGGGAACGCAGATACGTGCAAGATGCACCTTGAGGAGACAAACAGAAATGAACACTCCTAGCACAGAACGCGCCTCAGCAACGCGGCACACTCCCGAATGCCTGGCTGAACGCCTCGCCGAACTGGAGCCCATTCTGCTCCGGCAATTTCCTGCCGTGGCCGCTGATTGCGGACTCGACGCCGCCCGCGATGCCGGACTTACACGCATTCGACGTGCCAGAGCGGGGGAGATCGGCGATTTGAAAAATGGCAGAGCTTGGCTCATGCGCGTTGCCAAGCGCGCTGCAATCCGCTGTTTAGAGCGGGGAATGCCGCGCGTTTCAATCGATTTAGGCTTGCTCGCCGCGTTGGCGGAGAATCCCGCGGGTGAGGAGCGTTGCGATCTTAGCAAGGTTCGTGATGCATTTGAGCAACTACCGCAAAGGCAGAAGGAGGCCGTTTTCCTTCGGGTCATAGTTGATCTGTCCCTTCGTGAAGCCGCCAGGGAAATGGGAATTGCTCCGCAAACCTTGGTGGGTTATTTGGGAACTGCTCTAATGCGGATGAGAACGACGCTGCACGACGTGGGTGGAAAAAAGCCGCC
>Ga0207110_10041_pt1 | contig 29237 bp, 16 predicted proteins | sample Alteio_BWMinHeat_74_FD_153582 | JGI IMG/M metagenome (GOLD analysis project Ga0207110, IMG submission 153582) | Enriched cells from forest soil in Barre Woods Harvard Forest LTER site, Petersham, Massachusetts, United States -... | ecosystem: Environmental > Terrestrial > Soil > Temperate forest >...
TTCGTTTTTCTTTGCGGTGTTGGGTTCGGTTTGCTGCCCCGTTTTAGTTTTGACGCGTGCGCGCAGAAGCAAAACCAAAAGTGCTGCAATGAGAATTAGTAAGGCTGCGATTATTATGCTTTCAAATGTCATTATTTTTGGGTGCTCGTTATTGGAGGATCAATATACGAAATAATAACGGTGGTTGAGATAATCTTTCGTCCCTTCGGGACTCTGGAGCTTAAAAAAATTGCTGACCCAGGGTTCCGCTTCGCTCCACCCTGGGCTACGGATATGTCGTCCCCTACGGGACTGTCGGGCCGGAGGCACCGACCTACGCGAGGCGCATCGCTGTCATTGAGAAAAGGTGAGCAGTCAAAATCTTGGTTGGCGGGTCGCCATTTTCTGAGAGCTATGCAACGGAATAAATCTTAGGGATTTTTGGGTTGTCGGGAACTGTGGGCGGTGGGGGAAAGTGGGAAAGAAAACTATGTAAACATCCCCCCGCTCCGAGGGCACCAATTTCTGGGGGACAAAAAAAACGAGGTGGCTGTCTGCCACCTCGTTCGGTTAAAAGGTTTGTCGGGCCAGAGGCACCGACCTACGCGATTTGCGTTGTTCGGAATAGTCCATTCCGTCGCAAAAGTAGCGATTTACCAGCGCTTTCCGCCGCCACCGCCGCCGCCACGGTTTCCACCGCCGCCGCCGTAACCACCACCGCCGCCACGGCTTCCGCCGCCGCCACCGGAGCGCTGCTCCATTGGGCGTGCTTCGTTAACGGTGATCGTGCGTCCGCCGAGTTCTGCCTCGTGAAGCTCTGCAATGGCCTTTTTAGCCGCTGCGTCGTCGTTCATTTCGACGAAACCGAAGCCTTTAGAGCGTCCGGAATCGCGATCGGTGATTACGCGAGCACTTGCGATCTCGCCGTAAGTTGAGAACATTTGGCTGAGCTGCTCATCATCTGTCTGATAAGGAAGTCCGCCTACATAGATTTTTGTCATTTGATTTAATATAGAATGCACCTAAGACCGAAAAGGGTCTTTTCCGATGCGTTAGTGTAACGCTTTGCGATAGTGGGTCTTGGGGAATTGTTATATTGAAGAGCAGCCCAGTATTTGGGGCAAAGCGATCGGGAGAACCCTAAAACGCAAGAGCCGTGACGAAGGATGCAAAATCAAAAATCTCAAAAACGCGAAACCGAAAGCAGTGAATAAATTAAGGCCTTTTAAGGGTTCTTTAAGACCTTTGCGGGGTCTTAGGATAATGCGAATCGTTAACCGGCCCGTCTTATCCACGCGTTAAAACAGGGTTCCGGGAGATTCGTTCATTATTAAATAAACATTTCAGGAGTCGCTTAGTGACTGGTATGGCTCTCGATCAAAATGCCAGCAGTCGAAGAAACTCGGTTTCCCAATAGCCGTGCTTCGTAAGCACCCGGTGGAAGCGAGAGCGATATAGGGAGCGCGACATCGCCAGGTCCAGCCGAGCCATCGAAAAGTATTGCCCGGCAAACGCCTCTTTCATCGAAAATGCGGAGTGAAACGACTTCTCGATCGGGCATATTGAACGATGCGGTCGCATTATTTCCCATCGGATTGGGATAGACTTCCATAATCATATCTGTGTGGGCCGAAATGGCATTTCGCACACCAAGTGGCAGATTTGCAAGAGGCGCATACCAGATGCCACGCGAAGTTGTCGCGGCGTAAGCGAATTGTTTATCGTGAGTGAAAGCCAGAAGCGGTGTGGTCAGCGAATCGGAAAGAATACTGACATCTGCGTTATGTATCGAGTATATGCTATCAGTCGTAGTGACGATCAACCCGGAGCCGAACGGACGGAATTGCCGGGCGTTTTGTCGAGCGTTCGACCAAGTTTCGCCGTTATCTGTAGATGTAGCAAGGCCATCTATTGTGGCAGCGTAAATAATCCCACCCGAGGTTGCGGCAGAGTAAACTCGATGCCCGACCGGCATCGAATCGAGAAAATGCCACGAATTACCGTCGTCATCCGAAGCATAAACTCGTTCGAGTGTGGAACTTCCTGTCATTGGAGATTCGAATGCCAAAACTCTGCTTCCCGCAGCAACTACAGCGTCAGTCGATACTGTGTCGAAAGGAAGTCCATTGCTTGCATTGATCCAAGAAGCTCCATCGTCGGTGGATTTTTCTAATCCGTCTGTCCAGAGAGACGCATATAGCTGGCCATTAGCTTCTGCGATGGATTTTACAGGGATGTCTGTGAGCGTTGTCCAGCCGGAGCCGTTCCATCTCCAAAGTCCGCTATGACCGATATCCTGCCATGATCCTGACGCATAAATTTCTCCACCGAGCATTGTTAATGCCGAGGCAAGTGTATCTTCGAGGTCGGCTGTGCCGTTAGGCGGGATCCAGGTCAATCCCTGATCTGTCGAGCGAAATGCTCCGCGCGGAGTGAGCGCGAATAGCAGAGTATCATTCGAGATAATATCGAATACGCCTCCTATGAGGCCGTCGGTTGCATAACTCCACTTAAGACCATCCGAAGAAACAACGACGCCAGCATTATCGCTAGAAATAAACTGATTGTTTATAAATTCAACAGCATTGGTGTAGCCATCCCTCGGGTAGCCGCCTGTGCCCGCGATGTGTGTCCAGTTGCCCCCGCCATCGGCAGAGCGATAGACGCCCCACGAACCTGCGCCAATAATTGTCAGGCCATTAACTGCGAATGTGGAAATGGACTCGTACATTGTGTCGAGTCCGGAATTAGGAACTGGAAGCCATGAGGCGCCATTATCTGTAGAAATGTCAATGTGCCCATATCCGCCAACGAAAAGCTCTGCCCCAAAGAACTTGAGCGATTGCGCATTATGCCAATATGGGTAATTTGTTTTTACCCAGTTCGAGCCTTTCGATGGCATTGCCCACACTCCGCTGCCGTAAACTATCCCGAAGATCTGACCTCCGCCAAGCGTAATGTCAGCGAGGCCATTTGGATCAGGCGGCGAGAGCGATTGATGAGTCCAGGTTGCGCCAAGATTTGAAGATCGGAATATGCCGGCGTTGGTGTCCACGCTCGATCCCGAAACTCCTATCACAATATCCTTGCCGTCCTGCACAACTTCGAGAATGTTTCTAAAATATGCTGAGAATACCGTATCCCATGTCTTTGCGCTGTCAGCCGACCGGCACAGCCTCCAAAAATCACCATCTTGCATGATAGCCAAAAGAATTTCCTGATCGGGAATCTGGTATTGAGCAATCTTCAAAACTTCCTTCTGGGCGAGTCCCATTAGGTGCCAGGAATGTGCAGAGTCAGTAGTGCGATAAACTCCATTCGCGGTTGCGGCATAAATACGTTCATTCGATCCGGCGATTCCGGCAAAATCATTTACCGGGCCTGAAGGAGGGCCTGGAAGCTGATGCCACTGAGCTTTAGCAATTGGGGATGAAAAAACGCTTGCAAAGAATGCAAGACAAATTGCAAGAAAAAAAACGCTCGTTCGCGGCAGAAGATAATTCATCCGTTATTAAACCAGATCGCTGCCTATTTAATTAACGCAACAACGAGAGGATTTGCTGATTGCCAAAGCATATCTCCAGAATCAGGATCGAAAGCCATCATCCGCACGAAATACGAGCCGCTTGTATTGCCAAGCGATCCTGCATTAAGAGGAATGAAGTGTGTGCCGCTCGTCATCAATTGATGTGCAACAGGGATTGCAACTGTTCGGCCGGCCATGTCCATTACGGTCATGTCTACGATCGCGGATGTTGGGAGAGTAATTGGAATTTCCGTCGAAGTGGTAAATGGATTTGGCTCGCTGTAACCGAGCGACCAGGCACCGGCATCAGTGGCCGATGATGCGTCAATTAGTTTGCCAGAGGAAGCATGACGAGTACCGTCAAGCGAAATGTCTATCAAACGGTATTCGTAATTTGCAGGCTTGGCAGTCCTGTCGCGATAAGCATAGTAATGAGTAACGCTCGAAGTGCCAGCGCCACGAAATTCCGGATCAGTCTCATAGCTTGCGACGACGGAGTAATCGTTGTCCTGACCTTCAGCTATAAGCCTGCGTTGTAGTTCAAACCCAGCGCATGATTCCTCGCTCGCGGTCTGCCATGCTATATCTATCTCGCCCACTCGAGGTGCGGAAAGATCGAAGGACGAAAGTTCGATTGGCAGCGAGCCATCGCTGAAAACAACTTGAGCGTAAATGCTATAACCCCCATTACGCTGGTCAGTCCATGCTGCTATGGCGCCGTTTGTACGTGGAGCGAGCACTACTTGCGAAGACTTTGAATTGGAGTGAGCGCATATTGCCTGGCCCCACGTTGTCGGTTGAGATTGAGGAAAATATAGCTGAGGATTTCTGTCAACTCGTTGAGCGTAGATCGAAGTGTCGAGCCTGGAGTCGTTCCATACGGCGATCACCGATCCGGTGCCGACTCTCACAGCCGCATAGCCATTCATCCCGTTTGATGGATTTGATACAGGATAAAAGCCTGGCGATGGCACATGCGTGTTGCCATCAGGAAGTGTACGGACCATCGAGATCTGTTGCGGCTGACCACCGGCAATATTTTGAAATAGAACCATCAGCCCAGAATAAGGAAATTGTCCAGCGCCGAGGGAGTCGTCGGAGAATACTTGAGGATATATCTGATCGCCAGGATATTGACCTGTGATCGATATTGTGTTAGAATAAATTTTCGCACCGGCAGAAGTCAGCCTGTTTGCAAAGATGTCCTGACCATCGAAAGTATTAATGTTGGTCGTTTCCCATGCGAGCATGATCTGATTTCCATCGCGGCGGATGGAAACATTTTTGGAGTTTTGAAACCCAGTGCCAGCCTGATAAATGTTGATGCCATAAGGGGTTGTCCATTTAGGCGTACCGTTCGAATCCACATGCTGTCCATATATAGAGATCGGCACGGTAGCGTCGTTCATCCATGCGCAATAGAAACCGCGTGAGCCATCGTCGCAAAGTACAGGCCGGCGCTGTTGGTTCGATTGGACTGTGAGTGGAAGTCCCTGATTTCCCCATGCGACTAAGTTCGGCGTCAGCCGGTTCATATAAAGGTCAGGTACAGTCGAGCCTCCAGACCTGCCATCTTCCCATACGACGAAAGCATTTCCAAATCCATCCGCGACTATTGCGGCATTATTCTGAGTACCTGAAACTGAGTCCAATGCACGACCGGCTGAATCGAATGTTAACAGGCCCGCGCTCGTGATATGCTGCGTGTATAAATCAATTCCAGTGGTGCCTAAATTCCTTTCGTCCTGCCAGACGACGTAAGCTCCGCCTTTGTTATCGGAAGCAACGATTGGATACCGTTGATTTTGGTTTGTCAAAGCGAGCATGACGCCATTCTTTGTCCAAACCGGCTTGCCAGTTTGATCTAATCGCTGTGCGTAAACGCGATAAATGCCGCCACGGAAATCTTCCCAAACTATAATAGCTCCGTCCGAGCCATCAGAACAAATTTGCGGATTGCCGCGTGTGTTGGTCGAGACGCATACAGGGGTGTTCGTGACGCTATCCGAAACCCACTGAGCTTGTGCCACAGGCGCGAAAATAATCGCGGCGGAGGATAAAAATAGTGCAAGCAGGAGGCTTGAAAAATTTGTGCCGAGTATTGAAAGAATGTATCTGAGCATTCGAAAAAAGATTCGGTTACTCCCTTACGATCCGTTTATATATAACGGCATCGCCGACTACCGCGCGAATGGTGTAAGCGCCGCGAGCAAGCGTTTTCGGCTGCCATTCATGCGATGCTTCGAGGCGAAATTGCTCGATAGTGCGGCCTAAGACATCTGTAATTGTAACATCGGCATCAGGCGCGCCATCCAACGATATTATAGTGCCGCCGCTTGTCGGATTGGGAAAGACGGAAATGGAAACTTGATTTCTCGGCGACTCGGCAACACCGGAGTTGCCTGAATAGCTAAAAGTGTCGGTTACAGATACATTGCCTGCAATATCAATTGCATGTATCGAAAAATGCGCAGGGCGCGATGAGTCTATTATGTTGGCTGTCAGAGTATATTCAGTGTCACCGGACTTAATTACTCCAAACAGGCTGTCAAACTTGACGTTGTATATTGATGTGAGTACATAAGATTTCAGGCCTCGATCCCACGGTCCGTCATCGTGAAGATGTACATCTACCCAGTATGGACTTTGAGATAGAGTAGAAGTGATCACTGGCGGCTTTGAATCGGCTATCGTGCAGTAAGTAAAGTTAGTATCCAGAACATTCGATTGCGAATCTACAATTCTAATGGTGCAATACCCAGACTTCATAGAGTCTATTACGCAGATGCTAAATGAAGCCGATGATCTATCCACATTGAAACTTGTTGCGGTCAATTGCATATTGCTCATCGTCTTGGGAATCACAGTATCAATCCCGTCTTTCAGCGCACCAGTATCTGCGGCGAGCACATTGTAGCATCGGGCATTACACTGACTGCCATTGTAGCTTCCTGTACTTGTGAATGTCACGACCGGCGGAACGGTGTCATGTGGAACCCAGAGAAGTCCGTCCATCCGGATAAGCTGACAATAGATAGATGCACTCCCGTTTCTCATATCGGTCCATGCTGCGATAGCGCCATCGCTTCTCGCAACTATGCAAGGCTGATGTGCAGTCCATTGTTTCGTTGGACTGTTACCGCTGATGCACATACCCCAGTTTGGAGATTTACCAAAGTATGGTTTACCCGAGCGGTCCATCCTTTGCGCATAGATCATTGTATCAGTGCCGTCCCACGCATCGGCCCATATAGCAAGGAAGCCAGTTCCAGCACCTGTTCCACTTTTATCTGTTATTTTCACCGCTTGAAAATCAACTTGCCCGTGAGGCTTATGCACACATTGATACGCATACCCTCCGCCGGGAAGCTGCGTTGTTCCGTCTCCCAGTACGCGGATCATCGAAACATCCCAATCTTCCAAAGAACCAGGCTGGAGAAACTCGAACGGGACGATTATTCCACGGAAGTCAATTCCGGAAACTGTAGCAGAATCGTCGGAGAATATCTGTGGCAGAGTTTGATCAAAAGGCATATCGCCAGTTACATCGATCGGATTGCCCCAAACTTGCGTTGTGTCAGAGGAAGTAGAACAACGGATTCGGGTGGCCATAACATTCTGGCCGTTTCCATCCACACTCGTTGATTGCCATGCAAGCATGAGTTGCTGTCCGTCGCGTTGCATCGAAATATGAGTGGCGTCTGCAGAGTAGCAATCCTGACATGAAGCTCCATAGATCTCATTGCCCTTGATGCCCCAGTAAGGATTTCCGTTTGCGTTAAAATGATTTGCCTGAATAGAATATGGAACTGTCGAGCCATCCTCCCACGCTAAGTAACATCCGCCTGTGCCGTCGTTGCAGAGCACGGGATTTCGCTGGATGCCTATTCCGGTATCTGCCATAACACCTGTCTTTCCTAATGTTGCGCCGCCTCCGGAAAGATGGTTCATATAAATTTCTGGTAAGTACCCGAATTTTGGGGGAACGTAAGGGCGGTAATCTTCCCATGCGACGAAAGCACCTCCCACGCCATCTGAGCATATTGCGGGATTAATCTGATCGGTCTTAAAAGTGCAGACTGCGAACCCTGTATCGGGGCCGGCCAGCACACCATTGGCCAGAATGTGCTGCCCGTAAAGGTCAATGCCATTACCTCCATTCCTTGTATCCTGCCAGACTACGTATGCTCCGCCGCTCCCATCGGAAGCAACAATAGGATTCTGTTGTCCATAATTGCCGCTTTTTGGAGTGGATAAACGCACACCGTTGTGGGCCCACATTGCATAGCCACGAGCGTTGACTCTTTGGGCAAATAAATTAGTAACGCCGTTGCGGGTGTCCTGCCAGACGATGACTGCGCCGTCGGAATCGTCCGTGCAGATCTGAGGGGCGCTATGCTGGCTGCCCGAAAGAGTGCAGACCGGCGTATTCACGCTCGTATCAGGATGCCATTGTGCATTGGCAACGTTGGCAAGAGTAAAGGCAGCGGCAAACAATAATACAAAACCTTTGAGCATAAAATAATAATAACCCTTAAGGCCTTCTAACAGCCTTTGCAGGGCATAATAATAAGATCGAGCGATAAAAATTATTGAATAAGAGATATTAACAAAACCATACCGAAATGACGGGGAAATCATTCCCTAAAATTTCCTTTGACAGCGCCGTAGGTGCGGCCCGTTTGTAGAAAATAATTATTTATTTTCGATCCAAGCTCCGTATGGAGCGGCCTATAGGTCGCTCCATACGGAGCTTGGTATTCCTTAATACACATCTTTTCTACAAACGGGCTGCGCCTACGGCGCTGTCATTTGTGGAATGTAAAAAGGCGGTATGGCATTATACGAAACCGCATTTGAAGACTTATTTTGCAGCCGACAGTATTTAGCCTTTGATGAACTCCACTACATTCAATTCCATCGGCGAGATCGTCATGCCCCGCCTCGAAGTAAAAAACTTCGTGGAGGACTCTGGTTATGCCGAAAAAATCAGGAAGCTCGTCCGCGAGCATAAGGCAGGAGGTTTCTGCGTTTTCAGCGCGACACCTGATGACTTGGTTCGAACGATCATTGAATTGCAGGAGATTGCAGCACGCACACATGGTACTCCTTTGATTTTTTCCGCCGACTGCGAGTTCGGTCTGCCGATGCGTTTTGTGGGCACGGGTACAGAATTCCCCGACGCGATGGCTATGGCAAAAACAGGCGATACGAAAATTGTTTTTGCTGCAGCCAAAGCAATAGCTAAAGAAATGCGCGCACTCGGTCTTACTTGGAATTTTGCGCCGGTGGCGGACGTAAATTCCAATTCAAAAAATCCGATCATCAATACCCGTTCGTTCGGAGACGATCCGAATGTAGTCGAGAAATTCGCAGCGCAATTCATGCTCGCAATGCAATCTGAAAGCGTGGCAGCAACTGCGAAGCATTTTCCGGGACACGGCGATACCTCCGTAGATTCACATCGAGAGCTTCCTTACATAAACAAGACATGGGATGAATTCAACACTGTGGAATTGCCGCCATTTGAATGTCTCATTCGAGAGGGAGTTATGTCTGTAATGACGGGCCATCTTGCCGCGCCCAATCTTGCAAAGCATCTTGGTGCGACGTCTGAAGCGCAATCTCTTCCTGCAACTCTTTCATTTACTCTTACTAACGATCTGCTTCGAGGATGCATGGGTTTTGGTGGTGTCATTGTGACCGATGCGCTTGAGATGCACGCCATCACCAAACATTTCGGCGAACGAGAGGCGGTACTGCTGGCATTCGAGGCTGGCGCAGATGTGCTTCTTATGCCTCACGATCCCGAGCAGGCTTTCGATACGATTGTCGAGGCGGTTGCCGAAGGACGTATAACTCTTGAAGAGATAGAAAAACGAATTTCACGAATCGGGCAATTGAAACTCCGAACATCAATAGATCCCGCGACAATCGGAGCGAATCGTTTAGAAGAATTCTCATCAGAACATACTAAGCTTGCAGAAGAAATTGCTCGGAAAGCTATTAGCATTAATGGCAATGTAGATATTCGCGGTGCAAAATTGCTGATCGTTTCTGACGACCGGATTGAAGCGTTGGAGAAGGCAGAAATATTCGCCGATTCAATGGGGGAGTTCATAACCGGCGTGGAAATTTCGACGCCGAAGAAATGGGCCGATCGGTCTGTCGTTGACGAATTAAATAGCGATACTATTGTCGCAGTTTTTCATCGGGCGCGTGGATATATTGGCGGCGATAGCGGGGCCGAATCAATTCCGAAAATTATTGCTGAAATATCGGAGTCTCTTGCGCGTCGCAGTGTCACACTCCGCGGCCTTGTGCTTATCGGCAGTCCGTATCTCGATGAAGAATTTATCTCGCAGCCCAATTTTGTTTTGAAAACATATAGTGAATCTCTCGTATCGGTAAATGCCGCCTCAGAGAAACTTCAATCAGTTCATCAATGAAAAAAAGTTACATTAGTTGTTTCCTCTCGATCGCTCTGGTTGCCTGCCAGAGCAGCCAAACCACGAAATCGAATATGCCGGACACTGTAAAGCCCAGGCTCGCGCTGAACGCAATCCCGGCTGATTTCAAATTCAGTCTCTTTATCAGTGGCGGTGGGGATAAGAATGGAGCGATAGATTCATGGACACTGGATACGAACGGCATCATGTCGGTCCATACATCTATACGCAAAGCTGTGGGGAAGTATCAGAGCCTTAAGGCATTGGCAGGATTAGATTCTGTTGACATGGACACGCTGCGAATGTTAATATGGAAAGGCAAGCTCCAAACTCTCGACTCAACGGACATAACGCAGCAATGTGCCGGAGACGAGCATTTCCTGATGAGGATCGTGCCTCTATCGACAGAAATGCCTGTGACGCTATCGTTCGATGCTTGTGCAACGGATTACAATCTGCTTATAGGGCAGCAGCGCCGATATTTCAAAAAGTTTATGGATTGGTGGGGACGAATGCGAGTTAAATACCGGCCATCGCAGCCGGAATAAGTACACACCCAATTTCAAGGGGGGTGAAATTCTTAATTCGATTGAAATTCAGTGAGAGGTACGCCGGCAGGATATGCGAGGCCCAGCTCGGAGTATAGCTCGGCGAGGTTGCGGGTGTTGTAATCGCGGCGCGAAATTCTCTTTCCGGTCTGCGAAAGCCGATTCAGCTCGCGGACTTTATCTTCCTGGGCCTTTTCGAAACCATCCGTAAGCGCCCGTTCCATTTTTTCTTTTAACGATTCTCCCATTCGCTGTCAATAAGTGTGTTGGTGAATTTGTGAGTGTAAGCTGTGCGGACCAATGCACCGGCCAAAAACTAATGTGTTTGTTTGAACATATAATGATGTTCGAAGGTTCGAATAGGCAAACTTACATTTAGCGCTCAATCACAACTTGCTTTGTCTGAACAAAGCCGTTTTGAGAAAGTCGAACAAAGTAAATGCCGCTCGGCAGCGATGAAATATCCAAGCCCTGAGTGCCTTCCGTGGAGTGCTGAGTGCTAAGTGCTGAGTGCTGAGAAAGCACGGTTTCACCCAGTACATTCTGAAGTTCAAATTTCAAATCACTATACCCTAAACCCAATACCCTATACCCTACCAAGATGCTCGAAGATGCCGGATTGGGTGTAATACTGGTTATAATAAAAGGCAAATTACTCATAGATTCCTGTATCAAACGCCCGCCGCATTGATAAATGTATGTGAAAGATGAACCTGATTCGTCGAGAGAGCCGATGCAGTCCGATGGAATACCTTTAGCGCTGTCGAACGAAATTTTAGAAAGCGTGATCGGAGTTGCACTCGAATCTGTAAGATAGACTCTGAAAGTCAGCGAGCCAATAGTGTCAGAAAGGCCGGAACTGCTGCCACCCTTGACAGTATCTGTCTCAATGCTATTGATTACCTGTCCTTTCTTGATGCTAACGCCGTTATAATTTACAAAACTCAGCAGATCGTCATTATGAGTAAGATAAAAATTAAGGCCTGGGATATTTGAACCGGAACTACCACCAGACAAAATAAGATAGAACGTCACCAACTGGCCGTCCTTCCCACTATCCGGTGATGAGAGCGAGAGATGCAGTTTTGCTGGCTGAATAAAGCTCCCTGTAAAAGTTATTGTCTCTAATGGCGGCGCGCCACCGCCCGTATCTGCATCGCTGTAGAATGTGATCGTTCCGTTCAAACCATGGACTAAATCCGAGTCAACGGAATAATGGAGCTTAAAAACATGGGAAGAGCCAGGAGCAATTGAAAAAGGAAAGTGTGTCGCAGATGAGTATGCAGTGCTTGTGTACTCAGCATAATTCACTGTCAGTGTGTCGCAGCCAGTATTGAAAAGAGTAATTGTTGTGTCCCGCGTCTCACCCTGCTGGCAGGCGTAGAACGAGCCGACATCTATACTACCCACATTCGCAGAAAGCAATTTTCCTCCTGCGGCTCCAAATCCGTTTACTTCGATGCCAATATCGTTGCTCTCGAAATTAGCGGTTGAACTGGCTTTGAGATTCAGCGCGCCCGACCATTGGCCCCTATACTTCGGTGCAAATTGGAACTTAACTATCCCAGAATCACCGGGGCCGAGAACAAGCGTATCGTTTATTGGCGCGACGAGAGAAAAATAATTCGAATCGCTGAATAACGCAATTTCTGAAATGAGAATTGTGTCGCAGGTCGGATTTATGATCGTGTCAGAAAATATTTTATTACCTGTGCATGGGTTTACATAGCCGCATTGGACAACCGGGCTTGTAATATCCGGCAATCCCGGATCTGGAACTGTTATGCCGGATAGATCCATACTCGCAAATATTGTATCTCCATTGGAAACAACATAAACCGTAGTTATACCGCCAAAAGATTGTGTTGTATCGCTCGGCAAAAAACGATAGCGGAGTGCGACCGAATCTCCAGTCCTCAAAATAATTGGCAGAGTATTAGTTAACCAAACGAACGAAGAATCGCTCATCTCAACACTCACAACTGTATCCGTTACGCAGCCGCGATTGTAATAGAATACCGATGTGTCATGCGATGCTATGCAAGTGCTGAGGGGCCGAAAGTTTACCTCATTCAGCGACGAAATTTCCGGCACAGTAGCGGTGCCATTAAGCTGCACAGTCAAGATCGTATCGAACAGCGTATTAGTTCCGAGATATTGGCCTTTGATCTCGACGGTATCGGTCCCAACTATATTCGAACTGCCGGCATCGAACTGGAACGGAAGCTGATATGGCTGGCTATTAGACGAGAGAATTGTATCGGGAAAATTTGTCGTGCTTTTCAGATATGACAGCGAACTCGATACGCTTGTAATAATAAGTGGCTGACACTGCGCTGAATAGTTAATTGTCCCATTGGCATCAACAGCGCTGCAACCTCCAGAAATAACATCCGGCATTGAGATTGTAGCAAATGCTGGCGTAGTTACGATCACAGTTCTCGATTCATCCCAATTCGAACAGTTCCAGGTGTGATGAAAGTCGATAGTCAATGTACTGTTTTCAGGCGTCGAGCGAGGATTGTAATCGAACCATGCAGTATCCGGTACATTCTTCTTAAAATGCAATGTCGATGACCCTTCTAATTTGAATTCCGAAAGGCTATCCTGAGTGACAACCATAGTCGTCGCAAAACTATCGACGCCGCTCAGAAATGGAATGGGAATTCTCAAGCCCGGACACACTGATGTAATTCCGAACGTATCAACTATATTGCCAAGCTCATCGGCAAGCGCGATGGGGCTGCGGAGCGCATAATCGCCGCCATCTTTTGTGATACAGATATAATAGTAGTTCAATGTGGCCCCATTATTTTCGGGAAAACCGAAAGTAACAACAGCATTCCCCATTGGACCGCACACGCTAAAAACCGGCGGGCCGTAACTGACACTTGTTATGGCAGACCAATATGTATAACCATCGTCTGTCGTCCGGTAAAACCCCTGAGAAGTGCTCACGTAAACCACTTCATCTGAGCCTACGATTGTTTCGGGGAAATCTCCGCAACCGATCAATGGATTCTGCCAGGTCACGCCATTATCCGACGAGCGAAGAATCGAACCCTCACTATTGTGATACAGGAATACGTGTTTACACGTATCGCCATAGACACTGTAACCTACGGTGTCATTGCCGATAAAGAGTGTGTTCCAAGTTACCCCACCATCTCCGGAAATCACCGCAGCATTCTTTAATCCCGCCGCGACACAATGCATCTGATCAACGCGCGCAAATTGTCTCATATTGCCTGTCAGCGTTCTGATCTTGCCCGCTGGGTCGGCATATACATCATAAGCGTCAGTTAATCCGAGACCGGAATATTTCCATGTTACTCCCTGATTGGTCGAGACGATCAGGTCCTGACCTGCGACAGCGCCATAAAGCTTTCCAGCGATTGGACGAATTCGCCTGACTTTTGCTAATCCCGGAGGCACAGACGAAAGAAAGAAGCGCCTTGCATTGAGGGTGTACCACATCTCGGAATCACTGGCAACGAAATCATACGCCACAACTCCATGTAGGGTATCAGAAAAATAGATCGCGTTAAGGGTAGTTGAAGGGGGCGAAATAGCCCCAATTCTTACCCATGTTGGGTATTCCAAAAGTTCTTGCTGCGCTTTGGCAGTATTTATGCCAAAACCTACTTCAAAAAGAAGGGCTGCGCTGAAAATCAGCAGCTTTAGAAGCCGACGACGATTCATTCTGGAAAAACGCAGAAATCGGCCCATAATTCAACCAAATGTGTTCGAATGGAAAACCCCACATAGAGAAGACACATGAACAAGTAAAAGGTAACCGGGAAATCTCATTTATTTAATAATATATATTCCTGCAAGCTACTGCCCACTTAAATTACATCATCGTCTTCATCAATGATGTCTGCTTCGGGGGTATCGGTGGGTGCTTCGCTTGGAGGGATAGCTGCTCCGGCTGCTGCTGCGGCTTTCATAAGGTTATATTTCCGCATTTTGGTATAGAGGTGCGAGCGTTGTATGTCCAAAGCTTCGGCGGTGCGGCTGATGTTCCAGTTGTGCTCGCGGAGCTTTTCTTCGATATAGATTTTTTCCGCACGGTCTTTGAACTCCTGGAATGTCGGAGCCTGCATTGCATAGTCGAGAGGGTGCTCGTTGTCACCTAAGAGCGAAAATCTTTCACCTTCTACTTCATCGATCCTTATTTTATCGAATGAAGTATCGGCTGAGGCATCCGAGTTTTGCGCTTCTGTTGGTTGCCCTCCCGCTCGCTGCATTGGAGTATTCGAAAAAGCAAGACCAAGCTTTTCGACATCTTCTACTCGAACGGTATCACCGGGCACGAGTATGACGATCCTCTCGATGACATTCCGCAGTTCGCGGATATTGCCTGTGAACGGAAGCCTGATAAGAAGCTTCATCGCCGCCTCGTCGAATCGGACGGGCTTGCGGTTCATCTCGCCGCTGAATTCTTCGCCGAAAGCACGAACGAGAAGCGGAATGTCGTCGCGGCGCTCGCGGAGCGGCGGAACGAAAATCGGGATGACGTTCAAACGATGATACAGATCTTCGCGGAATCGGCCTTGCCTTATCTCTTCCTGCAAATTTTTGTTCGTCGCGGCGAGAATTCTCACATTGACAGGAATCGGGCGGCCAGTCGAGCTTCCTACGCGCTCCAAGCGGCCCTCCTCGATCACTCGGAGCATTTTGGCCTGTGCATCGACGGACATATCTCCGACTTCATCCAAGAAAAGCGTTCCGTGATCGGCCTGCTCGAATTTTCCTATTCGCTGCGTAAGCGCGCCCGTGAACGAACCTTTTTCGTGACCGAAAAGCTCGCTTTCGATCAGATCTTTGGGAATGGCGGCGCAGTTTACTTCCACAAACGGCAGGTCAGATCGCTTGGATGCGCGGTGAACTGCTCGCGCAACTAATTCTTTTCCAGTACCATTTTCGCCTGTGATCAGGATACGAGCTTCCGTCGGCGCGACACGGTCTATGATAGCGCGAATGTTACGCATTGCTGCGGAAGTCCCGAGCATGCGCTCTTTGCCTTTGAGGCGCTCGCGCATGATCCGGTTTTCGCTGACGAGCTGCTTTTTTTCCGTTGCGTTGCGGACGAGAAGCAGGAGGCGCTGGCGGTCGGGTGGTTTTTCGACGAAATCGAATGCGCCTCGTTTAGTAGCTTCGACTGCTGTTTCAATCGTGCCATGACCACTTATCATAATAACTGGAACTTCGGGCCTTGCTTCTTTCAGCTTTTCGAGCACATCGAGACCGTCCATTCCGGGCATTTTTACATCGAGCAGGATGCAGTCGATTGGAACTTCGGATGCGCCGGCCATACGCAGTCCTTCGATTCCGCTTTCGGCTGTCGAGACTTGATGCTGCTCATATTCGAAGATCATCGCGAGTGTATCGCGTATGCCGGCTTCGTCGTCAATGATTAATATATGCGCCATTCAATAGATTAAAAGAAGAAAGATCGAAGATGAGTTCGCTTAGTAGTTATGAAAAGTAGTTGGACATATGAACCTACAAGAGCGCCAAAGAGTAATTATTCATAATCCAAAGCTTGCTTTTTACGGACAAATGTAGTATATTGGTAATTCTTCGCACCGGGCGGGGTTGCGAAAGGGCTTGGTTGCCCATATTCGACCCGGAATGGCCATTTTGAAGGATCATCCGGATAATGGATTATCATTCATAATTAGAATTGCGATTTCTCACGGAATGACACTCGAATAGGATTCTTTTCAAAAACACCACCCTATCTGTTCAAGGGATTATTAATATGATGTTAAAATTATCGCTCGAGGAAAAAATCACTTCTCTCTGGGAGGCCGAGCAGCATGTCTATGGGATTCCAGAGGCAGGCAGTATGCCATCGCCTGACTGGACGATGTTGACGACCGATCGCAGGGTTCGGCTTCGCGGACGGGCAATTGATATTTGGAAACAATATTTGGAAAACGATTTCGCCATAGTGCCGCATCCGCCAATTATCATTCCCGAATACCGTCAGATGCTTACACAGCCTGATGGGGAGATAATCGTTGAAGAAGCTTAAGATTTGAGAGTGAACGAGAGTGCGAATGGTCTGTTTACTAAACTTCTCGTTGCTTCAAAAATCTTCATGCACTTCCGGTCTGTTATACTAATATCGTTACAATGCTTAATAGCATTCGCAAGTCTCTCGGGCGCTCGCGCACAAACACTCGATCCATACCGCCGTATAAACGATCCTCTTGCAATTGCGGATTTGGGTGGGCCGGATAGTGGGCGTATCATGCGTGATTATTCCGCATGTGGAAACGACGGCCCATTCGATTGGGATGGATATACTATTCAAGCCCAAGACTCTGGAACAGGTATCATCCGGCACTTATGGGTTGTCTATACTGGCGGTGCTAATCCCGATACGGATTATATGAAACTATGGGTAGATGATTCACTTCTAATAGATGGATCGGTAAGACAATTCTTCTCTGTGACACATGGATTAATAAGTTCTCCGTTAGATACTTCTTCATCGGGTGCTGAAGTTTGTGATGTACAAATTCCATATTTCAAAAATTTTAAATGGACTCATCACGGCGATTGGCATTGGCGTGGCTCCGAATGGCAACATATCGATACTTCGAAAACTGCCTTACCAAAAGTCGGGAGCACAACACTTGCAATTGAACAGTCAGCGGCGAATATCAATTATTGGAAGACCGATCCCTGGCAGGCCGGTAATACTATATCGTTTCAAAAAGATATCTCTTCAGGCGACACAATGCTCCTTGCCGATATCCAAGGCCCTGCCTATATTCAAAAACTACATTTTCAGTTTGCCGGACTCAATACCGCAGTTCTTCAGCAACTTTGGATTTCATTATATTGGGATAAATGTCCGACACCCAGCATATCTTTGCCACTCTCAGATCTTTTTGGCATAACAATGGGGGCAACAGATATCAATGCGTTTCGGATTTTTGTGGACAATGCAAATGGCACTCTCGATCTCACATTTCCAATGCCGTTCAAGGTGGATGCGCGCTTAACTATTCTAAACCAGAGCAATCGCATTGTAAGTATGCAGGGTACAATTTCTTATCAGGACACTACTTGGTGCTCCTCGTGGGGATATTTTTCCACGCAGTACCATATAACGCCGGAGATCAGTTATCATTTACTTCACCCAACACTTCATGCAAAGGGGAGTGGGCGCTTCATTGGCACTATTTTGAATTATCCCGATTCCACTACTCACTGGCCATATTATTTGGAAGGTGATGGTTACGTTATGGCGGACTCACTTCCATACAATCTTCCTGGGATTTCGACACATTATGGGGGAGTAGAAGATTATTGCGATGGAGGGTGGTATTTTGTAAATCAGACCATACCCGCCGCTGTCTGGCCGCCATCATTTTCTCTGCCGTTCCGTGGTTGTCCGAATTGGCCGGCTACTGAGTACCGCTTTTTCATCAATGCTCCATATAATTATGAGAAGTCAATTGATGTCAGCTTCGGTCATGGGTTCAATGATGATTATCCCACGACCATGCGAACGACGGCATTCTATTATACAGCATGGACTCCTTTTTATCCTTCGTCCGACACTATCGTTGCTGGCAATGAATGGACGATCACGGGCGCCGGATATGCACCTGAAACTCCATTGGTTGCCGAACTCGATTCCGATACAATTTATCAAGGTAAGGCTGCGGCTGATGGCTCTTTGTGGATTCGGATGAATGTATCAAAAGAATGGAAGATAGGCGATCACACTCTTTCAATTAACGGCGTTGAGAAACCGGAACTTATCACAATTCTTTCTCAGCCAAAATTAGTGTACGTACAGGACTCTGCAGGAAGGACATTCAGCGAGCGGGATTCTATAGAGATTCGCGCGTATGGTTTTGATCCAGGAGAAAAACTTCGTCCTCTTCTTGGAGATACTGCGTTCACCGATATTCCTTTGATAGTCGCAGATACGGATGGCGTAGCTCGATGGAAAAGTTTTTTACCCTGGGTTCCGCAAGGCTTGTATCATCTGTATGTCGTTCGCGAGTCTGGCGACAGAGTTACATCCGATTCAGCGCTTTATGTGACTCGCACATTAAACTACGAGTTCGAGTTAATGCAGCATGCAGCACCTGGCGATACTAATGCCGGGTATGATTACGCTTCTTTCTCTGATAAACATTTTAGTCAGGGCGCATTAGAATTCTGCGGCGGGAATTACCACCGAGGCTCGACATTCGCATTCGAGTTCGAAACTCCTTATGCGGATTCATTTAAAGTTACAGTGTTTGCTTCGATCGCGCATAGGTTTGGAATTTACAAAGCATATTTGAACGGAGTGGAGCTTGGAGAGCGCGACTGGTTTGTAAACGTTCCTTTCCCAGCTATTTTTCGCGACTCGGAAGTTTTTCAGAATGTCTATATAAGGGCAGGGAAGGATACTATAACATTCGTCAACGACGGATGGGCCGACAGCGCAAATGAATATTCTATCGCTCTTGACAACCTTCATCTTTCGCCGCTTTCGGCAGAGACCAAGACAATAGCGAGGGTAGATTTGGAAAGTTACTCAGCACTCTCCTTATATCCCGATCCGGTTACGCAGAATATTCTTCACATTAAAGGGGTCAGTAGTGATAATATTCCGATCACGATCTATTCTTCCATTGGTAAGAGAGTTATGGAGGTCACTCTCAGCCATGATCGCTCTCTCAATATATCCACACTGCAAAATGGGAATTACTGGATGATGATAGAAGACGGGTCGGCGAGAGGCTCGCTTCCTTTCACTGTTATTAGGTAAATTTTCACTCCTTCACGAATCTTCTGCTCGACCGATAGCCAAGAGCTGAAAGCCTGATAAGATAAGCTCCCGATGGAAGATCGGTTACGGTAAGCATATCGTAATTGCTAATGCCGACATTAAGGACTATCGCCTTTTGAATTACAGTGCGTCCAAGTATGTCTTCGATAGTCAAAGTGGCGGAAGTTGACTCATTGGTAAGATTGGAGTAACTGATTCTCACTTCGTCCGATGCGGGATTTGGCTGGATGCCATCTATGATAAGTCTGCCGGAAAGCGCCTCTGAAAGCAATGGGCTGTTACAGCTATATCGTATCGAGAATTCGCTCGATTCAAGAGATAGAGTTGTAATACAGCCGGGAGCTACTGAAATGTCGTTGGGGGAAGTATGAATGCTGTCAAGTGCTATAGTCGTAGTGGCCGCGCGAGTTTGATATGCTGAAAGATGCAATGTCGCAAGAATGGGATTTGCGGTTACCGGAGAAATATGAAGCGTGTAATGTGCAAATCCCGCCGCGTCGCGATAGTATCCAGTCTGGGACACAGAGGCTTCATCAATACTACTCAGATGGAGCATGTCGTCATTGAATATCAGTTTCAGATCTAAGCTTGTGTCCCCTGCAGAAAACGATCCGTGTTGCAAAATTTTGTAAACAACACTCTCGCCGGCATTGCAGCTATCGGGTGCGGATAAGGAGAGATTCCATTGAGTGGGATATACTATCTTCCGAGTAAGCGTAATCGGCGCGAGTGGCGTCTGCGCGTCGCTGGTTACAGTGATCGTAGCAGTATTGGCAGTAAGACCACCTGTTGTATCTATTTGTGTGTGCAGCCAAACTGTGTCAGACTTTCCGGGGTCAAGACAGAACGAGCCGCCTCCTCTTGTAATAATAAACCCAGATGGCGATATCTTTACATCGCTAACGCAAACCTTACCTGCGCAGCCTGCATTCCTTATCACAACGAAAGTATCTCGTTCATCGCAGATATATCTCTTGCCGAGATCAAGAGAAGGAGTTCTTGTTGCTAACGTTGGTGTATTTGGCAGCGCGATGAGATTCACTGGAATGGACTGATTTATATCCGTCAATGATGGGTATGGCGGAGGATCAGTACTAAGAGCCGACCTGTAATCCCACCACGCAAGTGCAGAATCCATTCCGGGCAAATGTGCAAATATCTTTACGCTGTCCAAAATATTGGCAATGGTGTCAGTTGGGTCGAACGTAAAGAATAACGAATCCCCGAATCCTAATCGTACTGTATCCGGAAGCGGAGCAATGAAATGCAATCGGGATAAAAGATATGATGGGATATTTATCGAATCAATTATCACTGTCTGGCAGGAGTCCAATTTCATGAATGCTGCCTCTGTGACTGGGTGGCAATTGCCTTCGAGCGGCGGCGGCGGAACGATCTGCGCCAAACGATAAGCTATGACGATCACAGTCCTTGTTTCCGACCAATCCGAGCACTGCCAATGATTATCGAATTGCAGTACCACTGTGTCGAATGGATGATGAGGATCGTAGCCGAGATTTAACCACCTGTTCGGCCCTTTTGGCAGCATGATTGTATCTGGGCCTACGATGGCAAAATCTTCCGGATGATTGCATTTCAGAATGCTTACCTTTTCAGATAACCCGGAAACATCGGACTGGAAGGGAAGCCCTATCGTAAATGCGTTGCAGGTCGAGACTACCTTATATGGCACATTGAATGTATCGTCCTGCATTAAGGGCATGCCATTCGAATCAGTCATATTCACGCCGCTGTGGAGCTTGTCGTCGCCGCCTGCGGTTGTCATCCAAATCCCTCCATTATAACTCAGAGCAGCATGTTCACCCATTGGACCCCATACCGCCATGACATGCGGACCGCCTGTGACAGTGATGATCTGTGTCCATGTGATGCCATCATCGGATGAGCGATACATTCCATATAAGTCGGAAGCATAAGTGACGCTGCTTGCGCCATATATAAATTGTGGAAATGCATAAGAGCCTGTCGGCACTGAATGCCAGGTCTTTCCCGAATCCGTCGAGCGAAGCACCTCTGTCTCCGTAGGACTTGGGCAAATAAACACATGATTGCATGGATCGCCGAATGCGCCGGTGATGACCGGGTCTATTCCGGTAACTACGGAGTTCCAATTGAGACCTCCGTCGGAAGAAGTATAAATGCTTCCATTGCCCGTAGCGACACAATGTTGTGTATCTATCCGAGCGAATCTCGTCATTGGATCGGTAAGGGCGCGGATTTTGCCAGAGCCATCGGCATAAACATCATTTGCATTCGTAAGCCCCAAGCCAGAGAACTGCCAGCTTTGGCCTGAATCGGTCGAGACCAATACATCCGATCCATGCGAAGCCGCATAGAGTTTTCCCTGAATAGACCGGATCGTGCTTACAACTACACCCCCGGACCCGATCCCCGAAGGCATAGTTGATTGCCTCCACTGATGCTGCGGTGGGTATGTGTGGTAGATTCTTCCGCTTGCCGCAGCTACGCCATGTAGAGGATCAATAAAATAGATAGCGGTAGCGCTCCCGAAGTCCCCACCCACATGCTGCCATTGCGGCCAGGCAAGTTCATCAGCTTGTGCGTGGAGACTGCTCGCGCCAAGGCTCGCAAAGCAAAATAATGCAGCGACACATAAAAAACGCTCAAAAGACACTGTTTTTGGCCTTCTCACAATAAAAAGTAGCTTTCTTACCTATAGAAGACCCGCGAGAAGGTAAAAGGTTACAGTTTTTGGGCAAAAAAATTAACGATTTTCGAATTATTAAAGATATTTCGAGGGGACTGGAGAACGCTATTTAATATTCTTGATAATTGAGTCTTGTGTGTCGTCCATTTTTTTCATCATGTTGCTTATCGCTTCGAGGGCTTTCTCTCGCCGGTCCATCATCATTTGCAGCTTTAGCTGAGTTTCCTCGCTCATGTCCGTTAGTTTATCCGTCGCATCTCGTACCGCTTGCTTTTGCCGCCTCGTTTTGTTCATCTCGTCCAGCATGTTTTGCATGTCTTTTTCAGCATCTTGTGAAACCAACATCATCATCAGCATAACTGCATCTTCTATCGCCATTCCCTGCAGGTTCGGAAATTGTGAGGCTACACCATCGCGGGCAAGTTTGACCACATCGGTATTCTGGGGATTGTCCTTGAGTTGCTTTTCGATAGACGAAGCAGAAGCAACCAACTTCCTTTTCGATGAAGGACTAAGCAACGGAGTCCATCTGTCATAAAGCGACTTCTGCTCAGCATCTGCTGGCCTTATGATAATCGGCTTAATGACACGCGAATGAAGATCACGAGGCTGTCCGATCGCCAGAGATGGCATTAGAAGCAATAATAGAACGAATAGCTTTTTCATGTTTTTGACAGATTAATTATTTTCACTAAAGTAAAAGATTCCATTGTCAATATTCAGTACATCCTATCTTATCGTTTCGAACTTTCTCAATTGACCAATAATTCCGTGAACTATCGAAAGGATAACTTGCTGTTAGATGACATCAAGTTCAAGCATTGCTGTCCGAAATCTTCTAATTTGGGAGTTGGAAATAATTGGTCTCAGCGCGACTATTGATGTCTTTGCTTCCATTTGTCACATACATTCAACAACTTACGAACATCTTGGCAATTCCAGTGGATAAGTGCGATTTGCCATTGGAAAAAATGTGGGAAAATTTGGGTCATTTAGGAGAACAATTCTTCCGAAAATTTAGTAGTTTGTAGGAATCGAATTTAGTCAAGCCAAAAGCTTTCGAAGTTGAAGCAAGGATGCCCAAAGTTTAGAAGCTTCAACCCCCAAAGCTCGGTGAGATTGTGATTTGAATAGAGGAATGAACGTTCCTTTTAATAGAGAGCTAAAGAGCTTTTGCCCAATAAGCTCCGGGCCGTATATTAATTCCTGACCCCCTGTGCAAGAGTTAAGCCAAGCCCCCCACCCGCATGTTTGGTCATGCCCGGATGACCGATCATGCGGCTTGAAAAAGGATAATCGAGGATAGGCATCGGCGATTGCGCCCATGAACAATCATGATGGCAGCATCGCGGAGAAGGTTTTCACGAGAAACCTTCCGGGGACGCTTCTGCCTTTACTCCGAGGGTTACCACCCCTCATCGTGGGCGATGACCCCCTCCTTCTTAAGGATGGATAGTTAAAAAATAGAAATTCATAGAGGCATTAAAACCTCTTCATCTCTTTGCTTTTCAATAGCTTAGAGTCAGTCAAAACGGAACTAAAACGGACGGCTTTTCGTCCATATAGAGATAAAACGGATATGCAAATTACTCGCAGATTTACCACGGCGGGCACCAGCCCTTACGATCAGTTTCAGTACACCAAGCGCGCGAGCGTGCTTCGGAACCCGGATGGCAAGCCCATCTTCGAAATGCAGGACATTGAAGTTCCGAAGCATTGGTCGCAGGTTGCGACTGATATTCTGGCGCAGAAATATTTCCGCCGCGCCGGTGTGCCGCAGATGGATTCGTTCGGCACGCCGCTGCGCGATAAATCGGGCAATGTGATTTTGGGATCGGAGCGTTCGATCAAGCAGGTTGCGCATCGTATGGCCGGTTGCTGGCGCGCGTGGGGCGAGGATCATGGCTACTTCACCAGCGCAGAGGATGCACAGGCGTTCTATGATGAGATCGCATACATGATAATGCGACAGATGGCCGCGCCGAACTCGCCGCAGTGGTTCAACACAGGCATTGCGTGGGCTTACGGGATTACCGGAACTCCACAAGGGCATTATTACGTCGATCCGAAGACGGGCGAGATGACCCGCTCGACCGATGCTTATACGCATCCCCAGCCACACGCATGTTTTATCCAGTCGATAAAGGACGACATGTTGAACGAAGGCGGCATTTTCGATCTCGTTACGCGTGAGGCACGTATTTTCAAATACGGTTCGGGCACTGGAACGAATTTCAGCTCGCTTCGAGGCGAAGGCGAGAAGGTTTCGGGCGGCGGAGCTGCGTCTGGCGTGATGAGCTTTTTGAAGATCAATGATAGGGCGGCAGGTGCTGTAAAATCCGGCGGCACAACACGCCGCGCTGCGAAGATGGTCATTCTCGACATCGATCATCCGGATATCGAGCAATTCATCGAGTGGAAAGCTCTCGAAGAGCAGAAAGTAGCTGCGCTCGTTGCCGGCTCGAAAGTCTGCGATCTCTATCTCAATACGATAATGAAGATTGCTTTGGATGATGGCACGGACCGCAAGGAGTCGCACGATCTTGACATCGCGATAAAGAAGGCTCTTGCTCGCGGTGTGCCAATGAATTACATTGTACGCTGCCTGCGAATGGTCGAGATGGGATACGATCACATTGACTTCAAAACTTTCGATACGCATTACGAAGGCGAAGCTTATCAAACCGTCTCCGGGCAGAACTCGAACAATTCCGTTCGCGTGACGAACGACTTCATGCACGCTGTGTTGACGGACGCCGATTGGGAACTTAAACTCCGCACCACAGGCAAAACCGCTAAGAAAGTTAAAGCAAAGCAGCTTTGGGAGAAGATCACATACTCCGCGTGGTCGTCCGCCGATCCTGGATTGCAGTTCGACACCACCATCAACGAATGGCATACATGCTCGAACGACGGGCGCATAAACGCGAGCAATCCATGCTCCGAGTATATGTTCTTGGACGACACAGCCTGCAATCTCGCGTCTCTAAATCTCGCATACTTTTACGATGACGAGACTGGCGCGTTCAAGCTTGAAGATTATAAACATGCTATTCGTCTTTGGACTATTGTGCTCGAAATTTCTGTGCTGATGGCACAATTTCCGGCGAAGGAAATTGCACAGCGCTCGTTCGATTACAGAACACTCGGACTTGGCTATGCAAATCTCGGAACGATATTAATGACTGCCGGAATCGCTTATGATTCTCCACGCGCTCTTGCGATTGCTGGTGCGCTCACTTCGATCTTGACAGGTGAATCTTACGCTGCATCTGCCGAGATGGCGAAAGATTTGGGAGCATTCCCGCGCTACGCCGCCAATCGTGAGCCGATGCTTCGCGTGATGCGGAATCACAAACTCGCTGCTTACAATGCTGCGCCTGATAGATATGAAGGCCTGACAATTAAACCTGTCGGAATAAATCCGGAACATTGTCCGATTGATTTGCTCGAAGCATCACGCGATGCGTGGGATCGCGCAAACGGACTCGGCGAGAAACACGGCTACCGCAACGCGCAGGTAACAGTCATCGCGCCGACTGGAACGATAGGGCTTGTAATGGATTGCGACACGACCGGAATCGAGCCTGATTTCGCAATTGTGAAATTCAAGAAGCTTGCGGGCGGAGGATATTTCAAGATCGTGAATCAATCGGTTCACAAGGCGCTGCTGAAACTTGGTTACAACGAGAAGCAGATCGAGGAGATCGAGAAATATTCGAAGGGACACGGCACGCTTGTTGGATGCCCAGCGATAAATCGCGCGTCGCTCAAAGCGAAAGGATTTACCGATGAGAAGATCGACGAAGTAGAGAAGCTTTGTGATAATGTTTTCGATCTCAAGTTCGCGTTCAACAAATGGACGCTCGGCGAGGAGTTCTGCGCGAAGCTCGGATTCACTCCGGCGCAGCTTGTCGATCCGAATTTCAGTATGCTTGCCGCGCTTGGATTTACGAAAGAAGAGATCCAAACTGCGAACGATTACATCTGTGGAACTATGACGCTCGAAGGCGCGCCGGGTCTGCGCGACGAGCATCTTCCAATTTTCGACTGCGCGAACAAATGCGGTCGTTATGGAACCCGATTCATCCAATACGAAGCGCATATCCGTATGATGGCGGCGGCGCAGCCGTTCATCTCCGGGGCGATCTCGAAGACGATCAACATGCCGAACGAAGCGCGCATAACCGACGTATCGAAAGCATACATCGACTCGTGGAAACTGATGCTGAAAGCCAACGCGCTTTATCGAGATGGTTCCAAGCTTTCGCAGCCGCTCAACTCATCGAACGAGGACGCCGATCTTGCAGAAGAAGTGCTCTTCAACGATGTTGAAGATCCCGCGAACGAAACGATTGACGCGGCGAAGCTGCATGTACTCTTAGAGGCGCAGGCTGCAACGATGCCGCCGGAACTTCGCCGTCACCGTTTGCCGCAGAAGCGCAACGGATGGCTCCGCGAGGCCGTCGTCGGCGGGCACAAAGTTTATCTCCGCACCGGCGAATACGAGGACGGATCGCTCGGAGAAATTTTCATCGACATGTACAAAGAGGGCGCGTCGTTCAAGGGACTGATGAACTGCTTCGCCGTGCTTGCGTCGAAGGCGCTGCAATACGGCGTGCCGCTCGAAGAGCTTGTCGATACTTTCACTTTCACACGCTTCGAACCCGCCGGCGCAGTGCAGGGCCACGAAGCGATCAAGAACGCAACCTCGATACTCGATTACGTTTTCCGCGCGCTTGGATATGAGTATCTGGGGAGACAGGATTTCGTGCATGTGAAGGCTGTGGATGAACCGAAGCATGGACATTCTGCTGACAGTGTGCATGGGGAAGGGACAAAAATGACGCAAGTGACTGAAGCTATTTCTTCTACAATAGTTAGCGAAGATGAAAACATCGAGCGCCTTCGCAGTGAGAGAGTAGAGGAAGAACCCGTAATGGCGGTTTCCCAACTCAGCACTCAGCACTCAGCACTTAGCACTCTCCGAAGCGAAGCGAGGAGCAAAGGCTACACCGGCGAGCAATGCTCCGCCTGCGGCTCGCTGCGCGTAAAGCGCAACGGCGCCTGCACCGTCTGCGACGATTGCGGGACTACGAGCGGGTGTAGTTGAAAAAATAGACGATGGATATAATTCGAATAGTCATAGATACGAACATCCTTGTTGCCGCAATACTTTCTGGTCGAGGCGCCTCGGCCAGATTAATTGAACTATGCGGTAAGGGATTGTTCGATCACATCCTCTCTGTTCCACTGGCGTTCGAATATGAGGCGGCATGTCGTTTTTGCATTCGCGATACTGTCATTGCGGAAAGTTTGCTCGACGCTCTTATTCAATCCGCCACATTGGTGGAAATACCTTTTCTCGTTAGGCCTTTGTTGCGAGACCCCAATGACGAAATGGTGCTGGAAGCTGCCGTGAACGGGGGTTGCCGATACGTGGTTACATTCAATAAGAGGGATTTCGCCGGAGCCAGATCATATGGCATTTCAGTTGTAAGTCCTGGAGAGTTCTTAACGATAATAGGGAGGTAGCAATGAACGGCAGGGAAACAAAAACAGATGTGCGGGTTCGGTTGCAGGCAATAGCCGACAGGATGGGTGTGCCGTTCGATTCGCTTTTTAGAGAAAGAACCAAAGAAGAATTGAACGCCCAGCGCGAGCAGTGGGAGGCGCTGAAAAAACGGGTCGGGAAAGGGCCGCATAAGGATGTTGCTGCCATCTTGAAATCCATTTCCGGTAACCGTCCGCCGATGAAAGGCGATGAATGGCCGCCAAAACCGAAAGCTGCCCGCCGCGCCGCATCGAAACCACTCCGCGCCGCGCCGAAGCGAACACGAAAGGTGGCAGCGTGAAATTGAAAAATACCTGCGGCGATTGCGGGACTACGAGCAGAAGATGTTCATAGTGGTTGGGCTGAAGCCAAAACCTGGCTTATGGGAAGACAATAGGATAAGCATTTGAACTTGGACCAACGTTCCCGAGCACTTCGTGATTATTTGAGTCTAAAAATCTTACTCCATCGTAGGCTGCACAAGCTGTAATGTATATGGTTTGGCCATGGCGGATACCCAAATAGCCAATATCCGTCTGATCATTCGCTACCCAATCGTTACCAAGGTGCCCATAGATTTCACTCGGATTCGAGAGGTGGACGCCGGTCGATGGGATGTTCGGTATAGTATCGATAAAAATGAACACTCGAGATGATTTTGCCGTCACAGCCGGCATAACTCCAGCCGGAAAATATGTGCCTGAGGAATCCCAACAGAACACTTTCTCGATATGAACGATACTTGCTGGGGCCTGTGTCAATACAACGAATCCAGGCGGAAACCATCCCACGGAATCAATAACACTGGTGTTTTCAAGGAAGGAGATACTTCCAAAGCCTTCTTTGGAGATTATGATATGATAATTGTTCAGAGGGAGGCTTGCAATAGTCCAGTGCCCAAGCGAATCTGTAGTGACAGAGGTATTAGTCTCGGGAATGGTTACCGTAATTCCAGTATATGGTGGCGGAATCGGTGTGCCAGTTGAATCTTCGAGCTTTATATGGCCATACGAAGGGTATGTTATCTCTTGCGGACCGGTCGAACATGACCCCAGCAGCACCGAGATCGATAGGGTTGCGAGTACTAAGAAGTGTTTCATTGCTTTAAGACCTTGAACAAGCCTCGTTACCCTGAAGGTGCCACTTCTCGAATTATTAATCGGGGCAGATTTGCGGATGGTTATTCTCTAAGCATAGCCGCTTCGGCTTCTTTCCAGTAAGTCTTTGGGCCATCGGAGCTAAACTGGTATTCGGTTCGCACCTCGTCGAAGCGGTGCGGGAGGCGGTGGTATTTCTCTTTTTTGAATATTATCCGAGCCTCGGAGCAGTAACTTTCGGGCATTGTGCCGTGTCATATTATTGTGAAATACATTCTATTCCTACTTCTAATTATTCTGACTGGTTGCAACCAGAGCAGTAGTACGGAACTCAATCCGGCTGACTCTCTTAGTTATTCTGGTATCTTGACCAGCAAGCGTATTGATAATGGCAATTCAGCCACCGCTCAGATCACATTCCATATTCTCCAAATCATCGACAGCGTCACGGGTGATCTCGAAGTTATTGGGAACCCCGGTTGGGCCACAACGGGATATCTAAACGGACATCTTATAGACAGCGCAGGGGCCATTACTTCCGACTGCGAGGTAAGCGGCACCAACAAAGGACTGCAAGAAATGC
>Ga0207110_10036_pt2 | contig 29234 bp, 24 predicted proteins | sample Alteio_BWMinHeat_74_FD_153582 | JGI IMG/M metagenome (GOLD analysis project Ga0207110, IMG submission 153582) | Enriched cells from forest soil in Barre Woods Harvard Forest LTER site, Petersham, Massachusetts, United States -... | ecosystem: Environmental > Terrestrial > Soil > Temperate forest >...
ATGCAGCCCCGTTCAAAATGATGGGAGCAATGTTGGCGAGGGTTTCGACGTTATTGACCAGCGTTGGCCGGCCAAACAGTCCGGCCGTAACGGGGTAGGGAGGCTTTTGGCGCGGGAGGGGCGCTTTGCCTTCGAGTACCTCCAGGGCAGCCGTATCTTCTCCCGCCACGTAGGGAGTGGGTGCGGTGCGGCTCTCGACGGCGATGGAAAGCTTCGTCCCTAAAATTGCTTCCCCGATCAATCCCGCCGCAGCGGCTTCCTCGATCGCCTGGCGGATTCTTTCCCCGGCCTCGACATACGTTTCATTGGTGTAAAAAAAGGCTTGGGCCGCGCCCACGGCATAGGCGGCGAGCAATGCTCCCTCCAGCACGGCGTGAGGCACATACTCAAGCAGGATACGGTCCTTGGACGAGCCTGGTTCATCTTCGCCGCCATTGACGACCACGTATTTTTGTTTCCCTTCCGCCTCGGCACAGAGCGCCATCTTTTGCGCCGCGGGAAACCCCGCGCCTCCCCTGCCTCGCAGCCGCGCGTTCTCGATCTCCTGTATGACGGAGGAGGGATTGCCATGAGTCATGACGCGGGACAGCGCCTCATAGCCTCCGCGACCGCGATACTCGGCCAGACTCTCTTTGTGTTGAGGAATCCCGGAGGGAAATAGGATGGTAGGAAGGCGGGACATCGTGACTATTCGGGGCTATTCGTTAGGAAAGTCCCGCATCCAGCAATGGAAAGATCGTCTCTTTCACGCCGGGATCAATTGTATCCAGGTGGTTCGGCGGGTTCCCCCCGTCTTGTTCCCGGAGTCCTCAGCCAAAGAAAACAGCGGCCGTGTCGTACAGTTCCTGGGTCACCCTGCGCGGGGACTTCGTGGCCTCGGCTAAAGGGATGCTGACAATCTCGGTGCCGTGCAACGCAACCATTTTGCCGAAGACTTGCTGGTGGACCAGATTCATCGCCGCTACGCCAAACCGCGTGCCCAGGATGCGGTCGAAAGCCGTGGGGGAGCCGCCGCGCTGCACGTGGCCCAGCGTTACGACTCTGGTTTCAAACCCGGTGCGGGATTCAATCTCGTGCGCGAGCGTGCTGCCAATGCCGCCCAATTGAACGTGCCCAAACTCATCGGTCCCACGCTGCGGTGAGGCTTCCACGGCGGATTTGGCATCGGATTGATTCTGGGCGTCCTGTTTTTCCGGCAGCTTCACGCCTTCCGCCACAACCACGATGCTGAAATACTTACCGCGCCCATGGCGCTTGCGCACTACGCGGGAAACTTCATCCAGGTCCACGGGCCGCTCGGGGATCAGAATCATGTCCGCGCCACCCGCCATTCCGGAAGCAATCGCAATCCAGCCCGTATCCCGTCCCATCACTTCCACCACCATCACCCGGTTGTGAGCCTCCGCCGTGGTATGCAAGCGGTCAATGGCTTCCGTGGCGATATTCACCGCCGTGTCGAACCCGAAGCAGTAGTCCGTTCCGTTGAGGTCGTTGTCAATGGTTTTTTGGAACGCCCACCACCGGGACGCCATCCTGGAACAAGCCGTCGGCGACTCGCATGGTGTCGTCGCCGCCGATGGCGACGAGGTAATCAATCCCGTTGATTTGCAGGTTCTCTTTGATGATCGCCAGCCCATTGGGGCGCTTGAGAGGATTGGTTCGGGAAGTTCGAAGGATCGTCCCGCCTCGATAAATGAGGCCTGAGACCTTCTCCAGACTCAGCCTCTCCATGTTGTTTTCGAGCAGCCCCCTCCATCCCTCTAAAACACCGATGGTCTCATAGCCGAGGGAAACCGCTCTGCGCACCACGGCCCGGATCACTGCGTTGAGGCCGGGACAATCGCCGCCGCCGGTGAGAATACCAACTGTCTTAGCCATGCCCTAAAGCCCCTTTTCACAAGAAGGGGATCGCCGTCATCCCCATTCGCTTGCCGTTCCAGTCCGAAAGACCATGCTATGACAATTCCGGCCTGCGGACAATGGGCGGCTGTCATGGTTGAAATTCGCGCCTTCGGTGTGTTACGGTATGCTGGCAATCAGGCCGAAAAGGAACGAGAAAAATAGAGTTTCTTTGGCTGCTGAGAGTGCTACACTTGGCGCTCAGGACTGAAGGAGGAGGATAATGGCAAACGACAGTTTCACCCGAAGACATTTTCTTCAACAGGCGGGAGGCGCGGCTGCCCTGGGAGCGATGGGGAGTTTACTGCCCTGGAACAAAGTGCGCGCCCAAGCCCGGCCGATTCCCGGCGAGGCTGACTGGCCGCGATTCGGCTACGACTTGCACAACACACGTTTCAATGCCAAGGAAAAGACCATCGGGCCGAAGAATGTGGACCGCCTGAAGGTCAAGTGGAAGTTTGATGTGATCGACGGCTGGCCGATCCAGAACGTTCCTACCGTCATTGGAGATAGCCTCTTCTTCGGAGCAGGAGCCTTTTACTATGGGCTTGAAAGCGCCACCGGAAAGCTGAAATGGCAATTCGAGGCGGGATTGGCTGGTGAGTGGGCGCAATCAGAAAGGCAACTGGCAATCCGGTCTTCCTGCAACTATGCGAACGGCAGAATCTATTTTGGAGACGGCAAGGCCGTTGTACATTGCCTGGATGCCGCTACGGGAAGGGAAATCTGGAATACGCCGATGGAGACAGATTACCGCATGAGCCCCTCCATGCTGTTTTCCCCGGCTGTATACGACGGAAAGGTCATGGTGGGCTACATCTCGCGCGATCCAAAAGTTGCCTGCCTGGATGCGGAAACCGGCGCCATCCGCTGGAGCTGGCGCGTGGCTCAGGATACTCCTCCGGAACGCAGGACCGGCTCAGGCCCTATGTGGACTTCCGCAGCCATCGATGAGAAAGAACGCATCGTTTACAACGTGACGGGCGATCCCAAGTCGTACATGCCCGGCCCCAACCTCTATACAGACAGCATGGTAGCGCACGATCTCGATACGGGTGAACTGCTTTGGGCTTATCAACCGTATCCTCAGGATACGGGCGACAATGACTTTGATACGCACCCGGTGATCTATGACGCGACTGCGCCGCCGAGAAATCACGGCGATGTACGCCTTTGTGTTACGGCTGGCGCCAAAGGCGGGATCTTTTGCGTCAATCGATATACCGGGCAACGCTATTGGAAAGTGATGCTGGGTCAGCCATCTGGCGGAAGCGGGCCGCAGATCGATGCAATTGCGGTTGCTTATAACAAGGTATTCGTTCAAAACATATCCCCCACGAGCGTTCCCCCGCTGGCTGTAACGGCGGCGCTCAACGCATACAATGGGGACATCGAATGGATTACCCCCAATCCATTTCCGGGAGAGGCTCCCCTGGCGGTGGCCAATGGGGTGCTCTATCAGGGATACATCGTCGGCCATAAGGTGGAAGCTTTGGACGCAATGACAGGCCGAAGAATTTGGGAGTATACATTACCGAGTGACTTCCGGGGAGGAGTCTCCATCGCGAACGGTGCGCTGTACACGAGCAACGGCGATTCAGCGGTGGAGCGGCGCCTGGACGATAAAAGAAAGTATGACTATTCGGTCTACTGTTTTACAATTGACGGAAAGTAGCCAGGGGAATGCGCGTAAGCTCTGCCGGCGAGATACGGATGAGGCGGGGATCAACAGAAGAAAGGATGGAACTATGTCAATTAAGAAGATCGATCGTCGCGAAGCGCTGAAGATGTCGGGAATGGGGATGTTGGGCCTGTTGTTGCCTGGTTTGCAACGCGAACCCTCGACGCCGGCATCAGTGCCGGAGCCTGCTGTGATCAACATTAACGCCAATTATGGAAAAGGGCAGTGGATTTTTGACCCGGTAGGGCTTTACATTCAAAAGGGTCAAAAAGTGCGTTGGATAGCGAAGCAGTGGGGTGGCACGGTGATGGCTTTTCATCCATCGAATGACAACCATGAGCTTCGGATCCCGGAGAATGCCAAACCATTCAACTCCGGAATGGTTCCTCTGATGATGACCGGTTGGAAAGGCTTGAACCAATTTGAGTGGACCTTCGACGTTGAGGGGACCTACGATTATTTCAGCCGTGATGAAGAAATCATGGGAATGGTGGGCCGGATCGTGGTGGGCAAGCCGGGCGGACCGGCAGAAAAAAACGCTCCAGGCTATGGAGGACGTGACGGGCGTGCCGTGGTCTTCCCGAGAGAGGTTACGATGCTCGGATTTTGTCCCTCTGCGGACATCGTCGCTAAGAAAACCATTCCCTATCCAAAAGATTACCTGGTCCACCCTCATCCATATGGCGCGGAAGGATGATTCCGGGAGTATGGAGATCTATGCCGTTTAGCAGCTTGTCGAAATATCAATTTTGCAGTCATTCTGAGCACAACGAAGAACCTGCTTTTCATGTCGCTCCAATGAAAACAAAGCAGATTCTTCAGCCCGGCAAAAAGCGCCGGGCTTCAGAATGACCGCGCGGGTAGATTTTTTCAACAAACTGCCAGAAAACCCCGCGCAACAAAAGTCATCCTTTCTGCCTATGCCCCCGCGCTCTTCCCCGCGCTCTGCCATGTCAGCGGTAGAGCGCGGAATCATAACAAACCCGTATCGGGAACCGGTAACCCCTACTCCCAACCATATTCGGGCCATCGCTTGTCCACCAGGGCTTCATCCTCAGGGGCTGGGTGAACGGTCGGCGGAAAGCGCCCGCCCCACTCCGCTTTGGGCTCGTACATCCATGTACTCGTGGCATCTATCAGCACCCGGTTCCAGATTCCAGATCCCAACTTGGCGATGCTGCGCTCCTCCAGCGGCGTGGAAGGGTCGATGGTGGACCCGAACGAGCCGGGAAAGATCACGATGTCGTCCATGCCGGCGTTCACGCGATACGCAATGGCCCAATCGATCTGTTCGTAGTCGCTGACGTCGATGTCGTCGTCCACCACGATCACGTGCTTGTAGCGCCACTGGGCGGAGCCCGACCCCCAGAGAGCGGCGGCCACCTGCTTGGCGTGCCCCTGGTACCGCTTGTTGATGGCCACGCAGATGTTGGTGCCGTTCGTCACCGGGTGCACGTGCACATTGACCACGCCCGGCACCCCCTGCTGTTCCAGGATGTTCCAGGCGATCGCCGCCCGCTGGACGGAGGACATCATGCTGTTCTCGCTGTAGGACCCGGGGAGCGTGCCCTCCTGCGTGCCGCGCAGGATCGGATCGTTGCGATAGGTGATGCACTCCACCTTGATTACCGGGCGGGGCGTTGGAACATCTCCGGTGTGTCCTGTGTACTCACCGAAGGCTCCCTCCATCTCGAACGTATTCGGATCGGGATCTATGAAACCCTCCATGACGATCTCGGCGCCCGCCGGAACCAGCAGATCGTTCGTCTCGCACCGCACTAACTGGAGCGGCTCGCCCCGGTAGGCTCCCATGACATCGTATTCGCACATCCCGGATGGCACCGGGCTCCCGCCCAGGAAATCCATGATGGGATCGTATCCCATGACGGCGGCCACCGGCATGGGCTGCTTCTTCTGAATGTACTTGGTGAATGTCTGTCCTCCGTGCTGGCTTGGAACAATGAGCATGGGAATCGTGTTGCGCTGGCCGATCATGCCCCTGTATACCCCCATGTTCGTTATCCCCGTGTCCGGATCCCGAGTGACAATCCCGGCAAACGAGAGGATGTACCGGCCCCCGTCCCGAAAATGCCATATCGGAGTCGGGAACTGATAGAGGTCCACATCGCCGCGGCGCACGATGTTCTCTTTCACCGGCCCGGTCTTTACCTCGACCGGCGGGATGGCTTCCCTATTTTTCCGGCGCACGTGCTGCACCAACTCCCGGACGCTGACGCCCCGCGGCAGTCCAAGCACCATCGCGAGACGCGAGCGCTTGCTCAGCAGGGCCGTGGCCAGCTTGGTACACACGGTAGCTCGATGGTCTTTGATGCTCTCAAAGAGCAGCGCTGGTCCCTTCTTTGTGAGCGACCGGCGCGCAATGGTGCCGATCTCACGGTCCCAATTCACTTCGGCCGTCACGCGCTTTAATTCGCCGGCGGCCTCAAATCGGTCGAGCCATGTCTTCAGATCCGCAAACCCGGTGGATTCCATTGTTTAAATTCCCCAACGCGTTCATATCGATTCGGCAAATACGATCTCTGGGTAGTCCGATTCCCTGCCGTTTCAAGAAACACATGCTGTTGCACCGCTAGATGTGTAGCATCCGAACTTACCATGCCATTCGGGTCGAGCGTTATAAAAAGTTTGGGGCTTGCCAATGCTACTTGTAAGTTGGGTTCTCCTCTCAGCCGCTGCGTGCTGTAACGGCAAATTCCAATCGAAGAGTAGAGAGGAGCTGTTGTTTGCGGAACGTTGGCGTTTGGAATCAATTCAGCGCACACTGTGGCTGGGTTTTATTGAAACGGAATGGCTAAATTATGGGTTATGATCCAGCATGCTCGGTCTTGATTCGCGTGCGGCCCGCTACACCTGGACTGCTGTATTTATTCTCCTGCTGGTCGCGGTCATCTATCTGACGCGGCGGACACTGTTCATCTTCGTGATCGCCCTCCTATTCGCGTACTGGCTTTGGCCGTTGGTGAATATCCTCGATCGGCGACTGCCGGGCCGGTCGAGGGTTCCCGCACTAGCTATCGTCTATATTTTGTTGGTGGGATTATTGGTTGTGATGGGAATCGCGATCGGCTCCCGAGTGGCTTCGGAGGGTGCCACCCTCACAACAAAAATTCCGGAGCTTATCTCGAAACTTCAACAATCGACCGAGCCAATTGCGTCGGTTTCCGTGCCGTCCCTGAAAAGCAGAGCGCTTTCGATTCTCCGTGACCAAATCAATTCCCATTCTCAAGATCTAATGTCGCTGTTACCCAAGGCAGCTTTGGGCGTTCTGTCGCATGTCGAAATTGTTCTGTTCATCGTCTTGGTGCCGATTTTAGGGTTCTTCTTCCTGAAAGATGGCAGGACGATTCTCAGTGACATCCTGGGCATGGTTGCCGAGGGTCCCCGGCGTGCCAAAGCGGAAGAAATCCTGGCGGATATTCACACTTTGCTCGCCCAGTACATTCGAGCATTAGTGCTGCTGGCTTTGGCGACATTCGTCGCTTATGCCTCGCTCTTGACGCTAATTGGCACGCCCTACGCGATCCTTCTGGCGGCCATCGCAGCTCCACTGGAGTTCATTCCTCTGATCGGGCCGTTGACCGCAGCCGTAATCGTTTTGCTGGTTGCCGGATTGAGCGGTTTCCCCCATGTGCTTTGGATTCTCGCTTTCCTGGGCGCCTATCGGCTTTTCCAGGACTATGTCATGCAGCCTTTGCTGCTCGGGGCAGGCGTCGAACTGCATCCCCTGATAATCATCTTCGGAGTGATGGCTGGAGGACAGATTGCGGGCGTCGCTGGCAGCTTTTTGTCAGTGCCCATCTTGGCGACTCTCCGAATTGTGTATCGGCAGTTGCGCGCCCGGCCGGTTGAACCCTATCAGGAGCAAGGCAATCGATCGATTCTGTCGAGTGGCGGTAAAGACACTCTATAGCTTGAATGCCCACAGATCATTAAGCTTGGCGATTGAGCTGGGTAATTTGTGCTGGGTAATTTGAGCTTGACTTGGGGAGGCGGCAGGTGTATTCTTTCGCCCATCGGGAAGCTCAGATCTGAGAAATTACGGTTGGGAATGTGCGGAGCGTACAGTGATGTTCCCTGTTATTTCGGTTGTTGATTAGCGGGCGGCATGGGTCATCGTGCACGTGACTAGAAAGCTAGCGCGAGCTAGCATGGGTTGTCGAAGGGGCACAAGGGTTATCCCTTGCGGCATTTTCCGGGAGTGATGCGTTCCTTTTGAAAGGAGACTCTTATGCGGAGCCAGAAGCTTTTCGTGACGGTATGGGTGTGTCTAATGTTTTGTGGAACGGCCAGTTGGACTCAGGTAACAACGGGAACGATTTCGGGGACAGTCAGCGATTCTACCGGGGCCGTGATTCCGGGGGCAAACATTAGCATCAGGAATGTGGATACCGGAGTGACTCGCGACGTAATTGCCGATGCTTCGGGGCGCTACCGAGCACAGCAACTGTTGCTGGGTAACTATGACGTAACAGCAACCTCAGCCGGCTTCCAAACGCTGGTTCGGAGCGGCATCACCTTAACCGTTGGCCGCGAGGCCACAGTGGATCTCGTTCTTCAGGTCGGGGCGGTGTCAGAAAAGCTCACAGTTACCGGAGAGGCGCCGTTGATCGAGACCACCAATGCGACAGTGTCAAGCCTTGTGGATGAGCGTGCGATGCGGGCGCTGCCTTTGAACGGCCGGAGTTTCTCAGATCTCACGTCTCTCCAGCCGGGTGTCATCGCGGATCTGCCCATCGCGGGCACCGGAGGGACACAAAACGTTTACTCGGGCGGTGGCACGACGACCAAGCGCATCATCGGCGGCAACAAACCGCAACTCTCCTCGTACCTACTGGACGGCATGGAGATTTCAACTCCCTCCAATGGTATGCCGGTCAACAGCGTTCTTGGGGAACAATTGGGGGTGGAGGCGATCCGAGAATTCAGCGTGTTGCAAAACAACTTTGGACCGCAGTATGGCCGTGCGGCAGGAGGAGTGGTCAACGCGGTGACCCAGTCGGGCACCAACGTCTTTCACGGCAGCGTGTTTGAATTTCTGAGGAACGACGCTTTGGACGCCAGGGATTTTTTCCTGCTCCCCACCCAACCGAAAGCCCCGCTCCGTCGGAATCAGTTTGGGGCGTCCCTAGGCGGGCCCATTCAAAAAGATCGCACTTTCTTCTTTGTCGATTACGAAGGGGTGCGCCAATCGGCAGGAGTGAGCAGGATTGGGGCTACCCTCACCCCTCAAACACGGCAAGGACAAGTTACTAACAACCAAGGCCAAGTATTCGAAACGCTATCGGTGAACCCGGACATACAACCCATCATTAATCTGCTTCCTTTGCCAACAGTCCTTAGTAACGGTAGTTATAACTATCAGAATGGCGGAGTAGCAGACTACAATTCAATACCGCTTTGGAATGCGACTGAAAATTATGGGATAACGAGGACGGACCATCAGATTTCTGAGAAAGATAGCCTATTTGGGCGTTTGACTGTGGATCGGAGTATCCGAAACGATAACTTTGAGTTGCGCACGCCAACTCCGTATAAGGGAACCCAGACCGGAGGCTATGTTCTAGCAACGGTTTCAGAGACCCACATATTTAGCCCATCCGTGTTAAACACCGCGCGTGTCGGCTTCACCCGCCGCAACGATAATATGTTCAATAACTATCAGCCCGGTGGGGACCAATTTCCCAACCCTACAGGTTTGGACCCGCGCCTCTCACTCATCCACGGTTATCCGTGGGCCATGTTTCAGATCTCAGGAGTGAACCTATATAACGGACCGCAGTATTTCATCCACTACATTGACAATACCTTCGATTATAACGATTCGCTGATTGTTAATCGGGGACTCCACTCAATCAGCGTTGGTGGGGAATTGAAGCGATATCGCATGAATGCGAATGTTGGTCCCTGGGCAAACGGTTGGGTGAACTGGCTGACAATAGAACGATTCCTCACCAACCAACCTTTCGACGTCCTCGAGTACATCAGCAATACCGGTCCGCAATCGACGGGACCAGGGAGCCTTGTTCCGGACGTTTACCGCGGATGGCGACAAACTTACGGCGCCTTCTACGTGGGAGATGAATACAAGGTATTTCCCAGCTTGACCCTGAATTTGGGTATCCGTTGGGAGAGAATTACCGGTCCAAAGGAAGTCAACGGGAAATTGGCATCTCTCCAGAATGTCTTTCAGGGTAACATCACCCTTTTAAGGAAAGATCAGGCCATGTTCAATCCCCGCGATGCATTCAAAGGCTTTTCGCCGCGATTCGGCTTCGCGTGGACACCCTTTGCCAACCAAAAGACCGTTTTCCGTGGTGGCTTTGGAATCTTTAAGGATGAGCCTCAGCAATACGAGTACCAGCTCTCAGTCGACGCTCCTCCCTACGCGCACCGAGTTGAGCTCCATGACCCGCCGGGTTTGAAGTTCCCATTTCCGTTCCGAAACGCGGCTGGCCTGGATGACCCCAGTTTCGCAACGGGGGTTGCAGAGCCGGTGATAGTTCCGATGGATGCAAAAGTTCCATACAGCATGCAGTGGACGTTTTCTTTAGAAAAGCAGTTGACGTCGTCGTTAGTCGTCAAAGCAAATTATTTGGGCTCCCGGGGCCTTGACCTGTTCGGGATTTATAACCCGATTCAGCCTGTCGGGCAGACGGTCAACGGTCGTTACTTTGTTCCGCCCGACTCCCCGATCCTAAACCCGAATTTCGGTTCCATTCGCCTCACGGCTCCGTTTGGGAGTCAGTGGTACCAGTCAGGCCAGTTGGTGGTAGAGAAGCGCCTCGGCAAGGGCCTCGGATTCAACGGGTCCTACACATTCTCTCGAAACATTGACATTTCCACGTCTGCCGGAACCCGAGGCGGTGAGATCATTTCGGGCACCGCAAACGCCACGTATAACTCAGACAATTTTGCTGGGGAGAAGGGCCTTTCGGGCTTACACGTGAAGCACAACTTTATTACCTCTTACAGCTATGATTTGCCTTTCGGGCCCGGCCGTCCTTGGGGAAACCAGTGGAAAGGAGTGCTAGGTCACGTTGCTGGCGGTTGGATGCTCAATGGAACCCTCTCCACGCGGAGTGGTCTGCCGGTAAATCTTACAGAGGTTCCGCTGCAATCGCGCTGCAGGGCAAACCAGTGTCCAGAAAGGCCTGATTTAAAACCCGGAGGCAACAATAATCCGGTGTTGAAGAACTGGACGCCGAATCAATACTTTGATCCCTCCAACTTCATGGTTCAGCCGGCCGGATTTTACGGCAATCTGGGGCGACAAACCTTAATTTCGCCGGGATTGTTCAATCTCAATCTTTCCCTCGCAAAGGATAATCGCATCAGTGAAAAGCTGAATCTGGCGTTCCGCGGGGAGTTCTTCAACATTCTGAATCATCCAAATTTCGGGGTGCCCGCCACTAGTGTGTTCCGCGATGCGGCTGGCAATTTTACCGCGAATGTTGGGAGGATTACGACCACCGCGAACTCGATGCGACAGATTCAGTTCGGACTGAAGCTCACCTTTTGAGCGGTTCCGAAAGATCCGATTACAATCATATCGTTCGATGTAATGGGATGCTTGGCTCGGGGTATTATTCCCTGACAGAAACCCGGATAGTAAAACGAGACCAAAGAGGTGACGATGGGTTCACCTCCGGTTTGGGAACCATCGCACAGGCCGTGCATGTAAAAGAAAGCCGTGCTGCATGTCTGGACCAACGCCCAAGGGGGGCCTGGCAACTCAAAGTCGAAGCCCAAAGAATCCTGTGCTTTTCCAGCTCAATACTGTAAGACAAGTTCCAGCGGTGGCACCAGCGGGCTTGATTAAATTCATCGACAATTGGAGCAACAACGCCGTGCTATTATCCGGGAATTTTCGAGGGGGAATCCTTCGGAAGAAACAAGTCTGGCCGCCTACAGCGGGCAAATAGCGACGAGATACCGGAGGAGGGAGATTTTCATGGATCGTGGTGTAAACAGACGAGAGTTCCTAAGCAAGGCAGCTTATACCCTCGCAGGATCTACCGTCCTTACCAAGCTGGGAATAGCAGGAGCGCCGGCTCCAGATCCGCCAACGCCAGGAAAAGGTGACTGGGCTGGATACAGTTATGATCTCCGCAGCACTCGTTTCAACGCCAACGAGAAAACGATTGGCAAAGGCAATGTTGACCGCTTGAAAGTGAAATGGAAGTTCGACGTGAAAGAACCGATTGGGAGTACCCCTACGGTGGTAGGGGATACTCTATTCTTTCCGGGGGAGGGTGTTTACTATGCCTTGGATTCTCAAACCGGGAAACTAAAATGGAAGTATGAGGCGCCGCAGAATCCCAAGGGCTCGGCTCGGCGGGCATTAGAATACTACAAGGGCCGGCTTTATGCTGGAGATACCGCAGGGTGGGTACGTTGCGTGAACGCCGCCAATGGAGGGCTAATCTGGGAACGGGATTTCAGCACATGGACGGATGGTCCAGACCCCACGGTGAGAACGGGAATTAGAATTTCGGGTGCCTGCCTGGCCTTCGACGACAAGATCTATTTTGGCACCACGGGAAATAAAACCAGGGTCGCGTGTCTGAATGCCGATAATGGAACGACTGCATGGGAGTACTGGATTACCGGCGAACATAATGTTGGAAAAGGCGGGGCCATGTGGAACGGTTTCGCGCTGGACGAAAAGGAAAGAATACTGTACGTGCCCACAGGCGATGACAAAGATGCAAGTACCATGGACTCCGACTTGTTCACGGAATGTCTAATAGCTTTTGACGCAGATACAGGATACATGAAGTGGTACTATCAAGCACGTCCGAATGATGTTTTTGATTTGGATTGGAGTTGTCACCCGATGATTTTTGATGCGGAAGCACCTCCCATGAAGAAGGGGTCCATCCGGCAATGTGTTGCTGCGGGTAACAAGGATGGGGTTTATTGTTTCGACCGGTATAGCGGTGAGCGACTCTGGATGACCCAGCTAACGGCGATGTACTTTTTTGGCGGGCCCAATGTGGACTCGATGGCCTGTGCATATAACAAAGTCTACGTGGTTTCGAACGCCGCCACGCAGCTAATCGGCAAGCCTCCGATATCAGTAACCGCGGCTTTGGATGGATATACGGGACGAATCGTTTGGTGGACCTACAACTTAGAAGGTATCTGCCAGGGGCCTCTTGCGGCTGCTAATGGTGTGTTGTACCAAGGGTTTAATGACGGTCGTATGGAAGCATTGGATGCTGACACCGGAAAAGTGTTGTGGCAGCATACACTGCCTACAGCTCGAAAAGGCGGTTTTGCCGTTGCAAACGGTGCGCTTTATGTCGGTAGCGGCGTTCCTGGATCTGGGTTAGAAGGTGGTGCGCCTGGATTTACTCCTCCAGATATGATGGAGAGAGCTCGCAACGTAGGTTATTCGATGTTCTGCTTTACTTTAGACGGAAAATGAAGAGTAACCGGAGGAGATGATGCGAAGAGAGCGGGATGGCGGTCCTATTAGTCGTCGGGGGTTCGCTCGCATGGTTGGGCTAGGTTCTCTAGGTTTGGGTATTTTGGGGAAGGCGGGCTGGAGCCAGCAAGAGGAATTTGGCGTTCCAAAGGCGAATTACGACAAAAACGAAATTTTCGCTGTGGGGAGGTATGTAGATGGTGTCTTTTATTTCGATCCCATCGGGCTGTACGTAAAGCCGGGAGACACCGTTGATTTTTACATTGTAGGAGGTGGCACTGGAAGGCCCCCTACGGTCACTGCTTATCATCCCAATAACGATAATCACGAACTTCGGATTCCAGAGAATGCGAAACCGTTCGATTCAGGTATCGATGTGAAAACCGGTCGGCGCGAGGCTGGCTTCCGCTGGACCTTCGAAGTTGAGGGAACCTATGATTATTATTCCAGGTTTGAGGAACGGATCGGCATGGTGGCTCGAATTGTTGTCGGGCGGCCTGGAGGACCCGGAGAGAAACCGTGGGGTTATGGTAACAAAGAAGGCCGTAAGGCGATACCTCCTGCTGTTTTGAAGCGAGCAAAGTTACTGGATTCCCAGGAGATCGTGAAGAAAAGAGTCATATCATTTCCATATGCACAATTCGCCACGCCATATCCGCTCTGGTGAGTGGTTTCGCTTCAACCAAAGTGGGGTTGCAAAGGCCGGAGCTGCTCTGCTTCTTTTTTTCCTTGTTCTCGGAGGCACCGCTGCAACCAGTCCAGCCGGTAGCCCTACTCCCCTCAAGTTGTACTCGGCAACGCTTCCTGGTGGTGTAGGGAAGGTGCTTGTGTATAAGTATTGCATTACTTGTCATGGTGGTGAGCTTACTCGAAAGCGATTGGAACAACTGAGAGGAATGAAACTTGAGGAGTGGGAAAATTTAGTGTTTGCAATGATTGATTCATGGGGAGCCCCAATCGAAAGACAAGAGACTGGACCCATTAGTCGTTACTTATTTGAGAACTACGGGCCCCATACTGTATCTGAGTCTCCTCCATCAAGAGCTGTCCTCGAAGAGTTTCTGCCTCCAGGCCCGCTTCAGAAGGTCATTTTGCAGAAGTGTGTTGCCTGCCATGATGCGAGCGTCACTAGGCGCAGGCTTGAGAGTCGAAGTGGTTTTCCCCCGTCAGTATGGAAGAAAATCGTGGAGCGGATGAGAGCATACGGTGCAGCTCTAACAGACGATGAGATTGAACAGGTGAGCCGCTATCTTGCCACTGAATCTGGTAAAACCGGTAATCCGAATGACCGGATGAATAAGGATTTTTACGCTTTTCTGCCCGAAGGGAAAGGCAGGGATATCATATCGGCAACATGTCTCTCTTGTCATGGCGCCGTGGAGCTCAAGGAGCGGATTGAGACACATCCTTCGGCAGATGAACATTATTGGGAACGTGTAGCTAGCCGGATGAAGGAGAAGTGGCAAGCCCCAATTGAGGAGAACGAAGTTGGCGCAGCGATTGAATACTTGAATTCTCACTTCGCCAAGTGATCGAAAATCCTTTTGTCTTAGCAAGAGCAATACCAGGATCGGACCTAGCTGTACGCATCGAGAATCGGAAGCCCCTTTGATGTCGGGGCAGCCTCAGTTAATCCGTTCTTGTGTCCGAAGGATGTTGACGAAGCCAAAGCGCATTCTGGACATGTGGTCCCGAGCATAGAGAGCGCTTGGGGGCAGGGCCTTTGGAAAGAGGAGCGACAAGAATGAGGAAAAAACATAGTACCTTTCTAACAATAATTTGCTGGTTTGGCCTATTGGGCGTAGGCACATCACAGGCCCAGCAACTGGGTGAAGCCATTCTCTACAACGGCAAGATCATTACCGTGGATGACCCTAGTTTTACCTCCCGCTTGGGCACGATCGCTCAAGCTATGCACATCAAGGACGGCAAAATCGTCCACCTGGGCAGCAATGCCCAGATTCGGGCCATGGCGGGACCCACCGTGAAGCTAATCGACTTGAAGGGCCGGACTGTGGTTCCGGGATTGATTCTGAGCCATGAGCATCCTTGGGACTGGAACCCGGTGGAACCTCCGCTGTTAAGAAAAGCGCTCACGGACGATGTGGTCGTTACGCGAATCCTGGAGAACAGCCCGGAAGAAAACCTGAAGGCATTCCCTGGCGTTCTCGCCGAGGCAGTGAAGAAGGCGAAGCCAGGACAGTGGATCTATATCCTCTTTACCGACGGCAAGAGTTATGAATACGCCAATGCGAGTAATGGAGGTTTGGGACGAGGGAACCTGGACCCAAAGGCGTTTGACGTCCTCGATGGGAAACATATTACGAAGGCGCAGTTGGATGTCGCTGCACCCAATAATCCCCTCATCATCAGACAGGGATTACTGGGCATCGTGCCAAATCAGAAGGCGGTTGATGAGGCACGCAAGGTGTTTCCGATGTCCGATGTCGGCGGGGCGCTTTCGGATGAAACCGGCGTCGGGGGATACTCTCCAGCCCGCTGGTGGTTTCAGGATGTGATGATGAAAGATCACTATCCCCAGTTGGTGGAATTGATGAGTCTAGGATTGGAGTGGTGGGGTGGTTACGGAATGACTACGTTTTCCTCCAATGCCTACGATCCAGCCAACGTGCGGGTTTATACGGAACTCGACCGCAAGGGGAAAATGCCCATCCGGGAGATGTGGACATGGAACTGGCGGACAAAGTATTTCTATTCGGACCGCTATTATCTGGAAGCGATGAATAACTTTGAGGGACTCGGCTCGGATTACCTTTGGTTCGGAGGAGGCAGGATCATCGAGGGGGGCGGTTGCACGATGGCGGAGCCGGTCCAGTCCCCCAGCCTGAGCAAGGTCAATCCCGAGGGTTTGAAACGAATCGAGGCTAGCAATACGCGTTGCGCCTATGACCCTGGCTCCGATTACGCCAAACTTCTCTACGATTACATTAAAGCGGGGAACCGCTTCGTAAATCATCACCTGGTCGGCGACCGAGACATTGACAACATCCTGGGGATTATCCAAAAGGCCAGCAGGGACGCCGGCATGACCGATGAGGAAATCCGCGCCAAGCGGCATTCGTTGGATCACGCCGTCCTGTTCCCCCGTCCTGACCAGGTGGAACTTTTCAAGAGGTTAGGAATTCTCGTGAGCGGCGATCTTTTTGAGATTTACTCGTCCTCGCCCACGGCTCTGGCCGTCTACGGGGAGAAGGTGGCAAGCTGGGTAGTGCCTTATAAGAGATTATCTCAGGCAAATATTTCCAGCAGCATTGAAATGGACCGCCCAATTGGCAGTACGAACGTTACCATCTTCAAGGGCATTTCCTGGATGGTCACTCGAAAAGCGTGGGACGGAAAGATATACGCGGCGGATCAAAAGGTGGATCGTGAGACAGCATTGAAGATTGCCACTATTCGTGGGGCCTATTACGTGAAGCGGGAAAATGTATTGGGATCACTTGAGCCGGGCAAATGGGCTGATTTCCTAGTGTTGGATAAGGATTATCTGACGATTCCCGAAGAGGACATCGGGGAAATCCGTGTTCTGATGACCGTGGTCGGCGGAAAGATCGTCCACTTGGTTCCCTCTGTTGCGCGAGAAATCAGCATGCAGCCAGCCGGTGCTCAGGTAACACTGGGCGGGGCGGCGGCCCAATGGTAGTTGTTGCGGAAAAGGATGATAGATTTCGCTGGAGGAATTAAAAGGAGGAGATAAGGTCATGAAAAAGTTCCTGAATCATGCCCGGTTGATAGCGACAATTTGGTGGCTTTGTTTCGCGGGCGCCGTCTTCGCTCAGGCCCAGCAAGCCCCTGCGGAGATGATTGTCTACAACGGCAAAATTATCACCGTGGATGATCATGGTTTTACTTCTCGCTTGGGCACAATGGCTCAAGCAATGCACGTCAAGGACGGCAAAATCCTGCACATCGGCAGCAATTCCCAGATTCAGGCCATGGCTGGACCCAACACCAAGCTCATTGACCTGAAAGGCCGGACGGTGATTCCGGGATTCATCCTGACGCACGAGCATCCCTGGGACTGGAATCCCGTGGAACCGCCGCTGATCAAGAAGGCACTGACCGATGATCTAGTGGTCACCCGGGTGATGGAAGGCAGCCCGGAGGAAAACCTGAAGGCTTTCCCTGGCGTCTTAGCTGAGGCGGTAAAGAAGGCGAAGCCTGGACAGTGGATCTATTTTGTCTTTACGCTTGGGAAGGATTACGAGTACGCCACCAGAGGGAACGGTCCCTACGGCCGGTGGGGCTGGGATCCCAAGCTGTTCAACATTCTCGACGGGAAGCACATTACCAAAGCGCAGCTTGATGCAGCCGCACCGAATAACCCGGTCCTTTTGAGGGACGTATTCATAGCCTTGTTGCAGAACCAGAAAGCGACTGAGGAAGCTCGCAAGGTGTTCCCCGAACCGGATATCGATCCTACTGGCGGCATGCGATGGATGTTCGGCGATGTGATCATGAAAGATCACTATCCGCAGTTGGTGGAAATGATGCGTCTGGGACTGGAGTGGTGGGCGGGCTACGGAATGACCTCCTTCTCATCCAACGCCTACGCGCCCTCCAACGTCAGAGTCTACACAGATCTGAATCGTAAGGGACTGATGCCGGTCCGGGAAATGTGGACCTGGAACTGGCGGACCAAGTATTTCTATTCGGACCCTTATTATCTGGCAGCGATCAATAATTTTGACGGGCTCGGTTCGGATTACCTCTGGTTCGGGGGAGGAAGGATCATCGAAGGAGCCTCCTGCACGACGGCGGAGCCGCTGGCTTCATCGAAACTGGCCAAGGTGGAGGACCTGCAAATTGAAACCACCGCGACGCAATGCGCCTACAATCCCGGCTCGGATTATGCCAAGATTCTTTACGACTACATTAAGGCCGGGAACCGTTACGTAAACCACCACACCGTCGGTGATCGCGACATTGACAACATCATGGCCATCATCGAAAAGGCCAGCAAGGATGCCGGCATGACCGATGAGGACATCCGGAACAAGCGGCACGCCTTTGATCACGGTGTCATGTATCCCCGACCGGACCAAGTTGCCGCATTTAAAAAGCTCGGCATCTACGCCAGCGGCGACCCCTTCGAGGTTTTTCAGGGTTCGCCGTCAATTTTCGAGATTTATGGAGAAAGAGGAGCGGAATGGGTGGTTCCCAAAAAACGGGAAGTGGATGCCGGTATCTACAACACTCTGGAGACGGATCGAGCCCTAGGAAGCACCAACTTCAATATCTTCTCGATTGTCGGCATGATGATCAATCGGAAGGGCTGGGATGGGAAAGTGTATGCACCCGATCAGAAGCTGGATAGGGGAACGGCCTTAAAAGTTGGGACGATCTGGGGCGCTTACTATCTCATCCGCGAGAATCTTTTGGGCTCCTTGGAGCCAGGCAAGTGGGCCGATTTCCTTGTTCTGGACCGTGACTACCTAACGGTCCCTGAAGACGACATCGCCAAAACCCGAGTTTTAATGACCGTTGTGGGGGGTAAAGTCGTTCACCTTGTTCCCTCACTGTCCCGGGAAATCGGGATGCCGCCGACCGGAGCCCAGGCAACCTTTGGACCCGCCAGCCAATGGTAACCCGGACGTGCTCCCCCAAAAATCGCCCAGGGTCGGAATGATTTCGGGAGGAATTAAGGAGGACGCGGCGGCAAAAGAGGCACGCGGAAGCGAAGATTTTTGGGAACCCTCAGCTTATTGCTGCTCTCTTTTGGCGTTCGATCCGAGACTCAATAGTAAGCAGTTCTTGGTACGCGTCCTCTAGCACAAATTCACAGGCATCTTCCGCTGTGCTGTTCTCGACGAGCCTAAATCTCTGTACCATCATTTCGGATAGTCTTTCAAAAAGCTGTTGGGGGGTTACTGTTCCAGAGGGCGCGATCAAGTATTCCGTACGAAGAAGCAGTTCTATAAAGGGAAGGTATCCTTCGTCATTTCGCTTCAAAGGGGGAACAACTAATTCTAGAAGCCGCCCATAAATTTTGTCCTCGGTAATTTCCGATATAGTTCGATTGATCAGGTCCAAGCTATTAGTGCTAATTGCGTCTCGAATCCTATCAAATATCTCCTCTGCAATGATCTGCCTGCAAAAGGGCACATTCCCGGCGGAAAACAGAGAGACATCATCTTCTTGGATGCTTGTGACGTAGCTCTGGTCCAAAACGAAAAGCTGCCCTTGAGTCGCTTTGTACCAAATTGCCAGGTGAGAAAATTGTCCGGGCTTTGGCTTAACACTAATGAAAAACCAGCCGGGCCTGCCTGACGCGAAGTTCTGCATTCCCCGCTCTCGTGCCGCATGATACCTCTTCGAGAAAGCCTCCTTTTCCAGAGGAGAAGCTTCCGAGGTTTGGCTGAAACACTGGAGAACGTCACCAAGAGAAGAACTGTTTCGGCTCTCGAGCAAGAATATGCCGATAAGTAAATTGTCTCGCCATACCCTAAAGTTATCTCGCCAAGAATCGACTCTTGATTCCATTGCGATCACTACAAAGTTCGGGCATCAATGGTTACGAGGCTTCTTACCTTCATCGGTTCCCCGTCGCGTCGCTAGTGCTGTAGTAACGAGCAGACGGCCGCATAGCTGGCTACGAAACCCGGAAGGATAGAACTTGATTCTAACGAACAGCCCAATAGAGCGCTACTAAGCGCGTCAAGAATACTCGTGCCGCAAACGACCAGGAGACTGGGAATTCCTGATTTAATCCGATACCCGCAGTTCAAGGTATTTTTCTGTCAGATTGTTGGTGTCCCGAATGGCGAAGTCATTATCACTGATGCGAGTCTTTTGGAGTCTTCTTTGCGGTTGTGGATTTCTTGCCGGCATTCGGCTCTTTTTTATCCACCTCTGTCCGCGGTTTCGAAGATGGTCCAAAGTATTTGGCTAGGTAAATCGTTATTGGTTCGACATCTTCGTCGTCAATTCGAGCATTCCACGTAGTAATCATCCGTCGTACCAGGTTGGTCCAATAGGTGATGTCCCCTCCCGCACGACGGGAGATTCTGTCTTTGGTAGACGCCGCACTATGGCAGACGGTACAATTCATCATAATGAGCAATCTTGCGTCATCGTCGCCCGGCAAGAAAGCATCCAGCTCGTCATACTCGCTCTTCTGGGGCTGCTGAGCATGAAGCGACGTTGCTGCTAGCGCGAATAACGTCCAGAGAGCAAGACTACAGATTGTCAGAATCTTGAGCATCGTGTTTGCCTCCCTCGGTAATAGCTCACAACGAAAGGCACGGGGTCTTATTTGGGTAGAGACTTCGGCCGATACCGGACGATCACTTCCTCTAAATCATTGTGCCAGTGAATCTTCTGGGCTTCGACACGCGCTCGTTCTTCCTGTTCCCAAGTCATTGGTCCCCGGTAGCCAGCAATGTCCCACCCGGTGATCAGGTCCTTTGTATTGGGGGTTGTGATTTGGTGAATATCTCCTGGTTTGATGATAGGAATCCCATTCGCATCTCGAGCAATTCTGTTCTCAGGAAAATTCGAGTAGAACACCTTGAGCGCGGTCAGCCTAGCGAACTTGTAAACTCGGAAAACTGACTTATCCGTAACGTCGTCGCCCTTGAGTAATATTTGCAAAAACTTAGCCCTGTCATCGTCATTTAGTTCCACAAAGGTTCTGTCCTGGAAAAATGGTCTGCTGGCCTCATTAAATTTAACAAACACTTCGGTTTTCAACGGACGCAGAGCCTTATTTACCTCCTCGGTTATCCCGTGCGGTTCCAGATCTTTGAATCCTGGATCTCCGGGTTTCGACGGAATAATTGTTTCACATAGTGCGTTGAGAATCTTAATTCTGTCTCCCGCATCAGCAGCATCCATTCGCCCTGAAATGAGCAGCAATCCGCCGGCTCCGAGTGTAGCCCCCTTAATGAAATCACGTCTGCTGCTTCTTTGCTTTGTGTCTTTCACTGGTCTCTCCTTTCTAATCCCTTTACCCGGCAACGCTTCCGTAAGCTTCTTCATCTCGGTAACCGGCGTCTCCGGGAAGCAGCTCCGGGGCATCGTCCAATACTTGCTTTGCCTTAGCGGCTGGCGTAGTAGTCGTAATCACCGCAGGAATTATGACGAGCGCTTGAATCGACCCCTTCAGGAACTCCCGCCTGTCCGTTTTCTTGGTTGTTTTCTTCATGGGGTGTCCTTTCACGTTCAGATTTTGAGAGGCGCCGCGCCCCGTGTGAAATGGTTAGCTACTATTCGCCGCCATGCATGGGAACTCACCGAAACCGTGGGCATGTGCGAATTGGTGAAGCAGCCGGATGGAACCGCAGCCGCACTGCAGATCATCAGGTTACCGATGTCGTGGGAGTCAAAATCCGGAGTCACTACAGAATTCTCTTTGCTGATACCGGCTCGACATGTTCCGACCTCGTGAAGTATAGCGAAAGATCTTGGGGGTTTATCATCGACCTTGACCGGTTGAGGATTCAGTTTCTTCACGATATCTTGCGCAACATGCCAGTTATCCAGAAACTGGTTCAGAACGTCAGGATCGTCCCTCCGATATAAGTGTTCTCCCCGCATGCCAATTCTGCCCTTGTCCCAAATAAAGGCCCTTAAAGTGAACCCAATGACACCCAGCCTTTTTACGGCTCTTCTCATGTATTCCTTGTGCTCCATTCCAAAATCCGGGGCAACGGGATAAAGCGCAAGGAGATCTGGATACTGATTCTGCAATGCAACAGGACTGACACCGCTGAGAGTCAGCTTGTTTCTATCGCCTTGTTCATGAACCAGGAGATTCGAACCACTGCCACCTCCTCTGCCGCCCAATTCGGCGCCTTCATGGATGTCCTCCGCAAAACGAAGGAGGATATCCAATGCGCCACCGGATAGGTCACCATCGAGATGGCGTCCCACGTTGTTGTTTTCGACAAGTAAGTTGGCGCCCAGAAAATCCTTAGGGCCGTAGCCGGAACGGTAGAGAAGCAGCGGAGAGCCATTGGTGCCGCAACTGACGATCACGCGGGCGGCGCGCGCCTGCTTCTTCACCCCTTTCTGAGTGTAAGCGATTCCTTTGGCAACATAGGAAGAGCCGGTTTTTTCAAGGATGACATGGTCTACTTCACAATCGGGTATTACTTCCAGACCATTCTCCTCCCCGATCATTTTCAGGTAATATAGCCCGCCCACCTTCGAGTCGTACTTACAGTAATGTCCTCTTCCACAGTAACCGCAATTGATGCAATTCACCCTCCCCAAACCTCGCGGCGCCTTTTCCCGAGGATCTTCCGGTTCGTTGACCTTCAATCCCATACCTCGGGCTGCGTCGGCAAACATCTGGCCACCTTTGCTCATTCTTGGCTTCCGTGATTCGGGAGGAATCGTCAGCGGCGTATGGTTCACGTGATACATTCTCACGGCTTCATCGATGGCGTCTTTGAATGTTTCCTCCGTCCAACCGGACCCCGTTTCCCTTTCCCAGTTGGCGAAATCCTTGGGAATCGGAATGGAAGCGTTGGAGCCCCAGTGCAGAGAACAACCTCCGACCGCCTTCACGTTGAACCCGTCGTAGAACCAATGCGGGGGTTCCGTCTCATCCGAGCGGATATTAGTGATCAGACGGCGGCGCGTTGGATCGCCGACTCCGGGCCGCAACGGGCCGCCTTTGAGGTAATAGGGGCCGCCCTCGAAAAGCGCAACCTTTAAGCGGTCCCCCGTGCCGGGGTTGAGCCCATTCTCGGCGATTCGTGACGCCAGAATCGACCCACTTGTCCCAGCGCCAACAACAATTACGTCAAAGGTGTCATCAGGCATGTAGGAACTCCTTTCTGGTACTGCAGGGCTGCTTAAAGTCAGAAAATCAGCTTCAACCCAAACTGAACCTGGCGCATGCTGGTGTCGGTAGTTGTGATTCTCCCTGCATTGGGGTCGAAGTTGCCGAGGGCATCACGAAACACATTGCCGCTGGGGGCTCCAAAATTAGGATGGTTGAGCAAATTGAACAATTCCGCACGGAAGTCCAGACGCCGCGTTTCCCCCAATCGGGTTTCCTTGCTAAGGGAAATATTTACATTAAAAATCCCCGGCCTGATCAGTGTATTTTTTCCGACGTTGCCGAAGAATCCCACTGGCTGCACGGCGAAGTTAGAGGGATTGAAATATTGATTCGGCGTCCAGTTCTTCAACACCGGATTGTTGTTGCCTCCTGACCGTAGATCCGGCCTTTCGGGACATTCCGTCCCAGTCGACGGGCAGCCGGACTGGCGCGGTGTTTCAGTAATGTTCAGAGGTAATCCACTCCGAATACTATTTGTCCCGCTGATGTCCCATCCACCCAGGATGTGATCCACCACACCCTTCCAATTACCTCCCCAACGGCGGCCGGCGCCGAAAGGCAAGTCGTACGTGAAGGACGTAATGAAATTATGCTGGATGTGCAGGGAGGAGAGCCCTTTATCTTGCGCGAAATTCCCCGAATTATACATCACAACGGCACTGCCAGCGAAACTCTCCGTGCCCTCGGTTCCCGGGCCTCCATTGTCAATGTTCCTGGAGAACGTGTAGGAAGAGTTGAAGCGCAAGCCGGCGCTAAGCCGCTTCTCGACCACCAACTGGGCGGCGTGGTAATACAAATCAGCCACCGATCCGAGATAACGCATGAAAGAGAAATTAGGATTCGGAGGTGGCGCAACAGTCAGAGCTGGCAGGAACAGCCGCCCATTTACAACCTGTTCCTGCGCTTGATCGGGATTGTAGGTAAGGAGCTGATTCACTCCTCGCTTACCGATGTAGTTCAACTTGATTACGAAACTTTGCCCTACCTGCCGCTCCAGAGAAACCGTCCACTGCAAAGTATACGGCTGCTTGACATCCAGCGGCAGCATCAGTGCCTGCCTCGAGCCTGATAACGGGGGAGCATTCGCCGCCGAGAAAGGAAATGGGAACACAAGAGCAGGGGCATTGACTTGGTACCTCACGGCATAAGGTGGGGCTTCCATCGCCAAGCGATAGGAGTGCGTCGTAATCAATTCGTTAAACGTACCGAAACCGGCGCGGATCACAGTCTTGTGATCGGAGAACGGACTCCAGGCCAGTCCGATCCGAGGCGAAAGATTTTTGAGGCCGTCTCGAATCGTGAAGTAGGGATCGCTTTTGGACAATGGAGTGAACGTGGGGTCCTTGTACAAGTTCTTGAGCACCGCTAATTTACCATTAACCTCATGTGGCGAGCCCAATCGTTCCCATCTCACGCCTAGGTTTAACGTCAAGTTGGAATTCACTTTGAAATCATCTTGAACGTATGCTGCTCCGTAGGCTTGCCGCCACCCACGGTACATATCCGGCGCTACGAAAGCGCCGTTTTGTGTTCCGATGAATTGGACATTACTGAAAGGTTGATTGGTGAGGAACCGCTCAATGGTTAACCAACTGAAAGTTCCGTACGACCAGGCTTCCATGAGAATGTTCGACTGGTATCTCTGCATATCTCCGCCAATAGCAATGGAATGGCGGCCCCAGTTCAGGTTGACGGAATCGTCGTAGTCGAAGATGTTATCGACGTACGCGGCCCCGCTGGCCAGACCCGAGCCGATCCCGCCGTACAGGTTGACGCCAGCGATAGCCCACGAGGTTAGCGGGAGGCCCGGGACAGCAGACAGTCTGGGGTCCAGACCAGGAGCATTCGGAAATTGGGAACCCCCTCTTGCGTAGTTATTAAACAGGTGGTCATTCCGCCGGGTAAAGCTCACCCGGACAGTGTTTAACACCTTCGGATTAATCACGCGCGTCCAAGAAATAGCCCCTAGAACGTAGCCCCCCGACTGGGATCCTATATAGGGCTGGGGCGTCAGCAACTCGAAATTATCGGTGCGCGAACTCCTATCGATGGTGAGACGACCGAACAGGCTGTCCATCCGACTCAGTTGCCGGTCAATCCGCACACTGCCATAGTTTTCGGTAGCCTTCCAGAGAGGATCCGTCCTGTAGTCAGCGATTCCTCCACCCCGATAAGGGCCGTTTGGCAAGGGCAGCAGAGGGAAGAAAATTTTGATATCTGGATTCACAGTCAACGTCGTCGTGACCACACTTTGCTCTCTCGAACAACTGGTTAAGCCTGAGGGACAACCCGTCTCTAGACCGAGCCGGGTCTCAGGAGTGAGCGTTGAGCCAACACGAGGGACTCCTCCTCTTTGCCGGACCGCCTCATAGTTGATGAAAAAGAAAGTACGGTCCTTTTGAATCGGCCCCCCCAAGGCTCCCCCGAACTGATTGCGCACATCCGGCGCTTTCGGCTGCGTGGTTTGGAGAAAGAAATCCTTGGCGTCCAATACGGTGTTTCGGAAAAATTCGAAAGCACTGCCGTGAAGGGAATTGGTGCCAGACTGGGTAACGGCATTGACAACCCCGCCGGCAGCCCGCCCGAACTGAGCTCCAAAATTGTTTTGCAGAAGCGTGAATTCCCGGATTGCCTCCACACCCAGTTGTTGCCCCAAAACGCTGTTCACCGGCATGCCGGTGGAAGGGGTAGTCACCTCGGCGCCGTCCAGCAAAAATGTGGATTCCGTAGGTTTCGCTCCGGCGATGACGTGCCGTGAGGCCGCTCCACCGCTATTGAAGACCGCAGTGGCTCCGCCGGCGTAAGGCAGATCGGAAACAACTCCTGGCTGGGTGGCTGACAGATCACCAAAGCTCCGGCCATTCAGTGGTAAATCCCGCATGGTGGCTTCATCGACAAGCCCGGATACGGTCGCCGTGGTGGACTCAACCAGGGGGGCCTCTCCCGTCACGGTAATCGTCTCGGCAACCGCGCCCACCTTGAGGACTAGGTCTACCGTCGCTTCCCGGCCAACGGTTAACGTGATGCCGCTATGCACCAGTGTTTGAAAGCCAGGAGCCCCTGCCTTCACTTCGTAGTCACCTAACGCGAGCCGGGGAACCGTATACCGCCCCGCAGCGTCAGCGTTCACGTTGCGGCTGATCCCGGTATTGGTATTCCTTACACTGATCGTTGCACCAGGAACGACGGATCCAGAATCGTCGCTGACCGTTCCTGAAATCGTGCCTGTAATTACCTGAGCAAGAACGAGCTCACCCCCGAAACATAGGAACACTAACACTCTCAAAAGGAGCTTCGGTGAAGGCATAATGATCCTCCGGTTCCAGAGTAGAAAAACCCGCGACTAAAATCTGAAAAAAGCCTAATACAAAAACCTCTCTCTTGTCAAGCGCGCCGGCGAGCGCGCCCCAGGGCCATGCGGAGCGCCGCAAGGGTCAGCCGGTCCTCCAACCTGCGGTCCAGTTCCCAGCCGATGACTCGCCCGAGTAGGCGTCCAGGATCACCGCTAGGTAGAGGAACTCCTCCAGCAACCGGATGTAGGTGATATCGGCCAGGCAAAGCTGATCCACGCCGGTCAGAACCATCGACCGCGCCCGATTCGGGTACACCGGCAAAGGGTGATCGGAATCCGTGGTCACCACGAACTTCCGTTTCCTTAGACACGGGAGGTTGTCCTCCCGCATCAGCCGCTGGACCCGCTTGCGGTTCACGGTCCAGCCGCTCCGATTCCGATACCATCCTGCCCGGCTTATTGCGGCCAGTCCGCACATCCGCCTCCCACTCCGCTTCGTGCCGCCGCTGACTGAGCTGAAGGGTCTGAACAAACCATATCACGCGCTTCTCCCCAGCACGTCAGGAGAGCTCTTCCCCTTTTGACATGGACTTATCACGGATGTCCGAAAAATTCGGTTTCCGGCAGTGGCGACAACGGGTTGCGAGGATTGCTGCAAGGGTGGTTCGGCGCCGATGACCCTCCCGGAGAAAAATTTGTGCTCGGTTGGACGCAAATTGGTGTATATTTTCAACCGACGGAAGGCCAAAAAGTTAATTCCGGTCCAAAGGAAGCCCGGCATCAAACGCTCGGCCTATCACCGGGATCCCCACGGATAGCGATACATCGCAGGGTTGTTCGGCATGGGTGAGTTTATTGCTGCAGAACAGCTCTAGTCGGCAGCACCAGCAATTAAGGATGTCAACAAAGCCTGAGGCCATCTATTTTAACAATATAAGACAAACCTTCGGGAGGTGGGGAATATGGTAACGGGAACTAGAAGGTCACAATTATGGCGCAGACGAACGCGAGTGTTTGTGCTAACGCTCATGGCTGTGATTGGCGGTTGGCTGCTTTCGCTTTGGCTGGTGCCGGGAGGAGAGGGGAAGGTGGGCAGCGAGCCCGGATTGCGCCGCCCGAACGGACAAGCCCAGTTGGTTTCCATTCAACCGCTACCGGAAATGGAGGGGGAAGAGTGCCCCTTTGTTCCGGCGAGCGCCAGCACGAATTTGTTCGCGGTGATGCAGGAAAGGACGCCGAGCACCGCAAACTTAGATCCAGTCGGAAAGCGGAAGCCGTCACGAATGATCAAAGACGGCTATTCCTCCTACAGTTCGGTGGCAGTGGATCTGAAGAACGATGAAGTGGTGATGACGGACGAAAGTCAGTTCAACATCCTCAGTTATAGCCGGACAGAGAATACCCCTCCGGGCGCCACCATGAGTGAGCCGAAGCGGATCATTGGAGGAAAGAACACTTGGATCGAGTACGATTGCTCGGTTTACATCGATCAAAACACCGGTGACATTTATGCCGTGAATAATGACACAGTGCACAAGCTGGTCGTCTTTTCCCGGACAGCGAAGGGGAACGTAGCGCCCGACCGGATCATCAACACGCCGCACTCGACCTACGGCATCGCGGTGGATGAGCCGCACCAGGAATTGTTCCTGGCCATCCAGGATGCGGCTGCGGTCTCCGTGTTTCACAAAATGGCCAAGGATGACGATCCGCCGTTTCGGCTGATTACAGGGGAAAAGACATTGCTTGCGGATCCTCACGGGATTGCCGTGGATTCCAAGACGGAGCTTCTGTTCGTTGCCAACTGGGGAGCCGTCGCCGATCACGAGTACACCGGCAAGCTGAATGCGTTCGACTCAGATAAGCCGAACTGGCCGCGCTTCCAGGCAGATGCGGTTCCCGGCACCGGCAGATTCACGGGGGCCTCGATCACGGTCTACCCACGGGACGCCCAAGGAGACGTGGCACCGAGTCGGATCATCAAAGGGCCGAAGACGGAACTGAGTTGGCCGACGGCGCTTTCCATCGATCCCGAGCGTGGGGAGATTTTCGTGGCCAACGACACCGGGGATTCGATTCTGGTGTTCAGCGAGAACGCTGAAGGGGATGCGGCTCCCACACGCGTGATCAAGGGACCCAAGAGCTTGGTGAAGGGCCCCACCGGCGTTTTCTTTGACGCGAAGCACGATGAACTGTGGGTGTCGAACTTTGGCAACCACACTGCCGCGGTGTACAAGGCGACGGCATCGGGCGATGTTGCACCCTTGCGGGTCATCCGGAGCGGGCCTGCGGGAATTGGCACGCCGAATATCGGGAATGCCTTTTCGGCGGCCTATGACTCCAAGCGAGACCAGATCATAGTTCCCAACTGAGTGTCCCATCCGCAGATTGCGGTATTCGCCAGGTTGGCGAACGGAAACGCTCAGCCGGTGCGGTCCATTGCAGGACAGAAATCGCTGGTCTCCCGCACGATGCATGGCGTGGCCTATGACGACGTCCGTGATCTCATCCTCGTTCCCCAATATCACGCCCAAGCAATCCTTGTCTTCAGAGGAGGCGCCAACGGAGATGAAGCGCCTATCCGGATTATCCAAGGGCCTAAAACACAGCTCAGGGACCCAATGAAATTGGCGGTCGACTCGCTCCACAATGAAATTTACATTCCCCAGGAGCGCAGGATACTCGTATTCTCTGGAGATGCGCAGGGAGACGTGCCACCGCTACGGGTTCTGGAAGGGCCGGATACGCAACTGACTAACGGAAGTGTAGGAGTCGACCCGATCAACAACGTCCTAATCACGGTGTCCAGAGACGAGAGCAGCACGCCTAATCAACCCAGAAGCCGCATGTTGATCTTTGACCGTACTGGCAATGGCAATACGAAACCGAAGGGTGTCATTGCAGGCCCTCATTCGGGAATAATTGGCACGCAAGGGCCAATTGCCCTGTACCCGCCGCGCCAGGAGGTCATCATCGGCATGTATGGTCCCGACGCAGAACGTGGGACCGAGGATAGCTACTTTGGAGTGTGGAGTTACAGCAAGTATGGGGACTTGCCCCCGCTCTGGAAGTTCGGAGGACCTCGTGGCATCACGCG
>Ga0207110_10042_pt1 | contig 29057 bp, 31 predicted proteins | sample Alteio_BWMinHeat_74_FD_153582 | JGI IMG/M metagenome (GOLD analysis project Ga0207110, IMG submission 153582) | Enriched cells from forest soil in Barre Woods Harvard Forest LTER site, Petersham, Massachusetts, United States -... | ecosystem: Environmental > Terrestrial > Soil > Temperate forest >...
CTCTCCGCGTCAACTTTCAAATGTTGACTGTCAACCTCCCCATCCCCGATCCCCTTCCTTACCTCGTTACCTCATTACGTCCTCCCTTCGGAGCACACCTGCCCCAAAGGTCCCTTGCACCACCCAAGGGGAACGCTATCCTAGACTTAGCCCATTCAAAGTGCCCAAAGGAATGAACGTTTCCCGCAAACTCGCTCTCCGCTCCTTGGCAGCCCTTGCCTGCCTAGCGTGCTGCCTCCCGGCCTCCGCGGCCCCCGAACCGCCCGCAGACATATCCATCATTTCGTCCGCGATCTGCCCCATCGTCTATCCCGTGGACCAAACCCCTTCCGCACGAGGCTACCGCTACGTCTTCTTCGGCAACGCCTTCTTTATCAACAAGCAGGGCTACCTGCTGACCGCCGCGCACGTCTTGAGCTCGTTTCGCAACGGTGGCGGACAGCCTCACATCCTGGTGGATCGCCCCATGGCGCCGCCCCAATTGCTGCCAGCGGAAGTCGTAGCCGTGGACTGGGAACACGATGTGGCCGTCCTCCGCGCCACGCCCAATCCCTTCGAGGGAAAATACAAGGTGGCATTTCTGCCGCTCACGGCAGAGCCGCTGCTCCCGGGAAAGTCTGTGCTTGCCGTGGCCTTGCGTCCTCTCAAGATCCAGAATCCGCACACCTTCGAGCTGCCCGCAAAAGAGAGCTTCACCGCCCGCGTGTTGAATTACCAATTCACGCAAGAAGAAAAGGGTGCCGGCGACACCGAACTATTTCTGTTCAGCCACGAGGTGCTTCTCGGCCAGAGCGGAGCTCCTGTCGTCTCCGCCGATTCGCGGGAAGTGGTGGGCTTGGTGGACGGCCGCTGGCTGCATCCAGGAGCTATCTCGTCAGGCGCAATCGACGAGCCAATGACGCCGACCTTGGGCGCGGCGGTGCGCATTCACTATGCTCTCGCGCTGCTGCAAGAAAAAGGAATCGCCTGGCAGACGGCTGCGGGGGCTTCTGGACTGGTCCAAGACTCAGCTGCGCAAACAAAAAATTCATCCGTTCCCGTTCCGCTTTCCCTGGTCGCCGCGCCATTCCCTTCGCAATCGCTTTCCGGCGGCGAAGTGCTCCTCGATGCCCTGGTGAACACCACCGGCAAGCTCGAAGACATCAAAGTGGTGAAAGGCGAAAGCCCCTTCCGCGAAAAAGCGCTCAGCGCCATGCGCACATGGACATTTCTTCCTGCGCGCGCCGACGGAAAAGCAGTGGAAGCACGCATCGGCGTCACCTTTCAATTTCCGCAAACGTATTTGCCGGCAGCAGCAAAACGCGCGCGCGATTATGCGGAGCCGTCTGCGAACTCAACGGATCGCGGGGCGCAGCCGGTGGCCACCGTCGAACCGGACTCTTTGCCGAACGGCGCTGGCGAAGGCAGCGTGATTTTATTCGACGTCGTGGATCGCCAGGGTCAAATCATTTCCACGACAGAAGTGTACGGTCTGGAATCGCTGACAACGCCTGCGGAAGCCGCCGCGCGTCAGTGGCGGTTCGCCCCGGGAAAACACGTTGGGATAGACACGGAAACGGCCGCCGTCGCCGTGTTCATTTTTCGCCGTTCAGTTCTGCCCGACAGTGTGGCGTCCGCGAAGAAATCGAAGTGACACAGTAGGCTTATTTTGTGGAACGCTCTGGCGTGAAAGGACGTGATATTTGCAGTTCGTAGTTAGGAGACGAATCAGAACAAACGTGGCTGGCGCTTCGGCAATTCGCGCCCGAAATATTCGTAAGCGCGCGGAGTCGCCACGCGCCCGCGCTGCGTGCGGTCAATCATTCCGATTTGCATGAGGTAAGGCTCGTACATCTCCTCGATCGCGTCCTCTTCCTCGGAAAGCGCCGCGGCGAGAGTGCCCAGGCCGACCGGGCCGCCCGCATATTTGTCGAGCAGCGCGATCATCAGGTTGCGATCGACTTCGTCGAGGCCGTGCTCGTCCACGCCCAGCATTTGTAAGGCTTCCTGAGCGACGGCGCGGGTGATGCGGCCGTCGGCGCGCACTTCCGCAAAATCGCGCGAGCGCCGCAGCAAGCGATTCGCGATGCGCGGCGTCCCCCGGCAGCGACATGCGATTTCTTCCGCGCCGCCCTCGTCCATCTGGATGTTCAGGATTTTGGCGGAGCGATGAATGATGATCAGCAAATCTTCCGGCTCGTAAAAATCAAGCCGGTGGACGATGCCAAATCGCGAACGCAGCGGCGCGGTGATCAATCCCGCGCGCGTAGTAGCGCCGATCAAAGTAAAGTGTCCCAGCTTAAATGGATGAATCCGCGCCCCCGGCCCTTGGCCGATAATGAGGTCCACGCGAAAATCCTCCATCGCGGGATACAGCACTTCTTCGACTGCGGGCTGCAGGCGGTGAATTTCATCGAGAAAAAAAACTTCTTTTTTCTCGAGCGAAGTCAAAATCGCGGTGAGCTCGCCCTTGCGTTCGAGCAGCGGCCCCGCGCTGGTCTTGATCGGCACGTTTAATTCATTCGCAATAATCTGCGCCAGCGTGGTCTTTCCCAGCCCCGGTGGGCCATACAAAAGCACGTGGTCCAGCGCCTCGTCGCGGCTGCGCGCCGCGTCAATCGCGATCTGGATATTTTCCTTGACGCGTTTTTGTCCAATGTATTCGTCCAGGCGCTTCGGGCGCACGCTGACGTCAATGCGCGCGTCTTCGTCAAACGCCTGGCCGGAGACGATCCGCTCCGGCTGCCGTTGCTGCATCATCCGTTTTGCCGTTCCATCCGCCATCGTTTACGCCGACCTTGCGGCGCGCCCCTTAGGCGTGCTCAAAGACTGCAACGCGCCGCGCAGCAATTTTTCAAAATTTGCCGAGCCCGCTTCGCGTTTCGCTTCTCCCACGGCGCCTTCGGCGGCGCGCGCGTCGTAGCCCAAATTCACGAGCGCGGAAATCACATCGGCTTCGATGCCGGCAGGCGAGGATGCCACCGGTTTTTCCGACTCGACTGCCACAGTTTCTAGTTTGTCTTTCAATTCGACCACCATGCGCTCAGCGGTTTTTCTTCCGACGCCGGGAATTCTCGTCAGCCGCCCCAGGTCGCTTCCGCGAATCGCGGGCACCAATTCTTCGACGCTCATTCCACTCAAGATTTTCAACGCGAGCGTCGGGCCGACGCCGGAAGCAGAAAGAAGCATTTCAAAAAAATGCTTTTCGCGCGCGGAAACAAATCCATAGAGAGCGAGGGCATCTTCCCGCACATGGGTGTGAATCAGGAGGTTTACTTCGGTGTGCAATTCGCCCAGCGCCGAGTAGGTGGAGAGCGGGATCTGTACGACGTAACCCACGCCGCCGACATCCACAAGCAGCTGATTCGGTCGTTTTTCGGCGAGGCGTCCGCGAAGCTGGCCAATCATCGTTCGCCAGTATTGCCGCTTTTCCTTCGCCCGTCAACGCGCCTGTAGAGATTCGGAGACGGAAGCATTATCGCGCCCCTGTTTAGGGGCGAGAAGTTTACAGAGGCTTGCAGGTCCTGCTGTGGAAAATTGCGCTGCTAGCGGCGGTTGCGGTCCTTGCGGACGGCTTCGTCAATCAAGGCGTCCAGCTCACTGCGCGTGAGCTTTACATCATCGTCGGCGGTTTCGCCGCCGTCGCTGGTAATCGGCAATTCCGCACCTCCACCGGGAGGCGGCGAAACGAAGTAACGCGGCCGCGCGGCCATCAGCTTGGCGACTTCGCGACCGGAGAGCAGCACCGGGTCGCCCGCAAGCTCGGCGGCGAGAGTGATTTTCGCGCTGTGCTCGATAGTCTCCATTCGAAAGAAGGCGGTTAGCAAATCCGGTCCACACGTGACTGCCCCGTGATTTGCCAGCAGCAGCGCGTCGTAGTGTGGAACAAAGGGTTCAAGGGACGCGCTCAGTTCCGGCGTTCCCGGCGTGGCGTATTGCACCAGGGGTATCTGGCCAAGTCCCACGATCACTTCCGGGAGCAGCGCCTGGTTCAAAGAGCGGCCGGCCACGGCAAAACCGGTGGCCGTGGGCGGATGCGCGTGGCAAACGGCCTGCACGTCGGGGCGCATCTTGTAAAACAACAGGTGCATGGCCAATTCGGAAGAAACCTTGCGATCTCCGGAGAGCTGCCGGCCATTCGAATCGGTGACCACCAGATCCTCGGGATCGAGTACGCCCTTGTTCATGCATGTGGGAGTGGTGAGAATGCGGCCGTCTTCCAGCCGGACGGAAAGATTGCCTTCGCAAGCGACGATGAATCCGCGCTCGTACATCCAGCGGCCGGCAATGCAAATGTCGCGGCGATGCTGATCTTCGCTCTTCGAATGGCCGGATGAGAGTGAGTCCGAAATCACGGGCGGACTCCTTCCTGGCTCAGAATTTCTTTCGAGCCGTTCAGTTTGAACTGAGCTGGGCACCATCCGTAGCGGAGTTACGGAGTGCCTCCTGCCGATCCCCAATGGCGCAGCAGGAGCGCAAAAGAAACTAATACAAGTTGGCCGCAAAAGCTACTGCCATTGCAAATTTTCACACCAAGGCTCCGGGTGACGCAATTGGGATGTGGCAAGCCTGCCTGATCCGGTTTTAGAGTTGTCTCAAAGAGAACACAGACGTTTATAAGTTGAGTGAACACCTGTATATAGGGAGAGGTGCTCCGCTTGGACGGCGGGGTTGCCCGGGAGGCTTGCTCCCACAATCTAAGGACCTGACGAATTTTCTACTGGAGCTGTCGCGACGGGCTAGGCCCTGTCGGCGGCGGATGGCCGGGATCACCCGCTGCCTGAATCTGCCACAGGCCCATCGCTCGAGCAAGAAAATCTTCCCCCACTCACAACTCAAAGTAGCATGGAGGGTGCCCCAGGTTCGTCGTTTGAACCTGGGTCTTGGGGTTTCCTTCTTTTCTCACTCCCCCACGTCAATCGACACGAGCCCCTTCTCTCCTCCGTAGTAAAACCCCCAACTGCTCCACCTCCAGTCTCTCGGATGTTTCACCAACCCGCGAATCACCGGATTCGCATGCATGTAATTCAATTTCTCCGTCTTCTTCCCCTTGCTGTACACGTTAAAATCATAAAACCGCGCCTGCCAAAACGCCCGCAGCGGTTCTCCCGTCTCCGCAAACGCCAATCGCAGTTGTCCCGTGTGCACCGCTCTTCGGCGTGCCAGCAGTTTCTGCGCCACGCGCAGCTTCAACTTCTGCAGCACCGTCGAAGGCGTTCCCGCTTTCGGCTCGCTCATCAAGAGATGTACATGCTCCGGCATCACCACATACCCCAGAAGCTGAAACCCTATCTCATCGCGCACCTTCCCCAACTCTTTCACGAAGATGTCCCGTGCGCGCGCCGTCTTCAACAGCGGCAGCCGCCGATAGCAACTGAACGTAATAAAGTGCAAATCCCCTTTGCCGTAATAGCGCCTCAGCCCCGCCGGCATCGCCAACCCCACGGAAAGAAACGTCAACCCCAAGACCCAGGTTCCAAAAACGAACCTGGGGCACCCTCCGTCACTCTATACTTTCCTGAAAAGTACCGCAGTGATATTCTCTCTACGACCTTCATGCACACAAACATAAATCTTCGACGTCCGGGCCACCCGCCGGGCTTTGGCACAACGGCTGGACCTACGTACGAGAGCACCATTAACTATAGCTATGATGCAGGAGACCGCCTCATTCAGGCGGTCGATTCGGTAACGGGGACTATTTCACGCAGCTATGACGGTCTAGACCGCCTGACTTCGGAAGTGTCGCCGCGCGGGTCAGTCAACTACGCGTATGACGCCGCGGGACGCCGGACGAGTATGGCTGTGTCCGGTCAAACCGCGATCACGTATGGGTTTGACAATGCCAATCGGCTGACGCAGATCAGCCAGGGAAGCGCAAACGTTTCTTTCGGCTACGACAATGACAGCCGGAGAACCTCGCTCACTCTGCCGAACGGCGTCAGCATGAACTACAGTTATGACGCCGCGTCGCAATTGAGTGGCATTACTTACAAGAATGGTTCAACGACACTGGGAAACCTTACATACGCGTACGATCTGGCTGGCCGTCGCGAGGGCGTGGGAGGCACCTACGCCCGTACGAACACGCCACAGGCGGCTTCGGCGGCTTCGTACAATGCTGACAATCAGCTCACGCAATGGAAAGGCGCGAGCCTCACGTACGACACTAACGGCAACCTGACCAGCGACGGAACGAATACTTACACCTGGAACGGGCGCAACCAGTTGGTTTCCATCAGTGGAGGCGTGGCGGCCAGTTTCCAATACGATCCCTTCGGACGCCGCGTGAGCAAGACCATCGGCGGAACGACGCAATTTCTCTACGACGGCGCAAATCCCGTACAGGAAATCTCCGGAACGTCGGCCCCGGCGAATCTGCTCACCGGCGGGGTGGACGAATATTTCCAGCGGACGGATTCGGCGGGTGCGCGAAACTTCCTAACGGATGCGCTTGGCAGCACGCTCGCGCTGACTGATTCCACGGGCACGACACAAACTTCTTACACGTTCGAGCCCTTCGGCAACACGACCACGACCGGCTCATCCACGACCAACAGCTTTGCCTTCACCGGCCGCGAACTCGACCCCACCGGCCTCTACTTCTACCGCGCCAGGTACTACAGCCCACAACTCCAAAGATTCATATCTGAAGATCTAATCGGTTACCAAGGGAATACAGTTAATCTATACGAGTATGCTTATGACAATCCGACGAACCTTATAGATCCGTTTGGAGAGCAGGGAATATTCATCTTCTTAGAGGCTCCGCCCGTGATCGACCCGGCCCTCATGGAGGAAGGGCTCAGAATTGCTGGTGGAAAAAGTTCACTAGATTTGCCGGATGGCGGTCGACTGGACATTGAAGGAGCGTCCCATTTCAACAAGTTGACGGGTGAGGAGGTTCCGACTCCGCATGTACACGATCCTCTTCCGCCTTTTGACGAACCTTACCAAGACATTCTTCGCGGGCTTAACCGTGTACCTCGGCCAGCAACGAACGACGATTTTATTCGTGGAATTAACCACAATAACCCGATCATTCCCTTCTGGCCCGGCGGTCCTACGTGGGGGCGCAAGCCCCCACAGGATAAGGGGAGCCCAGCTCCGAACCCAGATATTTGCAGAGGAAACCCGAAATGTGCTTAGAGGGTGCGCCATGTCACAGTTTGACCTGATCGCAATACTCAGTGAGTGGTATGTAGAGCAATGCGACGGAGAGTGGGAACATGGGGCAGGTATCAGCATCACGACGATCGACAATCCAGGTTGGAGACTTAAGATAAACCTCCGCGAGACCGCCTGGCAAGATGCTATCTTTGAAAAAATTGCTCTCGACAAGGGTGAAAGTGATTGGTTGCAGTGTTTTATGAAAGACGGAGAGTTCATAGGGGTGGGTGATCCCTCAAAGTTAGGAGCAATCCTTAAAAGCTTCTTAAAATTTGTAGGCAAGCTGTAATGGTTCTGCGACCTCAACGAACGGCCCGGATTTATGACGATGGCAACGCATCATGTGAACCACCGATTGATCACTTGGGACACGTAATGTGGAGTAGTAGGGACCAGTGGAGAGTTCGATGATGTGGAAGAGAACGCTGACAGGGCTGCTCTTCATATTCTTTCTGGGTGTTGCGTCTCCGCTGTGGGCGCAGAGCGGCGCTTCGGTGCAATATGTTTATGACGCTTTGGGAAGATTGACGACAGTTGTAGATTCGAGCGGGAATGTGGCAACATACAACTACGACGCAGTCGGGAATCTGCTTTCGATCACACGAACCACAGCCTCCCCGAGCGCGCTGGCGATTCTTGGATTCAGCCCAGGACAAGGGAGCGTGGGACAAACCGTAGTCATTCAGGGGCAAAACTTCAGCACCACGCCCAGCGCCAACACCGTGCAATTCAACGGCACCGCAGCAACGGCAACCGCTGCCACAGCCAATAGCCTGACCGTGACGGTACCGGCGGGAGCGACCACCGGCCTGATCAGCGTGACGGTCGGGACAGCGACGGCGAATTCGAGCAGCAACTTCACAGTGCTTGCCGTTCCGGTCATCACTTCCGTCAGTCCGACTCTCGTGCTGAATACCCCCACGCTCAGCTTCCAGGTGAACGGTTCCAATCTTACTGGCGCAACTTTTTCTTTTGTGCCAGCGTTCACTCCCGCCGCCATCACGGTCTCCAACGTGAACATCAATGGGAACGGCACCTCGGCCACCATGACGCTCACCCTGGCCTCGAATGCCGCAGGCTCCTTCACGGTCGTCGCTACCAATGGGACTGGAAGCTCGTCGTCGATTCCTACCACCAGCAACACGCTGACGGTCCTCTCCTCGGACCCGAATGCGGATTTCGACGGTGACGGCCTGACCAACATTTATGAAGCGGCGATTGCGACGAACTATGCTGCGTTCAGTACGACGGGAGATGGCCTGCCCGATGGCTGGGCGCTTTTCTACACCTCAACGCCGCCGCTCAGCGCCGCGCTCGCAGGTCAGAGCGCGCCAAACGGCCATACGTACCTATACTCCTTTCAGAATGGCCTGAATCCTCTGCTGAACACGGTGCCTCCTACGGTCTCAAACGTCTACCCTGCGACTGGGAGCACGAATTACCCCACAAACGGCGTTATTGTTGTGCGTTTCTCGGAAGCGCTAATGGCTCCAGCGAGCTTGTCGGCGGCGCAGGCCGCGATCACCTCGGCTCTGCCCAGCGGATCGAATTTCTCCGCGGCGAATGCGGCGTCCGCCGCCCAGGTGCTGCAAGCGTACCTGCAACGGACATGCTGCGGGAGCGCGGCGATACCAGGGACCGTTCTGATTCTCCAGAACGGCAAGCCCGTCAGTGGCTCGGTCTATCTTTCGAATGACGCGTTGTCCCTGACCTTTGTACCAACCAAGTTCCTTTCGGGCTTGCACTAACAACCTATAAACGTGAAGAACCTTCCGCTTGTGCCGTCGCGACGGGCAAAGCGCTGTCGCCGCCGTTCTGACGGGGCTTCAAACGCTTGAGCTCGAAGAACGCGCTGGAAGCGGCATGCTTCATGGCCAGGGAGCTCTCAATGCCGCAGGTACATCCGGGGCACTCGCGTCGAAGCATGGCTTGAGCTTGGCGAGAGTAGGCCTCCGAGGCCAAGACGGTCGCGAGGCTTTCCCGGAGAATATTTCCGACCGGTTTGAGGGGGTAACAGCCGGTCAAAACATCGCCATTGGACATGACAAACACTTGAAGATAGCCGAGAACGCAGGGGGGCTCGTCGATGGTCTCTTTGTTGTAATACTGCTTGATGTAATCGACTTCGTAAGAAGGGCGCTTGAGCCGGTCGCGGACGAAGTTAACAATCTCGGCCGAGTCGTTCCCATTCGGCCACATGGAGTCGAGGTCGGCATCCTTCAGAAAGAAAAGGCTGTTGCTCAGAATGTTGGTCTCCACCTCGGCCCCCAGGTCACGAGCCGCGTCTGCGAGCTTGCCGAGTTCCCAGGCCGACAATCGATTGAGGGTGACGGAGAGCGCGAGATGCTTATTTTGAAGCAACCTCAAGCCTTCCAGGCCTAAATCAAAATAGCCCTTGATCCCACGGATAAGGTCGTTGGTTTCCTTCAGGCCGTCGACGGACAGAGCGACGTGAGAAATGGGGGAGGCGTTAATTTCCTTATGGAGTTTCTTGATGAGCAGCCCGTTCGTTTGAAGGATGATGCGCTTAAAACCGGAGGTGTTGGCTTTCCGCAAAATCTCAAACAAATCCAACCGGAGAAGCGGTTCGCCTCCGGTCAGACGAAGGCTGTGGATGCCCGCGTCCGCAATCTCATTGACGAGCGCCACGGCGCGATCGGTGTCAATGCTGTTTTCCCAGCGGTCTTTCCAGTAATCGCAGCTAATGCAGCGAGCCTGGCAATTCTCCGTCAATTTGATGTGTGCGGAAAGGGGCCGGATCGTGGAGGGCAAGAATTTGGGGGAAAGCTGGCTGCCCATCCAAACACGCGGAAGATAGAAGGTGTTAAGCGACAACTGGTGGCCCCCGTCACAGACGCCTGGCCTGGAAGCAACTTACGTGTGTTCCCTGGGTGATTTCATTGTAGCGTCTGCGTCGGACCGCCGCAAGGCGCGAGAGGCGCATAGGGCGCGGGAATGAATCCAAGGCGATGGGTAGGATCAGCTTCCGGTTAGCCGACGATTCGGGCTGAGCAGCTACGAGAAAACATCCGCAAGCCCGCGGGCCTAATCCCCTGCCCGTGATACGAGGGCATCAAGTCGTGGGCATCGTGCCACCGTCGATAATGTAATCAGCCCCGCTGATAAACGCGCCTCGGTCTGAGGCCAGGAAGGCTACCAGTTCCGCCACTTCTTCGGGTCGGCCTGTCCGGCCGATGGGAATGCCTCCAAGCATGTCCATAATCCGTTGACGTGCAGCGTCCTCGCTGATGCCGCTGCCTCTTGAAATGTCGGCGATCATTCCCTTTGCGCCCGTGGTCTCGATGAAGCCGGGCGAAATCATCGTCACTCGCACACCTTTCGGACCGACACCCTTGGCCAGCCCCTTGCTGTAAGTAGCCAACGCTCCCTTGGCCGCCGCGTAGGCGAGCGTCGAATTGGAGAACGGCAGACGATGCTGGATAGAGGAGATATGAATGACGACTCCTGACTTGCGTTCGATCATGCCGGGAAGGAAAGCGCGGTCCAAGCGAACGGCGGCGAGCAGATTCACCTCCAGTATCCTTTGCCAGTCCTCGTCGGAGAGCACCTCGAATCCGCCTGCTTTTGTTTCCGTTCCGCCGACATTATTCACCAAGATGTCGAGCCCGCTCCACTCTCGCTGAATGCAATCGACGACGTTTTGCACACCACGGGCTGTTCCGATATCCGTCTTTACAAAGAGAGCAGAATCCTGGCCGTGAGCTGCCTCAGATCGCGCGGTGGTGGCCACCGAGGCGCCGCTCAATGCAAAGCGGCGTGCAATCGCTTCCCCTATACCCTTTGTGCCTCCGGTCACTAGAACACGTTTGCCTTTGAACTCACCGCCAAAAACGGTAAATGGATAGCTGTTTGTCATGGCCCCTCCAAGAGAAATGATGGTTCGAAGTCGTTTTACTTGTGGCCGCCGTTCGCGAAGATGGTTTCTCCCGTGAGCCACCCCGCATCATCCGAGCCAAGAAATATGGCCACGCGCGCGATGTCCTCGGGTTGGCCGACGCGGCCCAACGACGTACTCGCGATTATCTGCTTCTTGAACTCCGTTCCCATGACACCCGCCGCGTGCGTACCCTCCGTTTCGGTTCCACCGGGATTGAGAGCGTTAACGCGGATTTTTCTGGGGCCGAACTCTTTTGAGAGCACGCGCGTCAAGCCATTGACGGCGCTCTTTGACGCCACGTAGATCGAAAGGGTCGGGTAGGCAGTGACACTGGCCTCCGATCCGATGTTGATTATGCTGCCGCCTTCCGCCCCGAAGGCCGGCAAAGCGGCTTCGATCATGAGGAACATGCCCAGCACATTCGTGTTGAACTGACGGTGAAATTCCTGCTCGCTGAACTGCTCGAAGGGCGCAAACGTGAAGACGCCCGCGTTGTTCACGAGCACATCCAGGCGGCCGAAGGCTTTTTTCGCCTCCGCGACGAGGCGTTGTGCGTCGGACCTCTGCGCCACGTCGCCTTGCACGGCGATGGCTCGCCCGCCTTTGCCGGTGATTTCGCGCACCACCCGTTCCGCGCCTTCATGATCGCGCGCATAGTTCACAAGCACCGCCGCGCCTTCCGCGCCGAAGGCCTTTGCAATGCCTGCTCCGATTCCTTTTGAAGCGCCTGTCACTATCGCAACCTTATTGTCGAGTCGTTTCATGATGTGCTCCTTTGTTCTAGCCGGCCGGTGGCGGCTGGCCTCAGATGGGTAGATGGGTCGTACCTTTCATTTGTAGAGCCAAGGCTTATAGGCAATCTCGATGTTGTATCCGTCCGGGTCGCCGATGTTTGCCGCGAAGTAGTCGGCGCGCCATTCGGGCCGAAGGCTCGGTTCCTTGTTGGAAGTAGCTCCCGCGTTCATCGCCGCCTTGTAGCAAGCCCTGACAGCGTCCGCGCTCTTGGCGGTGAATGCGACGTAAAGGTCTTTGGCGACTTCGCCATTCTTCAGCCAGAAACCCGGATTGTTATTGATCGCGAAACCGTGCAGTTGATCGAACTTGTAGGGCATGTCGATGCCAAGCGGCTCAAGCAGCTTCTTGTAAAATTCGCTCAACCGTTTCAGGTCAGAGACGGGGAGATAAATATGGTCAATCATGGCCTTCCTCCTATCGTTTTACGGTGACAGCCCCGCGGATCCGCTCCTGGCGCGGCCACGCTCAGCGCACCTTGGCGAAGCAGTCGCGGGCTGTTGCCGTTCAGTTTGTGATATGCGTCCTCGCGACCAGCTGCCGCAGCATTGGCGCGAGATCTGGCGCCTTGTAGAACGGATGTCCACGGAAGATTTCCGCACATTTTTCATCCAGGGTGGTGAGGGCTTCATGCACCTTCGGTGCGGCTCCCCGCACCTCGCCGATTCGCTCACGGGTGAACAAGAGGTTCCTGGGATCGATGTAGCCCGCTTGTATGAAGCCACGAGTCTTCTTAGCGCAGCGGCAGGGGTTTGCTTGGTTCACCAGTCCGCACTTGTCGTTCATAAAGTTGCGCAAGTCTCGCCGCGCACGGGCCAGGCGCTGCCGAAAGTTGTCGGGAGTGATCTCCAACACCTCGGCAGCAACGGTGTCGCTTACCTCGAAGATGGCGCCGAGGATAAAGGTCAAGCGTTGTTCACGATCAAGGCAAAGAAGCATTCCCAAGGTGCAGGAGAGCATCTCTTCGGTCACTAGCAGGTCAGTCTCCGCCGATGTGGCTTTGAGATCGGCCAACTCTAAATCTGGCGTGGCGTCGAGCGCCGCGCCGTAGGCAGCGAAATCGATGGACTCATGCTGCACCTCCACCCGCCCGCGTTTCATGTTGAGCACGTGGTTCACCACGATGCGGTACAGCCAGGTGCGGAAGCTGCTCCGGCCCTCAAACGACGAGAGCCGGGTGAGCACTTTGATGAGGATCTCTTGCGTGGTGTCCTCGGCATCCTGCGGATGGTGGAGCATGCGAACGGCGATGTTGTAGATCCACGCTTGATGCCGCTGGACCAGGTCTTCGAGCGCCTGGCGATCTCCCGAGCGGCTGCGTAGCACAAGGCTTTGGTCCTCGTGGTCGGGGGAATTATCTGCCAGCGGATTATTGATAGTCATGGTGCACCTCCAAGCGTCCTTATGCTCCTGGCTCGATTCTCAGAGAGCCTTGGGTATTGCAGAGAAGTGGGCGCTCACAATCTTCCACTGTCCGCTTTGTTTGAGGAAGACCAAGGTAGTTCGGCCATGGATCGAGAGGATCTTGCCGTCTTTCGTTACTCCCGTAAACATGTCGTGAGCATTTACGATACCTACGGTATCGCCGTACACGCGGTACGATGGTTGCCGGAAGCCGAAGCTGGCTGAGGCCAGGCTCGCGATGACCTCGTTGAGATACTTGGCAAAGAGTGCCTTGCCATCGAACCGGTAGGGAACGTGGTCAAATACTTCCACATCCTCGGAAAGCGTGTCCAGGATGGGCTGGAGGTCGCGCTGATCGAAGGCATCGGCGAACTGCTGTGTCAAAGCCAGGAGTTCCTCTGCGCCCATGTTTGTCTCCTCTACTCTGCTTAGACACACGCAGCGGCACACTGTGACAGAACTAACCGCCGAACCTGCCCATTGCCGGGGGCATAGGCGAGCGGGGAGGCTTCCATCAGATTGTGGTCGGATGAGGGGGAAACCGGAAGTTACCGAATTACTTCCGGTTAGCCGACAAGCCGGACAGAATCGCCGTATCCGCGCCTTACTCATGAACGTCAACGACGACGCCAGGAGAAGCAAGGAGCACATTCGCGGGAACGGGTTCAATTAGGATGCCGGCAAGGGTGATGGTGCCGGTTGCGGTTGCGCCTTTTTCCTCAGGACCGCCGCGGAAATAAGCGTGATGGCGAGCCCAACCGGGAAAGGCTCGATGAAAGTCATCAGTGAGTTGAAGAGCGGGTTTTCGTACTGCTCCTTGAGTTCCTTCAGGTGCTGAACTTGCACCTGGACGGCTGCAGGACTCGCACCCGAGGCCTTGAGCTTCTCGATCGCATCAGCGCCGTAGTTGTCCATGAAGTCGTGCATGAAGTTGAAGTAGAGAATTTCCCACGTCACGACGTAGAAGATGCATGAAATCAAGGTAATGGAGATGCCGACGGCAAAAGCTTTCGTGAAGGTGATGTGGCCGTTGCCGACGTTGTCGCGGTACGAGCGGATGCCGAAGAACACCAGTAAGAACGAGAGCACGATGGTGGTGTAACCGACGATCAAGGCCTTGTTAAAGCCTATCCTGTGCGCGAACGGCACTGTGGCCACCATCAGCAGCGAGGAAATTGCGCCGGAAATCAGCCCGAAAGTCAGCACCGTCTTTTTCATGGATTTAAGTCTCCTCTTCCCTCAATTCCGTGAAACCTGGTTTAACGTGCCCGAAATGTAGCGGGGTTCGCCAGAGCTGCGGACCTAAGGCCTCTTGTTTTTTTCGTCCCAGATCTTTGGTTCCCACAATTCGACTTTGTTTCCTTCGGGGTCCATTATCCAAGCAAATTTCCCGTTCTCGTGGAATTCGGGACCCTTCAAGATCTCAGTGCCGGCATTCTTTAGTTGAGCGATCATTTCGTCCATATTGTCGATTCGATAGTTAATCATGAAGCTTGATTCACTCGGGATGAACCATTTCGTGTTCGGCTCTGCGACATGCCATGCCGTAACACCCTTATCCTCTGCTTTGTCCTCGGTCCACTCAAGGCCGCAGCCTCCCCAGTCCTCAAGCTTGATGCCGAGATGCTTCTTGTACCATTCGCGGAGAGCTCGCTCGTCGGTTTTCGCTTTAAAGAATACGCCGCCAATTCCAGTGACTTTAGCCATTTTTTTCCTCTCTCTCATACCAGTCATAGAGCTGCGACGGGTTCTCTGATTTGAAGAAAATTCCGCCAATGCCGGTTGCGCGCTTCATAAGGCTCCTTTAGCAGATCTCACGGGGCAGAAGTGTAGCGGGGGACGCAAACGTTGTCGTCACCCTTTTGTATGATTTTGTATCGGGGAGCAAAAAATCATGCTTTCGGGTGGGGCGGCACGCGTCATGGGATCAGCCGGGCGGTCTTGCCGATCTGCACCGCCTGGGTGCGCCGCTTTGCGCCGAGCTTGTCAAACAGCCGGCTCGAATGCGTCTTCACGGTGTTTTCGCTGACGAATAGCCGCCCGGCAATCTCCCGGTTGCTCAACCCCGTGGCGATGAGCCCAAGAATCTCCATCTCACGCGGCGTAATCCCGAGCTGGCTCACGCGCGTCTCGTCGGCGACGAACAGACCCATGGGCTGGACCGGGGCCTGCACCGAGACTTCCTTGATGATCACTGCCGGCTTCTTTCTCGTGAGTGTCTGCCCGAGCCAGATGCCCAGTCCGGCAAACAGGGCGGCGACCAGGGCGCCGTAAATCTCCACGGAATGCTCGACGACCAAGAAGCGGTACTCCGTCAGCTTCAGGACGGCGATGAGCAGGCCGCCGGCCACGCCGTAGAGCAGGATGTCGCGCACCGCGCGGCGGCGCGAACTGGGGGCGGATTCCTTCGTCAAGGTCACGGGAGGCCATGATATCCGAAGACTGCAACCTTGGGGAGCACCCGCCTCCTACAACCGGGCACACGTAAATGGATACCCTGCGACAGGACTTTTTCGATGCCACTGCCTCGCGGCAAGGATTCCGGCCGGATCATGGGCTAACCGGAAACTGAGCCACTACCAGTTCAAGTCCCATGCGATTGGCGTGCCGATCGAGTCCTCAGCGAGGCATGAGCCGGAAAAATAGGGCCTGCTTGGCAACAGGTTCTACTTTTGCTTCCAGAGCAGCCATTTGAGCCTGATTCAACGGAGTAAAGGAACGTGCGAGATCCACGCATTCCTCAACCTGCTCGACTGAGTCACACCCGATGATTGCCGTGCTGATGGGCAGCGACAGCGTGTAGAAGAAAGTTTCCCGCTTCGTCAGCGTACCCGGAATTGTAGCAATTGCGCCTCTGCCTTCCCATGAGTGCTTTTGTTCTTCCACGGGCGGCGGCGTCCAACTCGAGAGAATGCGGCCTCGTGCCATCACCTTCATTCCGACGATTCCCATCTGCTTTTCGACTGCCAGCGGAAGAAGGTCTTTTTCAAAGCTGTAGTAATACTTGTCGGCCGCGTTGACGCCCATCAGGACTGTATCGAAGGGAAAACGGCGTATGCATTCGATGAGCGCTTCGGGACGGAAGCGGCCGGTGACGCCGAGATGGCGCACAATTTTCTGATCGCGCGCTTGAACCAGGGCCTCGATGGCGCCGCCTTTGCCGAATATCTGGTCAATGTCTTCCTGAATTCCAACATCATGCAGCTGCCAAATGTCGATGTGATCGGTATCCAGCAGCTTCAGAGACACTTCGATGTTCTTAAGCGCGGCGTCGCGGGTCCGTTCCTTGGTCTTGGTTGCGATAAAGACCTGATCGCGAGAGCCCTTCAGGCCCTTACCCAAGTATCGCTCACTCCACCTGTCAGGTCCCCCGTAGATGGCGGAAGTATCGAAATAATTGACCCCTAACTGGAGCGAGCGTTCGATCATCTTCAGGGCTAAGGTTTCGTTATTGGCTTTCTCGAGTGCTCCTTGGCCGCCGAGGCCGAAAATACCGACGCGAAATCCTGTCTTGCCGAGATTCCGCGTCGGCATCATGTCCTGGACGGCCTTTGCCGCAGCTGGACTGTTTTCCTGTGACATCACCTCGTCCGATGCGCGAGAAGCGAGCACCCCCGCCGAGAGACCGGCTGCCAGCGATGCTGCGCCAGTCTTAAGGAAACCACGCCGATTCTGGGTAGCACCATCCTGAGGTGTGTCGTTTGGCTTCATGTCCTTGCTCCCGCTATCGGAAGTAAAATACCGGTTTTCTTGCGACCCTAATCGGATCGATGGGAGTATATTTGTCTCTATGCAAGTGAGTCAATCATTTGCCTGTTTTTGCGCCTGGCCGCGTTTGCAACTTTGATCCCAACGTTTATTGCAGCGTTCCGATTATGCATGGCACCGATCAGTGCTGAGGGGAGATGGAGAATGAACCGGAGAGCGTTTTCCTGGTGCTTTATGGCCGCAGCGATATTATCGTCAACTGCGTTTTCGCAATCATTCTTGAGCCAGTACAAAGGTTTGCCTTATCAGGACAGCCGCTATAGCGGCGGTGCACAAAAAATACCGGGGAAGGTGTTGTGCGCCTACTATGACCTGGGCGGCGAAGGAGTCGCGTATCACGACGCCGATCCAAAGAACCACGGCAGTGGAGAGTTGAATCCGGCCGATGGGAGCTACCTCAACGAATTCCGCATCCACGAGGGAGTGGATACTTCCTACACGAAGTTCAACCGGAAGCCGGATGCAATTGACGACAACCCCTTCAATAAGATTGTTCCCCCTGCAGACCTGCCCTACGTTGGCTGGACCGAGCCCGGAGAGTGGTTCAACATTACGGTAAATGTGACAGAGGCGGGAACATACGGAGCCGATTTCCTTTACACCTCAAATCGCGGGGGAACAATATCAGTCGATGTGAACGGAAAGGACGCGACGGGAGCTCTGCAGATCACGACAACGAATGACCCGGCAGATCCGCTGGCCTGGCGTCAATGGCACCACTGGAACCTGGCTTCGGAACTTTTCAAAGTTCCTCTCAGCAAAGGCAAGAACGTTCTCACCGTACACATATTGACGAACGGCAACATGAATCTGGCTTATTTCGACTTCAAAGACGTCCACTGATGAAATGGAAGCTTCCAGGTGTCACCGCTTCCAGTGCGTGACAACGTGCAAGCCTTTGAAGCAATCAATCTCCACGGAGACGGCGCGGAGCACCGTTGCTTGGCATCGGATGTAGCCGTTCCTGACACGTTGGTCCATTGTTCCCGAGTCACGGGCTAACTGGAGTCTGAGCCACTACCAGGGGATGTTTCAGGCGTAAATGCCGCGCAGCTTCAAGGCTTTGGCCACACGGTCGATGGCCAGCATGTATGCGGCGATGCGGTTATTCACTTTGTGCAATTCCGCGTAACGGACTACCTGATCGAAGGCGTTTTCCATCACATCGAGCAGGCGCTCGTTAACTTCACTTTCGCGCCAGAAGAAGCCCTGGCGATCCTGAACCCATTCGAAATAGCTGACGGTCACGCCGCCGGCGTTGCCGAGAATGTCCGGGACGGTGAAAATCCCCTTGGCGTCAATAATGGCGTCGGCCTGCCAGGTGGTGGGACCGTTCGCGCCTTCGCAGAGAATTTTTGCCTGGACCTGATTGGCATTTTTCTCGGTGATTTGATTTTCGATGGCCGCGGGGATGGCGATCTCGCAGGGCTGGAAGAGCACGTCCCGCGCGGTCATCTTTGTTCCGCCGCCGGGAAAATCCTGGAGCGATTTCTTTTGTGTGTAGACCCAGTCGATCACTTTCGGGACATCGAAGCCGTCTTCGTTGTAGAGACCGCCGCCAATGTCTGCCAGACCGACGATCTTGTAGCCAACTTTCTGCATTAGCTCTGCTGCAAGGGAGCCCACGTTGCCGAAGCCCTGAATGACGACGCGGCAGCCTTCCCGCTTGATGCCCATCTTGGCGAGCGCCTTATTGCAGCAAATCATCACGCCGCGGCCGGTGGCCTCGCGGCGGCCGGCCGAACCACCCAGCTCAATGGGCTTGCCGGTGACGACGGCGGTGGTGGCTTGCCCGACGTGCATGGCGTAGGTGTCCATCACCCAAGCCATGGTCTGCTCGCCGGTGCCCACATCGGGGGCGGGAACGTCGCGCTCCGGCCCGAGCCAATTCGCGAGTTCCGCGGTGTAGCGGCGGGTCATGCGCTCGAGCTCTCCGCGCGACATTTTCTGCGGGTTGCAAATGATTCCGCCTTTGGCGCCGCCGAACGGAATGTTCACGACGGCGCACTTCCAGGTCATCCACGTCGCCAGCGCACGCACTTCATCGAGAGAAACATCGGGCGCGAAGCGGATGCCGCCCTTCCCGGGCCCACGCACGGTGGAATGCAGCACGCGGTAGCCGGTGAAGACTTCCAGCGTTCCGTTGTCCATCCCGATGGGAATGTAAAGAGTGACCTCTTTGCTGGGATACTTCAGATACTTGTAGATGCCCTGTTCGAGTCCCAGGTTCTTCGCAGCCACTTCAAAACGCGCTTCCGCGTTTTGGTAGACATTCATCTCTTCCGGCATGGGGATTTGCGACATGCGAAACTCTCCTTCGCTGACGAATTCCAATTCCGTTGCTAGTTGCTGGCGATTGCTGGCGTACTTCTGAGGCCTTATTTCGCCAGAACCGTTAACTTTTCCCAGCGAGCGCGAAGCATCACTCCGTCCGCACGTGGACCATGCTCGGAAGCGGACGAGCGCTCCAACCTCCACACCCAATTCAACCTGTAATCAAATTCACAGGCACACTTCGGAGGGCCAAGGAAGGCGTATTTAGGCGGTCTACCCACCGCCAGACCTGCCAATTGGCCGGGCCGCCAGTATACGAACCTATCCCCGTCTCCCGCAAGCTGCGGCTATTCTTCCCAGTGGGTCAGTTTTCGATGATCGGACTAACCAGGAGTTGGCGCGAAGTTCTAACAGAAACAGTTCTGCTTCTGTATTATTCGGTGTCATGAGCAAATCGGCTCGCCGCACGCTGCTAGCACTCGCCATAGTCGGAGTCGGACTCGTCGCTTTAGGTGAGCCTTGGGCCAAGTTTCTCTATCATGGCGATGGCACGCTTTCAGACCGTTCAGAGCTCAATCGTCCACGCTACATAGTTACCTTCAACATGATTCCGATTTTTGAAGCTGGTACCTACCAATTCCACTTCCGGAGAATACCGCACGAACAGATGACGCTGGTGCTTCATATAGAGAATTCGTCGCTGCACGAGGACGAGCTCAAGAGCTTGCAAACTGCAATCGATGCCACTCTCGTAGACAGCCGCGGGAATGACATTTGCAAGTCATCAAGACGACCCGGATTAAACGACGAAGACAGCGCGTGGGTTCTATCGGGGTGGGAATTCTGGCATTGGCAGTGTCACAACTTTCAAGCACACCCGAGTGAATCTTATAAGCTAACCATCCGGGTCACGCGGGCCGACCCGCGCGGCGAGAAAATTTTTGTTACGCCGACTTTGGAAGGCGGCGGCATCGAATTTCCGTAGCCTGATAAGCGCGCTTATCAGAGATGCAATCATCTGGATTTGTGATCCCACAACGGCAGTGCGGTACCATGGACGCTACCATGGACCGCAAAGTGAAACCCGACTTCGCCCAATATGGATTCGTTCATCAGGAAAACCTAATCATGGCGTGTATCGGCGGCTCGCAAGCGCACGGTGCAAAACTGGGCGCGACCGACGATACTGACTGGTACGGACTCTACATTCCGCCACCGACCAAACTTCTTGGACTCGAACGCGAGGAGCATTTCGTTTTCACAACCGGAGGCAAACTCGGAGGCAACGGGCCACTAGATGTGGACGTCTGCCTATATACCCTGATGAAGTGGGCAGGACTCGCCGCAAAGGGCAATCCATCGGCTCTGCATTTCTTGTTCGCGCCGCTTGAGTTCACGACGGAGACGTGGGACCACTTTTCCGCCCGGGCTGAGCTTTTCCTCGCGAAGGGCCATGTGAAGCCATTCCTCGGATTCGCAGACGACCAGATGAAACGCTTGCTCGGTCAGAAGGGGCAGAAAAACGTTCACCGCGCTGAACTCGAAGATAGACATGGGTACGACACCAAGTACGCCATGCACGTAATCCGTCTCTACGGAGAAGCGAAAGAGTTGATGGAGCACGGACGCATCACGCTGCCGAGACCAAACCGGGACGAGTTGATCGAAATCCGTAGGGGCAAGTATTCTCTTACCGAAATTCGAGCGCTCGGCGCGCAACTTGAATCAGAAGCCCTAGCTGCTCAGGCAACTTCGCCGCTTCCAGACGAGGTGGACCGAGACGCGATCAGTCGGCTACTCGCCGATGCTCACCTTCGATTCTGGAGCGCATCAGGAGGTTAAAGCATCCCGAGGAGCGCGAACGTGATGCCGTTAGAACAGAAGTTGGCCTTAGCGCCTGATAAACCCCAGCCGGAAACTGACCGACTACCCCGTTCCGGAGGCGTTTTCGGTGGGTTGCGCGCACACCCGCGCCAGAAGGGGTGAAGAGCATAACGGTTGAAAGCTATTGCAAGCGAAACTGAATCGTGACGGTGAGATGCATGGGAACGGGTTTGCCGTCGAGCGCGGCAGGCTTGTACTTCCACTGTTTCAGGGAATCCATGGCCGCCTGGTGGAGCAGCGTGGGACCGGAAACAATCTTCATGGTGGTGACGCGGCCATCGGCGTCAATCAGCGCATCCACTCTCACATCGCCCGACACGTGCTGGTTTTTAGCGAGTTGCGGATAAACCGGCGCGACGGACGAAACGAGACGCGCTTGAACAACGTCACCGCCAATGGGCAGCGGCGTCGCCGGCGCGGCAGGCCCCTTGGAGGCGACAGCCAATCCCGCGGCGAGCGGCGCATCCGTGGTTTCCGGCTGGTCCGCGTTCAGGGCGAGCCCGGGATCCGCATCACTGCTGTCCTGTGCTTTTCCACGCTTGGTTAGGACGGGCGATGCCAGGCGAATTTCCCCGAGAGCAGGCTTTTTGGGTGCTGCCGGCACCGGTTCAACCGCAGACGCGGTCACTACCGCCGCGCCGTCGTTTTGTGAATTCTTTGTGGCTGGCTGGTTGCGCGCGGGAACGGTTGACGAATTTGTAGAGGCAACGCTGGAGGAATTCGAGCCCGGGTTGGTTAGCGAGAAGGCGGCCGATTGTGGCGCCGGGTTTGATTGCACCGCAGAACTCGCCGGCACTTGTGCTTGCGCATCCGTGCGAGGTTGCGACGGCGGAGCGCTTGAGGGAACAGAAACCTGAGGGGCGCGCGTGTCGGCCAATGCCGCGCTGGAAGGCGCACTGATGGTCTGCCGGTTGGCAAACCACCAGCCACCGCCGGCGAGTAAAAGGACGCCCGCGGCAATCGCGGCAATCCAGAGACCTTTGCCTGAGCTGCGGGGTTCACTCTCGAGTGCGAGCGAGGTGTCGTCAATGGGAAGAGCGCTGCCGAAGCTAGGCACTTGCAGCTCGGGGACACTTTCCTCTTCCACGATGGGCTCAGCTTCGGTGATGCTTTCCTCGACGTTGGTCTTATCCGCCAAGCGCTTGGCTTTCTCACGCTCAATGAGTTCTTGCGTCGAGACGGGCGCCGCAGCATTGCGCGCCAAGGGTTCGAGCCACGCGGGAATCTTCAGCTCTTCGTCGTCGAGGGAGGATTTTGAAGGCGGGGGAGCAAGCTTTGCCGGTTCCGCGGGCTTCACGGGCGCGGGCGATGGTTCACTCTGAGCAAACTCCAAAACTTTTGCCGCAACCCCAACAACCGTTTGCTTGTCCACGGACGGAGTGACTGGCGCGGGCTTTACCTCTTCCGGTTTCTGGAAAAGCAAACTGGAGAGTTCTTCCTGAAGGCGCGCGGTGTGAAGTTTGAGCGCTTCGGTTTCCGGATCGCTAGCGGCCGGCGCGTGCGGTGCTTGGGATGGAGGCGTGGCCGGCTGCGCTTCCTGCACGGAAGGCAAGCTCACCGGACTAAACGCAGAGGGGCTCGCGGAAGCTTGCGGCGGTGGAGCAAAAATGGAAGCCTTGACATCGGAAGTGCGCGGCAGATCAAAAGCCGGAAATGGCTCAACCGGTTTTTCGGGAATACTTTCCACCACAGTATGGGGTTTGCTGGAAACTGGCACTGCAGGAACGATGGGCGGCGCGGGCGCGACGGGAATTGTTGCAACCGGGGCATGTGCCTTCCAGGGCGCAGGAAGTTCAGTATCCTGTGGCACGGGAACAACACCCTTGGCTTGGGAATGTTTCGGTTCTGGTTCTCTTGCCACAACCACCGGAGCCGCCGGCTTTGGTGCAAGGGGAGTCCCGCCTACAGCCGTGGGGCCAGCGGGGACTGCCTGCGGCGCCGCTGGTTGCGCGGGACCCAGGCGATCGCCGGGGAAACGCATGCCCCAGAAACCGATAACCGGTTCGGTAAATTCCAGCTCGACATAGCCGCTGACGTTTCTGTAATTTTTTGATTTGACGACCTGGCAGACGACTTCTTTTTTAGTTCGTTCGTTGGTGAGAAAAAGCAATTGGCCCGGAGCGACGGAAGAGGACAAGCGGATCACTCCGCCATTACCGAAAATGAGTACGGTGGTAGTGGTTTCGGAGAAGGGCTCGCGTTTGTCGCTGCCTTCGACGGCGCGTGCTCCGTTGACGGTCACTGGAACTTCCAGCGCGACGGGCTGAGGTTTATTCACCGGTTCGGCCGTAGCGGCGTTCGTTGCGGGACGCGCGTCCGGAGTGGCAGTCAGAAGATCGTTTTCTTTGGCGATGGGTGGCATGGGTTGTTCACTCGCGAAGCAAGATTTTGACGGCGGTCCTGCCGAGACAGGATTCCACGCGAACATATATATGTTCTGCTTGCTGGGGGAGGGGCAACCATAGTACGCGCGTACTACGGTGGAACACCTGTCCGAACGAACAGGGTCGAATCTCGTGTTTATCGCGGAAGAGGAGGCTGGAAGCGCGCGTCAATTTCAACTTGATAGCCGGTGACGAGCTTATTTGTTTCATTGGCCATGCCGATGACGGCCTGGAGTTCCTTGAACATCGCGTCAGTCATGCCTTTGGCGAAGGCGGAAGCGGTGTGCGAGGCAATACAGTAGTGACAACTGTTGGTGACGCTAACGGCGACGTAGATCATTTCCTTGGTGAGCGGGTCGAGGGCGCCGGGAGCCATGATTTGCTTGATACTTTCCCAGGTGCGTTTCAGCAGCGCGGGATCGTGCGCGATGGCTTTCCAGAAATTGTTGATCCAATCGGTTTTGCGCGTGGCCATGATGTCGTCGTAGACGGCGCGCACTTCCGGGCTTGCGACTTCGTATTCGATCAGTCCGAACGTTGCCATAATTCTCTCCGCAAGATCTTCTGAGGATCCCAGTGCACAAGTTTACAGGAATCCGGCGGAGCGACTAGACCATCTGCGTGGAGGATGAGCTTAACGATGGAGGAATTCTTCGAGGAGCAAGCGCGAGAGGCGGCGCGTGTTATGGCGAATGACGCCGTGCTCTTCGAGGAGATTATCGAGAATGACGCGAAAACCCAGTTTCTGAAGTTCGGGAAGATCAATGACCACGGGCTCTGCGCCTTGCGCACGGTAGCGGCGAGCGACGTCGGGTGAGACGGGCTGGCGATTGGCGACCACCCAGTCAATGACGCGGCGCGGGACATGTTTTTGGATGGCGCGGAGATGATCGGCAAGCGCGTAGCCGGAGGTTTCGCCCGGCTGGGTCATGAGATTGGCGACGTACACGCGCGGGGCTTTGGATTTGGCGATAGCGCCGGCAATTTCTGGAATGAGCAGATTCGGAAGGATGCTGGTGTAGAGCGAGCCGGGGCCGAGGAGAATGAGGTCCGCTTGCTTGATGGCTTCGACGACCATGGGAACGGGGCGCACGCGGCGCGGCGAGAGACTGAGTTTTTTGATCGGCGTGCGGCTAGCGGTGATGCGCGTTTCGCCGTGAACGATGCTGCCATTCTCGAGTTCGGCGACGAGGTGCACGTTCGAAAGCGTGGATGGGAAAATGCGCCCGCGGATGGCCAGGACTTTGCTGCTGACGCGAATGGCTTCGGTGAAATCGCCGGTGACGTGCGTGAGCGCAGCGAGGAAAAGATTGCCGAAGTTGTGGCCAATCAGGCCGCGCCCGGCGTGGAAGCGATATTGAAAAAGACGGCCGAGGAGAGCCTCATCTTTCGAAAGAGCGACCATGCAATTGCGGATGTCGCCGGGAGGAAGGATGCGATTTTCACGGCGGAGGCGTCCGGAACTTCCGCCGTCATCGGTGACGGTGACGATGGCGGCGAGATCGGCGATGGGGCGCTCGGCGGTGGTGTGCTCGTCGCTGCGGCGGATGACGTGTTCCTTAAGACCGCGTAGGAGTGTGGAAAGTCCGGTGCCGCCGCCGAGGGCCACGACCCGGAAGCTGCGCGGGAATAGTTTCGATTTGGAGTCGTGTTTTTTCATGCTGAGATTCGGGATGGGAGACCCCGCACCACCTTACGCTAAAACATTTTACACAGAGTGCTCAGAGAACACCGAGAACATAGAGAAGAAAATACAGCGCGGGTCTGAAGACCCGCCACTACAAAAGCCAGAAAAAGATCTAGCTGGCGAGGCCGTCTTTTTCCGGGTAGAGAAGTTCGGTGAAGCGCGGATCTTCCTGGAGGAAGGCAAAATCTTCGTCGTTGCGGGCGTGGTAGCGATTCTCGGGGTGCAGCTGGATGGCGACTTTCAGATTGGCGAGCGCGGAATCGGCTTCGCCGGTGAGGCAATCGAGCGCCGCCAAGGCGTAGTGGATGTGGTCGGCCTTGGGGGCCGCTTTGCGGGCTTTGTCGAGACTTTCGCGCGCGTCGTCCCAGCGGCCAATGTTCATCATGGCCACCCCGCGCTGATAGTGCTCTTCGGCGGTGCGAGGATTTTGTTCCTGCGACGGCTTCATGCGCTGCTCGGCGATCTTTACGTGCATGCGCGCGCGATCGGCGAGTTCTTTGCTGGGGCCTTCGAGAACTTTTTCGAGTTCCTGTTTGGCTCTTGCGAATTTTTGTTGATGGAAGAGCGCAAGGGCCTCGTCATAGATCTTGAGCTGCGCCTGGACGCGCGGATCGACCAGTTCGACACCACCACGCTGGGCGGGCGGAGCAGGTGGTAAAGCCTTCTTTTTGTGTGACTTAGACTGACTCCGCGCCGTGCCCTTGGAATGACCGGAGGAACCTGCTGAGGGCTTATGCGCTTTTGCCATGTGGCGAATGCTAACAGAGGCGGTTTCGCGCGTCAACGAGGGCCGTGCGAGGGGTCAAAAGCAGGGATGCGTTACCTCCCGGTGGCACGCTGCGAAAATAAGGCGTGGAGTTCCGGGGGATTTCGCGGAAACTGTGTGTACGGTATACAGCAGGCGACAGTCGGGGGACACAGACTGGCCTGCCTGCACCGCGTGTGCTATAAGTTTGTGGCCGAATCCGGATTGACGACAAGTGCCTTTCATCAATTTTCCTGCGCGCGAAATAAACTGCAAGCTGGTGTACTACGGTCCAGGTCTGGGCGGAAAAACCGCCAACCTGCAGTGGATCTACGACCATACGGGGCAAAATCAGAAGGGCAAGATGGTCTCGCTGGCGACGGAGACGGACCGCACGCTGTTCTTCGACTTCCTGCCGTTGGATTTAGGTACAGTGCGCGGGTTCAAAACGCGTTTTCATTTGTATACCGTGCCCGGACAGGTGTTCTACGAAGCCAGCCGCAAGTTGATTCTGAAGGGCGCGGACGGCGTCGTGTTTGTGGCCGATTCGCAGGAAGAGCGGCTGGACGCGAATTTCGAGACGATGGAAAACCTGATGGAACACTTGAAAGAGCATAACCTGACTTTCGCGACGATTCCTTATGTGCTGATGCTGAACAAGCGTGATTTGCCGAATGCCATGTCCGTTGCCGACCTGACGAAGCATTTGCAGAAAAAAGGCGAGCCGGTTTTGGAGGGCGTGGCGATTCAAGGCGTGGGCGTGTTCGAGACGCTGAAGGAAGTTGCCAAGCTGGTCCTCGCCGAATTGAAAAAAGGCGGGTGAGCCAGATGGGATTCCAGCAAGATTGATTTCAAATAGCATACCTTCGGGATCATTTGCCGCTAGTACAGGTGAAACGACACTTCGATCATAACCGCAGCATTGACTGGTTCGCCGCCGTGCATCGCGGGCTTGAATCTCCAAGATTGCATGATGTTCATGGCTGATTCGTTCAGACCAAATGGAACCTCGCACGATCCTGGCCTCCTTCATTTGTCCTTCTTGAGAAACCACCACATCCAGGAGAATGGTGCCTTGGAATTTTGCAGCGCGAGCGGGGTCTGTGTAACTGGGCTGCGGGCAATAAACGCAACGCGGGGCGTCCACGCCCCCGGCGCCCGCCTTGGTAATCATTGGAATGGACGACGAGCTGAGCGGCGGCGGGTCCATGGGGAATGGCTCGGCCAGGCGGAGGCCAGCCTCAATGTCGGGGTAAGGAATCCGCACTTCTTCGAATGGTCCCTGCCTATCTTTGTCGCAGGAACGCAGATTGACACGAACGCGCACGGAGCCACCCTGCTCCTGAATTGCTCCCTCCAAAACAGTGGTCGCCCGCAATTGCTTCCCGAGCCATTGCAAGGCCTTTTCCTGCTGGAGATCCTTCGAGGGGATGCGCTGTTGTTCAAAGAAGGCACTTAGCTGGGAGCGATCGATCACATGGATGGCGGTTTGTTGCGCTCCGAGCATCTGCGACAGTTCATCGGCCATCTGCATGCCGAGGATGGAAGTGGAGCCGGAACGCCCCGTGATTGGCGACCAAAATCGTGCAAGTGTTCTTCTTGCAGCCGGCTTTATCCGCGTGCCGCAGTATGCGGGTAGCAAGGTCGTGAAGCCGGTCCTGCTGCTGGGGGGTGAGCGCAGGAGGCGTTTGGGGTGCCGATGCTAACGGAACATTGAGATTAGCTGGAGAAAGCGGAGCAAGAAATGCGGAGAATGAGAGGCAAAGAGCAAGCCGCGAGCTGCGAGAATCGAAGAGGGGCATGGCCTACCTCCAGTCGGAAACATAATTTCACAAGTTAGAACGATAGATAGCCTGTTCGCTTGCATCCAAAACAGACTCAGGCGAAGTTGGCCAGCGCGGCGGATTCGGATTCGAAGGTGGGGATAGCTTCGACGAGGCGGGTGACGGTGAGGGCGTCGCGGACGCGGCCGGGGCCGCAGACGAGGCGCAGGACGCCGCCTTCGCGGGCGAGTTTAATGGAGATGCGCACCAGAGTGGAGATGCCGGAGCTGTCAATCTGCGGAATTCCGTTCAAGACCACGACCACTCTCTTCGCGCCCTTCTGAACGACGGATTGCAGCGCGTCGTGGAGCTGATCGGCCGGCTCGCCAATGGTGAGGCGGCCGTGGACATCGAGGATGGACACGTCGCCGAACTCGCGGACGTTGATCTCCATGGGCAGTCGTTCGGTCATGTTCGAAGTAGGGACACTTTCTCCGGCAGCAAGGATCCGACGTGCTTTCTGGCCCGCGCTGCATTATACGATGGCCACGCCACGGGGCAAGAACAGCCTCGCAGAAATCCTATATCCAATTTGGAATTGCTCCGTGGAGACTCCGAAGGAAGCGCATCGCAAAGAGTGCCCTCCTGACGTTGGCGGAGGCATCCAGGGTTCAACGCAAGCGTAACACGGCGATTGACAGACACGCGATTCGGATGGAAAGTAGACGCACGCGAGTGGCCCCAGAGACGGAGTAGTTATGGGGTGCGTGTTCCGACGGTTGCCGCTGAAAACCAACTTTCTGCTGTCCATCGTGTGCCTCCTGGCGTGCCCGGAGATTGCCCTCGGGCAGTTCCCGGGGCAAACGCTTGGCGCGGCCGGCGGGCAAATCCTGGTTCGCGTGCACGAAGCGGATGGGTCCCCTATCGGCAGGAGCGCAATGGTCACGGTGCGCTCGCCCAGCCAATTGACAAACGCCACGGTACCCACGACGGACGCGGGACAGGCGCTCTTCACCGGGCTACACGCCGGCGACTACCAGGTGGAGGTAAGCGCACCGGGATATCGCACCGTCCAGGTACAAGCGATCATCGCCGCAGACAAAGAGACGGAAAACATTGATGTGCTGATGGTGCCGGACTCCGGCTCGACAGGAAACCCGCAGGCGCCCGGCACACCGATTCTTGCTCCCAAGGCTCTGAAGGAAACCGAAAAAGGGCTGGAGGCGCTCCAGGCCGACAAGCTGGATGAAGCAGAGTCGCACCTGAAGCGCGCCATGCAATTGGCGCCGGGATTCCCCGACGTGAACTA
>Ga0207110_10044_pt1 | contig 28453 bp, 34 predicted proteins | sample Alteio_BWMinHeat_74_FD_153582 | JGI IMG/M metagenome (GOLD analysis project Ga0207110, IMG submission 153582) | Enriched cells from forest soil in Barre Woods Harvard Forest LTER site, Petersham, Massachusetts, United States -... | ecosystem: Environmental > Terrestrial > Soil > Temperate forest >...
GTTTGGGCTTGCGAACGAGAGGTGAAAACCTTGAAAGGGGACATCTGTATGAAAACTGATTTCCTTCGCCTGTTCCCGATCTTCGAGCAGGCGATTGAAGCCTTGGGTGGATTCGATCGCGCAGTTTACGAATGCGTTTACCGGCAGGGTCTCGATTATAGAGCGACGGCCGCCATCGTCGGCCTGGAAGAAGCAGTCGTGCGGCAACGGGCCCATTGCCTCGTCTTGAAGATTCGCGATGAGGTCGGTACGCGAATCCGAGGCGACCAGAACCTCAGGCAAATGCTCCAGGAGTTCTTGGAGGAATTCAGGGATCAGATTGCTCGTTAAGTATCTTGGCTACGCATAGCTGAGATCAGTAGACTCCTTGGTCCGCCAGCCACTCCGGGACGGGGTTCCCCGTTGTTCTGCCGCCCGGCCTTATTTTTCCAGTCACAGTGAGCGCAAAGTGCCCTCTGTCATGGCATGAGAACAATGATGCGCAACTCCCCGCAGGCCAATTGAGTATGGATGCAAAAGACCGCGGTCGTCCACCACCGTCGCCAGAAACCAATGGCGTGACCTAGAGGGGGCGAAACAGCAAACCGAATCGAAAGGATTGGAGACATGGAATGGAATGAACTTGACGATCAAGTAAAGCACGTCGCAACAGTAACCGCCCATCTGTTAGCGATCATGTGAAAGCGTATTTTTCTGGACATCCGGCCGTGAAGCCTGGGAGAGCCTGCGAAGCTTGAGACGGAGGTAGTCGAGGTAGCCGTCGGGGAGAGGCTGCTGCTGTAGCTCGGAGATGACGGGCAGGAAGTAGGCAAGCGAGCGGATGCCGGGAAGCGGAGGAAGGTCGGACGCCCTGGCGAGCCGTCGTAAGGTGGCGAGCAGCAAAGCCGATTCCACCAGCGGCAAAGGAACCGCTTCCTTATGAAGTCTGCGCGCCAGCGACTGGTCCAGTGGACTGGGCCGTAACGGGGTGTCCGGTAGGTCCGCGTAGAGGGTGAGCACGGCGGCAACATAAACTGGATACCCAGCTTCAGCGGCAGTCATTTCTTCCTCCGGCGCGCCGCGGTTTCTTGCTCGCTTTCGCGGACTCGATAGCTATTGCCCTCCAGGACGGTGACATCGGCGTGATGGAGCAAACGATCCAGCAGCGTGACGATGCAAGTCGCGTTAGGGAAGACCTCGTTCCATTCTTTAAACGGGCGATTCGTAGTGAGGACTAACGGCTTGCGTTCGTAGCGCCGGTTGACGACCTCGTACAGCAGATCAGCCGCCTTGTCATCAAAGGACAGATACCCGACTTCATCGATGCACAATAAACCAACGTTGGCGCACGTGCGCAGTTTGCGGCGGCGGCCTTCCGGAGTCTGCCGGTGCAGGTCTTCGAGCAACGCCGCGGCGGAGCGGAACAACACGGAGTGGCCGGCGAGTACGGCGGTGTGACAGATGTTTTGAGCGATCATCGTCTTGCCCAAGCCGTTGCGTCCTACCAGAACGAGGTTGCGGGCTTCCGCAAGAAAATCGAGTGTCAGTGCGCGCTCGATGATATCGCGTTCGATCTTGGCGGGCCAGGACCAATCGAAGTCGGCGATGGGTTTGAAGCTCTTGATTCCACTGATCCGCAGACGCCGTTCCAGACTACGGCGCGAGCGTTCGGCGGTTTCCGCTTTCACCACTTGTTCCAGGATCTGATGAACCGGCCAGCGGGACTTGGTGGCGTGCGCGATAAAGTCATCCAGTTGCGTGGGTAAAGCGCGCAAGCCGATCTGCTGCAGTTGTGAAGCGAGGCTATTGCTGGGAATCGTCGTGGTTGTCTTTGGTGCGGGCGAGTTCATCGTAAGTCTCCAGGTCATGAGGACGGACATCCAGCGATTGAGCCTGCGGATGGCGGCTGAGATCAAGGACCATCGGCGTCGAAGGAGGCTGGCGGCGAAGCAGAAACGCAACGGAGGAAGCGCGCGGAGTGTTGCGCTGAACAGCTTCCGCGATAGCACGTCGCAAAGCGGCGGCGCCATACTGCTCCAGCAGCTTCATCAGTTGGGACGTTTGAGCGCCGGCTGATTCACCGTTGGCGAAGGCTTGATCGAGAAACGGCTTACTCTCCGGCACGGCTTGCTCCAAACGGCCAAGCGGCGTGGAATGGATCGCCTTGCGCTTCATTTTGAGCACTGCTTCCTGATGAGCGGGATCGAGCACGAGCTGGTGGCGATCGTAAGTGCGCGCATGGCGAGCAATCTCGATGGAGCCATCCACAATGCGCACGCTGGCATCGGAAGCCACCAGTGTCAACTGCCGTCCGATCACTTCCGGAGGGATGGAGTAATCGTTGAGATCGAAGCGCACGTAAATGGTCTTGTGCGAACGGACGGCCTCGATCCGATCGGTCGGGAACGGATGCAGAGCGGGAGGCAGCAATCGAGGCTGTTCTTCCGCGAAAGCTTCGGCGACCGTTCGATTGTCGCCGCCGGGCCAGCGCCGTTGGTGCGCGACTTGATCTCGCCAGAGCAACGCCTGGCGATTGCATTCGGCCAATGTTGTGAAGGTGCGGCCGGCCCAGAAGGAATCGCGCACATAGCGGATGGCTCGTTCCACGCGCCCTTTCTGATTGCCTGCGCGCACCTGGCAAGGCCGTGGCGAAAAGTGATAATGCCCGCTCAGCTCGACGAGCCGAGGGTGGAACAGGATCTGATTGCCGCGACGTTCCAGCACAGCGCTCTTGAGATTGTCGTAGAGGATCACTCGCGGCTGACCAGACCAGGTTTCAAACGCATGCACGTGGCCGCGCAGGAAGTTCTCCATGGTTTGATCGAAGAAGAACTCCAGATGCAAGGCTCGCGAATACGATAGTGTCGCCACGAAGCAGGACAAGACCCGTTTGGCGCGGCCCACCATCACATAGCCGAAATGCGCCCAATCAACTTGTGCCTGCTCGCCAGGAAACGTGTGAAGTTGCAGGAACGGCTCGCGGCTCTGCGGACGCAATCGGGCCACGGTGCGGCGTAGCTGCACCACGCTTCCGCCATAGCCTCGGTCGCGAACCATCTGGTAGATGCGTGTGGCGCGTAAGTGTGGATGTTGCTCCAAGATCTGGCGAACGAACCCGATGAAGGGATCGACGACGGACGCCCGCAGCGGCTGCGTGCTTTTGAAGCGCTCGCTCTCGATGGCGTTGCGAACGGCATCGGGATGTACGCCCAGTTCGTGGGCAATGGTGCCGATCTTCCAGTGTTCGGCGTAAAAATAGCGGCGAATCCGCGCGCGGGTTTCCGGACTAGTCATGAATGGATCTCCTTCTTCGTGGAATGCGTGGAAACGGATCGATGAAGCGTCCGATGCGGCCACAGATCCGGCAGCGCAGCCATGAAATCGGCTGCGATTCCGGCCAGTGCCGCGGCGGAAGCGGGTTTTCTACGACAGCCTTTGCATCGTCCGTTCCACACTCGAATGATGCCGGGGAAGTGATCGAAAGGGAACCTTGATCCGTCACGCAAGCTTGCCCCTGACGGCGGCGGCACCGGTACTCTCGCTGCCGGTCACGATGATCGAGCCGCCCTTCCGGGCTCTGTTGGTGCCGCCCGTTGGCACACCGCCGCTGCTCGAAGCGGGCTTGCTCGCGGCACCTGGCGCTGCAATAGCGGTGTCCCCGATCACAGTGCGCACAGATAAAGAAAATCGCGTGGCATTCGCCACGCAGGCAAAATCGTTGCCGGAGAACCGCTTCGCCATGAACCGCCGCCATGCGTCTTCGCAGGCGGGACTAGACAACGGCAGCGGCTTCGTGGCAGGTTAGAACCAGCTCTGTTTGGTTTTACCTGACCAAGGTTGCCGAACCCGGAACCCTGTCGCTCGAACGGCAGGGTTCCTTCTGCTCCCGCCTTTGATGACACGATACTCCGTTCAGCCAGCTTGCTGATGATCGGACGGACGACTGCGCCTTCGGCGCCGATGATGTTGCTCCAGACGGCCTCAAGTTCAGAAAACTACGTTTTCAGATGATCGCTGACACCCATCGGATGCTGAATAACCAGTATCCTCACCTAACTGAGGATGTTGTCAGTCGGGTGATGATTCAATGGAACAACTGGCGGCGCCGAGGTGATGTTGAGCACCCCAAAGCGTGGGCGCGCGAGGTCGCCAGGAACGTAGCCCTGGAGATCATCACGGAGGAAAAAAAACAAGCCACTATTGCAGAAAGGCTTGTGACCAGACAAGAGATGACGTCCACCAACGACGGGCTTCTCAACCTCTTACTTGCAGAGGGCCAGGACACGCTCATCAGTCTGATCTCGATCACCGAGCAGGCGCTTGAAGCCTCATTGGACGAAATCGATCGCGCGATCTATGAACGCGTGTTTCAACAGGATCTCAACTGCAAGGTGACAGCGGCCGAACTCGGTATGGATGAGGCCGCGGTGCGGCAACGAGTCCACCGTCTCGTCTTGAAGATTCGCGATGAGGTCTGTGTACGAATCCGAGGCGACCAGAACCTACGGCAATGGTTGCAGCACTTCCTGGATGATCGGAAATGGCTTGGCAAGATCTTGACTCTAGCCCTGAAGGAAGTTGCCAAAAGAGGCAAGGATGCATTGGACAAAGCCATTCGAGGAACAATGATTACCCTGTAGTTGTTTTGTTTTACACACCAAACCAAGAAAGCCAGGCAGGAGGTTGTTCCCTCCTCGCCTGGCTTTTGCTTTTATCGTCGCGCTTCACGTTTGGCGCCCTCGATTTCTGTGAGAACACCGCTCCAGCTGACAACTTCGTCGAACTCCTCCCGTGTTTCCCGATCGGGAAGCTGATTGCGGTAGGCGTCCAAGTCCACCGTTTCGCCGCGCTTCATTCGCTCAATACAGTCGGTGGTGAGATCCGCTAGGCGTTGCTCAACGTCAGCGCTTCGTATCTTTTGCATTTTGTTTGTTCCTCCCAATGTTGGTTGTTGTTATCGCTTACGTACATATAGATGTATCTTACTAAGCACTGTGACGTGTCTTAGTAAGATTTGTATATATATCTCATCACGATAAGTATATGTGTCTTGATTGAGAAGGGTCAATAGAGAATGGGCTTGGGGCTTTTGTCAAGGGGCAGTATTGAGGGCGGTTCAAGTGTTCAAGTGGACGCATGGCCAGTCATCGTACCACGGTTGCTGGTCAGCTGTCCTTCTTAAATCTGGTTGCTGAGGTGTGGGTGCACACCGCGAGTGACGCTGCTTACGACGGTGAGGTCCTGTGCGCCGTTCAAAATCAAGCCCACTGCAACTTTCCCAACGCAGGCTGTCACTGATGTCGAAAAGGCCCCTCTATAAGGTTGTGAAGCGCCTGATGCAAACAGAAGGAGATAGGACAATGAACACGAACGGTTATTTCAATCAAATTATCGATCGACTGGAGACACAGAGATCCCGAAGAGTGAGGCACCCGGCGAATTGGGCGGGCACGCGCCCGCTTTGGCTCGGGTCGCCCTCTGAGAAGAAACGACGGAATGGAAGAAACATGGACCAAGCAAGTGTCTTGTACGGTCAGACACCCAGCACTTCCGAAACGCCGCCGTCCAAGAAGTCCAAGAAGTCCCACGAATATGGCCGAATGCTCTACGCCGCAGCAGCGCTGGCTCTAGTAGTAGGAGGATATGGCGGGTACAGGACTGTGCACGCCGCTCCCAAGACCGCGGTGACCTCCATCATCACCTACGACATGACAGGGGTTTGGTAAAAAGTGGCGTCGACTTCCATCCGAGCCCGATCGTATGTGTGGTCTGGGGGCAGCTCATGCTGGTATTGGCCTCCATGACACGGGGCCGCCAGCGGGCGTGGCATGCCTCCACAACACCGATTCGTTTTTCTCGTCACGGCGCACTACTTCCGGACTCAATAAAAAGGAGGAGGTTGCTCATAAATGGGACTGAAAAAGATACGCCGTGAGTATCCGGGTCACGCCCAACGCAAGCTGCTGGGATGGTTTGACATCGTTTCGCTTGGACTCCTTCTACTGGTAGGGGTTTCTCACCTTGTCGGTATCGTAGTGGTTCAGAGTACGAACGTTCTCAAGTCGTTCCAATAACGCAATTCAGCGAATTCCGACATCCCGTGCCCCCGGCGGGATGTCGGAACCTCTTAGCTTAAAACTTCTCTAAATCCGCTCTCCGGATGACGATATCACGTCCATTTCACCGAGGTGCGAACCGACTCATTCTGTCTGTTGATGGGCAGTTCCGGAACTTGAATCGCCACCTCCCTTCCCAGATTACTCTCCCTCTACTAATGGTCTGAGGTTGTGCCCGCCGTAGCCTGTCGATGGATCACCTCGTTTCTATGGCGCTACACCCAGGTGAACGCGGTTTTATGCGTGCTCCGCGGGGCAGTGCGGAAAACCTACGGGGACCGCCGAACGTGCGCGCCAGTGGCTCCAAAGAAAGCACGCCAGGGGCTTTGTTTGTGGCTCACCGTCGTGTTGGGTTCATGGGGCGGAAGTAATTGGTGGACGCGCCCGCCTGGCCTATGTTGAGGTGTCGGTCGTGATTTCGTCACGGGTGAGTTCACCGAGAAGCCATTGCAATTCTGCTCGTGCGCGGGCGATAAGGTGGGTGTAGGATGCGATCGTGACGTTCGCCGGCATGTTCACGAGCATCCGCGTATCGAACTCCTTCCCCAAGACTATGACGTCAATCGGCTGCAACCGTGAGATGAGGTCGTCGCGGTACTGCTCTGCCTGGCTGACATCCCGGCGGTCCAAGGCGTGGCTGGGGCGTTTGAATTCCACGAGCTTATAGCGTTGCCCTAGTTGGGTGAGTAGCAACAAGTCGGGCCGGTGCTGCGCTCGCGGCCCTGTAAATTTCTCGTCCGTGTACCTCTTAAGAGTGTTGGCAAGCGTCGTGTTGGAAACGACGAGGGCGAATTCTGGGCCGAATACCCACAGGTTTGTCGCCAGTGCCGTATGAACCGCTGCTTCTTTCGTGTCCGAGTTGGCGATGAGCTTGTCGAGCTCATCAAGGAATCGCAGTCGGTGTTGTGCTTGTTGGGCAATCCGCCCCGTCTCTAGGACGCCGAATTCGGCTAGCGCAATCGCGAGTACGGCAACGTCTTGGTGCTCCGCCGCGTCGATCTTTTCCAAGACCGTGCGGTATTCATCACGCTCCAAGGCGTCGAGGACGACGTTGATGATGGGTCGTACCTGTTCTTCCGGTTCGCCGTAGAAGCGTTGCATGATGCGTTCCATGGCGGTGTGTGCGAATCCTCGCCGGTATGCTGGGACCTGTGCGAGGCGGCGGTTGATCTCCTGTTGCAAGCGTGCGCGCTGGAGAGTAATGTCTCGACGGAAGGTCTTGTCGAGTTGTTCCCGCACGCTGGACTGTACCCAGTCGGCTATGGCCGCGTACCCTTTGCTGTTCTCCAAGATGCCCCATCCGGCAGCAGTGAGATCGTCTTTGAGCCCGTCCGCCTCAGCTTCACCGTACACACGGCGTAAGAGTCCTTTGGGGAGATCCTCGGCATTTTCTAGCCCGAAATGTTCCGGCGGACCAACGATAGTGCCTCCAACGCGGATGGCGATGCCGGCGTTCTTGGCGGGTTGTTTTTCCTCGGTGATTTTGAAGTACAGCTTGACTTTTCCCACATCAGGAAGGTCTTCTTCTTTGGTGAAGCTCTCTCCGCTGATATCGGCGACGCCGAGGGGTTGGTCGTTGACGAGGATGGTGAAGTCGGTTTCTCGGCCGTAGTCCAGCATCAGAAGTTGTTTGAGACGGTCGGAATTGGGAAATGCCAGGTGCTGGTGCAGGCGGGAGAGCGTGAGCGTCGTTCCGTGTAGTTGCGCGTTGCAGGGTCTCGTTGTGAGCGGCAGTGGCAGTTTTTCTAGGTCCGCGGTACTGGAAAGGAGTTCCTGTTTGGGAATCGTGAGGCAGGTGGTCTGGCCGCGCGCACTCGTTTCTACGGTCATGACTTCAGCGATGATCAACCCGGCGAATTTTCCGATGCCCTTGCGCCCCTTAACTAGGCGGTGCTTGCCTGGAGTGCGCTCGCCCTTGCTCGCACGCCGGTCACGGGCGACTTTGAGATACTCTTGGCGAAGTTCACGCTCCGTCATGCCGGAACCGTCATCACGAACCGTGATTGGGTCCAACGTCATCGCGTCCGGGAGCGTGATCCACACGTTCGGCGCGTCCGCGTCCCACGCGTTATCCACGAGTTCCTTCAAGGCTTGTTCCGTGGACCGGTACGTCTCACCGAGCAATGTGGCCAAACGCGGGTCCACTTGGAAATTCGCATGTCGCGCTTGCACAGTTACTCCATGCGCTCAAGGATACCGTGTCGATGCTTGTAGTTGCACGCAAGCGGCATCAGTGTGCGTCAGCTTCTCATTGACGGTGTTGGCGGGGCCCGGTTTCGGTCGATTGAATCTTCGAGCAAAAACCGGTAGTCTTCGGCGGACACGCACCGGTTGAATCGTTCGACCGGACTTCTGGCGGCCAATACGATGGTTGGATAACAGGAGGTTATCTTAGCCAGCAACCGGGATGGTCCAACTAATCCCCAAGTGGTGATTGGGGTGGTGGGCGTAAAGGGTCGCGCGCAGGTGTTCCTTCGAGACATGAGTGTAACGTTGGGTCATCGCGATCGAGGCGTGTCCGAGGACTTCTTGTACAACTCTGATGTCTGCACCTTGGCGCAATAGCAGGGTCGCCACCGTGTGGCGGACCATGTGCGGCGTCAGCCGGACGCTGATGCCGGAGCTGACCGCGAGTCGGGCCAGGTTTCGCGCCACGCCTTGTGTAGTGAGTTGTCCGCCGGTGGCATTCACCAAGAGCGCATTGTGTCCCAAATTGAGGGCTTTCCGGCGGGTGATGTAAGCGCTGACGACTGCCTTGGAGCGCTCGTCAGGGAGAATGGCTAAACGCTGCCGACCGCCCTTTCCTTTGATGACCAAACTGGCTTCATCCTCAAGCCAGTCCGGCAGGCTAAGCGTTACCAGTTCACCCACGCGCATGCCGGTCGCAAACAAGAGTTCCAGGGCCACGAGATTTCGGAGGGCAAGGAATCTGCGATCCGAGGAGCTTTTGGCTGGAGCCGCAAGCGATCCGGCTTGAGTCCACGCACTCTCCAGAAGCCTTTTTGCATCGGCGGCCGTGATACTGCGCGGCAGACGCTGATCGCGCCCTATATCCAGGCGCATTTTCCACAGAGGCGATGCGGTCAGAACGCCTTTCCGGACGCAATACATCAAGAACACTCTTAAACTCGCGAACTTTCGCCGGATTGAACCAGGCGCATACTTGCGGCCTTTCAGTTCCTCGGCCCATTGTTCAAGATTCTCAATGACAATCGAGCCTACTTGTGTAGTGTCGCCGAAGTAAACCCGGAATTGGGCGAGGTCCATTCGATAGGCTGACTCAGTCTTGGTGCTACGCCGGCACGTAGAGAAATATCCAGAAAGAAACTGACTAACCGCCGCTCCAAGCTCCAAAGTCCAGCCCTCCGTGCAACGTGCTAAATTCAGCCGATGTGCAAGGAGGCCACCTCCTCCGAGCTTTCCGTTTTGAAGATCACTCCCTAGCACTTCACGGCACATCCGCACACCAAGGCAGCCACATGCGACCGACAGTACTGATACAATCGGCGGAACGAGGTTTCAGCCGTAGGGTTGATGCCCAATTGTGATGGATAACTGAAAATTATCCGATCTGAAGAGCCCGGAAGACGAGAATGGTGTCGCCGTACCTATTTCTAGAACTATCACTCGTAGTGTTTTTCCTTGGGTTTGGATGGGAGCACTTGAACCTCCGCGAGTTAGGATCCCGCCATTTTTGGGCCTCCGCGCTATTCCTTGCCATCTTCTGGTTCGCGATCGATCAGGTTGCGCTCAGACTAGGTCTGTGGACGTTTCCCGATTTTGGAACGTTTCCATTCCGCCTCTTCTCGTTGCCAATCGAGGAGTACGCCCTGTTCTTCCTGCACACGCTCCTTTGTTTCATTCTCTTGAAGTGCTACTCCGAGCCCGAAGAATGAGCCCGTACACACTTTATAACCTTGCTCTAGCAATACTTGTTCTCCCCGCCTGCTATTGGCTCGTCGGATCGCATCAGCGCGGTCGTTTGATCTTGCGTTTGACCCGGATCGCGTTCCTGATGACACTGATGGCGTACCCTTGGGATTTCTTCGCGATCTCCCTTAGAGCTTGGAGATATCCACAGCATCCGGGAGTGAATCTTTATGGGGTACCCCTTAACGACCTATTCTTCATGTGGGTTTGCACTCAGTTAACTTGCAGTATTCTCATCTTCGCGCGACGGTGGCAGTCCGGTCGCAAGAGATATACCAAACGCGAAGACGCAAGCCAGTAGGACGCTTGACACGATAGACAGCGATCTTCGAGAAGGTAACCGCCAATCATCTACGGGTTCGGATCCACCTGGAACTTGGATTTCAGTACCCAATTCACCTTCAACGACCACGGCTACCGGGCCATTGACTCCGAGGTACGGGGTCTTGTTGCTAAGGCCACCCCCATTGAGGACGAGATGGTCCCTATTTGAGCGAATGGTTTCCTCATCCAGCGAACTCCAAATTCTGGAGCCGCCCAGACCCAACGGGATTCTATACTCAGACTCGACCGGCTCGACGATCAGAGCGATGCCCCTCTTGGAGACAAGGCTACCATTCGCACCGATTTCCGTTTTGAGTTCCGATATCGCGACCGGCCATTCAAGCCAAATGGCTAACGGACGCCCATTCACCCCAGAGATGGTCCATGCGAGGACGAGGCCTGGGGCTACAAGGTACGCCGAGATTCTAGCGATTTGATGGGGACGCCGCCCTTTCAAGATTTCCCACACGAAGCTAATGTCGAGCATTCCTTCTCTTTCCAATCGTCAAGACTTTACAGAACAGAGCTGTTCCCAGACAGAGGAGAACACCCCCAGGAACCGTGTTGATCTGGTAGGTAGTCGGAATCGAGGGTGAGCGCAACTCTGAACTGAAGTACACCATCCATACGGCGCCGCCTACCGCGAGAACCCAGAGGAGGCTGTTTTCCGGAAGACGCGCTAACAAGCCCGCAGTCCCCAGTTCAACACCGGCGATGACCGCATAGGCGCCGAGAAGGACATTCGCTAAAAGGTATGGATTGGAGAGGGGCCTTAGCCCGGTGAACAAGAAGAAGATAGTCATCAGCACTGTAACCATCAACCAATGAAATCGCGGGGTTTCGTTACGAGTCCGTTTCCTCTTTCGTTTGAGAATTAGACCGACCTGTACGGACGCCAGCAGAGCACTGTCGAACGAAGACAGAAAGCTGGCCACTAGACCGAGAGCTGCCGCGACGAACAATAGATCGCTCGCGAGCATTGCCGAAAACATCTGCCCTACATTGACTGGGCCGTCTGGAATGAGCCCTGTGGGAATCCCAAGCAGGACAAGAACAACAAAAGGAGCAGTTCCGACAGCGAGAAAGACAGCAAATCTAAGCGGCGTCTGCTTCCGCAGCTTGGCGACAATGAAAACGCGTTTCCAAGCATCCGGGCTCACGCCCAAGAATCCGAGGCCCATAACGGTCGCAATGACAAAATGATAGCCGTATAGGAGCGGTCTACTGGTACCGAAGGCCATTGGCCAGTAGCCAGGGCGCGGTACGAGCTGGACGGTCCATCCAGTTGGCAAACCGTGGCGAAACGTGATCGTACAGAGCGCAGCAGCCATTATGGCGACCAACACGAACTGAAGCACGTCCGTTCGGAACACTGCCATATATCCGCCAAACAAGACATAGAAGTACCCGATGATCGCTAAGCCAATGGTGAGGATCGTCGCATGATCCGACCTAAGCCCCAATGCGGTCTTGGCGATTTCTCGAAGGATCAAAAGTTCGGAGGTGGCATAGGCACACTGCACCGCCGATAAAGCAAACCCGAAAACGGCCGCATTGCCAGGGGGACCTTGCAGAACTCTTGATAAGAAGGCTTCGAAGTTTGGAGTGCTACGCCGTCCAATCCAAGATCGAATAACGAGTAGCCCAAGTGCCGTCCCAAAGGCAAGCCCTGCGAGTGCTGGCAATCCCAGAAGAAGATAAATACCAAAATAGGCTCCAAAAAGCGCGGTCAGAGAAAAGACTGTGCTGGCTTGCCCCACTTCCGGGAGGGGAAGCCCACGATCTACGTTCAAAGGGCGCCACCTTGGCATCGGCAGCGCACGCATCGAGAAGTGTATGAGGAGCAGCGATGCAATTAGTAGAACGGCGATAAGTAAACCGGCCACGAACAGTCCCTCTCGACGGATATCCAGGTACTCCCCCCGCGGTCACAATCGGCACCGCGATGCTTGACCGGTCCGCTAATAGAACGTCGGATAATTTTCAGTTATCCGTTGCGATCTGCCGATTGAGGACGAGGCCTTTTGCAAGGTCGAAATTCGCGTGGGACCGCCCAACCGGCCGCTCACCCAAGCGGGAATTTCCCCGCCGGGAGGCTGCCGGAATTTGTGGTGTCCAGGATGGTGCGGTGGGCGACACAATTCTCGCGCCGCGTCACGACGGCAATAATGACCCCGCGATAACCCGTTACCGACTCTCGGTAAAGTAACCTTCGGTGATGACCTTGACGGATTTCAGAATCACCCTTATAATTCAGTAAATTAGCGTTCGCCCTCCCATCCCAACCATTAAGTCCGCCACTCCGGCGGAAGAAACCGCGAAAGCCCATGAAAAAACCAGACTTGATAGAACTGGCAAAGTGTATTCGCGACGGCAAGGCCTCCACTTCAGACTTTATGCATTTTCTTCAAGCGCTTCGTTTTGAGCTTGGGGAAAGTTCAAAGATCCTAAGCGAAACGAAGAAACAAGAAGGGCGATGAATGTTGAGCAAGGACATCCTGGTCACCCAGAGGATCCCCAAGAGAATGAACGCAATCCAGAGATTGCGGAACTGATCAGGCAGCTCGATGATGAGGCAGAGAAGGTCGGCATTCGCCTCGAAGAGACCGATTTCGTCGCGATCGGGCGGGACGAAGCGATGAGGCTCTATGGAAAGATCGAGATAATTCTCAGCGCACTCGCCGTCGTTGCTGGCCTCTCGGTTTCCTATGAAGCCACCCAATCGCTCTTTCAGGCTGGCCCGGAACAGGTAAACGCCATCCGCTTGATGACGCGTCTCGGATTGGCCGCAGCTGGCGGAGGTGGTGCCGCACTCGTATTCAAAGGACTCAGCAGATTGGAAGTCGGCTATAGGCGGCTGCGTGGGTTTGTAAACGTCAAAGAGCTAAGAGATCGGCGCCGCTGATCCAGAGTGGGAGTCCTCTCTCAGTCGGAGAAGAGGAAGCCATCCTGTAAGACAAGGACCGTCCTCAACGGTCCTTTTAGTGTACCTATAATTCCCCGTTATTCAACCCAGCGATGCCTGGTTGGGTGCTCTCGAAAAACGTGGTTTCGGTGTATCCGCCACTTGTCATCTATGTCGGATCGAGCGGCAATGAGTGTGGATCTCGCGCGTCTGCGCGGAGGTTGATGCCGTCCTCAGTCCGCGTGACTTCCCAAGTTCCAATCAGCCGCTCGTCATCGGGAAAGAGAGCGCGCTTGCGGGCGATCAGCTGTTCCATGAGCATCGCAGTCTCGGCCTTGCCGGCCGTGAGGCGTCGAATCTCCTCTATATGCCGATGGTCGTTGAGCACATCCGCGAAGATCACAGCGTTCCAGGCCGTGAACGACACCTCTAATGCTTTCTGAGCGTGCTGGTCCGGTGCCTCCCTCGGGAGATCGCCAAGCATAGGGGCTGCGAAGTCCAGGAACGTCTCGGAGATCTTTCGATTGGGATGCGCTGCGCGTCTTTTCATCTCGCCTTCAGTACCCGAGCTTTCAGTCAGGCTTACTCAGATAACCCCATCCCGGTCATTCTAAGATATGTCCAGCGCCTTCTGGATGCCGAGCTTCTTGAGGATCCTCCTACTGCCTACGGGAATTTAGAGCACATCTAAAAGGCTCTCCGGACAACGTCATGAGCTCCGGCGTTGCCCGAGGCTCGCCCTTTCATGCCGCGAAGATTTGACTGTCTTACGGCGCGTTGGCGCGCACCGCGCGAGGATGACCTTCCAGCCGTTCTGAGCTGCCGCAGCCTCCCGGACAATGCCGGCGACCTCGTCAGCATCCACGCGTTCATCCGAGATGCGGACCGTGCGGCCGTACTCCTCCGCGAGCGCCAATCGCTCGGCAGGGCGCTTCCCACGCTCGAACACGCGCGCGTAGGCTTCGCATGCGTATGCGAAGGTCTCCCGCTTCCGGTACTCGATATCGAGCAACCACTGCTTGGTTCGCGTCTCACGCAGGCCAATGGTGGCGCGCTTGCAGTTGTGGTACACGTGCGCCACCTCGTGGACGATGAAGTCAGCGAATGGGTCGTCCTCAGCGAAGTACTCCGGCGAAACGTAACAGGTGATTTCTTCGCTCAGCCCGACAAGGCGGGGCGCGTCCTCCGCAAGCAGCTCCGCGCCAAGACCTGCGAGGTACAGATTCGCCAGCGTCCACGCCGTGCTATCGAAGCTGCACCCTTGCAGAAGCTGCTCAATGTTTGCACTGGTAATGAAGACGACGGACTGCTCAAGCGTTGCGAGCACTGCCTCCTGCTCGGCTCGCGGGAACAAGCCATGCACCATCGGCTCGACCTTCGCGCGCGTGAGCGCAACGGTGTCGGTCTCGGGCAACGGTTGGTGTGCCAATCCCTTAGCCAGCCGTCGGACTGCGCAGACCAGTGCACCACGAAGATCATCGTTGGCACGGTTGGCACGATCCAGGAAGTTGCCGGACCAAGCCAAGCGGCGTGGATCGCTTTCGCCGGTGAGAAGGTATCGTTCGACCTCTTTGGCAATGGGCAATGTCTCAATCACGGCGGCACTTTGGCACCACACGGATCCACGTTCCTGCGCACGGGAAGTCACTTTGGGTAAAGAATAGCATCCAATCCATCCGACCTGGCCGTCCGTGTTGTGGCGGATTGCGACCACAACAGCCTGAGGTCGTGTTCTCCCGTCGTTCAGAATTCTGGGTGTGGATTGTGACATTGAGCGCGGGCTCTGTCTCGGACAAGAGTGCCACTGATTCGCCTCGAATTACGGTCGGCAAGCTCTGAAGGATCCGCTGAGGTTCGACTTTTCAAGTCCTCGTAAACGTGACCTGCAGGAACCGGGCCTAGGGGGACTTGGCTGACGGTCAGTGGCGTTAATCTGGGAAGATATGTTTTAGCTTTTCGTATGTAGCGAAACCCTTGGGCGGCGATTTCACGTGGTACTCCTCGCAGTACCTTGGAATCCAGCGATTCACGAGAATCTCGAGATTCCCTGCATAGGCACCCATGTGTGACTGCTGGTCTCTGCTTCGCTTTTGCCTCTGTTCGATGACATAGGGCCAGAGTCGGCAGGCCGTTTGCAAAGTCGCCCCTCCCCACAACCAGTAAGCATCTCCGTCGTCGATCCGCAACGCCCGTAGACGGTAAGACATGCGATCGAGAACGGCAATTGCGTCTTCCACGCGGTTTCTGTCCTTAATGTTCTCGCCCACGAAGAGGTATTCCTGAACCAATTTCTCAGGTGGTGCGGAGTAGATCCATCTTCTCGCGCGGCGCATTTTCCGATTGTCGACTTCTCCATACAGAAGATCCAGTATCGTCACTCGATCCTCGGCCCTTGTCTGAGAAAAATGAACCCACGCGAACGCACCCTCGGCAGCAAGGACGAAGACGAGAAGGAATTCGGAAAACGTGCTTGATACGAAACCTTTTGTCGGACAAGTCCAAGCGAGGTACATCCCCCAGCCGGCCAATACGAGGGCCACCATGATGAGCACAAATAGGAACGAAGCCCAAAAGCGCATGTACGGAGTTTCGCATACTCCTGGACGGCCGAGACCCGAAGCCTGAACCTCGACCGTGGATATCGCCCTGGCGGGCTGTGAGTTAGCACTGCAAGGAGGCACGTGGACTCATGAGCCTTCATTTCAAAAGCACCGCCCGTCAAAGCCGTGCCGTCAATGCATGCCTCGGGCCATCGAACCCGATGTATCAGACTGCTCCAACTGGATTTTCCAGCCGCTACTTGGACTTGCTTGGCATCGCAACCTGGGATGCAGAATAGCCCCGGGCAAATCCGGAATCGACGGGCAGGCCTGACCTGCCCTGGGAATCCGCGGGGGCCACGCCGCAAATGCTCTCTCATGCTTGGGGCACAATTGCGTGGAGCTGGCCTAGATTGGCCGGAGATCATAGTCCTCCAGTGGCTCCTCTGCTAGATCGAGGAGCAAGGAATGGAAGCCGAACTCAAACCACTGGCGAAACATAGCCAACGTCCGATGTGCGGGCCAAGCTGATTCATCGGGACATGCCAGGTCGAGCTGAACCTCGAAGATAGCTTGGTAGGCGCCTCGCAGACGATCCTTGAATTCTTCGGTGCTGTCGCATTCTGGCAAGAGATATATGATCGGCTCTTTGGCCAGATCTGAAAGCGTCAAGGGCCATTTGGTTGGATCGATGGAATGATGCCAGTCGAGGAAAGGCTGCTTCGGCGTTACGACAATCGCAGACCGATTCAGCTGACGTCCGCCTGAGTTGGCCTTTTTCTGCTGTGGTGCGTGGTAGGTGTCGACCGGCAGCATGAGGGTTGAAGGCATTGGGGCGGGTTCGTCCCATCTCATCGTGTATAGCAACCCGAATCTGATGCGGGACTCGTACTCCGAAGGCCGTTCATTCTTCAGACAGAGCAACTCATAAACTCTGTCCACCGCGCTCTTCATGATTGCCTTCATTTCGGGATCCGTAATGCGAGAATAACCGCGCTGCCCGTCACACGTCGGGCAGCGTTTGCCGGCGTGGACATCTTCAATCGGCCCATTGCGAAAAGCAAGGGCTACGATGGCCTTAGCTTCGCGAGCCAAGAATAAGCGTCCAAGATCGTTCATGTTGGTGTTGAAACTTCTCGGCGCATTGATGCGCCGCATCTGCTGGTACTGTAACCGCCGATGCCGAATCCGTCAAGGCTTCGTCGGGAGCGGGTCAGAGAACCGGGCGGCTTGAAAGTTATCCACTGATTCCGGGCGGAAAGTTGTTACTCCACAACTTTTTCCCTCCTTGCGAGCTTCTATCAATCTGCTAGGCTGCCCAAGCCATGAAGATCGAAGAAGCCCACAATTTGTTCCTGTCCTGGGGACGGGGAGAGCGGAACTATAGCCGGGAATCGCAACTCAAGCTGCGGGACTGCTTCAACGTGTGGATTCTGCCACACTTGGGAGAAAAGAACCTGGCGGAACTAACCCGGATGGATGTGGTCGCTCTTAACAACGCCATGCTTGATCGTAAACTTGGCATCGACCGCCGGTACGGTGTCCTCATGACGCTCAAGTCCTTCTGCAAGTTCTGCCGGGAGGTGCTCAAGCTCAACTGTTTGGACCCGCATCGTGAGATTCAGCTGCCAAAGCGACCCAAGCCCTTTGTTGAGTATCTGTCGAACGAAGACGTTCGACGTGTGCGCGACGCAGTTGAAGCCCACACCTTCACAGGGCTGCGCATGCGCACTCTCATTGAAGTGCTGCTGACGACCGGTCTGCGCATTTCAGAGGCCCTATCACTTGATCGAACCCCGTTTGAAGCGGGGGAGAGCGAGGTAAACGTCATCGGCAAAGGCAGCAAGCCACGAACGGTCTTCTTCCCCGAGGCCACCATCGGCTGGATAAAACGGCTCTTGCGCTTCCGCGCCGACGACTTCCCGGCTGTATTTGTCACGACTGGCATTCCCCGGCGCTGGGATCGCAACGATCAATCCAAGTACTTCAAGGCGATCAAGTGGAAGGCCGGGATCGGCAAACCTTTTACGCCGCGGATCTTGCGGCACACCTATTGCACCAATCTCCGCGATAACGGCACCGACATCACCCTGATCAAGGAATTGGCGGGTCATGCGGATATCCAGACCACGGCCAAGTACTATCTGGGCGTGAGCAAGCAGGCGCTCCGCGACGCCGTCCGGAAGAACCTCAACTATACGGTCCCGCGCAAATCGGAATCGGATCAGGCCAAAAGCGAGGACAGGCCAAAATCTCCTTAGTCAATTTGACAAGAATTCTCGGAAGAGTTAATGTTCCATCGACAGCACTTAACAATTCATGAGAGCAGCGCATCGCTCACGCCCTGGGAGTTCCTCAGGAGTCCTGTGAATCATCGCCGGAGAGTCACCTCCTTTCTAAAGGATACATATGTTTCCAGTGGTTTTTCGAAGCCACTTGTTGGAACACATTCCTGTGGTCGTCATCTCTCATTTCGATGAGAGGTGCACATACTCTAAAGACTTGATGTAAACGGTTTTGTAAGGCCATTCTACTTGGTTTTCCGCAAGGACAAGCCAAGCCTGAGCAGCCTAAAATGCTCGGGGTCACTATTTAGCCGTTAAGGATTCACGACGCATTTACAAAAGCACCTCGCTTGGGCGAGGTGCTTTTTACGTTTGCGGATTCCGTGGAAACCGATTGTCCGTGGAAACAATGGATCGAATGGATATTATTTCGGCGACGGCATGAGGTGCCGGTCGCCGGAAGCGCATGAGCTTTTAATCCGTGGCCCGTGTGAGAAAACTTCTTCTCTGGCGGCTTCCCGGTTTCTTAAGGATGCCGCGCTTCTTCAATTTGCCCTTCATGTGAGCGATCATTTCGTGAGCAGTGTTGAAAGGACCGTGGGTCTTGCCCTGCTTGGATGCGGCTTTTAACACCTGTGTCCGAATCCCCAGGTGAGGTTTGAGAAAGCGTTTCAGCGCTTCAAGAATCAGCTCGTCGCGGGTCATCTCTTCAAGGGGGGCGAGCCAATCAACATCTTTCAGAGTTCTTTCCGGCAACGTGATCACGATGCGGCGGGTTTTGGTGGTCATAAAGAAAGAGTGTTATTTTCAACCCAGATCATTGCCCAACAAGGCCAGCAGTTCCCGGGCGTTGACGATTCTCGTGGGCGGAAGGTCTTTTGTAAAGTGCTTGAGGTTGCCGGTTACGATGAAGTCTGCCTGGGCTCTATGAGCGCATTCGTAGAAGCGGTTGTCCGACTCATGGCTGGATTCGGTGCGGGTGGCAGTAGGAACAACCAGCGCTGCATGGTAAAGGGAACGCAATACCCGCTGCAGGCGGTCTGGATCAAAGGAAAACTTGGAGCGTGCCAGCACCTCCTTGTATTCCGCAATCACTGCTGGGGACACGTACCAGATGATCTGGCCGTGACAGACAAGATCGAGCACAGCGGCTGGTGCGCCGTGCTCTTTAAGAACGCCAGATACCAACACGCTGGTGTCGATGACGACTTTGGTCATTTCCGCGGGGACTTAGTTATTGTTTTGCCATCGCGCTCCCGGCGGTAGCCCTCGATCTCGGCATTGATTTCACGCATGGTCATCTTGTCCAGGCCTTTTGTCTTGGCATCTTCGCGCAGAGCCACGACCGCATTGGCAAATTCGCGCAGAGCGGCTGCGGAGGGACGGGGGTTAGCTTCCTCCTGTTCCAGGCGACGCAAACCTTCGCGAAACAGCTCGCTCATGGTGCGGCTGGATCGCTTGGCCAGGCGTTCGGCGGTTTTGAGCTGCTCCGGGGGCAGCGAGATAGTAACGGATTTGGTGGTGCGCATATGCTTGTGAGATGTTAATACTAAGCAGGAACTAGCAGGAACCGCTTAGAGTGTAGCAGATGCTCTGAGTTCGGTCAAATGAGTGCACTCGCCCATGATATAGTTGACACTACTTGGAGACATTAAATAATGGATGGTTTAGATAGACAATTGTACAAACTACCCCGCATAAGGGCACAATGCCGTAAAGGAGACCCTATGCGCAATAACTACGAGTTAGTGCTTAATTCGAAGCGATATCATTTGTCAGAGTCAGCGAAACACAGACTGAAATGGATCTGGCAGTTAGAGCAGGAGCATGGCGGCAATATCTCTCGGGCAGCGAAACAACTGAACGTATCGAGGCAGTGGCTCTCCATCCTTCACGGCAAGTGGCTCAGTGGCGGCAAAGACCCGCGCAAGTTAGAGCCAATGAGCCGATCCCCGCATGATAGGTCGAGGCGAGTGCGGATCTCTCAAGATAAGGTCAGCAAGATCATAGCGCTGCGGAGGGCCTACCCAGCATGGGGCAAGGAGAAGATCGCCAGGCTGATGTTGACCAGGTATGGAATCCGAGTCGGACACACCACGGTCAACCGCTACCTTGGAGCAGCCAAGCTTCTAAATGTCAGACTGTCTCAAAAGAACACGCTGGCGTATCGTACCCACATGCAAAAGCTCGGAATGAAGCACCGCCCGCCAGCTGCCCTGAAGGACTACAAGCCAGGGGCACTGATCGAAAAGGACATGAAATTCATTGTAAAACAAGGGGTGTTCGTAAACCGCGACAAATTCAAAGCCAATGAGAATTTCTTCTTCCAACACACGATGATCGACGACTTTACCAGAATCAGGGTCATTGAAACGACTGCCACTGCCTCAAGTGCAAGCGCCAAGGAGGCCTTTGAGCGCTCCGTCTCCCGCTTTCCCTTTCCGGTGGTCTGCATCAATTCTGACTGGGGCGGAGAGAACGGCAAGGAGTTCACGGACTTCTTGGCAGCCCAGAAGATCCTGCACTTCTTCTCCCGCATCGGCACTCCGACCGACAACCCCCGAGTGGAGCGCTCACACCTCACCGATGAATCGGAATTCTTTGGCCAAGGGAACCGCCAGCACCAAACGCTTCAGAGCCTGCAGAGCGCCCAAGCAGCGTGGGAACAAACCTACAACTGGGTCAGGCCGCATCAGGCTTTGGGCTACTTAAGTCCGATGGAATTCTACAAGCTGTGGAAAGACCAACCCGCAGCCGCCTACGCCATTGCTGGCAAGTGGAGACGATACCTCAAACGGCAATCGCAACGGCTGACCACGGCCAGGCGCATGAAGAAAAAGGAACAGATCGAAGCGCTGATGCAGCATATTGATGCTGTTTTAACAGCCCCCTCCTACCACTAAAAAGTGTCAATGATGTTCGTGGGCTTGAACAATGAGTCTTTGTACGGCGGTGGTCTGCGGGTGGATCACGCCAACCACAACTTATCCACCGTTCCTCCGGGAAATGTTGGGCCGCCTGCACATTTTCCCTCCTTGCAGAAACGCAGCAGTCTGCTAGGCTACTTTGGCCAATCATTAACACCTACACAAAAATGAATACCCAAGAAGCCTTCGGGCAGTTCCTCAGTTACTGCCGCGCCGAGCGGCATGTCTTCGATTCCAGTCTCAAGAAATACCGGGATTGTTACTCGTCCTGGCTAGCTCCCTGGCTAGGTCACTTAGAGGTAACTCGCATTAACCAGCTGCACATTCTGCGCATGCGCGAGGCTATGGTGGACCGGCGGCTCTCGCCCGATCGCCAGTACAGCGTGATCATGTGCCTCAAGAGCCTACTGAGGTTTTGTCGTGGCACGCTGGCACTGCCCTGCATGGATCCGGCCGAGATCACCTTGCCCAAACGCAAAGCTCCGCAGGTGGAATTCCTCAGCAACGAGGAGATCCAGCGCATGCTCAATGCCATAGACACCGGCACCTTTTCAGGCATCCGCCTCAGGGCCCTGATTGAAGTGCTGTTGGCAACGGGCTTGCGCATCTCAGAGGCGCTGAGTCTGAAGCGAGAGGTCTTTGATGCCGACCAATCTGAAGTTGAGGTCATCGGCAAGGGCAAGCACAAGCGGTCGGTGTTCTTCTCTGCCCGCTGCCGCCTCTGGGTCAAACAGTACCTGAGCAAACGCTTCGATGACAACCCCTGGCTGTTCGTCACCACGGGCTACCCAGTCAGGCACTGGGCCCAGGCCGACATCTCCCGCTTCTTTATTCTGCTGCGCAAGCGGGCCGGCATCACCAAGAAGCTCAGCCCTCATATCCTGCGTCACACCTTCTGCACAAACCTGCTGTTTCATGGAGCGGACATTACCCACATCAAGGACCTGGCCGGGCACCAAGATATCCAGACCACCGCCCGCTACTACTTGGGCAAGGATAAGGCCGTGCTGCGGCAGATCGTTGACCGCTGTTTGGATTACCGCTCCGGCGTCAAAGCCCTGCCACATTCCCTGGAGCCCGAGCTCGGCCCGCAAGCCGATATCCACCGTTCTGGTTTTGAACAGACTATGGGGCCGGATGCCGTCGAACCCAGCCCGCAGCCAGCTTAATCATTAACCCACACATCTCTATGGAACTGACCAAAGAACACTTTGACGAGGTCATCAAGCACCTCGCCACCAAGCAGGATCTCAAGGAGACGAAGGAAGAACTCATCTTCAACATCGTGGACGGTACCGCTTCGATTGAAGATGCGCTCATGGAGTGACGGAATAAATGCGCCAAGGTTTCCACAGCACTTGACGAAATCGGATTCCTCGGCTACGATGTCCGTACAAACATTAATGAGCAGAATGTTTCTCCCCGAAGTCCTTCGAAACAGCACCAAAACCTCCGCCGAACTCGTGCGTATCAAGCACCTCCTTTCTAAGGAGAAAAAGCTTGATTAGGTCACGTTTCGACGGGCCTGTCAAGCTCATCCGTTGGTCGACCCCTCTACTTTGAGAGGGGACAACCTGAACTAACGATTGACGTAAACGGTTTTGTACTTCTAGTCACTTCAAGCTGTGAAAAGCTTCAAGAAAAGGCCTTCCGGGGTAAGAGCAGTCTGCTCCTATCGGAAGGCCTTTTCGTATGCCTACCCACACAGCGGCTCCCGCTCAGGTTCTGCGCCTGAGCGAGGCAGCCACCCAGTTCCTCCGCTACGCCCGCGTCGAACGCCGACTCGGCGCGCAAACCATCGACCGCTATGCCTATTGCCTCAAGCGGGCGAGCAGAAGCTTCAATGATCCGCCCGTCACGGAAATCACCGAAGCGGACATCATGAGCCTCAAGTCAGAGATGCTCGACTCGGGCAATAGCGACCACTGGCAGATTGTCATGCTGGCCGCAACCAAGCGGCTGCTGCGGTTTTGCCAGGACAAGCTGCACCTGCCGGTGCTCGATCCCAGCACCGTCAAATTTCCCAAGCGCCCCTGGCGCGAGGTCGTATTTCTGACAGTGGACGAAGTGGACCGCTTCGTCCGAGCCATACCGCTCCTGACCCAGAAAAGCCAGCCGCACCGTCCCGGCATTCGCTTTCGGGCGCTGGTTGAAGTGCTGCTTGGCAGCGCCATGCGCATCGGCGAGGTTTTGTCGCTCAACCGAACCGACATTGACTTCGAGCGAAAGGAGGCCAGGGTCATCGGCAAGGGCAATAAGGAGCGCACCGTGTTCTTTACGGATCGCGCCCTATCTTGGCTTAAGCGCTACCTCGAGATCCGCGCAGACGATTCCCCGGCGCTGTTTGTATCGCAGGACGGGACCACGCGCCTGGATCGCGGAGACATCTGGCGGCCATTTGCCCGATACCGGAAGCTGGCCGGATTGAACAAACCAGTCCGGCCCCATCTGCTAAGGCACACGGCCGCAACCCAGCTGCTGTTTAACGGCTGCCCGGTTGGGCACATTAAAGATATCCTTGGGCACGTGCGGCTGGAGACCACCTGCCGCTACTATCTGGGGCTCGACCTGCGCGCCGCCAAAATCGCCCACCAGCAGTTCCTCGTTTACAACTGAGACGGGAGATTCCAACAAGGCCCTTCTGGCTTCCGCCATTCGGCGGATGCCGGGAGGGTCTTTTTTGTATGGACCGAGTTGTCCCACCATGGTTGGTATCCAGCAACGTTTTCCCTCCTTTTCAAGTTGCACCAGCAGCGCCATAATCACCTCCCTATGATCTTCGAACTCCTGCTCCAATTTGCATTCGAACTGCTGCGCGCTCTTCTCGTCGATGAGCTTTCCGAGCGTGTCCGCGGCAGCGTGTCTGGGGCCCTGATCCGGCGCGGGATCTCTCGGAGGAAGCGTTTCTACCGCGAGCTGCAAAGTCTCCACGCGAAGCGCCTTCTGCACAAGTTACGCACAGAAGCAGGCCATCTGGTTCGGTAATCCACACATTTTCCCTCCTTGAAAGATTTTTTTAAACTGCTACATTGCCGATACAGCCAAAACAACCTAAGGAGGCCACAATATGGAACAACACAAAAACCAAAAACGAAATTGTCTTGCGGCGTTCCGCAGGAAGATGGGCTACTCTCAGCGCCGCGTCGCTCATCTGCTCGGACACAAGAGCCATGCGGCGCTATCGCTCTACGAGCACGGGCTGGCCGAACCGGGGCTCGCCACGGCCCTGCGCATCGAGATCATTTTGCGCACGCCGGTGGCCTTCCTGTTCCCCAATCTTTACGACGAGCCGCGCAGGGAAATCCGGGAGGAGGAGGATCGGCTGGCCGGCTTCGGGCAGCAGAGCCTGTTTAAGGATCAGTCAAGGAGGCTGCCATGACCCACATTCTCGACCACATTGCCGAAAGCTTGCGCGGTGAGTTCCGGCCAGCCAGTCCCGACGACTATTTCGCGCTGCGGCTGGCGGCACGTCTCGGCGAGCCTGCGGCGGCGGCCCACTATACGGTCCTCGCTTCGCAATACCCGCAAGAAACACTGCTTTCTGCCCTGAGGCGGGCAACCAGCTGCCCGAAGCCGGGGATGGTTCTGGGCAAGCTGTTCCATGAGTTCTTGACGGAGAAGAACGGTTCCGACAGCATCACGCGTCCGCGGCTGATGGCCCTGCGCGTTGAGCGCCGGGTGGTTGCGACCGCTGTCTTTACTGGCACTCACCTTGAAGGCCGGCGTATATTGCAACTCTCGTCCAATCCCGACAAGGCTGCGTCAAGCGTGGCGTCGTTCATCCGTTCCGTGCTGTCGGAGTCCGATTGCAGGTGCGCTGCCATTGAACAGGCCCCGAACCGGGCGGACATCTTACGGTCGGTTCTCCATCGCGCCGCAGTGGCGCAGATCCGCACGACCAATCTCTCATTGTGGGAGATCTCGCAGCAGGCGCTGTACTCCGCGTTCTCCCATCCTCCGGTCGAAACGCGCCAGCAGCTCCGCGACGTGGCTTTCGGCATCTGGCGTCTCTCCGAACTAAAGCAGGGACAGACCTGCGCGCTGGACGCCCTGGCCTTGGGACTGTTCGTCCAAACCGAGCGCATGTTCAACGACGTTTGAGAGCCGCAGCCTCGCTCGTTTCCCTTAATCATTAACACTTAACTTCCATGATTGGCCCACTGCCCTATGTCGGCGGCAAGAACCGCCTCGCCACCAAAATCATTTCCATGCTGCCCGACCACACGACCTATGTGGAAGCCTTCGCCGGAGGCGCCCAGGTACTCTTTCACAAGCCGCCGTCGAACGTCGAGGTGATGAACGATCTGGACTACGATGTCGTCAACTTCTTCCGGGTCTGCCAGTGGCATTTCGAGGAACTCATCCGGTATCTGCGATTCTCGATGATCAGCCGCAAGCTGCACGAGCTTCATCTGAAGACAGACCCCGCCACACTCACCGACATCCAGCGTGCGGGGCGATTCTTCTACCTCCAGAAGAACTCGTTCGGCGGGTTGATCCTCAGGCAGAAATTCCACTACGGCGTCACCCAGCCGTCCAACTACAACCTGGAGCGAATTCCTCAAATCATCGAAGCCGCGCACAGGCGATTGCAGCGGGTCCAGATTGAATCCCTGCCTTACCAGGAAGTCCTCAAGCGCTACGACCGCCCCACTACCTGCTTCTATCTTGACCCGCCCTATTGGGGACCGAAGCTCTACAAGTTTAATTTCGGCGAAGATGACTTCCGGCAAATGGCTGAATATCTACAGCGGCTCAAGGGCAAATTCATTCTCTCGCTGAACGACCGGCCCGAGGTCCGTGAAGTCTTCCGAGGTTTCGAGATTGAGCCCGTCCAGATCGCCTACACAGCAAAGGCCGACACCACCAAGCGCTACGGAGAAGTGTTGATCTCCAACTTTCCAAGCCCACTGCGCGGAGAGAACGCCGATCCTTAACAAAAGATAGACCCTATCGTGGGCCGGGACCTGGCCGGCTCGCATCCTTGTACTCGCATCCTTATATATGTGACGGGACAACCGGGATGCCCGCGTCCGGCAGTCGCCTTGCCTCTACGCGATCCAGGCCGTCTATCGGGGGAGGGCACCTGACATTCCGCCACAGTGGCGGGATGTCAGAGGGCCGGGCCTCTGTCTGTTTCGTCCAAACCTGCGCGGCGACGCGATCCGTTGGCGACGGTTCCCCCGCCGCTGGCCCGCCGCACGATGTCCTGGTAGGAGAGGTTGGGTATGGCCCAGTTGATCTGGCTGGGCTGGTAGATCCCATTGGGCCAAGGGCATTGGTAGGTCGTCGCATTGATGCTCGACACGGCGAAGCGCCGGAAGTTCCAGAACTTGATGGCAAGCGGGCCCCAACGCTCACCGCGCCACAACCAAATGCTTCGGCTCGAAGGCAGGAAGAAGCCGTCGCAGTCCCAATGGTCCGGCGTGGTGGATCCCGGCTCCAGAACATAAGGAGATGTATCGAAAATCGATTTCTCGGCCTTGTGCTTGGGCCCGTAAACGATAAGCGTCTCCCTGGTGTTGTTGGTGCATTGGCCCCAGCCACGGCTGGGCAGAATCCGGTAGGCAGGACGTATCAGGTCTCCGTAATCGAGATCCAAGAGAGCCATCTCCTCCGGCTTCCGCTTCATTGACTAAGATCATAACGTGCCGACTCTCTAGAGCAGACCATTGTTATTCACCACGGGAGCTTTTCCGAATGTGATCTGATCATTATTTAATACGACCGCCTCAATGATCGTCCGCAGGAATTTACACCATCGTCAACGGTTGCCGCGTTTACAGCCCTTCCCGAACCAACGTCGCGGCCGCCCGTTCGTATCATGGAATCAGAGAGCATCTCATGAGCGAGCCCCAAGAGTCTCCGGCGGGCGGGCGGATCAGTCTGCCGAACGTAAGCACGGCCATTCGTTGGCTCTCTGATCGGGGCGTCAAGTCTTCCAGGCTAGCTGCTGCGCTCGGCACCAACCCTGACCACATCCGTGTGCTGCGACACCGGGCGCAACCGCTCCACTTCAACGCTCCGGCAGAATCAATCGAGACGCTGATGGCGCGCCCGGCTTCGCCGATAAGGCGACGCCTCCGCGTCAGACCACACGAAGATACCGTGGTCCACTCACGGCGAACCTCACAGCGGATCGATGACTTAGAACATGAACTCGATCAAGTCTGGGAGACCTATGGGCGGCCGGGAGAGTTCTCGGCGGGGCTTGAAAGGCTGCGCAGGTATGATTCCCTGCCCGGATATCCCGCATCGGCCAAATGGCTGCGATTCATGGCCCGGCTCCATCAGGATCGCGCCTGGTTTTATTCCCACAGCGGCATGAGTACGTCCGCGTTTCAAGACGCAAAGACGGCAATGGATTTGTCGCAGCTGGCCTTCCATGAAAGCGAAGATCCGCTTGACCTCAGGCGTCTCGCCGATGCCTCTCTCATTGGATCGAATGCCTGCCTTCTATCGAGAGATCCCGAAACCTCCCTCAAGCTGCTTGATATCGCGGCATCCGCTTCGGCAAGAATCTCAGATGCCTTGGGCTCTGAGCACTATCGCCAGCGGGGAACCGCTCACTTTCAAATGCTCGCTCCTGAGGACTCCGCCGAAGCCCGCATATACTTCACCAAGGCCATGGATGCGATGGAGCGAAAGCAGGAATGCCGAAGTCAGGGCCAACTGCTGATGGCAGGAGATCGCCACCTTGCTCTCCTGGGCACGCCCGATATGGACCGCGCCTCGGCTGTCCTGGAGCAGGTTCGGCTGGACTTCGCTCCATCGAGTCTTGAATACGTCCTGATGCTCAACTGGACAGCCGCCTGCGCGCTGGCCACGGATAGCGCCGAGATACATTCCTATGCGCAACGGCTCCTCAATGAAAGTCTAGTGCGATCCGCGCCTTTCGGACATCAGGCAACCCGTGCGCGGTTACTTGCCCTCACGACCGATGTAGGGCTCGACCGGCGTTTCTGGAAACCCTGGATCTATCGGGCCCTATACGAAAACGCTTCCCGCGCCAGCTAGACAAAACCTCCCGACCGTTACAAAATTCGCGGGGGGTGACCCTGTTGCGAAAACCCTTCCGGCCCCATTCTAGATCTGCAAGGTACGACGCTCCTTCGGTTCCGGCGCTGCTTCGATCTTCACGGACGCCCCGTTGGCACAACTTACCTCGGAAGATCCGTCAAGCAGCGTCGGAACCGCGGGAGATCTACCGGACGTTTAACCAAATCATTAACACGACACGACCATGCTCGAAAAACTCATTACTTCCGCTTGGAACCGGCTGGTCGCTCCGAGCAATCGGAATCGGGAAGCCGGATCGCGGCTCGATTTGGGTTTTCAGGTGATCGATGGCGAAGTCCAGAGTAGACGCGCCTATCTCTTGGATTCAAAGCGGTGCGAGCATGCGGCAATCTTGGGAAAGACCGGGCAGGGCAAGTCATTTTTCCTC
>Ga0207110_10047_pt1 | contig 28059 bp, 29 predicted proteins | sample Alteio_BWMinHeat_74_FD_153582 | JGI IMG/M metagenome (GOLD analysis project Ga0207110, IMG submission 153582) | Enriched cells from forest soil in Barre Woods Harvard Forest LTER site, Petersham, Massachusetts, United States -... | ecosystem: Environmental > Terrestrial > Soil > Temperate forest >...
GCCGCGTAGGCGCGGCGCAATTGCAATTGGATGATATTGTCACGCGTGTGCGCGCGCGCCGCCAGGGTGGTCTTGCGTGCCCACTCGAGCAAGTCTCCTACCTCCTGTTGCAAGCGCTGCCGCGCTTTCTCGTCGGAAGCAGCGTGCCATGCTTCGTCAACCTCGCCGCGCAGCTCGATTAGGATTTGCTCCGCTTCGGCCCAGGCGCCTGAGTTGATTGCCGTGCGAAATGAATTAGTTGCCCTTAGCATTCATGGTTCCAAATAGACTGGTGTAATAAGATAGCTGCGACTGCAGCGAAGCAATAAGCGCGTCCGCGGCCGATAGCCGGGCGACCAGGCTGGTTTGCAGCTGGTTCACCTTGCTCTGCTCGTCGGCGATGCGGTTGTTTTCATCCGTGATCCTCTGCTGCATCGTGTTTTGCCCCAAGGTGATCGTGCCGTTGATCGGATCCTCGAGATTGGTCATGATGTCGGCGGCGGCCTTTAGAAAGCCTCCCGTCGAAGACGATCCGAGGAATCCCGCCACATCATTCGGATTGGAGCTGGCTATGCTTGTGAAGACCGACTGATCGAAGGAAAGATGTCCTTTGTCGTCCATCGAGATTCCGAGACTGTCAAGGCTCTGCACCGAGCCTGCGCCGGCCACGTAGCCGGAAATATTGTGGAGCGATTGCTGCAGCGTGAAGAGCAGAGAGTCCCCGTTGAGCGCTCCTCCGCTCTGTCCGAAATTATTTGCCACTTGATCCACGGCGGAGTTGTAGGCCGCGACAAACAATGAAAGCGTTGTGGCCAGGCCCGACGCGTTTTGCGAAACCGTGATATTGGATGTGCCGGCTTGCAGCAAAGTCGCCGTTACCCCCGGCGCCAAAGTGACCGTTTGAGAACTGGATGAGATTGGTAAAGCGGGGGGCGCGGGCTGGCCGTCAACTTGATACGTCGCCTGGGCGCCATGCGTCAGGACCTGCAGCATGGGGTGCCCGTCGTCGAGTGTGATCCCAATGTCCCCGAGAGCTTGACTTTGGACCGAGAGCCGATAGTCCGGCGACGACGGAGAACCGATATTCAAGACCGTTGCGGTCACCCCCGCTCCGGCCGCATTAATGGCTTGCGCCATCGCGTTGAGAGTGCTGGTGGCGGTTATCGTGAACGGGCTTCCCGTCACGCCCGGCACCGTAAGTTGCACGCTGGGGGCACTGGTCAGGTTTTGCGAGGAGGGGTCCGTAACTTTCGGAAGAGAATCCAGGCTAAAGGTCGTGGTTTGCGCACCGGGATTGCCTACAGCCAGAGTATAAGAGCCGGGCAGAGCTCCCGTGGTGGCTTGCACCGTGGCGACACTAGAATTCGATGTTGAGGCGGAAGCCGTCAGCACGCCGGAGTTGAGACTATTGAGCGCAGTCTGGAGAGCAGTGAACTTGCTATTGATCGTGCTCAATTCCGAGGACCGGTTTTGCAGGTCCACCAGCTGGTTGTTCAGCTGGGTCAAGGGAAGCGAGGCGATCCCCACGGCCCGCGTAAGGACTTGTTGCAGGGAGCTGCCATAGGTGCTGGTCGGGTTAAAAGTCGCCGGGCTGCTCATGATCGCCGTCTCCCCTTGGAACGACACTGGGCCGCTCTCGGTAGAGAATCGGCCCAGTTAGGTTAAGACATTAGAGACGGAGTCTATTGGAACAGCTTCAACAGCGACGTGGGTGCGGCATTCGCCTGGGCCAGAGCGGCCACGGACGCCTGCTGGAGCACCTGCGCCTTGGTGAGGTTGGCTGCCTCGGCCGCGACATCCGCGTCGCGTATGTGAGAATCGGCCGCGGAGAAGTTGGTGATCTGAGACTGCGCTAGCTGGCTGGCGTAGTTCAGTGTGTTCTCTCCGGCTCCGACCGCGCCCTGCGTCACACCGAGGTTCGCCACCGCGCTCTCGATGTTGGTGAGAGCGGTGAGCGCCAGTGTTTTGCTGGTAATGGTATTGCCGTTGACGCCCAGTCCGTTGGTGTCCACGATATTCGTCGCGCCATTGAGGGCGACGGAGACAGCGGAGTGCCCCTGTGTATCGCCGCCGCCGATGTACACGCTTAGCGCGATGTTATTCCGGCCGCCCGTGCCACCGCCGCTGGCTAGCCCGATATTGGCCGCCTGGCGGTCGATTTCACCGAGCAGCGTGGTGAATTCACTGTTCAAGGTGGTGCGGCTGCCGCTGAACGTGTCCGATGCCGATTCCGTGGCCAGGGTCTTGAGTCGATCCAGGATGTTGGAGATCTGGTTCAGTCCGCCGTCGATGATCTGGAGTGTGCCGATGCCATCGTTGGCGTTGCGTACGCCTTGCGACAACTCGGCAACGTCGGTACGGAACTTGTTGGCAACGGCGAGACCGGCGGCGTCGTCGGCGGAGGTGTTGATGCGGTACCCAGAGGTTAGGCGGGTGATGGTACGGCTCTGAAAATCGCTATTGTTCCGAAGATTCTCCGCCGCCACCAGGGAGGTTACGTTGGTTTGAAATGAATACATGGTCTACGTCCTTTTCTTGTTGTGATCTTCGGCTCCTGCCGAACCCGCCTTTGCTTCGCCCAGCGGTGATATTCATGTCGCAAACCTACGCGGGAATTTAAACCTTTTTGTGAAAAAACTTCATCAGCCGCGGATCATCGGCTGGTTTGCGCCTGGTCATGGGCTTGAGAGCTTCCCTTATGGACCGCGGCGCAGTGGATGATTGAGCCCACTCCCGGAAAGAAACTACGTCAATTGTGCTTCCGCGTTCACGATATGGTGTTTGCTTCAAATACACAGGACTGAGGATCATGCAACGGAAACCATCTCTGACTCCCTCCCAATACCGGGCGCGTACGCTACTGGCGGCATGGAATAGCGGAGACCTCGACCGGCTCCAGGGAGCCCTTGAATCGGAAATGGACCAGCCACGCGCGCGCGAGGGCGGGGAGCAAGAGAGGATGGAGCTGGTGGAGTCAGCCGGCGGAAGCATCCGGACCTGGTTGACACGTCCCCAGGACCCCGCGCACGCGGATTTGCAGGTTTCGCTGCGGCTACTGCGCCACCTTGCCGCGTGACGCAGCGGCCGATTATCCGGACGACGCATCTTCTTATATGATTTGTGGAACGGGGAGCGTAGTCACCTGGAAGGCGCGCTTATTTCCGGCGCTCACGATTTGCCCTTCCAGTTTGACGCCGTTCACCAAGCCGGAAAGCGGCCGCTCCAAGGGATAACGAAAGCTGAGAACTTGACCCGTCTTCAATTCCGCAAGGTCCCGCAGGGCCAGCGTGGGACCCTCCAGGCGAACGTCCAGGCCAACCAGCGCCCGTTCCAGCCTGCCGAGCCTCTGCTCGTAGTCCTGGTCCGTGAACTGCCGAGCCTCCGAGTCCTGTTCGCTAATGCCGAGCCCCGCATCGAAAAAAGTCTGGGGCAGGACCAACTGAAAGTGTCCGCTCGCCTCGCCGAAGTGAAGGTTGAAATTAAGGCGGGCCAGCGTCTGGGCCGGATCGGCGGCGGCGAACAAGCCGGGTTCGTTCACCAGCGATTCTACTTCGAATTCAACTACTTGAAAGAACTTCCACGCTTCTCCCAGAGGGCGCAACATGACGCGCACCACGTCTTCGAGCAGGCTCCATTCGATGTCGGTCAATCCCCGCTCGACTTCCGAAAGAGGGCCACTGTGACCACCCAGCAAGAGTTCGAGGAGAGTGAAAACAGTTCCCAGGTCAAATTGCAGGAACATCCGTTCCTCGATAGGTTGCAGCTTAAGGACCAGGAGGCAGGTTGGATTGGGGAGAGACTCAATCCACCTGCCTGCGCTGCAGAACGAGATCTCGCCCACGGTCGCGTCAAGATCCGCCCGAAGGGAGGCGGACAGCCCGTTCCCGAGGCTCTTGGCGTATTCCTCATGTATCGCATGCAGCATCCGAAACCGCGGGTTGACGGAATCCTGCCGGCCGAGGTCGACGCGGCGTACTTTGTTAGGGGTGACTGCCATGGCGGAGCTCTTCGTTATCCAGCAATACATCGGCATTCACGGTGATACCCATTAGCTCGCAGGGCATGGCCCCGCGCTGGACCGGTCGGGGACCGGCCCTACTGTGCTTGCAAACCTATGCAGCAACGCCGTGGGGTGGCGCCCTGCGCCGCCTCTTGAAAATGTCCAAACGCCAGGGACCGGTCGGGGACTCCATAGGTGTCTGTCCGCATGCTCACGCATGGCGGTTCAGTTCTGGCACGGAACCGCGACCGTCAGGGAGCGGACAGAAGCTGAGGCGGGGACCGGCCCTACCGTGCTTGCGGTGAAAAATCACATAAACTCCCGGCTTGGTTTTGCGATAGAGCACCTGCGGAGTCCCCGCCTTATGATCAAACTGACTCGCTTGAATCATGTCCCCTTGATCGTGAACTCGGATCTGATCGAGCACATTGAAACCACGCCTGATACGGTGATCACTCTGACCTCCGGGCAAAAGTTGATGGTTTTGGAAACCGCGGAGGACGTGGTCGAAAAAGTTATCGACTTCCGCAGGGCTCTTCAGGCCGTGCCTCGAACACTGTCCGCCCCGCCCGGCGAATTTCCAGCCGACGTGAATCCGAGCCCACAATCCCATGGCCGATAAGAAATCGAAATCGAAGCTCAAATTCTCCCGTCCCGACTTGGCGAGCCTGGGGGGGCTCGCGCTCGCCTTGGGTGGAATCGCGGGGGGGCTGCTGAACGATCACGGGAAGCTGTCCGAACTCATTCAAATCTCAGCCGGACTAATCGTAATCTGCGGCACCGTCGGCGCAGTCATGGTTACCTCTCCTCTGTCAGCGCTGATTGGAGCGGTCAAGGGCTTGAAGGACGTGTTCTTCGAGGAAGCCATTGAGCCCACGGCCGCCATTGAGGAGATCATCGGCTACGCGACCAAGGCCAGAAAGAACAGCATCATCTCGCTGGAGGAAGATCTCGACCGGGTGCCGGATAAGTTCCTGAAAAAAGCTCTTTCCCTGGCGGTTGACGGCACGGACCTGCAGGAGCTGCGCAAGATGATGGAGCTCGAGATCGAACAAACCGAGCACCATCGGGAAAAAGCGGCCAAAGTTTTCGAAGCGGCCGGCGGTTACGCGCCCACCATCGGAATCATCGGGGCAGTTCTCGGCTTGATGCAGGTGATGAAGAATCTGGCGGACATCTCTGAAGTCGGCCGCGGAATCGCATCGGCGTTCGTGGCGACTGTGTATGGCGTGGCGACGGCGAACCTGTTCTTTCTCCCCGCGGCGGCCAAGCTAAAAGCGCGAATCCGGCAGGAGACGCAGGCCCGCGAGCTTCTGCTCGAAGGCGTTTGCAGCATTGTCGAGGGCATGAATCCCAAACTCATACGGGTGAAGCTGGAGGCCTTCGTGGAGCATACCGGCAAGGCTCCTAAGAAGGCCAAAGCGGAAAGCGCCGGAAGCGCGGAACCCGCTTCCGCCAGAGGATAAGGATGGCGCGCAAGAAGCCCGAGGAACATCAGAATCACGAGAGGTGGCTAGTTTCCTATGCGGATTTCATCACCCTGTTGTTTGCCTTCTTCGTGGTGATGTTCGCCAGTTCTCAAACCGACAAGAGCCGCGCGCAGGAAGTTTCCGATGCCGTGGAGAAGGCGTTAAAAGAGGGGCACACCATTAGTGTCCCTCCCGCCGTAGCCAGGATTCTGGGCGGCACAGTGGACGAAAAAGGGTCGGGAAATGCGCAAATGAAGGGCCCCGGCGGTGCGCAGAAGGCAGCCAAAGAAGAAATTGTAGAAATGACCGCGCCGCTGAAGACGCTTACCGAACAGTTGGACAAAGAGATCAAGCAAGGCAAAGTCGAGGTGAGCCTGCAGCCGCGCGGTTTGGTGGTGAGCATGAAGCAGGCCGCGTTCTTTCCCTCCGGGTCGGACGTTCTGCTGGATGGCAGCTATCCGATTCTGGAGAAGCTGTCGGGGGCCATAAAGGCGCTGCCTAACGGTGTCCGCATAGAGGGCCACACGGACGCCCAGCCAATTCATTCCAGTCGCTTTCCGAGCAATTGGGAACTTTCGTCCGCGCGAGCTATCACAATGATGAATGTCCTGACCGACCGTTATGACGTTGCGAATGAAATGGAAATTGCCGGGTATGCGGACAAGCGGCCGATCGCTCCCAATGACACGGTCGAAGGCCGCGCGCGGAACCGCAGGGTGGACCTGGTGCTGCTCAACCGCTACGCGGGCAAATAACTCCGCCCAGATGAGCCTGCGCGGCCGCCTTCCAGCTTCTGGACTACCTCAAAGCCGCCCATGAGTGTCCCTCGGCCCAAGCGGCGGTCGGCGACCGCCGCGCCGGATACCATCCGGCCCACACACGCCATGAACTTCACGGTCGCGGCTCGTAACGCTTTGTAACCGCAGGATGGGTGGGGCTGGACTTACGCTCTAACGATGGGCCGCGCAGAACTCCCGGATAGTGCGGATGATCGCAAAGTACTCTTTCACGGCCACCGGCTTCACCAGATATTTGGCCGCCTGCTCCTCATAGGCCCTCCGCATGTCCTGATCGTTGATGCTGCCGCTCAGAACGATGACCGGGATATGCTTCAGGGCCGGGTCGGCTTTCATTTCGGCGAGCACCTGATGCCCGTCCACCCGGGGAAGGTTGAGGTCAAGCAGGACGATATCCGGCTGTTTCATGCCTGAGTACCTGCCTTTGCGCCGCAGAAAAGCCAAAGCTTTCTCACCGTCCCGGGCGACGTGCAGCGCGTAGTTGAGCCCTGCATCATGCAGCGCGGCTTTGGTCAATACAACGTCCGCTTGGTTGTCTTCCACCAAAAGAATTTCGATCGGCAGCGCCCCCGTCAGGGTATCGCGGTTTGTTTGCTCTTGAACCAGCACCGGCATGTATAGTCCCTTACATGGGAGACACACGATCAAGGCGGGTCGTTTCGAGTATTTCGATCCCGATGGACTATGGAGCGTGACTTGCAAGTTAACCGTGCGCGAGGCATCCCGTGCTCGCCGAATTCTTTGGCTGCGTTCATAGCAGCCCTTATTTCCATAGCGCCGCGAGAAGGTCGCCCCGTGGCGAGCCATTGAGCGTCGAAGTTTGAGGAGGAAGACTCGGTTCGAGTCTTTTCAGTGTGATAATGCCGGATGACGACGAGGACAACCTCAATTGGATGGCGGAAGAGAACCGTGCGGCCCTCAAAAAGGCCCACGAAATGGTGGAAGAATTGAAATCGCTGGACCAGCCGAAAGTAGAGCCGGGGAACAGTGGAACACGAATTCCGATCACCCAGGAGGCTGCTTAGCCGCTTAAATTACAGTAACTACTACGTGACCGTGCAAAGAACAACGGCAAACTCTGCGCAGCACCGCGGCATCGTCTCCAATTCTTCGAGTTGGGTCTAATCAGCGGCGATCTTGTTCTCGGTGTTCACAGCTTTTTCGAGCCCCTTGGTAATCATGCGGGCTAGGCCGAGGCCGCCGTTCGATGCCAAGCCGCGCGCGAAATACTCGCCTCCAAAATCGAGGGCGGTGGATCCGGACTGCTCCTGATCGTCTCCCAACCATCCGGTGCTCCCCTGCTGCGAGGACTTGATGACTTCCCCGATCAAGAGAGCTTCAAACTGGGACGCGGCGTCCTTGATCTTTTCAGGGGAGTCCTTCGAAGCCGGCGACATCGCGCCCGTCATTCCCAATAATGAGGAGCCCGGCAGCAGTGGAGAGATGTTCATGTGTTATTTCCTAACTGTCCGCTCCCTCGCGGTTCCGTGCCAACGCTGAACCGCCATGCGTCAGCATGCGGACAAGCTCACTAAATCACTTCCTAACTATCCGCTCCCTGACGGTCGCGGTTCCGTGCCAACGCTGAACAGCATGCGGACAGCTCACTAAATCACTTCGATTTCCGCTTCCAGCGCCCCGGCGGCCCGAAGGCTCTGCAAGATGTCGATCACGTCGCGCGGAGTGGACCCGATAGCGCCCAGGGCGTGAACCAGTTCCTCCACAGTGGCGCCGTCCTTCAGGATGAGATTGCGGCCCTTCTCCTCGGCGGCGCTAACCGAAGTCTGCGGAACCGTGGTGGTCTTGCCTTGTGATAGCGCAGCGGGCTGCGAAGTCTCGAAGGTGGTTTGAATTTCAACCGTAAGATTCCCGTGTACGATCCCCACAGGCGATACCCGTACTTGTTTGCCTAGCACCACTGTGCCGGTGCGTTCATTCACAATGACCTTGGCCGGCCGGTCTATTTCCACTTCGAGCAATTCCAAGGAAGCCACGAACTCGGGGACTCGGGACACATAATCCGCCGGCACATTCACCGCGACGAGCGCTGAGTTTTCGGCATGGGCGATGGGAGCCGCCTCCGTCCCGAACTTCTTGTTAAGAACATCGCTCACCCGCACCGCAGTGGTGAAATCAGGCTGATGCAATTGCAGCTTGAGCGTTCCACCGGGTGCGATGGAGGGAGACGCGGCTTCGATCGTCGCCCCGCTGGGTACTCGGCCGACCGTCGGATGATTGACCGTCTGGCTGTTCCCGCTTTTCCCGCCGCCGGCGGTAAACCCGCCCGTGACCACAGGTCCTTGCGCCACGGCATAGATTTTGCCATCCACAGCTTTCAGGCTCGTGAGCAGCAGCATCCCGCCCTGTAGATTGCTGGCGTCGCCGATGGCGGAGGCCGTGACGTCAATATGCACGCCCGGTTGTCCAAAGGGGGGCAGCGTCGCGGTCACCATGACTCCGGCCGTGTTATTTACTCTCAGGGAAGTGGACGGCACGGAGATTCCCATCTGTTGAAGCATGTTGGACAGGCTCTGTGCGGAAAATACGGTTTGCCGTTTGTCTCCGGTCCCATTCAGTCCCACCACTACGCCGTAGCCGATGAGCTGGTTATCGCGAACGCCTTCGAGGGACGCCATCTCCTTCAGGCGGGTCCCCGCCGTGAGGCCCGGCGCCGGCAGCATCACCGCCACGGTCAATAACAAGAAAGGTTTATGTTGATTCATGCTCATTTTGTCGTCTAATTCAACCCATTGCAAGGCAAGCTCTCGCAAAGGCCCAAAGCTCGCGGAGTCTCTTGGCGCGCTCGGCGGTTTGGCGAGCCATCATCCTTCAAATGGGCAGGATGCCCATCAAAAGCCGGTATAGGATGAACGGCCGCTTTATCTGATCGCCTACGATCCCTTTGCCGTTCACTTGGATCTCCATCTGCGCGATGCGGTCCGACGAAATGGAGTTGGTTGTGTCCACGTCGATCGGGCGGATGATTCCCCGGATAATGATTACCTGGTTCTCCGAGTTCACACCGACATTCTTGGCGCCCTGAATCACCAGGTTTCCGTTCGGCAGCACTTGCGTGACGAGAGCGGAGACCGTGGCGGACAAAGTTGTTCCTCGCGTCGTAGTGCCCTGGCCGTCAATGGCGGTCTGCGTGCCGCCTTTCGCCAGGTTGGCGAGAGCTCCCGTCGCGCGGGTGATGCCGCCCGCCGCCGTGACGCTGGCCTGCACGCTGGAATTGCGTTGTGTTTTCACGGTCCCGGAACTTACGGCCGACGCGTTTTCCGTTACCGAAATAGTCAGAATGTCGCCGATGCGCCGGCTGCGCAGATCCGCGGAAAGATCCGCATAACGCGCTGTCGGAGACCACAGTGAGCCGGGTGTCTGACCGGCCTTCTGCTCTGTCGCCTCAGCCGCTCGGAGAGATTCAATGGACTGGTCCAGCGCGGAGAGCGGCGGCGCCTTCTTGAGTTTGTGCTCCGCCGCGGCCGTAGCCGCGAACAACGCGCACAACGCGAAGATCAAAGTGGGGCGGACCCCCTGGTCCGCGCGGGTCCCCCTGGACCCGCGGCATGACGAGAAGCCGACGAGGGCGTCGGCTGCGGACCAGGGGGTCCGCCCCACTTGCAAAGGCTGATTCGTCATTGGGCTGTCTTTCCCACCGCCGCTTCGGACGGGGGTCCCACGCTCACTGTGCCTCGGCCCGTAACCGTCGCTTGGAATTCTTTGCCGCTACTGAGGTTCTTCACCCAAATGGTGGAGCCGGTCTTTCCGGGTGTCTGAGCGCGCCCTTCCATGATCAAGTGAGTGCCACCCATTCTGACCTGCACTTGCACCGTATCGCCTTTGTCGACATCCGGCACTTTATTCAACTGGCTACGCAGGATGGGAGCGCCGGCTTTGATAAAGCTGCGCGGAACGGAGCCAACTACTTCGTCCAGGTCCGTGGCGAGACGATCATCGGGAGCTACCGTGTCGCAGGTTTCCAGGCGAACCTGGCCATCGTGAATGGTCTTGCCGGCGGGAATGTCGGCGACCGCGACTACGCGGGTTATGGTGGTGGAGATGCGGGCTCGCGCCCATACGCTGAAGCGGTGGTTGTTTCCATAGGAAACGTAGCCACGCCAGTATACTTCACCCTCGGGATCAGATGCGGGAGGCAGCTGCAATCCCGTCCGCGGGAACACCAGTTTACCCTCCGGAATCGTTTGCGGACCCCAGGAGCGGACGTCAATGCTAAAGGCCGCGCCGTCCCAAGCGTTCAGCATGGCTTCATGAACGTCCACCTCTTGCAGGGGAACCAGCGGGCGCTCAAAGCACACATCGGGCGCCGCGTCCAACTGTATTCCGCGGGTTCTCGCCGTGGTCTGCAAGGATGAGCCCGTTAGGGTCCGGCGGACTCCGGCGAGGGGAGCATAGCCAAGATCGAGCTCGCCCGGCAGCGCCGCGAAGCGCGGGAATGCCTTGGCCACGTCGCGCGCATGGATCTGTTCGTCCCGCACGGGCACGCAGCCGTTCAATTCAGAAGTCAAAGCAAACAGAAATGGGAAGGTCATGAGGATCATTGCGTTACGTTATTCATTTGTTGGTACATCTCGTCCGCGGCTTTCACCACCTTGGAGTTGGCTTCATAGGCCCGCTGACTGACGATCATGTTGACGAATTCGTCCACGATGCTGACGTTGGATTGTTCCGTGTAGCCCTGCAGCAGCGTGCCGAGACCTTCCTGGCCGCCGGGGTTCCCTACGACAGGGGTGCCCGAGGCTTCGGTAGGCTGGTACAGATTCTGGCCGAGGCTGTTCAGTCCGGCGGGATTCACGAAATTCGCCAGCTGGATCTGGCCCGCGGTCTGATTGGTGGTTTGATTGGGCTGGGTATAGCTCACCGTTCCATCGGTGGCGATGGTTATGGCCTGTGCCCCCTGCGGAATGGTGATGGCCGGCTCGAGAAGATCGCCGTTCGAGGTGACCAGGTTTCCATCCTTGTTCATTTGAAACGCGCCGCCGCGGGTATAGGCCAGTTCTCCGTTCGCCCTCCGGATCTGAAAGAAACCTTGCCCTTGAATAACGACATCCAACGGATTCGAGGTCTGCGCGAAGTCTCCTTGGGTAAAGATGATTTCGTTGGAGGAGGCTCGCGTGCCGAGGCCGAGCTGCAAACCGGTGGGAACTACGGTCTGCGCTCCCGCCTGCGCGCCCGGCTGCACGATGTTCTGATACAGAAGATCCTGAAACTGCGCGCGACGCATCTTGAAGCCCGCCGTGTTTGCGTTGGCCAGGTTGTGGGCGATGTTATCGATATTCATTTGTTGCGCCGTCATTCCGCTGGCCGCGCTATAGAGAGCTCGAATCATTCTTTGGTCCTTTCTAAATCCCACAACCCCGCCCTTACGGGACGGGGCTTAAAACACCTGACTACAACCCCGCCCTTACGGGACGGGGCTTAAAACGCCCGACTGCTAACCCCGCCCTTACGGGACGGGGCTAAAACGCCCGACTGCTAACCCCGCCCTGACGGGACGGGGCTTAAAACGCCCGACTGCTAACCCCGCCCTTACGGGACGGGGCTTAAAACGCCTGACTGCTAACCCCGCCCTGACGGGACGGGGCTTAAAACGCCCGACTGCTAACCCCGCCCTTACGGGACGGGGCTAAGCACCCACCTTGGCGATCTCTTCGGTCGCCTTCTTATTCATTTCCGACGATAGGAGCACAGCCTTTTGCAACATCTCGTATTGCCGCATGAGCTCCACCAGCCTCACCGCGGATTCGGCGGGAGCGACGTTGGAGGACTCGATCTTGCCTTGCTCTACTCCTGTATCGATAGCCTGAATCGGTCTCGCTTTCGTGTCCGTCGTCTGAAAATAGCTGCCGCCAACTTTGTTGAGTACGCTGGGATCGGCGAAATCCACCACTTCCAATTGCCCCAGCGCCTGACCGGCCTGCGATACGAAACCGTTCTCGTTAACCTCGATCGGACCGCGGCCTGTCGATTGAATGAACCCGCCCCCGGCGAGCCGGACCGCATATCCTTCCGACGAGGTGAGCAACCCTGTAGGAGATAACTTGAAGGCGCCGTTGCGCGTGTAGTAGGTGCCCGAGGGCCCGTTCACCGCGAAGAAGCCCTTGCCGTTGAGCGCCAGATCCAGGGGATTTCCCGTGGGCTGCAACTCACCCTGCTTGAAGTCGGTCCATTTCTTTTCAATGACCGGCATCGTCGACCCCGAGGAGCTAGCACCGGAATCCTCTTCGCCCTGAAACAGGCTGTAGAACTCACGATCAAGCTTGTAGCCGCCCGTAGTGGAATTAGCCAAATTGTTAGACAGCATGTCTAACGCTTCCATGCGGGCGCGAATTCCCGCGGCGGCCATGACGGCAATGGGATCCATGAGAGTTGCTCACCAACGAATGCACGCTCGTGGCCAAAGTGTGCCGGCGCATTTTCCCTAGAATTTTCAATCATTGTTTCGATATGTTGTACGGAGCTCGTCTCCGAGAGCGTCGGATTCCCGACAACTTCGTTAAGTCCCTGACATTTGCCGGGACCAAAACTAGCGCAGAATCAGTATTTTCGGTGTGGCCGCGAACTTGCATAGATTCGGTCACACGATATGACTGCTTCCGCGCCCACGGCGACTTCCGCAAGCTCTGTGCCTTTTCTTCCCGCCGGCTTGGACGGAAACTCGGGCGCCTTACCTGCTCTCACCGCTATGTCGGCGAGAGCGGATGATCCAGCGGGCTTTCACGCGGAAATGCAACGCTCTTACGCGGCTGCTCAAGACCCGGATCTGAACGGGGCGCCTGTCCCACAAGACCAGTCGGCCAAGCAGGAAGGACCCGGCACGCTCTTCACGTCCGTGACGATGCCCGCGAGTACGCCGGTGAAGACTGAAGATCCTAGTTCCTCCAGTCCTGCTCTTACGGTTCCGTCTCCTGAGATCCCTCTGGCGCTCGAGCCTAGACTAGCCGCGGCTGTAGCCGGATTATCTACCGCAGTCGATCACACAACGGCTGTGAATCTAGAAACCGCAGTTGATCAAACAGCGGTAGGCGATAAAACAACGGCACAACACACTGAACCAGTTCTGATTCCAACCAATCCGGAAGACCCTGCACAGCAGCCCGCGCAGCAACCCGCGCCGCTTGACCCATCGGCGCCCGATCCGGCGCGGAATCCTCTTTTGTTGGACCAGCCGGCAACAAGCCCGGTGGCTCCTCCATTCCTTGCTCAGGCTTCGGCGCAATCTGCGACCCAAACTGCGGTGCAGGACTTCGAGTCCAAGCAGGCCAAGCGCGATCAGCAAGCACGGCCCGCGGAGAATGGCGCGCGTTTTCGTCCCGCGACTGTCCGCCCGCAAGCCGGCGAGCGGGCGCGGGCGCCACAGAAGTATCCGGCTGCTACGGTATATACCCAACCGGCAACGGATTTCGTGAACCAACCACTCGTGAACCAACCTCTCCTGAACCAACCTCTCGTGAACCAGCTTCTCGCCGCGGCCATACCCACAGTCACGGTGGTTGGTCCGATTCCCAATTCACCCGTTTCAGAGAATGTTCCCGGAAACACGAACTCGCCGGCGGCTGCTCCGGCTATTGTCACTCCACCGGAACCGGTGATGACTACCTCCAATGGAGCTGCTCCCGCGATAACGGAGACGAGCGTGAAGAACGTTCCGGCCGCGGAGCCGGCGACGGTTCCGCTTCAGTCACCGATGCTGCCGCCGGATGCATCACGCTACATAGAGCCTGCTTTGGCCCCGGATCAATCCAAACTGGATCAAACCAAACTGGATCAAACCAAACTGGACCAAGCCAAGCCGAATGAAGCCAAGCCGGATCAAAAGCAGCTGCAATCAACCCAGGCTCCCGCGCTCCGGCAGATTCCGGATCAACCCGCACAATCAGGGGTCCAACTCGCCGAGGCACGTCCCTTGTTTGCATCTGACAGCGGGCCGGCTGTGGCGGCACAGGCACCCGGTGAAGTGTCCCCCGAGTTGGTGCGAGACCCGGGTGCGAAATCAGAACCATCGCCAAGCGCGAAGAATCCGGCCCAGCCAATAGAAACGTCCCCTAACTCTCCATCGCCGTTGGATCGCCAGTTCGTGCTGCCTTCCTCCGTCGAGCCGGCGGCTCAGCCCGCCTCAGTGCCAACCTCACAAGTGCCCACAGTTCCGGCGAACACAACCGCAGTCAACGTTATACCGACTAATACAGCGCCGGCCGACACCACTTCAGTTGACGCGGCCAAGCCTAAGGCGCGCACGGGCGTGCGAGTAGATGACAAGCAGGCGCCACCGGTCTCCGGAACAGCTACCAGCGCACTTTTGACGTCGATCACCCAGAGTGAAGCCCTCACAAAAGGGCCCGCGGCAGTAGCGAATCCCCCGCTTCGTGTGGCTTCCGAGTCGAAGGCGACGCCTATCGCCGCAGAGGTATCCCCAGCGCCGTTAGAAAACCGCGCCAGCGAATCGGAGACAAGGCCCGCGGAACTTGCTTTCGCAGCGCGTCTCTCGGTGCCCAATGCGCCGCTGCCGGAGGATCCCGCGAAGATACAGATCTCTGGGCCCGACTTCGGGAAGAGCCAGTCAACGGCCGCGGCCTGGGACATCAATTCGCCGATCAGCAGGCGTCAAACATCGTCGGGTGAAGCGCTGCTACAAAATACTTCACAGAACACTTCACAGAACACTTCACCGAACAACGGCGCTCAGAACAGCGCGGCTCAGAACACTGCCCCGGGCGACCCCGCGGTCCGGTCGCAGTCTGCGTTGCGCATTCCACAGAAATATCCACCCACCAGCTTGTTGGTACAAGACGCCGGCACGCATGCAGGCATGGAGTCCGGTGGGGCGCTGAGCGGCCGTAATGCCCAGTCACCGCTGCCATTGGCTGCGCCACTCGTGGCTGAGTCCACCATCCAGACTTCTACGGGAAGCAGAACCGCGTCCGCCACTCCGATGCCCGCGGCGGAGCGACTGGAGCAAATGATGGAGCAGCCCACGCTCAAGGCGGCCCTCAAGACAGCCAACGATATCCGAGTCCACCTTCCGGATAATAACGGGGGCTCCACGGAACTCCGTTTCCGGGAAACCGCCGGGGATGTTCGTGTTTCGGTGCGGACCACAGACAGCGATTTGGCGCAGACGTTGCGCAACGGGTTGAACGATCTCAGCTACCGTCTGTCGAATAACGGGGTGCAAGCTGAAATGTGGCGGCCCGGCTCCAACTCCTCTTTTTCACAAAACGATTCTCAACACTCCCTGGATGCCGATTCCGGCTCGGGACGGCAGGGCTCCGGCGGAAGGCAGCAGCGGGACGATTCCTCCGAGACCAAGCCCGAGTGGCTTGAGGAAATGGAAGCTTCCATTGGCGGCGGTTCCCAATAGCGACTTGATTCAGTAGGAGAACAAATATGCAGATTTCCAGCCTCGCGGCCATCACGGATCCGGCAAGCATAGCAGCAGCCGCCTCCTCGTCCAGCTCTTCATCAAATAGCTCCAGCACAAAAACCAGCAGCCCCAGTGGCGTGGCGAACGAGAGCACCTTCTTGCAGCTTATGGTTACTCAGCTGAAGAACCAAGATCCGCTTCAGCCCGCGGACGGGACTCAGTTCTTAACTCAGCTGGCTCAGTTCAGCCAACTGGAGCAGTTGATCGGCATCAAGGGCGACCTTGACACCCAGCATGCCGCGGCAACTCCCGCGCCGGCGGGAACTACGGGCACTACAGGCAGCACCAGCAGCACAGGCGGCACGACCGCAAGTTAATTTCAAAGGAGACACACATATGTCATCGTTCTCAACCGCACTTTCCGGTCTCGCCGCCAACAGCACGGCGCTCGACATCGTAGGCAACAACCTGGCCAACCTAAACACCGAGGGCTTCAAATCGGATGACGTCCTATTCCAAAACGTCATGGGGCAGACATCCGGCTTGACGCAGATCGGCGCCGGCGTGGGCACTCCTCAGACCATCGGTGTTTTCACCCAGGGCTCGATTCAATCCACCGCCGGTCCGTTGGACGCCGCGATCCAGGGCGACGGTTTTTTTGTCGTGAAGAACAGCGCGGGGAATACACTCTATACGCGCGCCGGGAGCTTTCACGTCGACGCCTCCGGGAATTTGGTTACCTCCGCCGGGGATGCCGTGTTGGGCTGGTCGGCCACGAATAGCGTGCTGAATCCATCCGGACCCGTCTCCACGATTTCAGTGGCGGCACTGGCGGCCCAACCTCCATCCGCCACAACAAAAGTGAGCATTACCCTCAATTTGGACGCGACCGACGCGACCAATGCCTCCTTCTCGACGCCGATTCAGGTGGTCGACTCGCTGGGTGTTTCCCATACGTTGACGGTGACGTTTCAAAAGACAGGCTCAAACGCATGGACCTACGCAGCGACGATTCCCGGCGAAGATCTGAAAGGCGGGACTGCGGGTACACCGAGTCCCCTGGCCACAGGGACTCTCGCTTTCGATAACTCCGGCGCTCTGAAAACACCCGCGTTTCCGGGGAACGTCAATCTTAAGACGACTGGCGGACTAGCCAGCGGCGCGAATGATCTAAACATCAACTGGTCGCTATTTAGTGCTGACGGGACCTCTCAGCTGACCCAATTCGCCCAGACCTCCGCGGAATCCGCCAGTTCTCAGGATGGCCAAGTGGCGGCCACTGTTACCGGCGTGCAATTGAGCGCCGGCGGCACTTTGGAAGCCAGCTATTCCAACGGGAAGCAGATCCCCATCGCGCAAATCGCGCTGGCCTCGATTGGCAACCCAGAGTCGCTCATCTCCACCGGCAACAACAATTACCAGTTGGGCGCGACCACGCTGGCTCCCTCTCTGGGAATGCCCTCGACCGGGCACCGAGGGAATATTCTGGGCGGCTCCATCGAGCTTTCCAATGTAGATCTTGCGCGCGAATTCACCAACCTGATCGTGTATCAGCGGGGATACCAGGCCAATTCGAAAGTAATCACCACGCTGGATCAGTTGGATCAAGTCCTGCTGAACATGAAGGCCTAGTGGCTCTTGACCCTGCCCTGACGGGCTAGGGCTTCATGAAACGGAATAACAGCATTAAGCCCCGTCCCGTAAGGGCGGGGTTGAGCCCTGTCCCGTAAGGGCGGGGTGAGAGAACAATTCTGAGATGGAGTACAAATCTTGACCTCGGTTGAAAACGCCGCCCGCTACACTAACTTGACCCTCGCGTTCGAACCGGAGTTGGGACGATGCACGCTTCCCGTTCGGGAAATCCTCTCCTGGGGGCCCGGCAGCCTCATCAAACTGTCGCGCGCCGTGGGGTCCTCCGTGGATGTACTGGTGGGTGACGCTCCTTTCGGAACCGGAGAATTGGTTCGCGTGGCGGACGTATTGGCGGTGCGCATGACCACGTTCCACGGCGGCGAGCCCAAGACAAAGACAGAACCGGTGGCGCCGGAACCAGAGAAAGCGGACTGATGGAACTCGGGGAACAATTGCTAGCCGTAGTGATGGTCTTGGGAATCCTTGTGGGAGCCCTGTGGCTGCTCAAGAAAAAGGGAATGGTGCAGACGAGTTTGCGTGGACGTGCGCGGGAAGGACAGCCACGCCTCGAGGTAGTGGACCGTCTGGCGCTTACGCCCCAGCACTCCCTGCACTTGATCCGCGTAGCGGACAGGACTCTCTTGGTAGGACTCTCGCCGGGCGGATGTAATCTGCTCGAATCTAGTCCCGCCGTGGCGCCCTTCCGGCTGGAGCAAGAAAATTGAAAACCATATTGCGAGCCGCGTGGCTGTTGCCGATGCTGTCGACGATCAGCTCGGCCGCCCCGGCCGCCAATTCGCCTCTCGCGAAGCTGGGCGTGGGCGCCAGCGGGGCCAGCCTGAGCCTTCCAATGGAGATCGCGATCTCCCTGACGCTGCTGGTGCTGCTGCCGGCCGCGGTCATGTCGGTGACGCCCTTCCTCCGGATCGTAGTGGTTCTGCATTTTCTCCGGCAAGCTCTGGGGACGCAATCGACGCCGTCGAATCAGGTCTTGATCGGCCTGTCGATGTTTCTATCCATCGTCATCTTGCAACCCGTCGCCCTGGACATTTACCACAACGCGTGGGAACCGATGGACCAGGGAAAGCTGACCGCCAGCCAGGCGTTCGACGAAGGGTCCAAGCCGCTCAAAGTATTCCTGGCGCGATTCGCCCGCGAGAAAGACGTCAAGCTTTTTGTGGAGATAACCAAATCGCCTCAGCCGCGCAATGCAAGTGATCTGAATCTCCCGGTGCTTATTCCGGCATATATCCTCTCCGAGCTGAAAACCGGCTTTCAAATCGGGGCCCTGTTGTTCCTGCCATTCCTGGTGATCGATTTGGTGGTGGCGTCCGTCACGCTTTCCGTCGGAATGATTCAACTGCCGCCCGCGATGATTTCGGCGCCGTTCAAGATCCTGCTGTTTGTGCTGGTTGATGGCTGGACTCTGGTGGTCGGCTCGCTGGTCAAATCCTTCTATTAACATGACACCCGAAAACGCAGTCCACGTGATTCGAGAAGCCTTGATGGCGGCCTTCTGGCTGAGCGCGCCGCTCCTCCTACTGGGATTCGCCGTTGGTATCGTGATGAACCTCATCCAGGTGGCGACCTCGCTGCAAGACTCCGCCTTCAGCACGTTTCCGCGGCTAGCGATTTTCCTGACCAGCTTTGTAGTGCTAATGCCATGGATGCTTACCAAGCTCATCAACTATACCGCCGGCGTCTTCACCGACATCGCGAAATATGGGCACTGAGCTCAGGCCCGTCCTCAACCTGGACGTTGGCACACTGTACGCCTTCCTGCTAGTGCTGACCCGGGTCACCGGCATCTTCGTATTTGTTCCGCTGCCCGGAATTAAGTCGGGGCCGGACATGGCGCGTGTGGTTCTGTCGCTCGCCGTAACCATGGCCATGTATCCGCGGTGGCCCGCTATCGACGCGGTGACTACTGGTCCCGGCCTTCTGATCGGATGGATGCTGTCCGAGGCGGCCTTGGGCATCGCGGTGGGTGTTACGGTGGCGCTGCTGTCGGAGATGTTCCAAATGGGCGCCCAGATCATCTCGCTTCAGGCCGGGTATAGCTTCGCGACTACCATCGATCCGACTTCAGGAGCGGATTCGGGCGTGTTGCTCACCATCGCGCAGACGGCCGCCGGATTGCTATTCTTCGCCACAGGCTTGGATCGCCAGATTCTGCTCGCTTTCGCCCAGAGCCTCGCGGTGCATCCGCCGGGCCATTTCGCGGTCACCGATTCCATGGTGCACCAGGTGATTCAAGCCGGATCCGCGATCTTCAGCGTGGGTCTGCGTCTGGTGTTGCCTCTGCTGGCGTTACTCGTGATCGTGGATATATCGCTGGCTCTTCTCGCGCGCTTGAATTCGCAATTGCAACTGATCACGCTGGCCTTTCCCATCAAGATGCTGGTGTCCCTGGCCCTGTTGGCCTGGTTGATTCTGATCTTCCCCAAACTGTTCACGCAGCTTTCAATTCCGATTCTGAAACTGGTGCACGGACTGTTGCTGGCTTAGTTACAGGTATTCATGATTACTCTTACGTACAGCCGCTCTTTCAGTCCCAGAAGGCATGAAGAAACGGCTCTGGCCACGGATGCACACGGATGCACACAGATAACATCTTCGTTTTCATCCGTGTTTATCCGTGTCCATCCGTGGCTAAGCGTTTCTTCACAGCTTCTCAGTGGTCAGCTCGAGTAGTTAGTCCTCACCGGCCATGTCTAGTAGCGCACAAAGCAAGACCGAGAAACCCTCTCCGAAACGTCTGGAGAAGGCTCGCGAAGAGGGCCAGTTTATCTCCTCCAAGGAGATGGTTGCGGCGTTCCAGTTCCTTGTGTTTGTCACCGTTTCCTGCTGGTGGTTCCCGGGCTGGATCAAAGACATGAAGGAGATGTTGCGAGCCTCCCTCGCGGCTGCTTTTCATTCCGACTTGGATATGGCCAGCTTTCCCTCCGTGGTGGGCGTGTTGCTGAGGTGCGCGTTCAGTCCGGTGATGGTTATCGGTGGACTTATGATTACGGCGAGTCTGGCGATCCACCTGGCCGTGACTAAGTTCGGCTTCAGCTTCAAGAAATTCACGCCCGATCTCAGCCGCTTCAGTCCAGCGGGGAAATTGAAAAATATCGTGCACCAGGGTCCGGCGTCGCTGGTGCAAGCCTCCTGCATGTTGGTCCTCTTCGGGTTCGCCATTTTTTCAATCGCACGGCAGAATGCGGAGGCGTTCTTTTCGCTGCCGTTCTCCAGTCTTGACGTCGGCCTGCTCAAGGTGGGCGCGTCGCTGAAAGACATCCTGTGGAAGGCCGCGGGCCTCTTTTTGCTATTTGGAATCATCGATCTGGTTCGTCAGAAGCGCCGCTTCACCAACGAACACAAGATGACCAAGCAAGAAGTCAAAGAGGAGCACAAGGAAAACGAAGGCAACCCGCACGTAAAGGGAAAGATCCGCCGCATCCAGCGGGACATGGCCCGCAAGCGGATGATGAAGGAAGTCGCCACCGCTACCGCGGTGATCGTCAACCCAACACACTACGCGGTTGCCTTGCGTTATAACCACGAAAGCATGGCCACCCCGGTCGTGGTGGCAAAGGGCAAGAACTATCTGGCCCTGAGAATCCGGCAGCGTGCGATCGACAATGGCGTGCCTTTGATCGAGAACAAGCCGCTGGCTCAGGCTTTGTATAAGTCCGTGGATGTCGGCCGCGAGATTCCGTCGAACCTGTACCGCGCGGTCGCCGAAGTCCTAGCCTACGTGTATAAGATCACGCGCGGGCGCTGAACGTGGAGTGGAAGAGTTCGCCCGCCTTGCGAACGTGACAGGTCGTTTAGTCTGAAAGACAGAGCAACGATCGATAGAACTCCGGTTCACCGAGGAGTGCGAATAAATGCTCCGCTCTTAAATGCGTGGCGCATCTATCACGCCTGAAGTGCTATGCGGCGGAATCGACTTCAACCATTCCCGCGAAGCTTGAGCGGGCGGGGACTGCCAGACCTTCTTCGCGCATCCCCTCTAGATGAAAAGCGATGGCTTCCTGAATGAGCCGTTCCACTTCATCTCGCGAATCACCGACAGAGACCACCCCAGGAAGGCCAGGAACGTACGCGCCCCAAGAGGTGGGTCCCTTCTCGTAAATGACCGTGTACGTCATCAATGGTCCTCTTTTTCTTTCCAATCCTGCGCTTCGGAGAATAGCCTTCAACGTTCCTATTGGCACGTCCTTGCCCGGTTGGCCTGTCACGGTGACAACCATCCCGTTTTACGGATGGCGAAACTGCCGATGGCTACCTTTGGTCCTTTTCAGCCGCCAGCCGTTCGATTCCAACAGGTGGATCACATCTCTGACCTTCACCCTTCACATAATACCGCTGCCACGGCACACTGCTCTCCGGCTAAAGTATTCACCTCCGGCCCGCCGATGAAAGAGTAATGTGGTGGCTCACTCTATTTCTGATGCAGGACGTGCAAGCGCAGGCCGTTCAGACCCAGGCCCAGAGAATTCGAGCCGCGATGGCGGCATCGCTCGCTCAGCAACGAGCTTCCGTTCAGCAGCAGGTTAAATCCGTAGTCCCTTTGGCGGCTCCGGTCCTGATGCAGGTTCCTCTTCCTCCAGCCGCGGACTGCGAACCGATCGCGCAGCCCGAGTTGTCGAAAATGATTGAGCACGTTGCCACGGAACACCAGGTGGACCCGAAGCTCGTGCTTGAAGTCGCTCGGCAGGAATCGGGCTTTCGTCCGTGTGCCATATCCCCCAAGGGGGCGCAGGGTTTGATGCAACTGATGCCGGACACCCAGATGTCACTGGAGGTTCAGAACCCCTTCGATCCGCAAGAGAATCTGACGGCGGGAACAAAGCTGCTCAAGCAATTGCTGGAGCACTATAACGGAGATCTGTCGCTGGCTCTCAGCGCCTACAATGCAGGCCCCACGCGCGTCGACAAGACTGCCGGCGTTCCTCAGATTCCAGAGACGATGAGTTATGTGACCGAAATCCTGAGCCGGCTCAAAGCCCCAGGTGCTTCCAGCGAATCGGCCACGGATCAACGCAGATCAACACCAATCGAAAAACCCTGACAAGGGCGTCATACCCTTATGGTGTGACTGATATGGTGTGACTGATTTTCGTCAGGTCCAACTCCATATGTCCGGCAGGATGCACTTCGAATGCGGGAACAAAGCGCGCGGACCATTGGACCTCATCCCAACGATAGGAGTAGCGGGTGTTCACCACTTGGCTGAACGTGTCGTCGTAGCCTTTTATAAGGATCATCACCTCCGCTTGCAACGCCTCCAAGTCCGCCGCCGATTTACCCCACAGCGGACTCTCCGCATCGATCGGATGCACCACGGTCCACGTCAGGGCGAGGAAGAAAATACTCTTTCGCTCCAGGCGTAGCTCGGTGTACCTGCGCTGTAAATGCCCATTCCCATCGAGCTCAACCGTCGCCAGCATCATGTCCGCCTGAACCTCCATTAGGACGTTGCCGCGCCGGTTGGCAATGCGGAACTGCAAGCTGGTTCCTTCCTGGTACGGCGCTACGATCATTTGATCGCTAAATACCAGCTTCGCGGTGGGCCGGGAGAAGCGCGCGAAGAGCAAGCCTGTGGCTAGGGCGAAGCCCATCAATCCCAGCCCGGCCTCCACCGCCGCCACGGCGTTCGCGGCCATGCCGAAGGGATACAGAGCTCCATACCCGACGGTAGTCAAAGTTTGCACGCTGAAGAAAAGGGCGCGGCTGAAATCGCTCATCCCGAGATCGCGTTCACCGGAATGCAGTACGCCGCGCCCGAGGCTCAGGTACAACGAGGCGAAGGAAAAATTCACCAATAGGTAGGCGAGGATGACCACCGAGAAGAAACGCGTCCAGGGCATGGTCACCAGGTGCATATAAGTACTCCCGGCAAGACCACGCAGTCCCCGCCTCCTCACGTTGAAGGACCCGTCCTTATTAATGGCTCTTAGCAGCGAGCCTGTGTACTGCTGTGTCAGACCAGGATCAAAGGAGGAATTGGGCGTCATAGGACCGTTATCCCAAATCCGGCGGCAATCGTGTGGCAGGGCGCGCGGGTTTAATGGACGGTGAAAGGAATTGTGTTGGAGACTTGACCGTCAGGATTGATCACTTGCACCCCCCAGGTGCGGGCCGTGGTGCCCAAACTGACCAGAGCCCCGACCGCCATATTGTTCAGCAGGAACACTTGCCCGCTGGGCAGAGTGGTCGAGAATCCAGGGTAGCTCAGGACCACTTGGAGGCCCTGCTGAAAGCCCGTCCCATTGATCTGGATGAAGGCCATGAAAGCGGATGGCGCCGTTGTGTTTGGCGTAAGAGATGTGATCACGGGAGCCGTCGAGGAGGAGGCGCTCACTTGCAGAGAGACTGAATTGGAGGTCCCCCCGTCGGGATTGACCACTTGAACGCTCAGCGTGCCAGGGACAGTTCCCACGTTGACCTGGGCTTGGATTTGGGAGCTCGTCACGGAGGTGACAGTCGCCGGAATCGTGGTTGAGCCGGATTGAATTTGAAGCGCCGCGCCGGACTGGAAGCCGCTGCCCGTCACCGTCAGCGTTTGATTGGAATTCGATCCCTTCATTGGATTGGGGCTGAGTGACGTGATCGCCGGAGGCGCGGGAGCTTGCACCTGGAGAGAAACTGCATTCGAGGATTGCCCGTCGGGGTTGGTTACTTTTACACTCAGCGTTGTCGCGGCGATTCCCACCGTGACGGACACTTGGATCTGGCTGGCGCTGACGGACGTGATTTGCGCGCTCTGCAAGATGTTGGAACCCACCTGCACCTGAAGTCCGGCGCCGGATTGGAAGTTGCTGCCATTGATGGTCAGAGTCTGGCTTGAAGCGGATCCCGTCATGGGGTTGGGACCCAACGAAGTGATGGCCGGCGGCGGAGCTTTCACCTGAAGAGAAAGCGTCCCGGACGACTGTCCATCGGGGTTGACCACTTTGACGCTTATCGTGTTCGCAGCGATACCAACATTGGCGGCGACCTGGATCTGTGAGGATGTCGCCGACAGGATCGAAGCGCCTTGCAAAGTTGCCGGTCCCACTATTACCTGTAGCCCATTGCCCGGTTGGAAGCTGGAGCCTGTTATGGTCAACGTTTGATTTGAGTTCGATCCTGTAATCGGGTTCGGGCTTACTGAAGTGATCGCCGGCGGAGGGGGAGCTTGCACCTGAAGCGACACTGCATTCGAGGATTGCCCGTCGGGATTGGTTACTTTTACATTCAGGGTCGTGCCGGCCGTTCCCACTGTGACCGGCAGGGTGATTTGACCCGCGGTAACGGAGGTAAGTTGCGGGCTCTGTAAGATTGTGGAACCCACCTGCACCTGGAGTCCGGCGCCGGATTGAAAGTTGCTGCCGTTGATCGTCAACGTCTGGCTTGAAGCAGATCCGGTGATGGGGTTGGGATTCAAAGAAGTAATGGCTGGTGGCGGCGGGGGAGCTTTCACCTGGAGCGAAACTGCATTGGAGGATTGTCCATCGGGATTCGTCACTATGACGCTCACAGTATTCGCGATCACACCAACATTGGCGGACACCTGAATCTGTGTCGTCGTCGCCGAGAGAATCGCGGGACCTTGCAGCGTCGACGAGCCCACCAATACCTGGAGCCCGCTGCCCCCTTGGAAATTAGAACCGGTTATGGTCAAGGTTTGACTGGAAGCCGACCCCGTGATTGGATTCGGGCTTACGGAAGTGACGGCCGGCGCAGGAGCCTTCACCGGTACCGGCAGCACATTCGAGACTTGCCCGTCTGGATTCGCCACTTGGACGTTCAGGGTATTCGCGGCTATCCCAACGATTACGGACACCTGAATCTGGGTAGCGCTCAATGACGTGATCGCGCCTTGTATTACGGCTGATCCCAACACCAGCTTGGCTGCCGCGCCGGATTGGAAATTGTTTCCGGTGATGGTAAGGACCTGGTTCGCGGCCGACCCAGCGATTGGGTTGGGACTCACGGACGTAACGGAGGGCGCCGGCGCGGCCACGCCATTTACTTGCAAACTAACAGCGCTAGATTGCTGGTTATCCGGATTGGTGACTTGAACGTTCAACGTCCGCGCGGCAGTACCCACGTTTACGGAAACTTGAATCTGCGTGGCGGTCACCGAGGGGATCTGCGGACCCTGAAACAAAGTTGTTCCCACCTGAACCTTCAAAGCGTTTCCCGCTTGAAATCCGCTGCCCGCGATGGTTAGGGTCTGATTGGAGGCGGATCCCGTCATGGGATTTGGATTCAACGAAGTGATGGCCGGCGGCGGCGTGGCGCCGTTTACCGGAAGGAATACGACGTTCGACGCACTGCCGTCTGGATTGATCGCTTGCACGCCCCAGGTGCGGGTTGTGGTGCCCAAACTGACTAAAGCTCCGATTGCCGTATTGCTCAGGAGGAACACTTGCCCGCTTGGCAAACTAGTCGAGAATCCAGGGTAGCTCAGGACCAATTGGACCCCAGGCTGAAAGCCGGTCCCAATGACTTGGATGAAGGCCATGAAGTTTGACCCCGCCACCGAGTTTGGCGAAAGAGACGAGATCACCGGCGCTGAGGTAGGGGCGCTTACTTGCAGCGAGACTGAATTGGAAGTCCTGGCATTGGGATTTAGTACTTGCACGCTCAGCGTGCGGGGCGTTGTTCCCACATTGACCAGGGCTTGGATTTGTGAGTTCGTCAAGGAAGTGATCGATGCGGAAACGGGCGTTGAGCCGGATTGAATCTGAAGCGTCGCGCCGGACTGGAAGCCGCTGCCCGTCACGGTCAGCGTTTGATTGGAATTCGATCCCGCCATGGGATTGGGGCTCAACGACGTTATCGTGACCGGGGCGGGCGCGCCGGACCAACTGGCGGCTAGCAAACTGGCGTCGACGGAGCCAAGCCCCGTCGCCAGATCAAATCCAGGGCCCGCGTTGTAACCCGTCATGTTGCCCACATTCGAGCTGGGGGCTGGCGCGGAGCAACCCGGCGAGCCACCCGAGCAAGGTACGGCATTCGTGCCCAAGGTGATGTCATGAAAGGCGGCGGGGACTTGGGCGGCGAGAGAATACAAGAGAGGGTTGGGATTACCGTTCGCAGAGCCGCTGCGCTGGTTGATAAGCGCCATGATCCCAGCGAACGTCGGCGTGCTGGCTGAGGTGCCGCCCACCTGGAGGACCGCGCCGTTTTGCTGCACCAAGTATCCTTCGCTGATAGCCGCTGACAGAGACACATCGGGGATATAGCGATGATGCTGGTTGGCGTCGCTCGGATCCGCGGCGGGCACGCCAACTCCGGTCTGCCAGGAGGGGGTGGGGTATAAGGTGCTGACACCGCCTCCGGCAGCATACAGGTTACTCGCTGGGCTGCTCTGATTCCAAACGCTCTCCGGTATGTACCCTTTCGCGGATTCCTGATGGGGGCCAGGCGTGCTGTTCCAATAGGTGGAGGGCGAAGCGACGTCGTTGAACTGCGTGCCTCCGACCGCCACGTTGTACGGCGTGGTAGCGAGCCCATTCACCCCAAATCCTCCGACGGCGCGGGTTGTGGTCGGATCGTCGCAGCCCGCCGAGCCGGTATCACCAGTGGCGACGAAAACGGATATTCCTTGAGCCGCCGCTTGCTGCCACAGGCTGTTGTAGGCTTGGTTGTCGCTCCCGAGCTGGCCTTCACAAGCTCCGAAACTCACAGTTACCACCGGTGCCACGTTGTTGTTCACGGCATATTGAGCGGAGAGATCCACGCCATCAGCAGTTCGAGTGCTTTTCGAAATAACGAACTTGATCGCCGCGCCTTTGGCCACCGCACCGGTCCACTGAACATCCAGATTGGCCTCAAACTGCTCGTTCGCGTCGGGAATTCCGGGATCGGGACCATTCAGAATGATTTGAGTGTTGTTCCCCGGCAGTCCGAAAGTAGAACGGAAGGTGGTCACATCGCTCATGTTGATGTTGCTGCGACCGATCACGGCAATGCTCTGGCCGGTCCCGTCAATGCCTTGATTCCACAGCGGCAACACGTTGTAGATGATGGCGAAGTCGTACGGAGAAATCGCGTGGTTTCCACCCGAGTTATATTCCGGCGATGGGTTCAGACTCTTCGCCTGATGCAATGCTTTCGAGTGAAAGTCGTGGAGCGACAAAACTCCGCCGACGACTTGTCCCAACGCCTCGGGGATCGAGATGTCCGTCGCGTTGGCGATGTGGGGTTCGCCATTAACTTCGTAGTTTCGGATCTCGGTGTGGAAGGCGGACTCCACCTGCCTCACGGTGCCGCTGAACTCGATGGAACGCCGGCCGTTGGCGACGCCATCCACTTGAAAACCGTGGCCGCGCAGCCAGGCGGAGATAGTGTCGAGGTCCTGCTGGGAAACGCCGTACTGCTCGCCGAACTGTTGCGGAGTGAGCCACTGCCGGTAACGGGCGGAACCGGGATCCTGTTGGTCAATCAAGAGCTGTTCGAGCGCCGCCTCTTGCTCCGGGCTGCTCTTCAAAAGGAGGGTGAGCCGGTCCAGACGGAGGTTCGCGCCAACTCTGCCGCCATCGCGTGCGGACTTCAACAACGGGTGCGTCGTTTGCCGAAGAGTGACGACGGAGCTATCGTCGACGCGCCGTGGAATTCGTGGCGTTGCGGATCCGTTTTGGGCATGGACCGGGCTCAACACGGCACAGCCGAGAAAAACGGTAAGAAAGAGGCGGGAGAACATCTTGAACAGCGTGAGTCTATTCTACCTGACCGAGAACCGTTGATAATACAGGCGAAGCGATTCCCGCCAGGTAGTACACGACCGGCTTCAGTCCTACATGGTTGGTACTAGCC
>Ga0207110_10048_pt1 | contig 28011 bp, 21 predicted proteins | sample Alteio_BWMinHeat_74_FD_153582 | JGI IMG/M metagenome (GOLD analysis project Ga0207110, IMG submission 153582) | Enriched cells from forest soil in Barre Woods Harvard Forest LTER site, Petersham, Massachusetts, United States -... | ecosystem: Environmental > Terrestrial > Soil > Temperate forest >...
TAGGACATGGGAGCTGCAATGCCATCGAACAAGACACGGGTCCCGGCGAGTGAAGTGGACACCCGCCCGTCGGCGCCGATTTGAGTTCCCACTAAGACGTCGGGCCCTGCGTTGGACGGGAACAACACGACGATCTCCCCGGGCGCGACTTTGCCGCTGGAGTGGTCGGCCGCATTAACGATATCGCCTGCCGACAATGTTGGTGCATTGCCGGCGCCTTGCAGGACAGCGCACACGAACAACGATCCAACCACGCGGCGGTAGTTCATTGGATGTTAACTCGCACAGTGTTGGCTGCTTGGCCGTCAACGGTCAGCACCAAGTCGACCTCGCCCAAACCATGGAATCCCGGCGATATCGCCAGGTTGACTTGATCCAGTCCGGTGTAAAACCCTTGCGCCCCGGCGTACAACACAGGGGCACTCATGCCATTAATCGTCACAGTCACATTGCTGAGCGAAGATCGATTCCGTATTCCCGTTCCGAAGAGAATCAAATACGTCGGCGTGTCAATCCCCCCATTGAACGGAATCGCGGTGCAGACGTTGTTCGCGCATTGAAAGATGGGAAAGGTCGACTGTTGCTGCGTCGGGATGAATACACGCGTCAGGAGCGCCGCTGGAACGCCTTTCCCGCTTCCATCGGCGGTAAAGATGCCCGGCGAAACATTCTGAACAATGGCCGTACCGAGGACCGCGGTGCCCGCGGAGCCGTAGCGCGTAACTGTCGCTTCTCCGAGCGCGGTACCGGGGGGAATCTGGAAGTTGATCTGGTTGGAGGAAAGGTAGAACACGACGGAGTCGCGCTCGATGCCGGCGGAATCCCTCACGCGCAGCGAGAGAATCGCTCCCGTGATTCCGCCGCCGGTAGAGGGCGGTGTCCCCAATAAATTGGTTCCGTAGATCGACGCAATCGACTCCGGAGCGACCGTCGTGGTTCCGCTCGCTGCCGAGAGAACGGCCGCCGCGTTTGCCGTCTCGTAGAATCGCGTCATCCAGTAGGGCAGAAGGTAGTCGATGCCGGCCCCTTCGACCGTGCCTCCGCCGCCTCCATCCAACTGGAAGGGATCTCGTTGCCACAGGAAGTCCGTCGTGGGACGTTGCGCCACCGGCACGGGATTGCAGGCTTCGTCCGGACTGCCGCAGGAAGGCAGCTTGCCGCGCAGATCGACATACGGGTCGCGCCGGGGACGCTGCAGCCATTGATCGAGCATCGCCTGCGTATTTGTATCGCGATCTTGATTCGAGCCGCTGAGCGCTTGATCGATCATGTTGAAGAACGGGTTTTGATGTCCCTGCGTATGCTGGCGGAGGGCCGCATAGGCGGGCAGAAAAGCCGCACGCAGCGAAGTGCTGGTTTCCAGCCGGATCAGATTGTAGAAGTTGATGTAGTCCAGATTGAACTTGAAGTAGGAGCTGTCGCTTTGCACTTCGAGCGCAATTGGCAGGAGCACCGCACCCCCGAGTGCGATTTGGTTCGAGTCGTAAACGGAAGAATACTTCGACGGGTTCACATGACGGCCGACCTGCAGCAGGCTGAGTTGCTGGTCAGCCCTGCCGAGGAATGTCGTGGATGGAGTGCCGTCCGGCATGACCACGATCCAGAAATGTCCAATCAGGAAGTCCAGCATGCGCGTGACCAGGTCCGAGACGGATGTGCGCACGGACGCGTCATCCACCATGTCGAATGCGATGGCCAAGCCGAAGAACGCGCCCGAGTATTGGTCGCGCGATGTGTTGCCCACCCAGTACGTCCCCAGGGCTGAATTGATATGAATGCCATTGTGCTGTTCCTCTCCCGAGATGGATGCGAAGTAGGGAGAACTCATAGGCACGGCGCAACGGGCCAGTAGGTTTGTCCCAGTTACGTCCACCAGGGACTTGAGTCCGGCCAGGGCGCCCTTAATGTTCGCGAGAGCATCCGGAGACCGGGTGACACTATAGCGAAACGCTTCGGCGGCGAGATAATGGCCGGTCCATGTGGCGGAGTCCCCGCAGCGAGTGTATGTCGTGATCTGGCTACTGGCGGGGGCGGAAAATACAGGATCGATAATTGTGCCGAACGGAACGTGGCGGGCTTGAATCGCCGCGTCTATCGCCAGAGCATCGGCCTGCGAAGCTGCGGCAACTCCCGCGACTGCTAGGACTGCAATCGGCAGCGCTAGATAGTGCAATAAGCGCTCCACAACTTCAGCTTAACCGAAATGGCATAAGGTGGGACCGGTCCCTGACCGGTCTTCGCAGGGCATGGCCCTGCGCCAGTGTGCCCAGCATGGGCAGAATCTTGTTGGATGAAAGGAGCCAACCGGAGCCGATGACGGCAACCGTAGTGAACCGCAAGGCGTAGCCGCGAGGTGAAGCTGAAAGAAGCGGGTAGCAAACTCTCGACCGTAGGAACACGAAGCGGCAGTGAGGCCGGGCGCGGGCGGCAAGCTGGCTGGAAACAGCGAAGCCCAACAGTCATCCAGACGCGTCAGGTAGAGCCGGGCGGCGCGAGAGGAAAGATTCTGCACCTTACCTGGGGAGATCTTTCCCGTGAGAGCGGGGAAGAAGTCAGCAGAGGCCGTAGTAGCAAAGAAGCCGGGTAACGCCGGTGGAGCGAAGGGCCGAAGAGCCAAAGAATGGAGCTAGAGAGGGGACTGGAACGGCCCAAAGAGACCAGAACGGTGGGGAGCGACAACTACGGTGGCCACCCCGCCGATGGCGGAGGCAGAAGCGGTGCAGCCGTGGTGAGCCGAAGGCGATGGACTTGAGACGCCGTTGCGCGAACCTTCCGACAGAGAGCGATGTACGAGAACCTGATGGAAGCAGTAGTGACGGAAGAGAACCGCGCGTTGGCCTTAGAAGCGGTGAAACGCAATAAAGGGGCGGCGGGGATCGACCGGATGCAGACGGGAGAACTGGAGAATCATCTTCAGGCGCACTGGGAAAAGATACGAGCGAAGCTGCTGGCGGGGACTTACGTTCCGAGCCCGGTGAGGCGGGTAGAAATACCGAAGCCGAGCGGAGGCACGCGAATGTTGGGTATCCCGACGGTGCAGGATCGGTTCATACAGCAGATGATGTTGCAGGCGCTGACGCCGATCTTGGACCCGAAGTTCAGCGAGCATAGCTACGGATTTCGACCGGGGCGCAGCGCACAGGACGCCGTGCGAGCCGCACAGAAGTACGCGCAGGAAGGGAAGGACTGGGTGGTGGATATAGATATCACCAAGTTTTTCGACCAGGTCAATCATGACATTCTGATGGGCCGGATCGCGACCGTGATCCGGGACAAGCGGGTGTTGCATTTGATCGGGAAATACCTGCGGCGGGGAGCGATGGTGGACGGGTTGGTGGAAGCCAGCGCGGAGGGTACGCCGCAAGGCGGACCGCTGTCGCCGCTGCTGGCCAACGTCTATCTGGATGCGCTCGATAAGGAACTGGATCGACGGGGGCACTGCTACTGCCGCTATGCGGATGACTGCAATATCTACGTAGGCAGTCAAGCGGCGGCGGAACGCACGCTGGCCTCGGTGCAGGACTGGATCGAGAAGCATCTGCGATTGAAGGTAAATGCCGCCAAGAGCGGAACAGGGAGGGTATGGGAACGCAAGTTCCTGGGCTTTCGACTGAACCGGCAACTGCGGATCGGAATCGCACCGGAGAGTATCGAACGATTCAAAGCGAAGGTGCGGGAGATGTGGCGCGGGAACCAGAGTCGAACCAGCAACGAGCTGCGAGACAGCTGGCTTCAATATATTCAAGGCTGGTGGGGCTACTTCCAACTAGCGGAGGATCGCGTCTCTATTTTCCGGCTGGAGGGATGGATTCGACGACACATCCGGAAGTGTTTCTGGTTGCGCTGGCACGACGCGGCGGGGCGGGAACACGCTCTGCAGCGTTTGGGGATCGTGGGGCGTCGGCTGAAAGCGGCGTTTAGCAGCCGCGGCGCTTGGCATATGAGCCGGACCGGCTCGTTGCACGGCGCGCTGACGAACCTGATCCTGCGGCAATGCGGTTTTCTCGTACCATCAGATCTTGCGGCACGATAATGCCGCTGGGCTCAACCGCCGGATGCGGAAAACCGCATGTCCGGTGGTGTGGGAGGGTGACCGGGCCTCAATCCCGGTCACTCGACCCGATCATTGTGGGGTGGCGCCATGCGCCGCCTCTTGAAATGTGCAACCTCCAGCGGCCGGTCGGAGACCGGCCCCACTCACTGCGGCCAGCGCGTCGCCTTCAATTCGAGCGGAGTTGCTGCGCTCTGTTCCACTTTGACGCGTGCGCCGATGGACCTGACCCTCGTCAGCAGCGCCGGGTCCCTCGGATACGTAGGGCCGAGTCCTTCAAACGCCGCGGCGTAATAGTCGCCCGGCGCAACGCCTGAGATTTCGAACGTGCCGCCTGCCTGACACTGAGTCATCCGACCTGGAGTCTTCCCATCAGCTTGTTGCGGGACCAGCATCACGGTGACTCCGTCGCATTTATCGCTTGTCCCGGTGACCTTGCCGGCTGCGGCTTTATAAACGACACGGATCGAAGGAGAGCCGGGCGCCAGTGTTACCATTTGGCCGGTCACATCCAGGCCGCCAAGAAATACCGCCGTCGAGTACCCGTTTACATAAACAGGCACAATGCGATGAAGACCTGGGCTTACATTACTTAGCCGAATCGTCCCATCGCGCTGAGCGGGGGGACCCACCGGTGGGAGCGAACTCTGTCCGTCCGCCGGCGGAGCGCTAAACCCTCCGGCAGGGTGGTTCGGTACATCTCCAAAATCAGCGACACCGGTGATGGAGAGATAGGGCGCGACACGGACTTGAATACCCTCCACGTCCTGCCGCCCGAGCAAAACCAATTCGCTTCCGGTAGGCGAGATGTCGATGAAGGGAGCGTCCTTCGACATAGGGATACGCCGACCTTGACCCACGACTCGCCAATCTCCCGAGGGCACGGCAGGAAATTCAAAAGTGCCGTCTTCCCGAGTGGCCATACGGAACTCTTCTGGGCCGGTTGCTTGACCAGCGGGCCACAGCTCGAAGTGGTCGCTGGAGCTGCCGCCGATCCTCTCGCTTTGTTGAATCACCGGCAGGAGCCACGCATAACCCTCCGTAACGGGTTTGCCATTCTCATCCAGCACGACGCCTCGGATGGCGTGGACCGGAACCGTCTGGAGCCGGATCTCGTAGCCCGATAGGTCATCGCCGCGCACAAGAATCGGTCGCGCTTCCGCCAAGCTGGTTACCGAGGGATAATACGTGGTCGCCACCGAAGTCCCGTCGGCGGAACTCGGTTTAGGAATGGCCCGCGGCCTGGCCCGCAACGTATAGGAACCGGGCTCGAGGTTGTCGAACATAAAGGAACCATCGTCGCCCGTGACAAACGCTTGGGAGCCGGCACCGTCGCGAAACCAATCCACAGCAACATTGGGCGCGGGCTTCCCGGCGCTGTCCGTGACGCGGCCGCTCAGCTTCACCTGCGGGGTCATCTCGACATGAAGTTTGGAGTTGAGGGCCGCAGCCGCGCTTCGACCATCGGCAAATCTGGGCTTTTCATAGCGGCCCTCGTATGTCCCCGGACTCATGTCCGTCACCCGGAAGCCGCCCGTCGCGTCGGTGATCGCGGTGTAGCGGACAGCCTGCCGCGTATACAGAGTTACGCTTACGCCGGGGATCCCGGCGCCCGTGGCGCGGCTCACCACCGTGCCTTCGAGTGTCCCGCCGGTCTGAGCCGGCAACGACGGCGCCAGCGCGGCGATAAAGATCCAGGGCAGTATTCGCTCGTTCATACCCAGATTGACGTTAAGAGCGAGGGGTGGTGTGGACTTATTTTTTCGGCGTCGGAGGGACAACTTCGACATCGTGCAGTACTTCGTCCCCGTCGTACACGGTGGCTTTGATCTGGTCGCCGACTTTCACCTTCTTCAAGACCTCCGGCTTGTCGACACCGTAATTCATGGTCATGGCCGGCATCCAGCCTTCCACTTTCTCTCCGTTGACGGTCAGTCCTTTCTCGCTGACCGCAGTCACTTTGCCGTGGAATATGTAGGACTTCTTACCTTTCGATTGCGCGGAGGCGAGGGCTGCGGTCAGGCACACGGTCAAGAGCGCCAGCAGAAGAGTTCGGGTAATTCGATGGGCGAGCATGGAATTTTCTCCTACCGACAAGCTTAGAACTTCGCTTCGGGGGCTGTAAAGCCGAATGTAAAGTACGGGTGTAAAGTACTGGATGCCGCTGGGACGTTGGTCCTGGGCCTGACTAGTACTTTCCTACCACATGGTCCCTGGTACCCCCGCCCCCGGCCAGGACGTTCGCGGATGCCGATAAGCCACTGTTCCAGTTGAACTTATCATTCGTTCCTTGGGTATTTTCCTGCCCTCAGTCCTAGTACGAAATCGGTATTGATCCAGTACCTTAGTTCTACGGCCCACTGGATCGTTAGTGCCATTCTTCTCCTGGATAGTTCTAGGAGGGAAGTAATGGTAAGAAAACGAAAACTGATCCAGTACCTTGGTTTGGCCGTGGCCGTAATTTTGTTATTGTGCGGCATACTGAACGCGCCGAACCTACATCATGTCCGCGCGCCTGAAGCGCAGCGGGCGTCCGCGGAACCGGCGGCCCCGATCAAAGATCTCCGAGTTCCATTCCAGCCGAGGTCCGGGCTGCCAGGCGTCAAAGATCCATTGGGCGCCCTGTACGCCACGACCATGATTGAAGACACTCCTATTTGGCTGGAAAGTCACATGGGGCATGGGGACAACATCGTATCCTGTCTTTTCAATCTGCCCACGTTCGGGACTTGCATCCTGCCGGAGCTAGGGCAACCGCCGGCAGAAGTGTTCTCCAATCTTCAAGCCCTGTCGAATGCAGGTGCGGCCGGCCGCGCGGAGCCACCTCCCGCGGAACGGCGCACCGAGGAACGGCCGATACAACTCGCCTCGCAAACATCGGCGGAGCGCTCGACGGAGACCGGGATTGGCGGGTATGAATCATCGCCCCCCGTAATCGGCACGCAAACGCCGGGGCAATTGGGTTCGCCCGGGACCGAGGCGCCGGCCACTATTCCGCCGATCCTGGTCGCGACAACCGATCCGATCGCGGTGAGTCTGTCAGGCACGCCCTACCTGTGGAATCCCCCCAGCACGGGCGGGCTCCCCTCACCTTCATCTTCTCCTTCATCTCCTCCGTCATCTTCTCCTAGTCAGGCTCAGTCGCCGGCGCAGGATCCGGCATCGAACGACGGGGCTGTTCCGGAGCCGGCTACTACCGGAATGATGGTCTTGCTACTGGGGTGTGGACTGATAGGGCGCTGGCGAATGAGGCGGTCCAATTCTTCGTAGGTTTTTCGAAGTGCGCGGAGCCCCCTCCTGGCTGCCGCGCATCACGCGGGGCGCGAGATTACCCCTAGGCCAAAAGCCTGGTCGCGTCCCGCGGACTTTTGACAGACCCGGGGTAATCGCGAGCGCCTTGTCCGCATGCTCACGCATGGCGGTTCAGTGCGGGCCCGGAACCGCGACCGTTAGGGAGCGGACAACTAATCGAGTTCCAAGGAGGAAACGATGATGCCCAATTCTCTATCGTCGCCGGGAAACCGGAATACTTTGTCTATGTGAAAATCCATATGAAGCTTATCCGCCGGTTTCGGAATCGATCGGGCCCACATGTGGTCGCCCGGCTCCCGGATGGTCTCGGGATGCAGCGAGACACCATTTATGCCGGCATGAAGCGTTACCGGCCCGACCTGATCCACAACTTCAGGGGGCACGAATACACGCATCCGAATGCGCCGGTACTTGCCTCCCGCGCTGTTGACAAGCGCCGAGAACCGAGGCGAGGTCCAGCGCCAGCCGGAACCCGCGGGCTCGTACCATCCTTCTAGAAGCTCCAGATGGCTGAGTCCGTAATGGCTCTTCAGAAGGCAAAAGGCACGCTCGTCGTGATCCGGATGGACCGGATCTGAGCAAGTTGTGTCGCCGGCATGAAACGAACGCAATACCTCCCATCCGGTCCGCTCGAACAGACGCCGCAAACCCGCATTTGAAAAGATCCAGAAATTGCTATCGTCGCGGTTGAGCTCGTCCTCCGCCAGCAGATAAGCGATGGGCTCTCCCCGCGGCATTACCTCTCCTCCCGGAAAACGGCCCGCGATCCGTGTGCTCACAATGCAATATTCCGATGCGCGCGCCAGCCGTTCCATGACGGATAGCGGATTCTTCAGGTGATACAGGGTTCCTAGAAATAGGGTGAGACCGAACGCATCGCCCGGGAATAACGGCTCCACGTCAATATCCATTTCGCGCACGTGTACCTTCGACTCGAGCGCGGTGTGGAGGGCGGCGATACCGCGCATCCCGTTGTGATTCGTGACCGGATAATCGACAGCCGTGACGGCGCAGCCGAGGGACTCAAACAAAAAAGAAAGATCCCCGTCGCCGCAGCCGACGTCGAGGACGCCTTTGCTCGATGCGGCGCGCCACACCGGTTCTGAATCGCCCGCGAGAAGCCGGTCCAGGTGTTGAACGTTGGTCAGGGAATCGTAGGGGTACCAGTCGAAGTCCACGCGAGTTTGTTTGAGCGCGGCAAGGCGGGCCTGAAACAGCTTTGTGCCTGTGGCGAGATCGAACATCCTCTGCGATGATAGCGCTCGCCCTCGCGTGGCGTAACGGCATAACGGCAATCAAACCCGCCCTGACGGGGCTTGAAGGTAATACGCAGTGAAGCCCCAGGGCGTGAGCCCGGGTTAGATAGGGCTTGACAAAGCAGGCACTATATACTAAGTTATTAGTGTAATGAAGACTCCCAAGGCAGTCCCGACGGATGTGGAGCTCGAAATTCTCAAAGCCATCTGGCAGCGCGGCCAAGCCACCGTGCGGGAGATCTACCAGGACCTCAGCGCCCACCGCAAGATCGCCTACACCACTGTTCTCACCATGATGGGCATCCTCGAACAAAAGGGCCACCTGAAGAAAACGGCGGGCGAGCGCGCCTACGTGTATCGCCCTTCGCAGCCCCAGGGACGCGTAGTCGAAGGCATGGTCAACGAGTTCGTCCAGCGCGTTTTTAATGGGTCCGCGAAACCGTTGCTGGTCCACCTGGTGGAGGATCCGAACATGAGCGCGGAGGAGTTGCGCGAGATCGAGAAGCTGCTGCAGCAGAGGCGAAAGAAGGCATGACCCTCAACTTGATCCACTGGATGGAACAGGCGTTGATCCTGGCATCTGTTGGGGCGCTCCTTCCGGTGCTGCTTCGAGTCCGGCATCCTCGCACCCTGCTGATTTATTTCCACCTCCTGCTTGCGGTATGTCTTTTATTGCCACTGCTGCAACCGTGGCGGCATCCGTCGACGCCGGGCGGCGCGGATCATCCGTTTGGCCCGTGGTTGTGGGTTCTCGGCATGGGTGTGGCCGCGAGATTGTCTTGGTTGCTGGGCGGCTTGTGGAGGATCCGCCAGTACCGGATCGGGTCCACGCCGCTCTATCCGGTCCCCGAATCAGTGAAAGCGGCCGCAGCCTTAACGCAGGCGGACGCGGTGGTTTGCATTTCTCCGGATCTCCTTGGCCCCGCCATGCTGGGTATCTTCTGCCCTGTCGTGCTGCTTCCGGAATCATTTCAAACTCTCGGCGACGAGGCTCAGTGCGGCATCGCCTGCCATGAGTTTCTGCATGTGCGGCGTAATGACTGGCTGGTGACGATCTTCGAAGAGCTGGCCGGGGCACTGCTGTGGTTCAATCCATCCGTGTGGTGGCTGCTGGCGCAGACACGGTTGGCGCGCGAACAGCTGGTGGACGCGGAAGCGGTGCGGCTGACGGCTTCCCGCGAACCGTACATTCAGGCGCTTCTCGCGATCGCCCGCTCCCGATGGATGCCGGATTTGGCGCCCACGCCCCTGTTCCTGCGCCGACGGCACTTGACCCAGCGCATGCACTCGTTGTTAAAGGAGGTTTCCATGTCTAAGCTACGGCTTTGGTCATCCTATTCGACTATCCTGGCGATTCTCGCGGTCGCCGCGTGGTTCTCTGCCGCGGCGTTTCCGCTGATTGGGCAGGCGCCCGCGCCGGTTACCACAGCCGTCCAAGCTCAGCCTGTTCGGGGTCCGGGATTTCAGCCACCAGCACCGCGACGCGCGCCTGGCATGGGCGCCCACTCGGACACCTCCTCTGTCGCGATTCCACAAGATCCACATGAGCCTATCACTGGAGCTGTCACCGTCCCCGCGACGCCGTCAGATCGCGCGGCGGTCTTGTCGCTGTTTGAACGCGCCAAGCAAAATAGCAAGATGCACATCGACGGGATGCCTCCGTTTGTACTCACAGTATCTTTTCTCGCGAGCGGTCCCGTGGTTTTCACCGGCGCAGGGGAACTGACTGAGACCTGGACCTCCGGCCAGAGCTGGCGTTGGTCCGCCAACCTTGGCAGCTACTCGCAGACGCAATTCAGTTGGGCTGGAATGCAGGCTGGCGATCCTCCACAGTCCTTCGTTCCCACGCGGATTCACATGCTGCGGGGTTCGATCTTCTGGGCCGTCCGCAATACTCCATCGAGCGCCGTCATTCGCACGGCGGCGGCTCAATGGAACGGCAAGCCCGCCACCTGCCTGCTCCTTTCCGGTATGAATGGGGCCACATCTCCATCCCGGCTGTGGGAAGAAGAGGAGTTCTGCATGGATAATTCGCAGGGCCTCTTGCAGGTTTACTCAGTCGCTCCGGGAACCTATACGGTGTACAGCTACGCCGGGAACATACAGTTTCACGGCCGGTCCATTCCGGACGCGATCACCATTTACATGAATGGCGCGGCGGTGATGGATGCGCACCTCAGCATCACGGACGCTGTCGCCGTGGACCCAAGGTCACTGACTCCCACGCCGGAAATGATCGCCGCCGGCCGATTTATCTCGTTGCAGCTGACCTCCAGATCCCCCTTTGACATGAGCAGTTCGCTGGTATCAGGCTTGGTCCGTCCTGTGATCGTCCATGCGGAAACGGACACGCAAGGCAAAGTGAGGGAGGCCGAAATATCCGCTTCGTCGGACCCTGCCTTAACGCAGCAAGCCCTGGACTTCGTCAAGAACAGCCGGTTCGCGACAGGGATGCAAATGGACACTTACATAAACGTCCGGTTCAACCCGCGTTAGCGGGGAGGTCCCGGCCTGCTGCGTTGGTAGGGTAGGTCCCCGACCTGCCCAAAGAAAGGAACATCATGCGACTCGCTTATTCCGTCTTGATTCCACTGCTGCCGCTTTACGCTCAGCAGTTCCCGGATGCCAGCACAGTCCTGGCCCAGCACACTCATTCCATGGACCGCTACCAAACCTATCAATACACCACGGACATGACCATGGAGATGAACGTGGCGGGCAATCCCATGAAGATACCCATGACCAGCACCCTAAGCGCCGACCGTCAAGGCAGGATGCGCATGGAAATGGGTGGTATGGCTGGAATGGGGGGCAGCACGATGGTGTCGGACGGGAAAACCATGTGGACGTATATCCCGATGCTGAAACAGTACTCCAAGACCACCGGCGACTCCGCCATGAAGGAAGAGATGGCCACGGCTAACCTAGGGGCGCTGGCGGATCCCGCAAAGTTGGCCGCGAACGCAAAGGTCATTCGCGACGAATCCTTGCAGGCGGACGGACAACGCCGCGATTGCTGGGTGGTCGAAAGCCGCATTGATGATATAGCCGTACCCGGAGGCGCTCCTGGAAGTATTCAAGGCGGAGTCTACACGCTGTGGATCGACAAGCAAAACGGAATCGACTGGCAAGTAACCATGTCCGGAAAGATGCAGGCGGGGCCCATGGTCACGGACATGAAGATGACCACTTTGAAGCACGACGTGAAGCTCAATGTGAACTTGCCGGACTCCCTGTTCGTGTTCACTCCGCCGGCAGATGCGAAAGAGGTCGCGGCGTTCAATGCTCCTGGCCGGGGACCCGAACCTACGCCAACCGCTACGCCCGCGCCAGCCGCGAAACTTGAGAAACCGCTAGCGCCCGGGGAACCGCAAGCATATGTTCCCATGATGACGCCCCTTGATCTTGTCGAACCTGTATTCCCGGAGGCGGCGCGAAAGCAAGGCGTGAGCGGCATGGTGCGGGTGCTGGTGACGCTCGACTCTCAGGGTCTAGTCACGAATGCAGAAGCTCTCACTGGACCTGAGATTCTCCGGCAGCCGGCCATCGAAACCGTCCGGCAATCGAAGTTCAAGCCGGTGCTTCGAGACGGCAAGCCAGTCGCGGCGTTCACGGATCAGATGGTGAACTTCTTCGACCGCACCATCAAGAGCAGCAGGGATTTCAATCCCGCCGACGAGATGGCCGCGGTCAGCCGTATTAGCGAGCTGGAGGCCCGATGGCCGCGGTCCAAGCAACAGGTGCTTGCCGATCTGGAAGCAGACCACGATGTTGCCGATCCTGAACGTTCTTTCGTCTTGCCCCAATTGGCCAAGGCGGCGCTGGATGCGGGCGAATTAGGGAAGGCCGAGTCCTATGCGAGAGAATCGCTGCATGTGCGAGAGCCGGGCCCCATGAATGGCGATGGCATCCACACAGCCAATAACATCCTCGGGCTGCTGGCTCTCCGCAACGGCAACGTGGCGCAGGCAAACCAATATCTTCTCGAAGCGGGGAGAGTGCAGGGCGGCGCGGTATTAGGTTCCTTTGGTCCGAATATGAGACTGGCAAAGGAGCTCCTCCAGAAAGGCGAGCGGGATGTTGTACTAGAGTATTTTTCGTTATGCCGCAAGTTCTGGACCATGGGTGGGAAGCAGCTCGACGCATGGACGGCCACGGTACGCAGCGGCGGTATTCCGGAGTTCGGCGCGAACCTGGAGTACTAAGACCGCTCATCGATCTACCAACTCCGCTCTGGACGAAGATTTGAAAACAACCCCGGGGCGGGTCGGGACCGCCTTGCGTGGGGCATGGAAGGCGTGAATGAATCACGCCGCCTCAAAATCTGGCAATGACAGTGGGGTGCGTGGTTTCTATCTCGCCGTCATTTTATGCCGGCGGGGAACGAACTTCGCGGTTCCGTGTCGAAACTTCGCCGGCATAACGACAACATTGGGTGTTGCATGTGGCGCCGGATGTAATGTAGTGGGTCGCGCCGAAGGCAGGTCAGCGGGGACGGTGCATCGAATGAGCTTTACGCTTAAAACCCGTTCGATGTTGCGGATGTCACCGCGCTCGGACGGTGTGCTGAAGGTAGACGAGTTCCCGCGGGCTCCCATACGTCCGGTGCGTCCCACACGGTGGATGAAATCTTCCGGCGCCTGCGGCAAGTCATAGTTCACGACATGGCCGATGCTGTCGACGTGAATGCCTCGAGCGGCGACGTCGGTAGCGACGAGCACCCGAAACGATCCATCCTTGAATCCGTCCATGGCTTGGTTGCGCTGATTCTGTGTTCGATCCCCGTGAATGCGGGCGGTTTTCACGCCACATCCGGCGAGGTTCTTCGCCAAGCGGTCCGCCCCGTGCTTGGTGCGCGCGAACACCAGGAAGGACCCCGGCTCGTCCTTGAGGAGCTTCACGAGCAGGCTCAACTTGCGGTCCTGATCGATTTCGTACAAGTTTAGGTTAATCTCGGCAGCGGGCTTCGAGATGACTCCGACCGAAACGCGAACGGGAGTTTTCACGTGCGATTCGATGAGATGAGCCACCGACTTTTCGATGGTCGCAGAAAAGAACAAGGTTTGATGCGCAGCGGGGATTGCTTTCAATATGAGGTGGACGGACGGCAGGAAACCCATGTCTAGCATACGGTCAGCTTCATCCAGCACCAGAACCTGCACACCGGCCAGACTCACCAATTTGCGGTTGAGAAAATCGCACAAACGTCCCGGAGTCGCAATCGCGATCTCGGCGCCCTTGCGGATCGCGAGTAACTGATTTCCCTCGCTGAGTCCGCCGACCACGACTGCGGATCGGATACCCGTGTTGGCCGCGAGCTTGATGCACACTTCATGGATCTGCAAGGCGAGCTCGCGAGTAGGCGTGAGCACCACGGCTCGAACACCAGGTTGGCGGGGCTGGCCGGCGAGCCGTTCGAGAAGCGGCACGAGAAACGCCAAGGTCTTGCCGGTGCCGGTATTCGCGGTGGCCACAACATCGCGGCCGGAAAGCGCCGGAGGGATCGCCTGCGCCTGGACTGGCGTGGGCACGGCAAATCCGTGGCGGGCCAGGTTGCCCTGTAAAACAGAGCACAAGTCTAGTTCGGTAAATTGATTCATTTTTTGGTTAACGGGGGAAGGGAACCAGCGAGCCGACGACCTGAAGGTGAGCAGATTACTTCCTCACTAACTGTATCACAGTGGGAGCCGGCGTTCGCAAATCCTTTCCAGTCCTCGATGCTCGGAAGGTTCTTCTTGAGGGTCGGCGGCAAAGCGGCTGTGATCCGATACTCCGAGATCCCCAGGGCCTTCCGCGAATCCCGAAGGGCGTATTCGACCAACACACTGTCCTTGGACTTGCAGAGAATGATGCCTAAGGTGCGTTGGTCGTCCGGATGCCGCATCAGGTCGTCGATCGCGGAAAGATAGAAATTCATCTTGCCGGCGTACTCCGGCTTGAAATCGTCCATCTTGAGTTCGATCACGACATAACAGCGAAGCTTGAGGTGGTAGAAAAGAAGGTCGAGGCGATAATCCTGCTTTCCGACTTCGAGGGGATACTGACTGCCTACGAAGGCGAAGCCGACGCCGAGTTCGAGCAAGAACTTCCGGAGATGGTCAAGCAGCCCCTTTTCCAAATCTCGTTCCCGGGCGTCTGGGCCTAGCGTCAAGAAATCGAAGTTGTATGGGTCTTTGATGATCTGCTGCGCCAGCTCGGATTGCGGCGCCGGTAACGTCCGACGGAAATTTGTGAGCGCATTGCCGTGGCGGCGGTAGAGATCCGATTCAATCTGGTGGACCAGAACGTTGCGGCTCCAGCCATTCTGGATGGTCCCCTGAACATACCAGCGACGCTCGTCGGCGCTCTTTACCTTGTCGAGGAGCACACAGTTGTGGAACCATGGCAATTTGGCAGCAAGCTGCTGCAGAATTGTTTGGTTGGGCCAGGCCGCCGCGAAAGCTTTCATATAACGGAGATTGCGGGGAGAGAACCCGTGCATGTCCGGAAATGCGACGCGGAGGTCTTTCGCCAGCCGCTCGATCACCCGCGTCCCCCAGCCATCTGACTTCTGTCGGGTGAGGATCCCCTTGCCGATCTGCCAATACAACACCACCAGTTCGCTGTTGACCGCCAGCGCGGCCTTGACCTGCGCGGTCCTTATTCGCTGCTTCAGAGCGCGGAGAAATTCCTTGTACCCCTCGGGAACTAGCCGATGTTCAGACATGGGATGCTCAAGTTGATTGTGCGGAGAAAGGTGTTTTTATCTCAAAGCTCTGGGGGTTAAACGCAAAGGCCGGCAGGTTTTCGGGTCGGCTGTTGGCGGGTACGGATGATCAGCCCGAGCGATTTTTTGGCAGACCGGCAGCACCGTCGATTCACATGCTCGGCCTTCTGGAGCTCTTCCTGGTTCTCGAAGAAGTCCGCGTAGTGGCCCGCCGCATTTAGCCGTCAGCATGGCGGACCTACGGCTAAGGCCCGAGTTTCTCCGTCGCGAGTGAATCGGCAAGGCGCGAATCCGGCTCAAGTATTGGGATTGATGGAGGCGCGGCGTGTTTGCGCGTCCCATTCCCCGATCAGCCGACTTCTCACGCAGTTCAGTGCGGCCGTCAGCCAAACGCTTCGCGGAGAAAGAGTACATTTGCCGGATTGGGAGTCCACGGGCAGAATGTAGGTGCAACAACGATACCGGCGATTCCTGGGAGTGGGCCGACAACCCGCGCTATCCGCAACGGTATTCGGATCTCGGCATTCGGATCATGGTCAACGCCGGGATCTACGACATGACGCACTGAAACCGTGATAACACCTTAGTTACGCGTGTCGAAATGATCGGTGGCCTGCTCGTGTACTTTGCTGTGCAGGACTTCCCTGACCCTGCCCACCAAACCCTCCGCCAAGAACGGCTTTCCTATGAAGTGCCAGCCGTAATTAAGAATGAGCAACTCTCCACCGGGATACGCCGACATCAGCAGGATCCGCATTTTCGGCCTTCGCTCCTTCAGAGCTTTTGCAAGTTTCGTTCCCAGCAAGTCCGGGGTCATCATCACCTCGGTCAGCAGCAGATTGATGGTCCCGGCGAATCCGGCTTCGACCGCTTTGGCTTCTTTCGGGTTGCTGGCAGTCAGCACTCTGAAATGCGCGGCTTCCAGTATCCCCTTGATGAGTTTGAGGAAGAGCGGATGGTGTTCCACCAGCAGAATCGTCGCATCGGTCTTCCGCCTGTGAGAACTGACGGCCGTCTCGGGCTTCAGCGCTTCGACCGGCCGAACTCTTGATTTCTGTGCCAACTGTTGTTCCATACAATTTGAGCCTGCACTCAAGCTGTCGCAGGTGCAGGGCCAATCGTTAACTGAAGCTAGAACACGGGCTGTCCGTTCGATGGGCCGCGCCGGGCAGTAGGGATTTGGTCAGGTGGCCGGATATGGTCAAGCGGCATTTAGTTTGCCTAAACGTTGTGTTCGCGTAAACCGGTTTGACATGCTTCCGCCATACCCGTATAGTCCAGCCATAAGGGGCTTTTATGAAGACCAAGTTTCGTCTCGTTCTATTCATCTGCGTTGCTATCCTTGCAACGTCCGCGGCGAGCGCTCAGGAATTCCGCGGCACTCTTAGTGGAGCGGTATCCGATCCGGCGGGAGGCGTGGTCCCGAATGCCAAGGTGATAGTGACTGAGGTCACCACCGGCACCAAGTCTCAAACCGTTACGGACTCGGCCGGCCAGTACACCATCCCCTTCATGCTGCCCGGCGACTATGACATTTCGGTGCAGTCTCAAGGCTTCAAGGAGACTGTCCGCAAGTCCATTCACGTCGGCTCGGGCGACCATCCCGTGATTGACGTCGCGCTCGAAGTGGGTAACACCACGCAGACGGTCGAGGTCACCGGGGCCGCCCCTTTGATCAATTCCGAAAATGCGTCCGTGGGCCAGTCCATCACCACCAAGGAAGTAGAGGACCTGCCGCTTAACGGAAGAACCCCATTGGTGCTGGCTTCCCTCGCGACTGGAGTTCTTGCCACCGGCCAGCCTTCGCTCATTCATCCCTTCGATAGCGGCGCCGCGGCCGGATGGAGTATTGGCGGCTTGCCTTCACAGACCAATGAAATCCTCATCGATGGTTCGCCGGACGCCACCTGGGATGGCAGGCTGGCCTACAGTCCTCCCACGGATGCGGTCCAAGAAGTGCGCGTGAAGGCCTTCGACACCGACGCCTCCTTTGGCCACACCAGCGGCGGCACCATGAGCCAGATCCTGAAGACCGGCACCAACTCGCTGCACGGCTCGGCCTGGGAGTTCAACCAGCCTAACACCCTGGTAGCGAATAACTACTTCAACAACAAAGCGGGCCTCGGCAATCCTGTCACGCACTACAACCAATACGGGGTGACGGCCGGAGGCCCCATGGTGCTCCCCAAACTATTCAATGGCCGCAACAAGCTGTTTTGGTTCTTCGCCTGGGAAGGGCTGAAGGACGCGCAGCCGAACACGACCTTCTTGAGCGTACCCACGGACAAGGAGCGCAGTGGCGATTTTTCGGGCCTGGCGCAGTTGTACGATCCCTATAGCGCGGTTCAGAGCGGAAGCACCATCACGCGCACGGCCTACGCCAATAACTTGATTCCCCCCACTCGGATCAATCCCGTGGGCGCCGCATATATGAAGTTCATGCCCTCACCGAACCTTCCGGGCCAAGCCGGCGGCTTCAACAACTTCGGCAGCACGGCGGGCACCCCCGATAATTACAACAACGAGCTCGGCCGGCTGGATTACAACATGACGAGCCGGGACCGGATGTTCTTCGACATCCGGCGCACCGATTACCAACAGTCAAAGAACAACTACTTCGGCAATCTTTCCACCGGCTCCCTTCTTACGCGCGCCAATTGGGGTTCCAGTCTCGACAACGTCTACACCATCAACGCCACCAATGTAATCGATGTCCGCCTTAACCTCACTCGCATGGACGAGGCCCATCCCTCTCCAAGCGCCGGATTCGATCCTACCAGCCTAGGCTTTCCCGCCTATATGGCGGCTAATTCTCCCTACGTTCAACTTCCGAATATCGCCTTCGCCAGCGCGACCGGATTCACTACTCTGGGCACCAACTCCGCCAACAAACTTCCGTCTCAGTCGGTGCAACTGTTCGGAACCTGGTCCACGATTCGCGGCAACCATAGCTTGAAGCTCGGTGGGGACTGGCGGCAATACATCCTGAACACGATCAGCTTTGGCAATTCCGCCGGCTCCCTCTCGTTTAGCGCGAATAGTTGGGTGAAAGCATCCAGCAGCGCTTCTTCGACGGTGGTTCAGGGACAGGACTTGGCCGAACTCCTGCTGGGGCTGCCCACCAGCGGCACCTACGATCTGAATACCTCCGCCTCCTACTTTGAGCACTACGGCGCGGTGTTCGCGCAAGACGACTGGAGGGTGAAGAAGAATCTCACTCTGAACCTCGGCGTGCGCTTCGACTACGACGCGCCGTATCACGAGAAATACGGCCGCACCGTGAATGGATTCGACATGACCGCGCAGAGTCCGCTCGCGGCGGCCGCGTCAGCTGCCTATAACAAGAGTCCGATTCCCCAAATCCCGGCGGGGAGTTTCACCGTGCCCGGCGGATTGACCTTCCCGAGCGACGGTTCCGTGTACCAGCAGACTTCGCACTTGGTAAGCCCCCGTCTCGGCTTCGCCTGGTCGCCCGATTTCTTGCACGGCAAGACTGTAATCCGCGGCGGCTTCGCCATGTTCGTGCAACCCGTGGGAATCACCCAGTTGGACATCAGCGGAAAGTACTCGACCAATCCGATCCTTCAGCAATTCGGTTTTAGCCAGAGCACGGCCTTCACGGCAACCAACAATAACTTTCTGACGCCTGCCAGCACGCTGAGCAATCCGTTTCCTAACGGCCTCTTGCAGCCGGCCGGCTCCTCCAACGGGCTCTTAACTTTCGCCGGACAAAACATTTCGATCCTCAATCCCAACGTGAAGGACCCATACTCCCTGCGTTGGAACTTCGGCTTCCAGCATTCCTTCACGCCCACCACGCTGCTGGAGGTGGTCTACATGGGCAATCATGGCGTGCATCAGCCAATCTTTGTCACCCAACTAAACACGATTGCCGCGAAATATCTCAGCACCTATGGCGTGCGCGATCAGACTACTATCACGGCGCTTACGGCCACCAACGCCAATCCGTTCGCGGGCCTCCTGCCGGGTAGTTCGAGTCTGAATGGCGCCACGGTCAGCGTATCGCAACTGCTTGCCAGATTCCCGCAGTTTCCAGTAGGAACGGGTAGCGGCAGCGCCGGCGTCGTTGAGTTGAACAACAACGTGGGGAGCTCCTATTTCCAGAGCTTGAACGTACGGCTCGAAAAGCGTTTGTCCGGCGGCCTGACTCTAGTCGGCAACTACATCCATTCCAAGCTAATCGAGCGCATGACCTGGTTAAACGACACGGACCCTCTGCCGGAGAAACGTATCTCCCCGTTTGATCACCCCGATCGTTTCGTGTTGGCCACGGTTTATGATCTTCCCTTCGGCCGGGGAAAACACTTTAACGTCAACTCCCGCTGGGCCAATCTCCTGGTGGGCGGGTTCGGCATCAGCAGTATTTACACCTTCCAGACGGGCGCCCCCATCTCGTGGGTCAACGGAAGCACTACTTCGCCGGGAGACTACGTTTATTTCGGAGCCCCGATCGTGGTCAACAACCGGGAAACCAATTCGCTGGCTTTCAATACCTCGGCGTTTGACACGAAATCGGCCGACCAATTCCAATTCCACATCCGGACATTCTCCACGGCCTTTCCGAATCTGCGCTCGGATGGAATCAATGAGTGGAGTCCTTCGGTTACCAAGCGCTTCTTCATCAACGAAAAGGTGAATGTGCAACTGCGGTGCGAGGCGTACAACGTCCTGAACCATCCGACATTCGCCGCGCCTAACACGACGGCGACGAACGGAGCCTTCGGTACGATTACCGCGCAGGCCAACCGTCCGCGAACGCTGCAGTTGGGCGCACGATTCGTCTTTTAACGCTAGAGCTGGTTGGCAACCGGCCGCAGCTTGCCAAGCTGCCCCACATCGGTCAACAATCTTCTATGCTGATCGAACAATTGTTCGCACAGGGCATCATGACCATGGGGCCATCGCGGCTCGACCCTAATCGCCAAGTGGGAGTATTCTCTCCGGATTTGATCCCGAAACTATCCGCGTCGCGCGCGGCAGAGATCGAAACATTCCGATGGATCGCGGGTGATTGGAGCTATGAGAATCTAGTTCCCGCGACTCGCGTCAGTCCTGCCTATGCCGACATCGGCAGTCAAACCTTTTCGCTGTGCGAAGGGGACACCTGGATCTGCGTGGTGTCGCCCGATGGCGGCCGCCACCGCCATATCACCTTCGATCCGTTTAGTAAGCAATGGATCTATGTGCTGACTCGCGGGTCCTACGGCATTCTGCGATCACCGGAGGGCTGGACCGGAGATCGGATGGTCTTTTCCGGGCTGATGACCATGATCGGGATCAACTGTGAATGGCGCATGACTTGGATCAAGATCAGCCAAGACGAGTTCAGCTTTGTCAACGAGGAAAAGCGCGAGGACGGTTCGTGGGCCTATGTCGACGACTGGCGATTCAGGCGGAAAGAGCCCGGCGCTCGATCATCCTAGTTCTTCCATCTGTAACCGGCCGATGACCAGGTGTGGCGCCTTCATCGTCTACCCAACTTTGGTCGCTTGCGAAGCGATGGCTTGCCACTTTCCGTTTCGGTTCAGGAATACATCGGTCCAGACGTATTTACCGCTCGTATCTTTTCCGTGATCGTTACTCTGCTCCGTGTCGCTGCCCGTGACGATTGCCACATTGCCATAGACTCGAATCTTCCGCTCGCCCGTCTCGATTGCCGTGATCTGTGCTGAGCCATTTTTCATGTCCGCCAGCACCATGGACTTCGTGACAGTTCTTCCGTCGTAGTCGATCTCGGTCCATTCGTCGGCCAGGATTCTGTCCAATGTGGACGCGTCCTTGGTGAGATCGGCACGGGTCCAGTCGCGCTCCATTTGCAGAACGATCTCTTCGGGGGATTGGCCTCCTTTCGTCTGGCTGGCATTCGATTGGCCGGATAAGCCTGCGGCGGCCAAAACAAGAACGATCGGAACCGCGAGTCTGCGCATTCTTCATTATGGTCCGCCGGTGCTCGCGTTGCTTGTAAGCGGGTTATTCATCGTTTACCAACACCCCTTGCTGACTCGTGCGGCTCAGAAAACTCGCCTGCGCGCCGGCAGGACTGATCGGTTACCGCCGCCAGCAGATATCGCGTGGAATCGTGGCAGGGATGGTTGAACACTTCCTCACAAGCTCCTTGTTCGACCACGCGGCCTTCCTTGATTACCGCGACCCTCTGGCACAATCCGGGAACCGTGGCCACGTCGTGAGTGATGTATACCAGACCGGTATTCCAGTCCCGGTTAGCGATGCGCAGGCTCTCGAGCACCTCCCTCGCCGTGGGAGGATCGAGCGCGCTGGTGGGCTCGTCCGCCACCAGCAACGCCGGCCGGTGGAGCAACGCCATCCCGATCAAGATACGCTGCGCTTGGCCGGTGCTAATCTGGCGCGGGAAGCGGCTCAGGAAGGAATCATCCGTGGGGAGGTCAAAGCGCGAGAGTAGAGCCAGAGCCTCTCGTTTCTGGTCAAGCCAGGGCACGCGGGAATGAGCCTGCCAGGCTTCCCTCAGTTGAGTTTCCAGACGTAGCGCGGGATTCAGCGCGGAGGAGGCGCTCTGTAATACAAGGCCAATTTCTTTGCCACGCAGCTCGCGCCATCGCCGCTCCTTGGCGCCGATCATTTCGCGGCCGGCGAATTTCAAGGAGCCAGTCATCCGGCCGCCTTGCCATCCAAGCAGTCCCAGGATCGCGAGCGCGAGTGTACTCTTACCCGAGCCACTTTGGCCTATCACAGCCAGAGCTTCGCCCTCAGCTACCTCCAGGGACACTTCGCTCAGGATGGCCTTGTTGCCATAGTTGACCGAGATGTCGAGTGACAGGAGCGGTGTCATCAGCGCAGTTGGCCTACGAGAGTCGCCTTCTGAAGGAATAATTGGTCGATGTTCCAAAACACGCGCGGGCGTAGTACCGAAGGCGCGACGTTGCCCAATTTGGGCGACACGGCCACCAGTGCGTGCGGATGAACCAGATAGATCATGGGGACTTGTTCCCAAACTATCTCCTGCATCCGGTCCAGCAATGCCTTGCGCTTCCTGACGTCGGGCGCGGAGGATTGCTCAGTCATCAGCTTGTCAATCTCCGCTTCCCACGGGGTTTCAGGCGTGGCCTGGTGTGGATTCCATTGATGCGTCGCCGAAGAGCTCATCCAAACATTCAACTGGTCATTGGGATCTAAAGCGACCCCGGAAAAACCGAGCAAGCATGCCTCGTACTGAAAGTTACGGGAGATGCGCTCGATCAAGGACGGCATATCCAACGTGACGATGTTCAGCTTGATGCCGATGCGCGAGAAATCCTGCTGGATCAGAGTGGCCATGTGGGCCCGCGACTTGTTGCCTGCGTTGGTAACGACGGAGAACTCGACGGCATTCCCCGCCCCATCGCGCAGCACAGTGCCGTTTTTCTTGAAACCGACGGTCGCCAGCAGTTTGAGAGCACCGTCCGGATCGAAGGCATGCGGCTTTAGATGCGTGTTGGCCCACGGCTTAGCGGTGGGCGAGAACGGTCCGGCGGCCGCAGTGGCGCGGCCCCGGTATACCAGCTTTACTAAGTCGTCGCGCTGGATGGCTTCCGAGAGGGCGCGTCGAAATTCCTTGGAACGAAACCAAGCCTTTTTGTAGGCGTCGATCGGAGCCGCCGCCACCTGGTTGAACCAGAGCATTTCACTGTCAAAGGTTTCGCCCGCATCAACCGCTCCGTTCGCCACGCCCAGGCGGTCGAAAGAGTCGATATCGATAGATGACAGAAATTGAAGCTCCCCGCGCTGGAAGCGGGTCAACGCGATCTCGCGGTTCTGTTGAATATCGATACGCACGGAATCCAGGTAGGGCAATGCATGCCCCTGGCCGTCCTTCTTCCAGTAATTCGGATTGCGTTTGAGCGAGATATAGTTCCCGGCTTTGTACTCCGAGACAACAAAGGGACCGAGCCCGGCCTTTTCCTTCAGCGGCGAGCGGGAAGACAGTATCGGGATCTCATAGAACAACATGTCTAGTCCGGCGACCGGGTCCGGCACCGCCAGCGCGACCTCGCGCGGATTCAGAACCGTGATCGTCGTCGTGCCCTTTTCCGGACGCAGACTGTCGCCCGCGGGCACCTTCGCCTTCGGGTCGAGCAGCTGCCGCAGCGTGAAGGCAACATCCTCCGCGTCGAGCGGATTTCCGTCCGAAAAGCGAACTCCGGACCGCAGTTTAAATTGAATTCGGCGGCCCATATCAGAGACCTTCCATGACTCAGCCAGCTCCGGCTTGAGCTCGAAGGTTTTGCGATCCATTCGAAGCAAGGTCGAGTTAGTGAGAGAGCGGATCGTGTCTGAATTCTCTTCGGTGACCTGCAATGGGTCGAAGGTCTTGGGGTCGCCGGCGATAGAGAAGTGCAACTCTCCCCCGGTCTGCGCGAAAGCAGCGAGAGAAAGGAATAGGGTCAGCAGCAACGTAGGGCCGGTCCCCGACCGGCCGCTGGTTTGAGTTCTCATGAAATAGCCTCCTTGTGGTGCGTGGCGGCGTAAAAGGACAGCACGACCAAGAGCAGCAACACGGCGGGCGCCAGCCGCCACGGTGCTTGTGAAATCGCCGACAGATTGGTCAACTCCGCGAGCATCGACCCCCATGAAGGCAGCGGCTCACTCACGCCGAGCCCGAGGATTCCCAGGTTCGCTTCCGCGAGTATGAAGACCGGGACGAGCAAGAAAAACTGTCCCTTGATCACTGGCCGGAGATTCGGCATGAACTGCGAGCTCATCATCCTCGCAGTAGTGCAACCAGCCGCTCGAGCCTGCATCATGAACGTGGACCGCAGCAGCGTGCGGCTCATGGAACAAATGACTCGCGCAGCCGCGGGCCATCCCAGGGCTCCGAGAAGAATGAACGTTACCAGCACCGACGACCACGGTCCGGAATTCAACGGCAGCATGGCACGCGCGATCAGCAGCAAGAACAGCGCCGGCAGGGAAAGCAATAGATCGATCCCTAGGGTCAGAGTGCGCGCCAACAATGGTGTCGCGACGCCGGCGGCGATGCCGATTCCAGCGGCCAGCGACACAGCCAGAAGGGCTGCGGCGGGCGCTAGCACCAGCGATACGCGGCTCCCATAGATCAAGCGAGACAGCCGGTCGCGGCCAAGCTCGTCCACGCCGAGAGGAAAGCGCGCGCTGGGCGGCTCGCCCGCATGATCCCGAAACTGATCGGCATAGCCTGCCGGGGCGATCCAGGGGGCTCCCAGCGCCACCAGGTACACGAGCAGCAGAAAGACTTGTGCCGTGCGCGATACGAGCTTCATTCGCGCCACATCCGTTCGGAGTTTGCCGCCGCGCCGCCCAACGTGTTGGCGGTAAATGTGATTGCGGTCATGAGCCATGTCAGGGTAAGCAGCGGAGCGATGTCCCGCGCGACCGCAGCCTTCCAGGCGAGCTGGCCCAGGCCCGGGCTATCGCACAGCACTTCCGCGGGGATCGCCGCGCCCAATGCAATGGTGATCGAAACGCCGAGAAGGGAAAGTGACTCGGGCGCGGTGGGCACCACGCGATGCATCCAGAACACGCGCCAGGGGCTGATCCCACGGGCCATGGCTCCGAGCACATGCGGACGCTCGCCGCTGGCGCTCAGCAACTGCCGCATATAGGTGAAAACCTTGGGCAAGACGCCGGCCGCGACAACTCCCGCGGCGGGAATCCCCTCCAGGAAAAGACAGATGGCGACCAATCCCAAGGGTAGACAGAGCAATACCGTGCTGGCGGCCACCAGTGGAATAGCCGCGCCTTTCCACAAGACCGAAACGGCGGCAAACGGCAGAGCGATGGCCCAGGCCAGTATTACGCCGCCCGCAACGGTCTTGACGGTAAGAGGCGCGCGATCCGCCAGCAAGTCCACTACGGGTGAATTCAAGCTGGAGGAAAACCCGAAATCGCCATGGACGGTTCGCATCACAAATTGTGAATAAGCGGACCAGATGTTGGAGGCGCCAGCCTGCTGCCGAATGCGTGCGCGGGTGCTTTCCGAAAGGGTTGGGTCCAGCTCCCTTTCATCGACACCATAGCCCGGCGCGAAGCGCACCAGAATCGTGCTCAGCAGTCCTCCGAGGAGCAGTCCAAGGGCGAGCCGCAGAAGAAAGTTGGCTACGCTCTTCATGGGCGCACCTCCCGGAGTATTGCCTGCTCATGCTGGTGAGGCGGACCCCCCGGTCCGCAGCCGACGCCCTCGTCGGCTTGGTCGGTGAGCGGGTCCAGGGGGACCCGCGCGGACCAGGGGGTCCGCCCCACATCTTCAGCGGGATTCTGAGCGCTTCTCATCGGGGTGCTCGTTCCGGCACGCTTGGTTGGTGTGTGCCCACTGCCGCCACCAGTCTCGATAGATCGGTCTTGTGGCCGCGCTGTTCTTTGTCCACGTACATTTTCCGGTCCGCTTCCGCGAGGAGATCATCCACTCGGGAGCCGTCCTGCGGGACGCAGGCCCACCCGACACTCATCGAGAAATCGCTGCCGGAGATTACGCTGGCCGCAGCCTCCGCCACCGCCTCGCGAAGGCGGCCGGCCAGGATTTCCGCGTGTGGAGGCTCCAGCCCTTGAAGAGCAAGGACAAACTCGTCTCCTCCCATTCGCCCCGCGTAGTCCTTTTGACGGCAGTGGCGCTGGAGCACCGCGGCCACCGTTTGCAACACCTGATTTCCCGCGAGATGGCCAAACCGGTCGTTGACATCCTTGAACCGGTCGAGATCGCAGATCATGACGGTGAAGGACTTGCCCTCGCGAATGGCTTCCTCCACATCGGCCCGCAAGCGATCGAAGAGGGACCGTGCGTTGTGGAGTCCGGTGAGAAAGTCCGTGGCGGCTTCGTCTTCGACGCGGCGGAAGCGCACGCTGTTCTCGATGGCGAGACCAAGGCGCGACGTCACGCTCAGCAGGATGCGCAGATGTTCCTGCGCGAAGGTCTCTGTCTGGGTACTGTACAAAGAGATCGTGCCCAACACTCCATTCGAGCCTTCGAGGGGTACGGCGAGCGCGGAACGCAGATTGACCGTGGCGCGCGCGTCGGTTTGATATCCGGGCTCCACGGCAGGGTTTCCGTTAATAATGGGACTGCGGGTTTCCGCGACCCAGCCCGAGAGGCCTTGCCCCATGGGGATGGAAAGCGTGTCCAATTGGTCCGCATCCTGACCCGTTACGAAGGCGGGGAACAGTACTTCCTGGCGGATCACATACACCGCCATGCTATCGAATGGAATCAGCTCCTTTAAGCGTTGCGCCAAGGGGCTGAGCATTTCCGGCAGACTCAGAGACTTCACCAGCGCTTGGGTCATTTCAAACACGAGTTGCGCTTCACGCCTGGCCGCGCCAATCGAATGAATGAAATCGTGCGGCTTCGACTTAACGGAGAGTCCGAACCCGGCCGCGGGCTCCATGCCGCGGTCCACCCGGATGTTCCGGTGCAGGCGAAGATCGAGGGACGATTCACGCGCCTTTTGCTCCAGAGCCTTATAGTGATCGGAGAGAAGCTTGACAATGTCCGGGTCGTATCGTTTACCCGATTCGCTGCGAACCACATTCATGGCATCGTCAAGTTGCATGGCCTTGCGGTACTGCCGGTCGCTGGCCAGGGCGTCGAGGCAGTCGACCACCGAGAGAATCCTTGCGCCGATGGGGATGTCGAGTCCCTTGAGTCCGTCCGGATACCCGCTTCCATCCCAGGCCTCATGATGATGCCGCACGATTGGCACGACCGGATACGGAAACTTAACGCGCTCCAGGATCTCGGCGCCGACCACGGGATGAATCTTGACCTTCTCGAACTCCTCCGGTGTAAGTTTTCCGGGTTTGGACAGAATGTGCTCGGGGACCGCCAGCTTACCGATGTCATGCAGTAAAGAAGCGGCCTGCAGCGCCTTGAGCTCTTCCTGACTGAGACCCAGCAGTTTCCCCATCTCAAGGCTGTATACCTGGACCCGCTGCAAGTGCTCATGCGTGGTTTCGTCCTTGGCGTCGATGGCAAGCGCCAGCGCCTCAATCGTGCGCAGATGCAATCCCACAATCTCGTCCGCATGTTGTCTTTGCGCTTCCGCCTGAGCCTTTTCCGCCTGCAGCCGGGCGAAGTAGAGACTGTACGACCGGTACACGATATAGATGACGGGGGCGATGAGGACCGACGTCTGCCATCCCCAGCGCATATCCACAAGGTTGATGCAGCGGGCCAGAGCCCCGCCCACCAGGTAATACGGGAAAGACCAGACGTAGCAGTCACGCCAAGTCTGGAGTCCGCTCTTGCCTGAGGTGGCGGCAATCGCCAGTGAAATAGAGAGTGTATTCCCCAGGAAATACGCACAGGTGCCCAGGACAATCCGAAACGGCAGCGCGAAATGCCAGGACTGAAGCGCGGAACTGTGGATCACCGAATCCGCCCAGGTTATGGCGATCCAAATACTAGCGACGTTAAAGGCAGCTTTGGAGAACTGAAAGCGCGACCGCGCCTTCCAAGCGTATTGCACCAGTACCGAAAGACCTCCGAGGAGCAGACTTTCGCCGAGGCTCAGCTCGAGGATGCTGAGCAGAACATAGAGGAAGTTCGCGGATAGCGTGCCTGGGATGCCGGGCAAGCTGACTTTCCAGCCCGACGTGAGTAGCGCGAGAGCGAGGTAGGTGAGGAACTGAAGAGGCGAGGCGAGGGTCCATTGAGTGAACAGCGCCAAGCCAGACATGGC
>Ga0207110_10050_pt1 | contig 27757 bp, 29 predicted proteins | sample Alteio_BWMinHeat_74_FD_153582 | JGI IMG/M metagenome (GOLD analysis project Ga0207110, IMG submission 153582) | Enriched cells from forest soil in Barre Woods Harvard Forest LTER site, Petersham, Massachusetts, United States -... | ecosystem: Environmental > Terrestrial > Soil > Temperate forest >...
TTGTTCAACTCAGGCGATTGAAGCGTTGTTGTATAAATGTCTATTCCCGGCGCGAATACGGAGACGCTATGACCGTAATGAGTAAACGATGTTGGCGCATCTGTTTCGTTAGTCGCGCCGACAGAAAGCACACCCGGTACGCACGCTGGATAAAACGGCGTGACATCGTTATTGAGAGCATAATTACCTGCGGAGGCAACGCATACCTGACCACGAGCCGTGACCTCCTGCGGGAAGATGGAGCCAAAGGAGAGCGCTTCAACATCGGATGTTCCGCCCCAGGAATTATTGATCACCGCATGTTTCGCATACTTCGCGCAAAATGTCGAGGCATAGTGAATACCTTCATAAGCTCCGGTCAGTTGTCCCTGATCGTTCGATATTCTGACAGCTAAAATTTTGCACTTTGGTGTGACTCCGGCTATTCCTATATTATTGTCTGCGACAGCGCCGAAACATCCGGTCGTCTCAGTCCCATGCTCGCCTTCGCAGCCCACACATGGCGGAGGGAAAGGATCGTTCTTGTTGAGCGCGGTATTCCAGCCTCTCCAGTCGTCTATCTTGCCGTCACCGTCGTCGTCTATTCCATTAAACCGCTTGTCATGTCCCTGCGCGTCTAAGCCTGTTTCACCCGGATTGAACTTGATGTTGCCCTTCAGATCCTCATGATTGTAATTTACTCCTTCATCAACATCGGCAATTATCACATTCGAATCGCCGAGCGTTGTGCCCCATGCGCCCTCGGCCTGAATGTTTTGCAAATAGTATTGGCTTCCGATCTGCGGATCGTTAGGTATATACTGAGTTTGTGGCATGAAAATATACCTCGGCGAAGCCGATTGAACGAGGCTCGTCTGCAAAAGGCGGATGACAACATCTAACGGCGGAGTGTCCGAAGAATAATTAACTACATACATCCTGTCTATCCCAAGCCTCCGGCTGATCGAGTCTTTCCATGCAACCGGATCGAATAAGTCCATCGAAGTGATGCCGATGTCTCTGAAAATTTTGATTACCGGATCGTTGGTACTTATTACACGGGCGTTATCAGGCTTTCCGCCGTTCGGTGGCAAATACCCCGCACGGAATTGCACATAAACCACTCCCGGCACTCGCCCTGCGTATGACTCCTTCGGGTATGGTGTGACTGGCGACTCTTGAGCATGAAGCGCCATCGGCGCTATCAGAGCTATGAAAATGGAAATTCGAAGGAGAGCTGGGCATATTGCGCGCCAGCCTGAGGTTAGATAAGTCATTTAATATTTTGTTGAATCTGTTTTTGAGAGTGCTCAAGTTTAGACGCAGGAATTATACTCAAATATACGAAATTTTAGCTGTTCAAGCCCAAATTCGGCCTATTTATCCTTCGAACTCCTCACGCGCTAATTTTTTGCGAATTCGGGTCTGCGATACTCTTTCGAGTAAAACTGAAAGAGTAACCAGCAGCGCGAAACTCGGCCAAAAGCGCTCAGGCGACTTGTATCCGAAAATAATATCGAGAACCAGAATCGCCATTGCTAAAATCACCGGCAGGAATATTCCGGCAAATCTGGTAAGACCCCCAGAGTTAGGGCGCCGCGGTTGCGCAAAAGGCATCTTTGCCATTATCATGAAATAAATTTGGAATATGAATCCTCCGACTGCCGCCAGAACAAGAACATGCATAGCCGCATGAGGCCAGGGCATGAACTGCGACAACACGATCGTGAGAACGATCAGGTATGGCACCACAATGGAGACGAAAATAGCATTCCGCACTGCAAGCAGCAGCTTCGAGCGGTCGAGCGGCGCGGCAAAAAAAAGCCAGGCGGCTTTATAGTTCTCACTCTGCGAAACAGCCTGCATAACCAGCATCGGCATGAGCATCGCTACGAAATATAGCGCATTCGAGCGCATCACTGCGGCAATTTTCCCTGTAAACGGATCGACTATGCCGCCGTTGTATATCGCAATAACGAGATAGATGACCGTAACCGGGAGCATCGCAAGAAGCTGCATCCGAAATTTCGAATCGTATCTGAACTGCGCTCGCATAAGCATGAACACGGCGTGCGCCTCGTCCGACCGGGCCATTCGGATGAACGCGCGATAAACGATTCCATCTCGCGTGGATTTCTTTGCCTTCGCGCTCATCGCCGAAGAGCTTGCCAGCTCCGTTATTTCACTCTGGTATTTTTTAGCAAGTAAGATATGAGATGCAGCAGACAATCCAATTAGAAACAAAACCGCGCCCACAGCTAAAGCAATATTTAACGAGGCGGTTACTCCGGCAGCAAGTCCGGCAAGCGATGCAAACCAAAACGATGGGAGTATCGCGAGCAGCGGCTGAGCAGAAAGAGTCAGAGTGTGCAAGTCTATCTTATTTTGAAACTGCGAAAGCGCTACATAGCTCATAGCAGTTACGAACGAGCCTAAGAATTGCACATAGCCAACGGCCTTCGACATTGCAGACTTATGCACCCTCCCAAGCAACAGACCGTATATGACGATCACTGTCATCGCCGCCGCCACGCTCGAAAGAGTCGTACATAATACGAGGGCGAGATTCGGGAGCAATCCTGGCGAGATAAAAAATTCGAGGCCAATGAATGGGCCGATCGAGAGTAAAATGGAAATCACTGTTGTGTAGCAGATCAGCACTGCGAGGCGAGAGATAAAAAATGTCTCGCTTGTGGCGGGTAATGGAGAAATTATTTGCGCTTCATCTGGCGAAAGAAATCCATTCCCAAAAGAAAGGAATATGTTGCTCGCGGTTACGAAAGCGGCGTAACTCATAAACAGGCCTGCGGCAGTCACGTAAACTTCACCAGTCGCGCTCCCGATAAAAAGCCGAATTGCCAGCGCGCCGAACATCACATAGAAGAACATTGTCCAGTATGCCCATGCCCGGCTCATCTTACGCCTGCGCCCGAATGACCGGACGCTCGCTAAACGCCACTCGCTAAGGAGAGCGTAACGAGTGAGGATAACGACCTGACGGAAGTCGATAGAAGAAAACATTCGTTATTCTTGTGACAAAGCGCGTATTACATCATCAGTCGATCGCTCGATGTTGGCGCCGCCGGTGAGTTTGTGAAATGCAAGTTCGAGAGATGATTCGCCGGATTCAGCGAGCAATTCTGGAGGTGTGCCGATAGCGATCAACTTTCCATGATTCATTATTGCTATCCTGTCGCAAAGCTTTTCAACCACATCGAGCACATGCGAGCAAAAGAAGATCGTTTTGCGGGATGCGTCATCCGCGCCTGCCCCACGTGCGAATCTGCGAATGATCTCCTTGAATATCAGCGCTGCATTGGCATCGAGGCCTGAAAGCGGCTCGTCGAGAATAAGTACCTCCGGGTTATGGATCAATGCGGAGATGATAAGCACTTTTTGCTTCATGCCTTTCGAAAACTCCGAGAGCAGTTTTTTTCTGTCGTCTTTCGAAAGTTCGAAGAGAGCAAAAAGCTCCTCGCGCTGCTCGCGTAGTTTTTGGCGTTCGATATGACGCAATGTACCGGCAAGGTCGAGATATTCGTCGGCAGTAAGGCTCTCGTAAAGAATGGCATTCTCTGGCACATACCCGATCCGTTCCTTGACTTCGACAGGCTGCTCCGTTACATCGAATCCAGCAATGCGGACGATGCCAGTTGTTGGCCGTGTGAGTCCGGTCAGGACTTTTACTGTCGAGCTTTTACCCGCTCCGTTCGGGCCGAGCAAAGCAAATATTTCTCCTACCTCAATTTGAAGAGATAAATCTTCGACGGCGAGAGTATCGCCATAGCGTTTGCTGAGATGAAGGATGTCTATCATAGAGTGGATGAGTAACGAGTAACGGGTAACGGGTAATTCAGCAAACACGCGTTACCCGTTACGCGTTACTCGTTACTACTGAGGCATTTTTATTTTTACCACTATTGCTCGCGAATTGAGTTCGATCTTATTGTAATCGAGTGTAAGTTTATTCTCTCCTGCGACTGCAGCGATATGCTGCGGAATGGACACTCCATTAACAATGACCGGCGATTGGAATTTCACAATTACATCCGGCTTCAGGGAAGTGGACATTGGATCTATTATACTGTTCCATCGAATAAATTCGACCAGAGAAAGATTTCCTGACGTCGAATCGTTCGGAAGGTCGCCTACGAACGAGAGTCTTTCGGTGATATTTGCATTCATATCGCGGATGATGAGCCAATGACTATTGCTATTTGAATAAAATTGAAGCGAATCATTGGAGTTGAGATCGCTGCCAGCGATTCCATAAATAATATCGTTCATTGCCGAGAGGGAAACTCCTCGCAGTTGCGTGAGTGCTTCGAGCGAATGAGAGTCAGTTGCGCCCGACAATGGCTCTCCATGAAGAATATCGTAGAATTGATATTTTTCCGGCGATGCGAGAAACCGCGCGACTTTTATTCCGAACGGGCCGAATACTTCTATACTGAGCGAATCTATTCTTGTATGCTCTCCATCCGCACCTTGACGTTCAGCAAGCCTCTTGCTTTTCATCGAAAAGCTGGCGTCATTAGTTGCTCCATTTTGATCGACAGAGATATCGCCTTCAACACTCATGTTCCGCGCCATCATGGAGCGCGACGCAAGCCACGAGCGAAGCGATGAAATCGCGGAGGCATTCATAGCGACTTTTTCCGGGCGATTAGTCGCCGTTTTTTGCGACGATGAGCACCCCGAAAAGATAGCAGAGCCGACAGCCGCTATTGCGAGAAGAGCAGTAGGGGCAATCTTGAGAAATCGGAAGCAAAAAGTCATCCCACTCATACTGTTTTGAACGAGTTTGTTTCGCTGCCCGATCAATGAAATTAGGCTGCGGAGCCTTCTATTTACAAATGTTACAGGAAAACCAGCCACATTAATACGAATTAAGAGAAAAGCAAACGAGAAAAGCATACTATACAGTCCTTGCTCCGGAATGTCTATTCAAACACGCACAGTGCAAAATGGCAACATCGCGTTTAAGGCGATTAAACGCGAAAAGTGCTCTCGACAGAAGTTGGCATTCGGTTGGCAATAATACTATTACGAAGCCGATTTTGAAGGCTTTTGTGAACATCAACTAACGTAACTTAAAGACAAAACTCAGGTAACAGAGGCGTGATAACCGATTTGTATTTTTGTATCGCTCAAAGACCTTTATAGGGTCTTTTTGGATGACTAACCCTGAATGGGTGATACGTCATCCATTTCAAATCGGCCCTGCCTCTTGTGTGGACCGGTACTTTATCTAACCGTCAACAAACCTCTCTTGTCAATCATAATGAAGAATACTTTTTTCAAAATCGGAATCGCTGCCGCACTTGCTGCTGCCTGGATCTCGTTCGCTGCTCCGGCTGAAGCGCAATTTTCGCATTCAGTCGTCGTAATGAGCGGTACAGTGCTTTCGCAGGAAAGCGGCAAGCCAACATCGGTCAAGGTCAGCGTTCGCGAGGCCGGCGACACCGCTCGCGAGATCACCGCAAGCACTTCGAACAAAGAGACCGGAAAATATCTCGTAGTACTTCAACCCGGCAAAAAATACTGGGTACACCTCGAAAGCGATTCGATCATGACGCAGGATGTGCTCGTCGCAACGCCGGCTGTCGCTCAGACGGAAAAGCTCGAGCAGGATTTTACAGTCGTGCTTCGCGAAGTGGAAGATGCCACCAAGCCCTCGGCGCCGGCGCAAACTAACTAAAGTGTCCAAATGCCTCTGGCCTTTTCATGGGGGCCAATGGCAAAAGCAGAAGCAGCAGTAAAGAGAGCACGAGCAAAACGTGCTCTTTTTTATTAGGAGCAATCGTGAATTATTATTTTTGTGCAATAAGAAAATTCACCGCGCTCTCGCCTGCTACCCATCCGGTCGAGTAAGCTGCCTGAAGATTGTACCCTCCGATCTCACCCGCGACATCGAGCATTTCTCCCGCAAAAAATAATCCGGGACGAATTCGAGACATCATTGTCTTTGAATCGACTTCGCCAAGCTCCACTCCACCTGAAGTTACTTCACCACGTTCGAGCGGCACGTCAGATACTTGCCCAAAACTGTAACTGATGAGCGCTGAAACGAGTCTGCTGCGTTCATCGCGGGTAAGCTCATACCATTTCGTGTCCCTCAAAACATCCGCTTGCTCCATAACGAACGGCACGAACCGGTTTGGCAGAAGCGATTCGAGAAATGTATTCACCTGCTGCTTAGGATTGGATTGTTGCTCGGCAATAAGCATCGAGCGTGCCCCGTCTTCATTTTGCTGAATGATATTTGCATGGATAGAAATTGGGCCTTCCTCAATAAGCATTGCTGCATGATTGCTAATGCCTAAAATTGCCGGCCCTGAAAGCCCGCGATGAGTAATTAGAACATCACCGCGCTGAGTAGCCAATGTTTTTCCATCGCGAGTGATTTTTACCTCAATATCTCGCAGAGAAATTCCGATGAGAGATTGCGCGGGAGCTTGCTTCAAATATATAGGCGCAAGTGCTGCGCGGACAGGGACTATCGTGTGACCTAATGCACTGGCGTAATTGATTCCGTCTCCGGTTGTGCCGGTTTTCGAGTAACTTGTTCCGCCCGTAGCGAGCACGAGTGCTTCTGCTAAAATGTTTTTACCATTGAAAGATATATTCCATTTGCCATTATCCGAAATCTCAACCGATTCGATCCGCGATTTTGTATGGACGGTTACATTCTGCTCTCGAAGTTCTCTTTCAAATGCAGCGAGGACATCCTCTGCTCGCCCGGAGTCTGGAAAAATGCGTCCATTCTCTCTTGCATGAACGGGGACATTGTGCCGCTCCAGCAGCGCAATGACTTCATCATTCGTATACCGGTACATCGCGCTTTTGAGGAAACGCTGCTCAGCAACGCGAGGAAATCCCTCCCGCAAAATCTCTTCGACAGGTCCCGCGTGGGTGATGTTGCATTTTCCTCCGCCGGAGATCAGTATCTTTATTCCCAGACGTGGATTGCGCTCGAAGAGATGTACATCCACTGCAACACTCTGTTCACGTACAGCCTTGCTCGCTGCCAGCGCAGCAAAGATACCGCCCGCCCCTCCGCCAACAATGGCAATGTTTTTTGTCACGGTGTACTAACCGATAATAACCATAAATTGTTGAGGAGTCTGAATTATGTGGAACCAAGCTTGCAGTTGCCGTTTTACTTACCACGCTGCTTAAAGGATCAAGCGGAATACTTAGCTTTTCATAAAAATTCACTATCCCACATCCTATGAAACTACGCATCATCTTTACACTCGCGCTTGCAACCATCGCGGGCTGCAGCAGTTCCTCTTCGCCGACCAGCTCAACGCCCACGCCGCAGACAAATGTGCCGCCGGGCTGGAGCGATTCGCTGAATTTCGGGCATTATATAATCCCCGGCGACTTTGCAACGTTTGGAACGGATCTCTTCATCTTTACCGGGCAAGGAATTTTTTATTCCACTGACGATGGCATTACAGTTACGGAACGCGATGCTGGAATTTATTTTAATACCAGCTCGGGTACATTCATGACGAAAGATAATTTTTTGTTCGCTTACGTTCCGGGCACCGGGCTTATGCGTTCTCCCGATCTTGGAAAAACGTGGGCGCAAATTGGAAAGACTGTTCTTCCATTTGCTCCATTCGTTTATGGTAATGCGATCTATTCTCTGTCAAGCGCAACCGCTGCTACTCCCGTAATTCGCTCGAATGATGACGGAGATACATGGACGAGCATCAGCGCAGGGCTTCCGACCACCGGAGTTTCTGGGTGCTTACTCGCAATTGGAGGAAAACTCTATTTCGAAACCTTTCTTAATTATCCTTATTACCCAGTTTGGTATTCTTCATCCGATCAGGGTACGACATGGAAAGCTTATACCGGTCCGGCAATAGCCGCGCTTGCCAGAGGCAGCAACCAAAGCGCCTACGCATGCATGGCAGTTACAGCCAATGGCACGACGCTTGTCGGACGAAAGACATTTTATGTGCCGGATACCGTTGCTATTTATGGCGCTCCCAGCGGCTCGGATAATTTCACGCCGTACGTAAAGGGTTTAGAGAAGAACATTGGTGGAATATTCAGCATAGTTGTAAGCGGAAATAATGTTTTTGCCGCCGGAAGACAAATTTATCACTCGACAGATAATGGATCCACGTGGACAGATATTACTCCAACGAATCCGGTGAATGTCAGTTATTCATTAGTTGGAATAGCTGACGGAGTGCTTTTTGCAGGCGGCACAGGCGGGTATAGCAGTGGAGTTCTCGTCCGCAGGCCACTGAGCGATTTTAAGTAATAGTTATTTTTCTCATATACTAAAAACGAATGAAATTACCCATAATCCTTACACTCGCGCTCGCGATCGTCGCCGGCTGCAGCAATTCTTCTACTAATTCACCGACGACGACGCCATCGAATGCGCCACCGGGCTGGAGCGATTCGCTGGCGTTTGCGCAGTATAGCATACCTTCCGGATTTGCATCTTTTGGATCGGATATCTTCCTGATCACACAAGACGGGATCTATTACACTACCGATGACGGGCTTACTGTTATCCATCGCGACTCCGGACTTCATTTTAATGTCGTTGCCGGCTCCATCTTTACAAAAGATAATTTCTTATTTGCATCTGTTTACGGCAGCGGTTTCGTGCGCTCCACCGATCTCGGAAAAACATGGAAAGTATTACCGATGGGCGGAAATTATACTTTTGTCTATGGCAATAATCTCTATAATCCTTCAGGCGACGGAAATATCCCTGCATACCGCTCAACGGATAATGGCGATACATGGACAAGTATCAGCGCCGGACTTCCGAGTGGCTACGGAAAACTTTTCGTGGAGATTGGCGGCAAGTTTTATATTACTCCCGGTATTTCGGGACTCTGGTTTACCTCAACAGATCAAGGTACGACCTGGGCTTCTTATACCGGACCTGCGATTTCCGTACTTTCACGAGGCTCAAAAAATAGCAACTACACATGTAAGGCCGTTACTGCCGATGGTACTACGCTTATCGGCCGCGGCACTGCTTATACTGCGCCCGATACTGTGGCTCTTTGGGGAGCACCAAGGGGATCGGATGTCTTCACTTCGCGCATGACGGGCTTTCCACAAATTCAAGGAATTACCAGCATTGTTGTCAGCGGAAACAATGTATTCGCGGCTGGCCTATATATATTCCACTCATCGGATAATGGAATGACGTGGACGAATATTACCCCTGATAAACCTACTGCTTCATATACTACACTTGGCATCGCGCACGGCTTGCTTTTTGCCGGAGGCTCAGATATTTACAGCCAGGGAGTCCTCGTCCGCAGGCCGCTAAGCGATTTTAATTAATAGAAATTTTCGAACTTTGAGGATGGCTCGGCACGAAACCAGCCCGCAAAATCGTTGAAATATTTGGAGGAGGGAGATCACAATGACTCATGCCGAAATTCAACACCAGCTTTACGAAGAGATAGACAAACTCAGCTCAGCCGAGCAGATACGACTTATCGCGGCTGCGAGAGAGATAAGAAGGGAGCTTCCAAAAGGAATGCCGTGGGAGGAGATGAAGCGCTTTGTGGGGACGCTGCCGGATGAGGACGCAGCGGAAATCATCGCTGCAATCGAAGAAGGTTGCGAAAATATAGATTACGATGGATGGTGAGGCTGCGCTCGATTCGAATGCGATGGTTAATGTGCTGAACAATCGCCTTGATCTTTCTCTTCTAGGAGTTAGGGAGGTGTTCGTCCCTATTATTGCTATTGGGGAATTGCTGTATGGAGTTCATAAATCAGCGCGAGCATCTGAGAACCGCGCTCGTCTTCATGGATACTTGGAGAAAGCGGTCGTTCTCGGCTGCTCGATGGAGACTGCCGATCATTATGGCGAAATTAAACTTGCTCTTCGCCGTGCCGGAACGCCGATCCCAGATAACGACATGTGGATAGCCGCAACGGCCCTCGAATACAAATTACCGATCGTGACGAACGACAAACACTTTACCTATATCGATGGGTTAGAGATCATAAGGTATTGACTGTTGTCACTTCAGTCGAATAGCGTCCTCTCCCCCGCCCTCCGAAAATGCTCCGTCGTCAGCCTGGAACGATCCTCGTTCATTCCAAGCCGCTTGCAGGTTTTATCGAACAATTCTTTTACGAATTTCGCATAGCCTCCGGTGCCTCTCATCCGGCTTCCGAACTCAGCGTCGTTCATCTTGCCGTCGCGCGTCATTTGTATCCTCGCAATTACTTTTTTTGCTTCGAGGGGCACATTGGCGTGCAGCCACTCCTCGAATATCGGCTTCACTGAGTATGGCAGCCTCACCATATTGAATCCCGCCTGTGTTGCTCCGGCATTGCGGGCAGCAGCAAGGATGGCAGGTACTTCATCATCATTCAATCCCGGAATTACAGGGCCGATCATTACTCCGGTCGGGATTCCTGCATCGGTTAACGTTCGCATCGCTTGCAGGCGCCGTTCGGGAGTAGATGTTCGCGGTTCTAACTTCCGTGCAAGATCGCGGTTGAGCGATGTGATAGAAAAGAATACTCCGACCAGATTCAGCTTCGCCATTTCGGATAGAATATCTTTGTCCCGCATGACGAGCGCGTTCTTCGTGATTATTCCGACAGGATTTCGGTACTCCAAGAACACTTCCAGCATTTTGCGCGTAATGCCGAAGCGTCGCTCGGCGGGCTGATAGCAATCGGTATTGCCGCTCATCATTACGAACTGCGGCTCCCATGATCTTTTATCGAATGCTTCTCTCAGCAACTCAGGCGCGTTGTGCTTTACCATTATCTTCGATTCGAAATCTATTCCGGCATTGAATCCGAGATATTCGTGCGTTGGGCGAGCGTAGCAATACGCGCACCCATGCTCGCATCCTCGATAAACATTTACCGAATAATTAAATCCCAGGTCCGGGCTGTCATTCTTCGATAAAATAGATTTCGAATGATCGTCGATAAATTCCGTTTGGATGACCGGAAGCACAGGTATTTCGCCATACTCCCATCCATCGTCGAAAGCTTCGAGAGATGTGGTCTCAAATCGGTTCGGGGTTCGGAGTGATGTGCCTCGGAGTGTGCTCATTAGTAATAGGTGCCTATGAATTATTCAACAATATACGGAGAAAATTGTTAGTGAATTTTGGATCGATTCTCACATGTCATCCTGAGGGAAGTTCGACGTAGCGAAGCGGAGTCGAACGGAGTCGAAGGATCTCTTGTAATTGGGGAGATTCTTCGACTTCGCAAAACTCCGCTTCGCTTCGTTTTGCTGCGCTCAGAATGACAGTATAACTTAATCATAGACCAGATAAGTGACCACAGAATTATTCCTTCATATTCTCGACGCCAACCGTATAGAGTTGCCAGATGGTGCTCAGGATTCGCTTTTGCAATACGCTTCACTGCTGAAAGATTGGAACGCCAAAATAAACCTAATCTCCCGCAAGGACGAAGACAACATTCTCGAAAGGCATATTCTTCACTCGCTCCTTCTGAGAATGCCTGCGATCTGCGAGTATGATTTCGGAAATAAACGAGTACTTGATATTGGTACTGGCGGCGGGCTGCCCGGAATCCCGCTAAAGATCGTTACTCCAAACTGTAATATCACGCTGATTGACTCTATCCAAAAAAAGATCGCCGCTTGCAGCGCGATGATCTCCCAGCTTGGCCTAACAGGCATCGAAGCTGTTGGAGGTCGTGCAGAAGAATTGGCAAAACTTCCCAAATTCTCTCATTCTTTCGACGCGGTGATCTCGCGAGCTGTTGCACCATTAGATGAACTTGCAAAATGGAGCAAAGGATTATTGAAGCCAAATGGAATTCTTCTCGCGCTAAAGGGGGGCGATCTAAGCGAGGAAATCGGGAGAACTGAGCGATTTAAATTTGTTGCCGGAGTTGAAGAAAAACCGATCGAGCTTGTGGGTTATGATGGCTTCGCACACGAGGGCAAGAAACTTGTTTCGGTGGTTTTGAAAGGGCCGTAGGCCCGGCCCGTTTGTAGAGAATGTGATTTCAAGAATGCAATCAAGCTCCATAGGAGCGGCCTATGCCGTTGTCAAAATTTAGACTGAATAATATGAAAAATTGAACGATAAATCTACACATATAAAAAAAGCCCCTCGTTAATTTAACGAGAGGCTTCCTAAAAATTGGATAAAATTTACTTGGCAGATATTCTCGCCACCGGCCCGGAAGAATTATGCGAGCGCCCACGCCCGGCATAAGGCTGGTTTATTTCACTTTGGTAGGAAACGTTAACGGTTATGTATTTATAACTCGGTGTTGTATTGGTCGTGCTGTAGAGCTTCCCAGTGGTTGCGTCAGGCACTATTTCAACTAAGGCAAGGTGCCCATCGTCAGTATTTACTATCAAAACCCGCGAACCTTTGGTTGCATAGACGGTGCTGTCATTCAAGTCGAACTCTGTTGAATGTGCTCTTGCCTGATTCGCCTGATAGTTAGTCGAGCGGTAATTCGCGTTCAGTCCACCAACAATGTAATTAGGGATTGAATCTATTAAATTCAGGTGCCACGGATGACTTTTGAAAAGGGCACCCGTTTCTAATGTAATACCGGCTTCTGCCCCAGAGAATGTTTGGAGAACGAAATCGGCGTTTCCCAAACCAGATAAGAGCTTTGCCGTACTGGTGGTGCCAAGCACAAGCGCGCTCGGATCGGTCGCACTTGGGTCACTGGTCTCGTATATTTTCAAGCCGGTTGTTCTATCGGCAGTCTCCCATTGAAATTGATCTGTTGAGCCAGATGTCGAGTGAATAGAGATAGAATAGACTGTGTTTTTGGAGAGCGAGGTTAGGTCAGTTGGACCAGCGTTCGGGGCAAGATCGGTAAAGACAATAGGTGAATTGCCGGCCGAGGTTGCAATAATCGTATCTGGAGAAGCGTCACCCTCGGTGCGTGTCCATTTTACTCTAATAGTAGCCGCATCTACGGAAAGCACCTGCAAACCGCTCGGAGCGTCGGTCATAAGAGTAATGGAAGAAGATGTTCCACCGCTTGAACGGACTGAAACCGTATAATGAACTCCGGTTTTTAGTCCTGTCAATGTGCCGTTAGAGCCTGGGGACGGAACTTGTACCGAAGATACAGTCGATCCATCGGAAGCAGTGGCTTGGATCGTATCGGCGGATGCATCGTTTGGATCGCGTGTCCATGAAACATTGATTGTAAAAGCGCTCGTTGCAGTTGCTGTCAGGTTGCTCGGCGGGTTTGTTGTAGTGCTCGTCGTTGATTGCGTGCAGCTTGCGAAGATAAAGCCGCCTATGGCGAGAAGCGCGAGGCTCGAAAAAATGTTGGTCAGTTTGGTCATTGGTTTTAAAGAAAATAAGTTTTGGTGAATTTCAGCCGCAATTACCGATAAATATCGGGAGCGGACACGGTGGTTCAGGTGGATATAAAGTAAATTTCGTGCCAAAGGCCGGGTAGTGAGCGCCAGCCCGATCGGTTTTTTCTCAGATTCTTTTGCCGATCGAACCACAAAACCTGCAAAACCAGGCAAGTGCTTCGACCAGCGATGGCTTCATGTCGCAGAATTTCTACTGCTTCGACTGTACGTTTGTCGTTGTCGTGGTGGTCGAGGTTGTGGTCGAAGTTGTGGTATTACCTCCGGTGCCGTTTGTGGGGCCAAGCGATTTGATCTGGTTATTGCGCTCGGCTTCCTTCTTGAAAGCGCCCATATACTCTACGAGCGATGCAATTTCCTCGTCTCCCAGCGGCCCCTTGTTGCGGGTATGGAATGCCGGCATAGCTGTGCTGGGAATACCATTCTCGATGATAGTCTGCCACTGCTTCGGAGTGTGCTTCAGCATTGCCTGGTCAGCAAGCTCAGGGCCTGGCTTGCCATCGGACTTGAGTCCGTGGCAAATCGCGCAGTCTGCTTCGAAAAGCCGCGCGCCAAGCTCGCCTTTGCCCTTGGTGACGTGGCAGCTTGCACAATCACCCTGGAACAGGCCGTCCAAGTGCATCGTCGTTTTATGCGCCAGCTTCGATTTTACTACGCGCCCCTGAATTCGGACCATCTTGGAGCCGCCGTCAGCAGAATTCGAGCTTATCGTTACACTCTTGATGATCGGGCCTTCGGGCTTATTGTTTGCATCGAAAGTTACTCTCATGTGAACCGTACCGCCTGGTGGCACACGCGGGCTGCCGTCTATAACCGCCGCCGTACAGCCGCAGGATGGATGCTCGCCGGTGATCACGAGGGTATCGGTGCCACTATTGCCGAGAATGAATACGTGCTCGGCTTTTGTGCCCTGCTCTATGTCATGGAAATCGTAGGTATCTTCCTCGACTTTGATCATTGGGCCTTTTTTCGTCGAATCAACCGGTACTGTTGCCTTGCTGATGACCGTCGAACCGCTGGGCATGAAGCCATAAGCGGCGGCAAGGGCTGCTATTATTATAGCCGGGAGTATAAAAAGACTCCTTTGAAAAGGATTTATTTTGCGAGATTTCATATAATAGAATTCAAAAAAATCGTGAATAAAACTGACCTGAGAACGCAGAATGAGCATCCATCCATAAGCGATTGTCCGAATTTCAACAAATTCCAACTAATGAAGTACCGAAATTCGGGCAGATGGGTTCCTACATATTGAAAAGGTTTAGACGGGATGGGATTCGATGGGTTTCATAAATGGGTTGGGAAAGGCTGGTCTTATGATAATTTGGTTTTTTTCAGCCACTCACGTCCGATTTCTGTCATACAATGTTCTGCCGGTCGTGAGAATATCAGAAATGAAAACGAATCTCAGGCATTAGCAACCTGATAGATCATAGGTCTATACAATGGAGGCGGAATCGGAAGATTGTCTTCCTTAGCGGTTTCGAGCCATAGAGATTTAGCGATTTGAACCTCATGGACTGCCTCCTCCGGTGTTTTCCCAAAAGCGGAGCAAAACTTGAGGTCGGGAATATCGGCGATGTATCCCTCGTCTTCCTCGCTATAAAAAACGTTTATGTGGTAGTCTTTCATCAATTTGCAAACGGAAAACTTAATTCTTAATTCGTAATTCTTAATTATTCCTCCTCCCCAGCCCGCAACTTCTCCAATACCGAAAAATCCTCCAGCGTAGTTGTATCTCCCGCAACAGAGCCGGTCGAGGCAAGCTCGCGCAGCAATCGGCGCATGATCTTGCCGGAGCGCGTTTTTGGCAGCGCATCGGAGAAGCGGATGTCGTCCGGTTTTGCTATAGAGCCGATCATTTCCGCAACATGATTTCGGAGTTTTTCTTTTAGATTTTCGTCCGCTGGCCATCCTTTCTTCAGCGTGACGAAAGCAACGAGCGCAGAGCCTTTGATCTCGTCAGGCCTTCCGACGACAGCCGCCTCCGCGACAGATTCGTGTCCCACGAGCGCGCTCTCGACTTCCATTGTTCCTAATCTGTGACCACTGACATTTATCACATCATCTACACGTCCCATTATCCAGAAATATCCGTTCTTATCCTGACGCGCACCATCGCCGGTGAAGTAAAGTCCCGGATATTCGGTAAAATATTGTTTTATGAATCTCTCCGGGTCTTTGTAGATCCCACGCAGCATCGAAGGCCACGGCTTTTTTATGATCAAATATCCGCCTTCATCGGGATTGCATTTCGTTCCATCTTTGCGCACGACTTCCGGCTCGACTCCGAAAAACGGAAGTGTTGCAGAGCCGGGCTTCGTCGGCACCGCGCCCGGTAGTGGCGATATCATTATCGCGCCCGTCTCCGTTTGCCACCAAGTGTCAACTATCGGGCATTTGCCTTTGCCTATCGTGCGATGATACCACACCCACGCCTCCGGATTTATCGGCTCGCCGACAGAGCCGAGCAATCGCAGCGACGACATATCGTGCTTATTCGGATGCTCATCTCCAGCTCGGATGAATGCACGTATTGCTGTCGGAGCAGTATAAAAAACTGTTATTCCATGCCGCTCGATTATGTCCCAAAAACGGTCGGGGGCCGGATATGTCGGCGCGCCTTCGTACATCACGACTGTAGCGCCATTTGCAAGCGGGCCATACAAAACGTAGCTATGGCCCGTCACCCAACCAACATCCGCCGAGCACCAGAAAACATCTTCGTCCCGAATATCGAAAATGTATTTCATTGTCATGTACGTGCCAAGCAAATATCCCGCAGTCGTATGGACAATTCCCTTCGGCTTGCCTGTCGTGCCGGATGTATAGAGAATATAAAGTGGATGCTCGCTATCAAGCGGGGTTGCTGGACAATCCGAGCTTGCCTCAGCCATCGCCTCGTGCCACCATACATCCCGCCCGGCAAACATATCGACGGCATTTCCAGTCCGCCGAAGCACAAGAACTTTATTTACGGACGGACACCCGGACCCCGGACCCCGGTCCCCGGACCCCGCCCCCAAAGCATTATCTACATTCTTTTTCAGGTCTATAACCGTTCCGCGACGATAAGCGCCATCAGATGTGATAATAACCTTCGCATCGCAATCGTTAACGCGGTCGCGAATTGCCTCCGCCGAAAATCCACCGAAGATAACCGTATGCGTCGCGCCGATTCTCGCGCAGGCAAGCACGGCAATTGCAAGCTCTGGCGTCATGCCCATATATATGGCAATGCGGTCGCCGGTTTTCAATCCAAGCGATTTTAATACATTTGCTGCTTTCGATACTTCTCGATGAAGTTGGGAGTATGTCAGCGTTCTCTGCTCGAAATTTTCTCCTTCCCAAATAATCGCCGCTTTGTTCTTTCTTGTAGTTAAAAGATGCCTGTCGATGCAATTATAGGAAGCATTTATCTTACCGCCAACGAACCACTGTGAGTGAGCGAAACTCCCCTCCCGCTTGCGGGAGGGGCCGGGGGAGGGTGTCAGCACTTTTCGCCATTTCTTGAACCAATGAAGCTCCTCCGCCTGCTTGGCGAAGAAATTCTCAGGGTCTTTGATGCTGGCCCGGTAAAGCTTCTCATACTGCTTCATGGAATTGATTCGCGCCTTCGCAGCAAATTGCTTGCTCGGCTTAAAAAGCCGTTTTTCGCCGAGATTGGACTCGATGCTGGTGGATTGAGATTGAGGTTTTTTATTCTTTATTGTTTTTGACATATTGCAAAATTACGAAAAGAGCGCAACCCGATCTTGTTTTTCGGTTGCAAACAAAACTATCGTCACAATTAAAGACGTATATTTGTATATTATTAATGACAACTTGCATTCAAAGAATATGTATAGAATCATTTATCGGACTTGCGATGCTGTCAGTTCCGTTCACGGCGCTGCGCGGCCTTTTGGATTAAATAAGCGCGAAACTATCGAGCTATGTTTCAAAAGCCTGGTCGAGTCGCTTCGAGGCTTTGAATACGGCATTCATGTTGTGGCCGATAATATATCGGACGACCTTCGAAAGTTCTTCCAGCAATATAGTGTAACAATTACCGAAGGAGTTTTTGGCAACGACGAATCTTTCCGAGTTTGCCTTCGACAGGCATTTCAATACGACGATAACGATTGGGTATATTTATGCGAGGACGATTATTTACATGCTCCGCAAGCTTTCCTGTGGATCGACGATCTGATTGCAAACCGCGAGAGCATTCTTCTCACAAAAAGCCATCGAAGCCTCAAAAGATTCGCTCCGATAGATTACCGGCGCAATATTCACAAGATGCCGCTCTTTATTCATCCTCCTGATTATCCCGACAGATATAAGCCGAGACAGCGCGATCCTTCCTTCATATTTGTTTCTCAGTATTGCCATTGGCGGCAAGTTGCCAATACCACTTTTACATTTATGGCGGAGGCAAAATCACTCAAACATTTCAAAACAGCTCTTCTGCACGCGGCTTCCGGCGCAGACGATGGATATCTCAGCCGGAAAATTTTTGCACGGTACCATTTTGCCGGGAAAGCTCTGTGCCTTTCCCCAATGCCCGGTGTTTCGACACACATGCACAGCGAGGTGATGACTCCACTTGTCGATTGGAAGAAAATTGCTGGGAAGTGATCGCATAATAATTAATCCCTCATGATAGGATAGATGTTATCTTTGCGAAGCAAGCACTAACCGCATCTCATTCGTAGCCACAAATCCCAGCGATTCATACAATTGCCTGCCATACTGGCTTGCGTGAAGGCTCATAACGTCAACTCCGTTTTGTAAGCACCAGTCCATAGCCGTTTTCACTAATCGGCGGGCCAGACCCTGCTTTCGATGAGCATGTTCGGTATAAACATTGAGCAAATATCCCCTGTGAGGCGCGATGCTGACAGGAGATGCCGGCCAGTCGAGAAGCCAAAGTCCCACTCCTGCCGCAACGGATTCGTCGCGTGCGACAGCTAACCAGCCGTAATATTCATCCGACTCCAATTTCGATCTCAGCCATGGACGGAATTTCTTGGACATTGCCTCCAGCATCGCTTCATCTGTATTGCGGATCTCGCGCATCATCGCGCGGCGATGCTCGACAATTATGTCGAGGTCATCTAAAGTAGCGAGCCGAATCGAATATTCTTTCTCAGCCAAAACCGTCAGGATCGCTTAAACGAGCTTCGCATTAACGTTGATCTTCACTCCAGTCAGCGCGCGCGATACTGGGCAGGCGGAGCTTGTCCCTTTGGCGATCTCCTGAAATTTAGCGTTGTCGATATTCGCGACTTTTGCGCTAATATCAAGGTCGATCTTTTCGAGAGTCCACTTGCCTGTCGCGTTATCGAAATGCCCGACCGCGTTTGTCGTTACCTGCTCGGAAGGAAACCCGGCTTTTTCGAGATCTGCGCTGAGCGCCATCGAAAAACATCCTGCAAGAGCGCCTGCGAGAAGTTCTTCAGGCGACGAACCTGCGCCGCCCTCCATACGAGAGTTGAAAGTGAAAGGAAATGTCTGGCCGCCGACGCTCATTGCGCCTTTGCCGCTCTTTAATACGCCGGACCACTCGGCAGATGCTTTGGAGTTTCTCATTGTATAATATTAAATTAAAACTTAATAGCAAACCTGATCGCTATTACACAAAATTACGAAGAAACAAGAGCTGACTCCTGAACTGACGATATATTCACCCGCTCTGCGAGATCGTCTGCTTTATTGTTAGCGCAAGAAGCAGCACTCCGCTCAGCACATCGTAGCGTGGGTGATCGGGCGCAACGTACATTTCCGAGCTGAGCACACGGACAAGCAGGTCCATCGAGCGTTCGCGTCCGGCAATCAGCGCGCGGGATTTTGTGCCCCACGATTCGGGAATGGTCGGGCCAAGACTATATAGTAATTCTCTCAATTGCTCCACTCGTCGCGGACGGGCGAGGGCGTAATCGGTCAAAACATCGCTGGCGGCGCGGTTTACCGCCTCCGAATAGGTGTAATAGGCGTTATACATGAGCTTTTTTGTGATGGCGTGGGGTGTCGCTAATAAAGACACAACCCTTTGCCACAAAGTAACAAGACCTCAAAAACAATTTTAGAATTATTCTCCCGTTACGTTTGGATAGATTCTCCGTACATACCGTTCTTATCGCCAGCGATTATTACAAACCTCCAAACTGACCAATGACAGAAGTTACATTCCATAAAAAGAGCTTTCTCGAAACATTCGACGCTCTCAGAAAGCAATTCGATGCAACTCCTGATATTGTGCTCGAAACAGATGCGAACGGCAGCCGTTTTACACTCCGGGCAAAGGGCGGGACTCATCAGATCGTTCAAGCTTTCGGGCCTTGCGTATCAATTGGCCCAGCGTTCTCGGTCCAATGCAATATGACCGATCTGGAACAGGCGATAGTTGATGCTCATTCGGAGTCCGATGATGAACGCGTAACACTTATCATTGGCGATGGCGTATGGGTTAAAGATCCGGAGCCTGCAGGTGTTCTTGCTGATTGAATACCCCTCGCATAGAACGAAGTGATTTTTCGAGACGTTGTTTTATAGGATGAAAATAGCATCTATCGCTCTGATGACGATACGAAAGCGCCGCTCCTCGCAGGCGCTTTTTGTGGTATGTATGCTTTTGCTTGGGGTGTCCGGTTGTGTGTTCTGGCATAATTTTTCGACCAATTTCAATACGCTCTATTTGGCGGAGTGGCATTTGGATGCTTATGAAGCGCAGCAAAAAGCTATTGTCCCACCAAATGCGAATGGCGCCGTTGCACTTTTGAACCATAGATGGTTCGATGAGGAATTCGCGATGCGGCAACGCTCCATTAAGGAGGGCGATCCGATCTCGATCGTTCCATCGTTTTCGCAGTCCTTAAGCGCAACTAAGGAGATCACAAATGTCCATCTCGATTCTGCGATTATTTTGGGGTCGAAGATCCTCGCGGATAAAAATCCGTCGAAATATGTCGAAGATGCTCTGCTCGTAGTTGGCAAAGCACAATTTTACAAGAACGATTTTACCGGAGCGCAGAGGAAATTCCTCGAATTGCTCTACAAATTTCCTCAAACCAAGCACATGGCCGAGGTCGAGGTCTTTTTGACTCGCGCGACGATCCTCAATCACCATCTCGACACAGCAACGGCAGAACTCGATCACGCTATCGCTGTGACGGCGCAAACTAACGATAAGCTTGCAATGTCCGGCCTGCACCGGGCTAAGGCAGAACTCATATATGCGATGAATCACGATTCGCTCGCTGCAATTGCAAGCGAACTTCATCAAGCGGAAGATGGGCTCGAAGGCGAGCAGCTCGCGCGTCTTGCTTACGAGGAAGGCGCTGTTTATTACATGAACGCAGATTGGCCCGAGGCTGAACGAGCATTTAAAACCACGTTCGATAATGCGAAGGACGAATATCTTACTGGCGAAGCGCACATTGCACATGCACTTGCTCTGCGCGAGAGCGGAGATCTGGCTGGCGCACGGACAGAACTTCAAGCTGTTATCGGTCGCGCTAAGTTTGGCGGCTCGCATGGTCCGGCGCGATTTGAACTTGCTTATACTGAGGAACTCATCGCTCGCAGGGACGTCGGAAATAATTTGAAGTCATCTGAGTTCCAAGACGTTCAGCATCCTGCTCTGCGCGCGGAGTATTTCATGCTCGATACGATATACAAAAATTCGAGCGCGTTGATTCTTTCCAGATCGAAGTTCCGTCAGGCCGAAATGTTTCGCGAAATGGGCTACTACGATTCTGCCGCTAAGCTTGCAGCGGGCCTCATAGGCACGAAAGATTTTTCCACTCCTGCAATGAATAGTTATGTTTCCGATCAAGCAAGTTCTCTTGCAAGCTTTTCAAGATGGAAGAACGAGCTTGAGCATATAGACTCACTCGAAGCCGGAATCAATCACACTGCCCCGATGCCGGTCTCAAAACCTGGCGGACAGATACACAATGCAGCCGCTGCGAATCATCTTAAAGCATTGCAGGAAGCTCTCGGCGCCAGATGGAATCCCGGAAGGCCGACTCCTCTTACAGGAGATGATTCCCTTCGCGTTCAGGAGATCGAAAAGCGGATGAAAGATAAGGCCGACCCATTAGGAGGAAAATTTACCATTACTGATACTTCGCATTTTCTTGACAGCATTCATTTCCTTGCCGCCACAGCACATTACCAGCTTGGCCGTGCCTACGAGACGTTCGGGGAAATCTCTCAGGCCCGTTCCGAATATATTGCTTCAATGGATTTGCCGGGCGCCAATTTAAGCGCATCCGATACAGCTAAGGGAGCGCATTTCGCGCAAACTCTGTATGCCTGGCTCACGCTCGAACACCGGGAGAAGAATGAACGGGTGAAAGACTCGCTTTTGCATGAGCTGCTTACTCATTACGGGCAAACAATTTATGCCGAGCAGGCCAGAAATATCTACATTGGAATAGACCGGAATTCTCCCGGCGAATTGGCTTACAAAAAAGCCTATCAGGATCTTCGAGATAAGGGAATTGACGCCGCAAAACCTGATTTTCTTCAAATTGTTGCAACCTATTCTCAGGATGATGTTGCGCCGCGCTCGCTCTATGCGATCGGCGAGAGATATGAAGAGTTGGTTCGATACGACAGCGCTCTCCTTTATTACCGGAGAATTCAACGCGAGTACCCATTCTCGTCTTATGCTATGTCGCTTCGGCCCCGGCTTGCCGACGCGAGCAATCCGGGTATGGCTCATGCGCCTGCCCCTACTATCGATCCACTGCTGACACCTCAGAACGGTCAGATGCCTCCTGACAATTCGAATCAAGTGCCGGGTAATCCCAATTTACTGCAAAGAGGCAACGGTCAGCCACGCCAAAGGCCGAATGCTCCGCAAGTGCCACCGCCTGCACCCCCTCCGGGGGTTGGCCAGCCGCCGCCTCAACCCGAACCGCCGCCCGATGGACTGCCACCGCCGCCGCAGCCGATGCTGCCTGGTACTCCTCCACCCCATAAATGATCCAACCGAATTCGACAGAACTTTGCGTTATCACAAAGCGGCGGGTCATCGCGCCGGGATTGGTCACGCTACGGTTTCATAGTCCGCGCATAGCTCGCGAAACCGTCGCGGGTCAATTTGTAAATGTATTGCCAAAGGCAGGTTTCCTCGACCCTCTGCTTCGTCGTCCATTCTCAGTTTATTGGACTGAAGACGATGAAGCTGAGATCATCGTTCAGGCACACGGTCGTGGAACCGGAATACTCACCGAAGCCCGCGAAGGTGAATCGCTCGATATTCTCGGCCCGCTCGGCAAACCCTGGATGATTGATTCTAACGATTTCGAAACTGCTGTTTTGCTTATCGGAGGTGTTGGCGTTGCCTCGATGCCCCTGTTGACGAAAGCACTTGAACCAAGATTTCCTGTTCACACATTTTACGGCGCACGAACGAGTGGACTTATTGCGAGAGACAGACTAACGAATCTTCATATCTCCACCGACGATGGCTCAGAAGGATTTCACGGTTCGAACGTCGATCTTCTTCGATCTTATATAGACCCCCTCCTTAAGAAGGAGGGGGCAGGGGGTGGTTTGGAAATGCCAAAGCTCTTCGTTTGCGGCCCAACAGGGATGATGCGCGCTGCCCAATCATTAGGCGCTGAGTTTAGTATTCCATGCGAGGTGAGCTTGGAAACAGAAATGGCATGTGGGATAGGAATTTGTCAGGGGTGCCCCGTCTTGAATGAAGAATCTGTATTTCAATCAACGGGCAGAAAATTTCGCCTTGCCTGCACCGACGGCCCATCATTTCGAGCGGAGGAAATAGTATTATGAAAAAGGATGAAGGCGGAAGGATGAAGGATGAAGGTGGGGAAGCAGCTATGCAAACTCCTGATTTGCGCGTTCGAATAAAAGATGTGGAGTTCAAAAATCCAATCCTTGTTGCGAGCGGGACTTTCGGCTATGGCGCCGAGGCTAGAGATTATTGCGACATAGAAGGATTGGGCGGAATAGTTACCAAATCCGTTAGTTGGAAACCCCGAATGGGTAATCCGCCGCATCGTATCATCGAAACGGCGAGCGGAATGCTAAACTCTATCGGGCTTGCGAATGTCGGAGTACATACATTCGTCAATGAGAAGCTTCCATATCTCGCCAAGTTCGATACGAAGATAATTGCCAACATCGCAGCCTCCTCGATGGAAGAATACCGCGATGTGCTCGAAGAGATCGAGCGGAACGCGGTCCCTAATCTTGCCGGATACGAGATCAACATTAGCTGCCCGAATGTAAAAGATGGCGGACTTTCTTTCGGAACCAGCGTCGAGCGGACGGAAGAGCTAACCCGATTGCTCCGCGCCTCGACCGACCGCATACTAATGATAAAGCTTACTCCGAATGTCACCAGCGTAGCGCCGTTCGCCGAAGCCTGCGAACGCGCGGGGGCAGACGCTATTGCTCTCATCAACACTCTGGTCGGTATGTCAATAGACATATACACTCACGAGCCACGATTGAATACTGTTACTGGCGGACTATCCGGTCCCGCAATAAAGCCCATCGCTCTCGCGCAAGTATATCAGGCACGCAAAGCTTGCGGTATTCCGATAATCGGTATTGGAGGGATAGTTACTGCAGAGGACGCTGTCGAATTCTTCATCGCCGGCTCAGACATGGTGCAGGTCGGCACGGCAAATTTTGTTTATCCCGATGCAGGTGTTCGTGTTGCAAAGGGTCTAGAAGAATTTATGGTGTCTCAAAAGATCGAGAGGGTTTCCGAGCTTGTGAATTCCCTTCGCGTTAGAGCGGAGTTGAAGGCAATGGGGTGGTGAAAGTTTTTTTGGGAATTATCCGTCCGGTCTGACTGATATGTCTGATAGGACAGATTAATAAGTCATGAAACAATTAATAATAATTGAACCATGAAAGAAAAAACCAAAGGCTTTATTCCGCCCCACGGTAATTTCCGAAAGCTGCGTTCTTATCAAGCAGCAGAAGTTGTCTATGACCTAACTTTTCGATTCTGTCAGCGATTTCTTAAGAAGGGTGATCGCACAATCGACCAAATGGTTCAGGGAGCAAGATCTGGTAAGCAAAATATTGCTGAAGGAAGCTGTGCATCCGGAACATCTAAGGAAACGGAGATCAGGCTTACAAGTGTCGCTCGATCCAGTTTAGCCGAACTGCTTCTCGATTACGAAGACTTTATTCGTGTTCGCGATCTTAAGAGATGGGATAAAGATTCTAAAGAAGCACTATTTGTGAGAAAGCTCGGTAAGCAGCCAAATGCAAGTTACGAAACATTCCGGGAATTCTGCGAAACCCGCCCTGCTGAAGTCGTTGCAAATATCGCAATATGTCTTATTAATCAGACCAACTATCTAATTGACCAACAAATCCGAAGGCTTGAAAAGGATTTTGTCGAGCAAGGTGGCATTCGAGAGCGAATGACAAGAGCACGGCTCGATCAGAGGAACAGAACTGACTAATTGCAGGAATATGCAGCCCAATTTTTTTTCAATCGATTAATTTTCAAAAAAATACCATTATGCCACGACCAGTTCACTTCGAAATCCCCGCCGAAGACGCCAAGCGAGCTACCAAATTCTTTTCCAATGTATTCGGATGGAAATTCCAGGAGTGGGGCGCTCAGGGATATTTCCTTGCCACGACTGGTGAAGGAGTGGGGATCGATGGCGCTGTTATGCAGCGTATGGACCCAAAACAGCCAATTATCAATTCCATCGAAGTAGATTCGATAGATGATTATGCTAAAAAGATAGAATCAAATGGCGGCACAATGGTCGTCCCGAAAACGCCTGTAGGAGATATGGGTTTCACATCATATTTCAAAGATACCGAGGGCAACATTCACGGCCTGTGGGAAAGAATTGGCGAGAACAGCCGTCAATTCGATGCTCCTGCGCCGGAAGGGTTGTGATGGCTTCATGAAATATAGGGCTATTCAAAGGTTTGTCCTAAGCTAACGCAAACTTGGCACGGAAGTAGAATACTTATTTTTTAGGGTTTATTAACTTAAAAAATTGTTTTCTTAACAGCCATGAAAAACACACATAAATTTATCGCATTTAACTTTGTTGCAGCCTCTGCGCTTGCACTTATCATGAACGGATGTTCGGTCACGGCATCGGGTTCTGTACATCCAACTACCACGCAGCCCATTTCAACGAGCGCTAACCATAAAATAGCAGGGGTAAATGACACTGTATATATAAATGGTTCATCATCGAAGGCTCGATCCACGTCTATCAGCTATACCTCGTCGGCGAAAGATAGCACACAACGTTAATTTTTCGTTGCATCGTCAGTGAAAAAGAACTTAGATCTCTTTACTGCCATGAATCGTTTTTTTTCCGTTTTTCTTATTGCGGTTACTTTTGGCCTTTTTGCAAACGGTTGTTCGAGTTCGACGACCGCTTCGAGTAATGCCTCAAGTGTAACCATGCAATCGCAGCTTGCATCTTCTGATGCGAGTAGAGCTATGCCTGTAAAAGGCGCTACGCCTTCCGGGATTGATATTGATTCGATAGTTATTACCAATGCTATTGTCTTTGTCAGTGATGTCAAGCTGCATTCGGACGTGGATTCTCTTGAAAACGACGAACACGATCAGGCGATCAAAACAGGCCCTTTTGTGCTTGTATTCGACTCGAGCGGTACACATGTGGTAACTGACGTTACGATCCCTCCGGGAACGTATGACCGGGTTAAGTTTGAGTTTCACAAGCCTGATAAGAATGCCGATGCCGTACTCCTCTCTGAGTTTCCAGAATTGGAAAATGGTGGACAGACATATACTGTTTGGATTTATGGCTACACATTCAAGGCCGGTATAAGGACGTCGTTCTCTGTGCAATCGTCTGCATCCAAGAACGTTACGGTTCGATTCGAAGACAGGGATTTTCACGATAAGGATAGAATCGTTTTGAATGCGAATACCTTGGCAACACTTGCTTTCGAGCTGGATCCCCGGATCGTGTTTCATCTCTCCGATGGTATTACCTTATTCGATCCGCGAGACCTCTTCGACCATCAGAAGGATGTCGATGATAACGTTTTAATTGCTATTCGAGTCGTAAATTTCTGATCGCCTAAAAACGAAAATCGACTCAAAGTCTCAGGTTCACGACGAAAGAGCTTAAGATGCTTTCATGTTGACATAGCCCCTGGCGAGCCGTCCTTCTTTCTTCTTTTTTAATATCCGAGTTCTATCACCCATAATAATTCAGGATCGCAAAAAACACTTGAATTAACTAAAAACCGAGTTCCTCCAAACATTTTCCATTCCCCGGCTAATTAAAGTTCACATTTATTAGTTTACATATTTCTGTTGTATTTGAGGCTAAAAATGGCCTTTGGACGGATCGCCGGCGGTGCTGCCGCAAATTGGGCATCGGTTTTGGCGTTAATGAACGAATTAATATTGTATGCCAGAAGAATTTCAAAGTGAAGAATCTATTATAGTTGGTGGAGTGGACATCAGCGAGGCTAACGCGGGCAATGATTCTATGGATAGTACTTCCATAGGGAATGAACTCTCTGAATCCGATACCGGGGCACCTCAAGCCCGTGTCCCGGCTGCAACAGCAAGCGCTTATCGCGATATTATCGCCGAGCGCCTTGCCCGAAAGGTAAGCGGCGCACAGACCGAAACGACACGCAGCCCTATGGCGCATTCTTCCGATGTCGAAAGAGCTGTTGTACCACCTCAGCCGGCTCCCGAAGAAGTTAGCAGCTTGCCAAAATTGAAGGAGAGAGCTAACGATTCACTTACTCCTGAAATAGAAGCCGCCACAAGACTTCAGGAAATTCCATCAGCCAGCTCAGAGCAAGGCAGCAAAGTTTTCCAACGTAGCGGCGTAGTTTCCGAGCCTGCGGAAGAACTCTCAGGGTCACCAGCCGACGGCGGACTTTCTTCCCGAGAGCGCGCCAGGTTGCGTCAGCAGGAGCGGGCGTCGCTAAGGCGTGGTGGTGCTTCCCAGAGGCGACCCCAACAGGACGCAATATCATCTGAATCGGAATCCGCCGGGGAGCAGATCGAGATTGGCAACGAGATGCGTAATGAACCCGAAAAAGAATCTGCTTCCGTCCCGAAGGATCCGATCGCAGAGCGATTAGCCCGCAAAGGCGGGGATCGCGGTGAGGGCCGACAGAGAAACCAGGAAACTCGCAGGGAAGAACCACGGCGAGCGGAACCCCGAAGAGAAGAACCTCGACGCGACGAACCCAGAAAAGAAGTACCCCGTCAAGAAGAACCCAGGAGAGGCCGCGAGCCGCGTCCAGCACCAGTCGAAGGAGAAGCCGCTCGTCCGGTGAGGCCAGAACGAAAACGACTCATCACCGATGATATTCGCAAGCGCGTGCCCGGCGAAAGAGCAGATGCAAGCCCGCGTCCAGCGCCACGCCGCATTATTGCCGAACCCCAAAGCACTGAAA
>Ga0207110_10043_pt2 | contig 27728 bp, 19 predicted proteins | sample Alteio_BWMinHeat_74_FD_153582 | JGI IMG/M metagenome (GOLD analysis project Ga0207110, IMG submission 153582) | Enriched cells from forest soil in Barre Woods Harvard Forest LTER site, Petersham, Massachusetts, United States -... | ecosystem: Environmental > Terrestrial > Soil > Temperate forest >...
CTGGAAGACCGCAACGCACCATCGGATTCAATGGCTGCACTGGAACACGTTTTGGGAATCGGTTCCATATTCGACTCGCCGCCGTCGATCTTTTCCGACGCTCCGGAGCTGTCGGCGGTCGATTCCGCCCGCGTTCCAGCCAACCTCGGCGACCATTTCGATTCGCCCATGACACTGCCGAATCAGCAATGGTCGAACAGCGAGTGGTCCGCTCCGAGGACGAAACCGACGGAAACAGACTTGAACAACGATGAACCTCGATCCGTGGAGAAGCCAGACGGCTTTTTGAATGAGTTGAACGACGCCGAGTTCAACGAATTGGATACCCTGGATGCCCCTGACTCGTCTGGTGGTGTGCCCGGTGTCGTTATTCCAAGCACCATTCCGCCCCTGGCGCCAACAGACTCGGCCTCGCCATCCGGCGCGCAGTCATCTTCGGGCGCTGCGGCAGGCTCCAACAGCGTTACGCCGCCGCCGCTTTCCCGCCCACCAACGGAGATACCCCGCCGTTTTTGCCGCCGACCAGCGGCGGCACTGGTGGGTCGCACAATGGTGGCGGCCGTGGGCCGAATCATTTCGACGGGCCTTCGGGTGGTGGCGGCTCGGGCTCGAATGGAAACGGTTGGCTCAGCTTAACGGCGGCACCCGAAGCTGCCCCCACCATCAACGATGCAGGCGAGCAAGCCTCGCACGAAGGCGATACGGTTTCGCTGCCAATCACGGCACGCGATTCGGACGGCGATCCACTGAAATTCGCCGCTGTTGGCCTGCCGCAAGGCTTGAGCATCAACCCGAATTCCGGCGTGATCTCGGGAACCGTGAGTTATCAGGCGGCCGAAAGTTTCGGCGGCTTTAACGGGGAATCGCGCTATGACGTCACAATAATCGCTGCTGATGGTCATGGCGGCAACGGGTCGATGACATTCACATGGTACGTTGATGACACGTTCCGCCCGCCTGTCTTCGACAACCCCGGTTCGCAATCGTCGGCCAAAGGGCAATTGGTCTCGCTGCCGATTTCCGCCACGGCCCCTGATGGCGGCCAGATCAATTATGGCGCCACCGGATTGCCGCCCGGCCTAAGCATCGATCCAATCACTGGCGAAATCAGCGGTGTGCCAGCCGCGAATGCCAGCACCGATACGCCCTACACAGTCACTGTCGGCGCCCTCGCGCAAAACGGGGTCAGCTATTTGAGTTCCACGACTTTTGATTGGTCGGTGACTCCGGCCCTCGACCCCACACCGCAGGTGCAGGGTATTCCCGATCAAACGACCCTTGCGGGAACCGATGTCTGGCTGACGATGACGGCCGCCGATCCGAACAACGCCCCGTTAACCTGGAGCGCCAACGGCCTGCCACCGGGCTTGTCTATCGATCCTGCCACAGGACTCATCACCGGCAGCATCACCGCCTCGGCCGACACGCAGCCGTTCTACGAAGTCATCGTCACGGCCAGCAACGGCACGGCCAGCGATGTGCAAGCGTTCGGCTGGAATGTATCGTTCCTGTATTTTTACGGCAGCGCTACCGAATCCAACCGCGAGGGCGACAACGTGCAAGGTTATTTCGTGGCGGGCGACGCATTCAACCTGCCAGTGACTTACTCAGCCACCGGCTTGCCGCCTGGGTTGAGCATCGATCCGGAAACCGGCCTCGTCAGCGGCACCGTCGCGGCTGGATCGTGGTCGCTGGACCCATACGTTGTCACCGTCTCGGCCGGCGACGGCGTGCAACAAGCGAGCCTATCTGTAAATTGGACCATTGACCACGCTGTCGATGTTCCGCCGGTGTTCAACAATCTGCAAGATCAGACGAACCATACCGGGGATAACGTCGACTACTTCGTGCCGGCCAGCAGCCCGACCGGCGACTATCTGACCTATAGCGCCACTGGATTGCCCGACGGCTTGCAAATCGACCAGTACACCGGCGAAATCAGCGGAACAATTGCCGACGATGCTAGGAGTACGAGCGCGCAAGTAAGCGTCAACGACGGCGAGGGCGGCCAATCGTATGCCAATTTCAATTGGAACATCACCACGCCGCAAATGACATTGCTGAGCAATACGGTCACAGCAACCGAAGGCCAGGATGTAGCGGGAAATGTGCTGGCCAGCCTGACGAGCGATTACCCCGCGTGGCAAGCCGTAAACTACTCCACGGAGATCAATTGGGGTGACGCAACACTGTCGGAGGTCCTTCCCGACGGGGCCGATGGCCAATTCACCATCAGCGGTTCCCACGTCTACCACGGCGCTGGCACTTATTCCGTGCTCATCACCGTGGCCGACACGGCCGGCGACACAGCCAGCACAACGGCAACCGTGCAAGTCAGCCCAGCGGCGATTCAAGCCCAGGGCGGGTTCTACCAGGAAGTCGGTTGGGAGTACTACTGGCAGACTGTGCAAGGTCAGCCTATGTGGATGCCCGGCCCCGATCAAACGCCTTTAGTGCTGGCGACCTTCCAGGTCGCTGATACTGCGCCTACTGACCCTCATGCTTACACGGCGACGGTCGATTGGGGGAACGGCCTGGTATTGCCCGCTGACGCCGTCAAGGGCGATTTTGGCTCGTACGTGGTGGAAGCTGCATGCCAGACCGGCATGGATTGCACGCCCATAATCACGATCACGGACGCTTATGGCGATTCCGCCACGGTTACCAGCACTGTGCATGTGGTGAGTGCCTATGCAGGAGTGCCAGCCCAGCTTTCGGTGTACGGGCCTTACCTCCCGTACGCCTGGAACACTACCTGGACTTCGGTCCAAGTCGCCTGGGGCGACGGCTCGACGAGCACCGGTTACTGGGCGCAGGGCGAGGACCCCTATAGCGACGGCTGGAGCGCCGCGTTTTACCACACCTACCAGGCCACGGGGCAATACACGATCTCGGCCATAGTCAACTCCAACAACGGTGGCTATACCGTTAACGGCCCGGCAGAGATAGGCGACGCCCCGATCACCAGCTATGGAAAGGGTTGGAACGACTTCGGCGGCGCCCGCATCGCCACTGAGCCCGGCGACACCAACATCAATTCCGCGCAAGTCGCCGTCTTCAGCGACCCGAACCCGCTGAACGCGGCTTCCGATTACGGCGCGAGTGTGCAATGGGGCGATGGCCAGCCAGATAGCGCCGGCGTCATCAGCGGCTCGGCTGGATTGTTCGAGGTGACCGGCAGCCATACGTCCCCCGGCGCGGGGCTGTTTGCGACATCAACGACGATCCGCCGCGCGAACCGAGCCCAACAGCCCGCAGGGGCGGCACCGGGCGGGGCGCAGGCCAATCCACAAAATGTCATCATCGCCGGCACGATCCAATATGATCAAGCCACCGGCGCGGCAAAGCCGGTTCGTCACGCCCTAGTACACGTGGTTGCGATGCCTCTTGATAATGGTCTGGCAGAAGGCGGAACTGCGTACACGGATGATAATGGACATTACAGTATTCCATTGCCTGGTACGGGCTACGCAAGCGTTAAGGCCACCGTCTATCCCATCTCGGATGACATCGGCCAATATGCGACCAAGCGCAGTGTGGCATTTGGAAGCGATGGGCTGGTCTTTTACAAGGCCGAGAATATCGCCGGCCCTCAAAATGTGCCCAATTATGTGATCGGCAATGGCACAGCCGATGACAAGAAGTTCTGGGTCTTTGATGCCTTGGTCACCGCGGCCAAATTCAATGCCCTCTTAGTGCCCTATGTTCATTCGGGTACAATTGACGCAGCTTGGGCACCCGGCGGATCGACGGGCAGCTTTACCACTCCTTTGACCGAAGCGGTGAACGTGGGAAGCACTGACTGGAACGACTGGAACACAATCGTCCATGAATATGGCCATGCCCTTGCGTTAGAAAACGGGTTCTTCCCAACCACTCCGCTCGGTCCATTCACTACGCCCGGTTACCTGCGAACTGTTATTTGGTCATTGCTAAACGTCCAAAATCTTAACGACCCCAGCCCGACGGCCTTCCGTAATCTGCCGCCGTTGGACCCTCCAATGTATCATCGCGTCGAGCTGAACAATCGCCAGTTGTATGACCGACAGTCATTCCGGACGCTCCAACAGCTGGCGTTCTCCGAAGGATTCGCGGACTTCTTCAGCGTACTGGCCCAAACCGTGGCAGGCGTACCCAATCCAACCACGAGTCTCGCTGTTTCAAACCCCAACAACCCTTCGTTTTACACATATTCCGTCGAGAGTGCACAGCCGCTGCAGCAGGCTGTTCCTGCAGGTGCCGCACCCATCAGCTATAGCGGGGGCGAGGACGAGGAATTGACTGTGATGCGCGTCTTGTGGGATTTGTACGATAACACGAACACCGGTGACTCCGAAAGCGCGATCGGCGATACGAGAATTCTGGACAATTACCATATGGGCTATTCCGGCCTGTTCCGGCTTATCAAGGAGAACCACGTCACGACTCTTGCCGACCTCTGGGCCAACTTGGTCTACCGCGCGATGTCCTGGAATGAAAACAACTATTATCTCAGCGTCGCCAATGACTTTGGCGGTATCTTCGAGCTCAACAACGTCTCTCCCCACAGTTTGCAGGTATTCATCAATAACCAGTTTCAGGCCCAACCGCAGTGGAGCGCAAAGGATGCGAACGGGCAGCCCAGTGCGCCCCCGACCTTCTACTGGGACGCGCCAGCGGGCTGGCCGGGCGATCCTACAAACCCAAATCTGCCGGGTGCGTTGGGACAAACGATGACTAACTTTGCGTTTATCGCTTTCGATAACAGCGGAGCACCCGTTGGCCAGTCGATAATGCTTCCGGCCGGTACAGCGACGCTCGTGCAAATACCGGCTGCCGCCGGGCTCCCGATCCAGTACCAATACCATTGGACTCCCTCGGCGCAGCAATGGCAGCAGTTTGCAGCCGTCAAGGGAAATATGAACTGGGTGATAGCCGGCGCTCAATCCGTGATTCCCGAAACTAATGACGACGGAACGCCGCGTACCAATCCCGACGGAAGTACACTTTGGAAATCCAGCCCCGTTCTGAACATGTATTGGAGCGCTCCGCGGTCAATCAACATAAATACGTAGGCGCGACCTTGCAACCGTGATGTAGCAACGCAATGGGCACCAGTACCTGACCTGGGTCAATTTTAGGAGGGTCTTATGGAACCGCAATCCCCCGCCGCAGGCCAGAGGAGATTTCCTTCGGTCACCAAAGCCGATCGGGTCGTGGTTCAAATTGGGGTCGTGCTGGGAGTGCTCGCCAGCGCGGTAATCCTCGCCGCTGGCTGCCCGCCGAGCCCCAAGCAGCGTACGCCCGTCCCGGAACGCGTGATCAGGCTGCAAAAGGAAAACGAGGTGAATTTCGAGGGGGCGTGCCTGGCTTTCTCACCCACCGATTCGCACTTAGCAGTCGGGACGAAGGGCATATCGTCCGGCAAAGTCGGAGAATCGTGGCAAGGCTACCTCAAGGTATTTGACTGGTCGCAAAGCAAGGAGTTAGCATGCATAGTATTCGATCGCCACGTGAACAGCATAGCCTATTCCAAAGACGGCAAAAGGTTGGCAGTGGGGACTGGGGCCCAAATGGATAGACCTATCCCCTGGGGCCACGACGCTTATCAAAATAAACCCGGCGAGCTGGCGGTCTTCGAGATGCCGGGGTCCAGAGAGATTGCGAGGATACGTCTCGAACAGCGCGGGATCTGCACTAAAGTGGCATTTACGCCAGATGGCAGGCATCTTGTGGCACTGTGTGGTGGAATCAAGCAGCCTGGCGAATTATCGCTTTTTGAAACCAATTCGTTGAAACACATCCTAAGCTACGAGCGGCCCGCTTATCGGGAAGGTGAGAAGGTGGGGCAGCCAGCCGATTTCGCTGAATCGCCGGATGGCAAGCATCTTGCTGTTTGCGATGCGACGGGGTGGAAACTGTGGTTCTACGAGCTTGTGACGGGCAAGTACGAGCGCACATTGCCGGATGCTCCGGCCGGGCGCGGAGCAGATGTCGACTACGCCCCTGATGGGAAGTCTCTTTGGATCGGCCCGCAATTCTGGGACGTGGAGACCGGCAAGCCGGTCAGCGGTGCTTACGTTTCGACCGAGCCGCGGGCCATTTCTCCCGACGGCAAATCGTTGGTGTCGGTATCTCATGAGGTCGGAAGTGCCAGATACGCCTGGATTCACCTTTCCGACACGCCATCTCAAGGGGTATTGAATTGGAAGCTGAGTCGGCACCGGTTTTCCGCGGCAGCGTTCTCTCCCGACAGCAAATGGCTCGCCGTCACAGGCTCGGCCACCACAGCCGACTATCAAGGTGGCCTAATCATCTTGTGGGACATGTCGAAAACAGTGCCGTGACCGCAACTTCCGCCGAGGGCATAGGGGAGGGCATAGGGGGGAGGGCATAGGGGACATCGCTCATTGTTTGGGCCACAACCACACCACCCATATCCTGCCAACGGATAGTACACTTTCGACAGTGGCCACCACTGCCTGGAACCGGACGCATCCTCGCGCCCGTGAATTCCGGAGATTCGCGGAGATTCGGGGACATTGCAGGTTGTTTTGGCGGAGATTCGGGGACAGCGGAGATTCGGGGACATCGCAGGTTGTTTTGGAGTATTGATGGCAATGCGTAGACGTTGCCAGGGCATAGCAGGTCGGCCGCAGCAAAGAAAAGGGCCGTCCTACATTGGGCTTCCATTTCTGTCCAACGAGATTCTTGAACTCAATCTACCATCTCCAAAAAGGATAGTACGCTTCCAAGAGACACGGTGCGCACCCAGGCTGCCCGCCGAGGAAGCCCCAATCGCGCGCTTCGATGCGCGCTTAGATGAAAAAGATGCCCCACAACCCCAGCGCTTCGATGATGATGGCATACAGACCACCTCCAGAGTGTCGTTATGCCCCCGTCGTTCCACAACCGGTCGGCCGCGCTCATGGCGCCCAGGGGCGCGCCATTACTCACATATTCTGGCAAGCTACCCGATTTTGGTCCACTGGAAATGAGAGTCACTCCAATATCGGTTTGAGTGTTCCTTCCTTTACGTCGCGGAATTCTTGGTACGCTTGGCCCCGTCGCAGTGGGCGGCGTACTCGGCCGGTGTCTGATAGCCGAGGCTGCTATGCGGACGCACTGTGTTGTACTCGTGCCGCCACGCGTTCGCCTGGCTTTGTCCAGCCGCCACCGACTCGAATTCCTCCCGATCCAAGAACTCATCCCGCAGCCGACTATGAAACGATTCGATGAACCCGTTCTCCCACGGACTGGCCGGCGCCACCGGGATTGGCTCGGTGCCGCCCGCCGGCAGCCAGTCGTGCAACACCCGGCAGATGAACTCCGAGCCGTTGTCGCTGCGCAGTCGCTGGGGTGCACCACGCCGCGCGATCACACGCCCCAGCACCCGTCGCACCCACTCGCCCGTCACCGACTTCGTCATCCGCAACGCCAGGCACTCCCGAGTGTATTCGTCCACCAGCGACAAACACTTGAGCGCTCCGCCCGCAATCGTCCGGTCGTGGATGACATCGCACGTCCAGACATCGTTCTTGAACCGGGCCGGCTTCTGCACGCAACTGTTCGCGCTCGACCCTGGATAGCCCCCGGTTTTTCGGGGCTTTTTGCGGCGCAACGGCCGCCGCAGGCCCATCGCCATCCACAGGCGCCGCACCCGCTTGGCATTCACCCGCCCGCCTTCGCGCCGCCGCAACGCATGAATGCGTTTGTAGCCGTAGCGCAAATGCCGGCGGGCCAGGCGGCGGATGGCGCGAAGCAATGCCTCCTCGTCCGCGCGAACCGTACGCCGATACCGCAAGCTCGACCGCGGCCGGCCCAGTACCCGCGCCACCCGGCGTTGCGAGATCGCGTACTCCTGGCGGAGGTACTGCGCGGCGCCTCGTTGCTGGAAGCAGGTCACCACTTTTTTTTGGCGATGTCCTGGAGCATCTGTTTGTCCAACGCCAACTCGGCCACCAAGCGCTTGAGCCGTTCGACTTCGAGTTCCAGCAGGCGGATGCGCGCGGCCTCCTCGGCCGCGGGGCATTCAAACTCTTTACGCCACCGAAACAACGTGCCCTGCGCGATGCCCAGCTTGCGGGCGATGTCGGCCGTGGTCAGTCCCTGGGCCTGGTCGAGCTTGGCTTGCGCTAACAGGTGGCGAATATGTTCGGCGTTCCGTCGTTTTCGCATAAGCCTCTCCTTGGCAACAAGTTGCTTCCACTCTCACTACGCCTGGACCAGTTTTTGGGGAGCCGACCAATTCGCACACACGTTCGCGCGCGCGTTCACTCACAAGTTCACTTTCCGCACAATTTGTTTGAGGGCATGTTACCTACTCGGTAACTTGTGTTCTTTCAATAAGATACGTCGGCAACCCGATTTTCCTCGCGGAAACCTGCGCGCCAAAAAGTGTATGTCAGCGCGCTCCCTGTCATTCGCTGTTGGCCTCTGCTGTCCTGGCACCATGAGCAAGGCAGGCATTCGGGCATTCGTGGACATTCTTGGTTTCGGCGGCGACAATCTCGGCCAGGTCACGAAGACCATCGCGGATTACACCAACGGCACGCCGACCAACAGCAGCGACAAGACCACGGAGTTCACCTGCGAAGGCGACGGCCACATGCTCACCCTGCAAGCCGATCTGGTTGGCGGGGCGCATGAGCAAACGAAGTGGATTTACGGCACCTCGCTCAGCACCAGCGACAGCGTCGCGTCCAACGACATTCTGAAATCGGTGCAATATCCCGACCCGAGTTCGGGCAATCCGAGCAGCAGCCAGCAGGAAACGTATACAGTCAATGCCTTGGGGCAGACCCGCACCGTGACCGACCGCAACGGCAACGTCCACAGCCTGAGCTACGACGTGCTGGGCCGGCTGACCGCCGATGCCGTGACCACGCTGGGCAGCGGCATGGACGGAGCCGTGCGCCGCATCGAAACCGCGTATGATACCTAAGGCAACGCGTACCTGTTCACGAGCTTCGATGCCGCGACCGGCGGCAACATCGTCAAACTGGGCAGGGGCGTCGTTCCCTTATTCCGTTGGCAGTGCTTGGTTGAGTGCCGCCATGTCGTCGGCGGTGAGTTTCAGGGCCATGGCCCTGGCGCTACCGACGGCGGATTCCGCCCGGCTGGCGCCGGGAATGGGAATCATGACCGGGGAACTAGCCAGCAGCCAGGCCAGCGCGACCTGAAACGGCGTGGCTTCATGCCGGGCGGCCACGGCTTGGAGCGCTGGGTCGTGGGCGATCAGCTCCTTTCCACGGCTGCCGCCCACCGGCGAATAGGGCAGGAACGCGATGCCGTTCTTCTCGCAATGTTCGATCACGCCTTGCTGCCAGGCCGAGCGGTCGTGGGGATTGCAGCGGTTCTGCACGCTGACGACCGGAACAGTGGCCGACGCTTGCTGGATTTGCCGGACCGACACGTTGGACAGGCCGATGTGCTGAATTTTGCCGGCCCGCTGCAATTCGGCCAATGCTCCAATGCTGTCGGTAAAGGGCACTGCCGGATCGGGAGCATGCAATTGGTAAAGAGGGATCTGCGCCAACCCGAGCGCCTGCAAGCTGGCGTCACAAGCCTTGCGCAAATGGTCGGGATGGCCGTTGCGTTCCCAGCGCCCTTCGGGGCGGATGCAGCCGCACTTGGTGGCTACCACGACCGGATGGCCTTGCCATTGCTTCAGAGCGGCGGCGATCAGTCGCTCATTATGACCGATGTCGCTCTGATCTAGACAATACGCATCGGCGGTGTCGATGAAATCGATGCCGGCGTCCAGGGCAGCCAGGATCACCCGTATGCTTTCTTCGGTGCTGGGCCGGCGCTGGAGTGAAAGCGGCATGCCGCCCAGTCCCACGGGGCGGACCGTGATGCCCGATGAACCGAGAGGACGGCGGTCTTCCATGGCGATTTGTCTCGGCTGGCAACGCCGCAAGCGGCAGTCATTTCTTAACCGGAGGCGGCAAGGCCTTGTACTTTTCCACCACGACTTTGGCCGCGGCCAGCGCGGCGGTGGCGGCTTGATTGGCCTGGGTTTGCACGGCGGCCAAGTTCGCATTGGCCGCAGTTAGCTGGGCGGTCAGTGCCTCGACGGTCTTTGCCGCCGCCAACGCATTGTTCTTCATGGCGGGTAGGGGCTTCTCGCTTTCGGCGAACTTGGCGGTATTGGCTTGTGCGAGCGCCGTTGCATCAGTGTGGGCCTTCTTGGCGGCATCCAATTCGGTGGTGGATTGGGTCACGAATTGCTGGACCTTCTGCAATTCAGTCTGAAGGTTGGCATCGGTCTTGGCTTTGTCTGCTGCATCCTTGACTTTTGCCAGCGCTTCGCTGAACGCTTTGAGGCTCAGGTCCTTGGCCGCGACCTTGGCCTGGGCCGCGGGGGCGGCGGCGTTGGCGGCATCCATTGCGGCCTTGGCCTGGGCCATGGCGGCTTCACCGTTCTTGAGAGCATTGGCCATATCGGCAGCGGTCTTTTGCCCTGCGGCCAAATCGGCAGTCGCTTTCGTCGCCGCGGCCTGGGCCGTAGCGACGGCGGCTTGGCCCTGCTCGTAGGCCGCTTGCTTCACTGCCAAGTCCTTCACGGAGATGTCGAAGGCCTCTTGCGGCGGAGGCGGCGGCGGGGGATTTGGGTTTACGGTTCCCGCCGGCTTGCCATCGGAGGAAATAAAAATGCGCACCAGCCCTGTCCAATCGCCGGCCACCACGCGGGTCCCATCGTGCGTGAAGCCGGCTCGCAAGGCCACATCGGGGAACGCTTCAAAGACTTTTTGTTGGCCGCCGTTTTGGTCCCATACGCGCACGAGCCGGTCGCGGCAGGCACTTACCAGCCGGCCATCGTGGGAGAACTTGACCGCTTGCACGCCGCCGCCTGCCCCCCAGGCCTTGATCTGGTTGCCGTTCTCCATTTCCCAAATGCGGATGGTGGTGTCTTCGCTGCAACTGGCCAGGACATTGGAATCCAGCCGCCAGCTAACATCCGTAATCGCCGCGGTGTGGCCGCGCAGGGAGAAGTATTCCCGGCCCGTGAATGCTTCCCACACGAACATGCCGCCGGAGCGGTCGGCCGTGGCCAGCAGCACGCCGTCGGGACTGTACTCGACCGAGTAAATCCAATCGGTGTGCTTCTTGATTTCGCGGAGTTTCTCGCCGTCCTTCGTGGAATAGATGCGGATCATTTTGTTGGGGCCACCGAGGGCGATCTGCGTCTGGTCGGCGCTGATGTCGGCGGCGAGCACGGTTTCCGTTTCGTCGCCCACTTCGATGATCTTGTCGCCGGTCTTGACGCTCCACACCACAACCTTGCCCGATTGGCCGCCCCGGCCGCCGCCGGCTAAAAGCAGGCTGCCGTTGCGGCTGAACTTCAGCACCTGTGGCGTGCCATACGGGAAGGGGAGGATGCCGAGCAACTGGAGAGATTCCGAATGATACAGCAACACCTGTTTCTGTCCGGCGAGCGCGACCAGAGGCGCCCAGGGACTGCACGCCAGGGCCGTGATGGCCGAGGCGCGCTTGGTGACAACCACGGGCTGAAGGCTGAGCGACACTTCCGGCATCGGTGGCGGGCCTTCCGGCCGGCCTTTGACGATCGAAGTCAGGCCCACGTCCATCTTAGGCTTGGCGGCAATCGCTTTGCTGCCGGAATTCTCCAGCGCGCCCTGGGCGATCCATTGCCGGATTGAGTCGAGGTACGCCGGCGGCAACTTGTCGGCCATGGGCGGCATGAACGGCTCTTTGGTGCGCGAAACAAGTTGGAACAACCGGCTGCCATCCGGGTCGCCGGGCTTCACCACGACGCCGGAACTGCCTCCTTCCATGAGCGAGCGATAGGTCGTGGCATCCAGACCGCCTTTGACCTTGTCGCCGTCGTGGCAAGCCAGGCATTTTTCGCGCAGGATGGGGAGGATGTGGTCCTGGTAGGTGATCTTGTTGGCCTTGGGCGGATCGGCGGCGAATGGTTGCCCAACTACCAAGACGACAAGAAGTAATGACCAGGCCCATCGGAATAGCGAATGCACTGCGATAACCTCCAGATTCAATTGAAGTGGCAATGGCTGGGCCGCCATGTCACAATTGCCGCCAAACCCCGCTTCATTAACGGTCAAAGAGTCAAAAACCACACCTGATTGGTCCATTCTTTCGCTTCGCTTGCCGCCCAAATCAACACCAACTCTTCAATGATCTGCGCGACACCGGTTCGCTGATGCACTAGGAACAGACCTTGGATTGTTTCGCCGCGCTCCAAGCGTCCATGCGCCTCGGCTGCCATGGTGTTGACGTCATGGGATACAACGATCAATTCTTGGGCACGGGCGTAACCGAGGATTTCCTTGTCCGAGCTTTTCTCCATTCCTAGTTCACGAACACGCAGGAATTCCAACGCGGGTTCATTACGAAGCACTCCACGGACTATGTGGTCATTGAAGTCATGTTCGGCAAGAAACCGCGGGCGGCTCATGGCTTACCCTGGGGCGCACCCTGCCGCAACGCCCGCAGGCGTTGCACCACTGGGCTGGGCTGGGCCTCGGCTTTGGCCCTGCGTTCCGCCCACAATTCATCTTGGCGTTTCAGGTATTGGTCCACATTCTCGCGGTTGGCCAGATAGAAGGCAATCGCACCATATACCTCTTCCAGAGCCAGGGCAGGATACTGGTCCGCAATGGTTTCCGCAGAGCAACCTTGCAGGAAAGCGTGAACCACCGAGTCCAACGAAACTCGAGTGGAGCCGACACGATAGGCCCCACCTTGGTCAAGTTGGACGTAGTTCTTGTTGGTTGTCATACCATCTCCAACGGGGGATGCATGCACCTTGCCGACTCGTCGCCTTGCGGCGTCATGTCATTATATCCTGTGCATGGCGGCTAACCGGCGCTCCAAACTTGGCAGCAAAGTCTCAGTGATTAAACATAAACTCGCGCGTATTCAGCAGCGCCCAGAACACGTCTTCCAGGCCTTGCTGCTTGTTCGGGTTCTGATTAGCGAGTTCTTCGAGTTTTGCTGATTCCTTGGCTGTGGGCTTGCGACTGACGCAGCGGACATACAGTTCTTCGATAATCTCCTTTGATGTTTTCTTCTCATTCAGTCGTTTTGCGATCAATCCGCCAGCGGCGATCTTTTGCGAAGTGGCGTCGCCGTTGAGCAAGTGCAGCGACTGCGACAGCGTCGGCTCCAGTTTCACCTCGCAGGAGCAAACAGTTTCCCGCGTCGCCCGGCCAAAAGTCGAGAGGAAATAGGTGCTGATGCTGCCGTCGGCAATCTGCACGGCTCGCGCTCCCAGCGGCAGGCCCGGGAACTTGTTCTTGGTCTCGGTCACTTGCGAGATGCAATCGAGCATAGTTTCGGCGCGAATGCGGCGGATGTTGCCCCGGGCGAAGTTCCGGGTATCGCCCGCGTTGCTCTCGTTGGGCTGAGTCGATAGCTGGTAGGTGCGCGAAGAGCAGATGTCGCGGACCAGTTTTTTGAAGTCGTATTTGTAGTCGGTGAAGCGTTTGCCCAATTCGTCGAGCAGCTCCTGGTTGGAAGCCGGATTGCTGACGCGAACGTCGTCCACTTCGGTGACGATGCCCTGACCGAAGAAATGTGCCCACACGAGGTTGGCCAAGTTCTTTGCGAAGTATGGATTATCAGGCGATGCCAGCCACTCGGACAGCACCTTGCGGCGATCCTTGCCCGCCACGTTGGGAACGGCGCCGCCCAGGAATTTGGGCGGCATGACGCCGCCGCGAAGCGGATGGGCCACTTCGCCGCCGCCGCTGTTGAACACCACGATTTCACGCGGGTCATCGGTCCCTTTACGACCGATTTGCGAGAAGAAGGCCGCGAAACTGTAATAGTCGTCCATGGTCCAACGGTCGAACGGATGATTGTGGCACTGGGAACACTGAATGCGCATGCCCATGAAAACCTGGGCGACGTTTTCGGAAACCTTGAGAATGTCGGTTTCATTCTGGTAGTAATTTGTCGCCGGGTTCTTGAACGTGCCGCCGGTGGCGCTGAGCAGTTCCTGGACCCAAACGTTGGTGGGGACGTTGCCGGCGAGTTTTTCTTGCAGCCAGTTGTAATACAGAAGCATGGCCTTGTAGCTGACCTGGTTCGACGAGCGGATTTGCAGCAACTCCGCCCATTTCAAGACCCACAACTCTGCGAACTCCTTGCGGCCCAATAGCTCATCGACAAGCTGCTCGCGTTTATTCACGGCCTGGTTGCTCAAGAAGCGGTTGTACTCTTCCGCTGTCGGCAAAACGCCGGTAACGTCCACGTAAGCCCGGCGCAGGAACGCTTCATCTGTGCACAGTTCCGAGGGAGCGATGCGGAGCTTTTGCAGTTTGTTGTTCACCAGCGTGTCGATGTAGTTGTTGGTCGGTACCTTGGGGAACTGGAAGTTCAATCCCTTGGGCAAAACGATGAACGGCGAACCGACGGTGAACGTGGCGAATCGGGCCATGACGAATGCCTCGCCGCGCTCATTCGCCGTCACCAGCCCATTCGGCGTAACCTTGGCCGAATTGTCGTTGCTGGTGAGAAAAAGTGCCAGGCTGGTCACGTCACGCTCAGTGCCGTCGGAATACTTGGCACGCACGGTGAGTTGTTGCGTCGAACCTTTGCCGTCGAGGACGCCGCTTTTCGGATAAATGTCCACCGCGACGGCCCTGGCAACATCGGGAGGATCGCTCGGCACACCCGCCTCCAACCACCGGATCAGCGTCTGATGATATTCGTCGCCTTCCTTGAAGCGGGCGCCGCCGGTGTGGGGAACCTTGCCCAACGGCTTCTCGATCAGCAGGCTTTCTTCGGGGATGGCAAGATTGATTCGCCGGCCGTTGATTTCGCGCGTGAGGCGGTAGTGATCGCCGTCCGGATCGAAACCGAAGAGCGAAAGGCGGAAGCCGTCCTTGCCGCGGGCCGCGCCGTGGCAACTGCCGACATTGCAGCCGGAGCGCATGAACACCGGCATCACGTCGAGCTTGAAGCTGATGGGCCGTTCCACCTTGGCGTCCTTCACGGTCACCTTGGCAACGACGGCCTTGCCGCTGAATTCGGCTTTCAATTCCGTGGCGCCGTCCGCCAGCGGAAACAGCACGTTCTTTTCGACCTTCGCCAGCGCCGGATTGGCCAGCGCGACTTTGGCCTCGGCCGTAACATCGCGTGTGATGCCGTCGGAATAGAGCGCCTGAACGACGAACGATTGCCGGGCTCGGGCGGTGGTCAGATTCAGGTCCGAAGGAGATATTTCAATGCCGGTCAGGACCGCGCCGGGTGTCTGCGCAGGCAGATTTCCCGCGAGGGTGAGGAGCAGGGCAGTCACGGCGACCATTCGCAGGGCTGGAATCTTCACGCTCATGGGAACACCTCTCCAATCAGAATCGTTGATATTTACTTGCGAGCGTGAATCCGCAAGCGGCCGCTTGCGGATTCACGCTCGCAATCTCATTTCGGCGGTGGCGCCGTTGACGGCACATTACCCGCCTTCATCGTTTTCTCGCGTTCTTCCTGCTCCAGGCGCAATTGTTCCAAGCGCGTCAATCGTTTCATCGCCGGCGGAGCAGGTTGTTGCGGTTGTTGCGCCACTTTAGGCGGCTGCGGTGGCGGTGGTGGCTGATTCGGCTTCGGCGGCAACGGCACATCGATCCGCAATTCCGATGCGCCGACGTTGTGCAGGATCGGCTCGCCGTTCATGGTGATGATAACTTGACAGAATAAGTTGCGATGAATGCCGGCCGGGGCCTGAGCCTCGGTGGTTATCGCGAAGGCGATTTCCTTTGTGTCTTTATTGAACTCCAGGTCGGTGGTCGTGACTTTGACCGGCAGGTTCAGCAGTTTCACCTTTGCTTGACCCGGAAACGGCGTGGCGGCGGTGATTTTGCAAAACAATTGCGTGGACTTGCCCTGTTCCACGGCCCCGCGTTCGATGTTGAACGCCACCATGGGCGGCGCGATTTCCAACGTGAACAGTTGCGAAGAAGTCCACACCGGACCCTTGCCGGCATCAGCCATGGCCAGAAGAGCGGTCTTCCACTTCTTCACGCTTGCCCCGCCATTGGCATTCAGCGGGAATAGAACTTCGTTCTGTCCCTCTGGAATGGTCACAGCCGAGGCCGATCCAACACCCGGAGGATTAAAGAGCGGATAGACGTTAATCGGGGCCTTGAAGCCGGCCTTGCGATCAGCCACCACCTTGATTTGCATGGAACCGTTCTGAACCAGGGGCACCTTGGGTTCGACGACCGTTATCTTGAACGGCGACTCCTCTGTGACTGCAACGGGGCAAAGACTGGCAAAGTGCCGGCAATAGAGCGATTGGCCGGGCGGGCCGTACACCAACGGCACATCGAGCAAGAATCGGCTCGGAATGTTTAGCTTTGGATCGACGTGCCTGGCCGTGATGTCGCAAAGCACGCCGGCAATGGCGGCATCGGGAGCAGCCTCGAAAACGACCGGCACGACATTCAAACCGGCGTTCATGGGCTCCGCGTCAATCTTCACTCCGGCGGGGAGCTTGTCGGCGCCGATGATTAGCTCACCGCCGAAGTCGGCGCGATTGCCGACAATCAACGTGGCAAAGCGATTTCCCTTGGGGACTGCGATGTGTTGCCGTTCCTGCGAGTATTGCACGAACTGCGGCATTGTCGTGGTCACGTTCGGCTTCACCGGTGTGAATTCGATGCGATAGAAATAGTTCGGCCCGCCTTTGCCCAAGTGGTCATATACGCGGATGCAGTATTCGCCGTCTTTCGGCACAGCGAACCGGAAGTAACTGTCCGGCCCGATGGCATCGTCATTCGCGATAATGTCGCCGCCGTTCTGATTGTTTGTGATGTAGGAGAGCACCATTACCGAATCCAGCGCGGAACCGAGACGGCGGGCATAGCAGTGGACGTCGTAAACTTGCCCGGCCTTGGCGGTGAAGCGGAAATAGTCAACGTCGCCCGGTTTGTCGATGACGCCGTTGAAGGCACACGGGAGTTCGCCCTTGGTAGCTTGGGCCACAGTATCGTTCGGTTCCACTTCGAGGACGTTGCCGTATTCCGAAAGTCGAAACGGGATGCCGGAAGGGCAGATTCCGCCAGCGTCTTCGGCAAACAGCGCGAATTTCGGGTCGAATGTTGTGGGCAGCTTGATCTTCTTGCGGATTTCGCCGGCAGGATCACCCAGGAAGCGGACCTCGACTTCCTCGCCCATCTTGCCGCCGGACGGGACCACCGCCAGCGGCCGGGGATGGGTTCCCACGTGCAGCCGATACTGGCAGGCGCCATTACCGCCGTAGGCACTTTCCCGCACCTGAATCACATAAGTGCCATCTGTCGGGGCCAGGATTGAGACGCAGCCATCCTGCCCAAGCAGGGGGGAATCATCGGATGTGGCTAACTCGAAGCGCTTGCTGTCGAGGATTGCGATGTACGGGTCAAACAGCGTGTTGGCGAGGCGCATGCCCTCGATCTCTACCGAAAGGCGCTGGCCCTTCTTCAACTCCACAGCGAAATAATCCACAGCCTCGTTATCGATCACGCCATGGACCGTGACGTTTAGGGGAATCTTTTGCGCCTGGGCAAACTCGTTGTTCGGCTTCTTGGACTCGATCTCCTGGTAGGGGCCGATGAAAAATGTGCGCAACTCCGAGATGCCGCTGGACGTTCGCAAACGCAGGGCGTGCTCACCCAACCGGCAATCTGCGGCGATCTTTACCGTGGCTTTCGCCTGGTTGTCGTTCACAACTTCCAATTTCGTGAACGTAAGCCCTGGGTAATAGAACAGCACTTCCTTGGCATCCGACAAACGTGCGCCGTTGAGGATGAAGACGGCTTCTGTTCCGCGCTGAAAACCGCGCGGCGTGACATTACCCAGAACCGGGGAAGCGGCATGCGCGGATGACGCGGCGGCGGCTAGAGAACCTAGTGACAACAGGAAGAAAACGCGACGATGCATGCCCACTGTGATACCTCCGATCATGCCCGCGATGCCGCAACATGTTCGCGAAACGGCACGAGCCACGAGCGACACGGAACGTCACTGCTCGTGGCTCGTTTTCGCTCGATCCGATCATGCTTTTTCCAGCATGGCCTTGATGACCTTGCCGCTGTCGACGATGCGCTGCGGGCGGTTGCCCGGCGACATCAGTCGCTTGTCGCCGCGAATGCCGAGTTGGTTGTACAGCGTGAACGACAGGTCGTCGATCACCAGCGGGTCGTCTTCGGGTTCGGCGGCAGTCGGGTCCGAGGACCCGTAGACCATGCCCCCTTTGAACCCGCCCCCGGCCAGCACGACGCTGAAGACTTTTGGCCAGTGGTCGCGGCCGGCAGTGGCATTGATCTTGGGCGTGCGGCCAAATTCGCTGGAGATCATCACCACGGTGCTGGCCAGCAGTCCACGCCGATCCAGATCGCGAATCAGCGAGGCGTATGCCTGATCGAATTGCGGCAGTTGCGACAATGTGCCGCCCTTGATGCCCCCGTGCAGGTCCCAGCCGCCGTAGGTGAGCGAGACGAAACGCACGCCGGCTTCGACCAGCCGCCGCGCCAGCAGCAGGCGCTGACCCGCGGCATTGCGGCCATACTCGTCGCGCAGCGCCGGCGTCTCCTTGTTGATGTCAAACGCTTCGCGCGCCTTCTGGGAGCTGATGAGCGCGTATGCCCGTTGATAGAAGGTGTCCATGGCGTCCAAGTTGTCGGACTTTTCCTTCTGGGCGAAATGGTCGTTCACGGCTTCCAGCATGTTCTTGCGGCTGGTGAAGCGCTTATCATCCACTCCAGCAGGAAGGGCCATGTCCTGCACCTGGAAATTGCCGTTGGCGGGGTCCGCCCCCAGGCTGAAAGGCGAGAAAGACGAAGACAGATAACCTGGCCCCGCGAAGTTTGTGGGTTGCGACGGGATGCAAACATACGGCGGCAAGTTATTGCGGGGGCCGAATTCATGCGACACCACGCTGCCGAAGCTGGGGTAAACCAGGACCGGGCTCGGCCGGTAGCCCGTGAACATATTATGGGTGCCGCGTTCGTGGGCGGCTTCACCGTGCGTCATGGACCGGCAGATCGTGATCTTGTCGGCGATCTGGGCCGTCTGTTTCAAGCATTCGTTGATGAAGACGCCGTCGACCTTGGTTTTGATCGAGGTCATTTCACCGCGGTATTCAATGGGAGCGTTTGGCTTCGGGTCCCACGATTCCTGGTGGGCCATGCCGCCCGGCATGAAAATATGGATAACCGATTTCGCCGGTCCTTCCTTGCTGGGGCCGTCGCGGTTCTCATTGTCTGCGCGGGCCGTCAGCCGGAAATACTCGCCGAGCGTCAGGCCCAGGCCGCCAACGATGCCAACCTGCAGAAACGAGCGCCGCGTGGGTTTGTGAAAATGGGAAGGATCGTCCTGCCAGGTGCCACGAATAGTGCCGCTCATGGTTCACGATCTCCTGAAAGGGAGGAAGGAATCACAGGATTGCCGATGATAATTTATTCTTGCCGGTGGAGGGAACCGGCGCATTCCGTTCAACTCAACCGGCTTGGCGGGCTTGCGCAGATCACCGATTAGGGTAGGTCAACCATCGGCGGAAGTCAACAGTTCTGCCTGAAATTCGCTTTGTCCAAGGGGAGAATGACCGGGTTGCAGCGGCATGTCCGCACCAAGGGAAACTGTGTTTGTCGCTCGCGTAAACTTTTCCGAGCCTGCGACAGACGTTAGCAGCAGATCTCCCGCTTGTCGATCATTGGCGCCGGTTTTTTTGAATCGACAGCACTAAGGGGCCTTCCAAATGAACGTACGCCATAACCGTTACGGCGCGACAAACCGGAAACTGGATAAACTCGCGGAGTGGCGGATTTGGGGGAAACTCGCTAAAGGCCGAAAGCGGGGAAGCCGAAATAGAGTAGCAGAACTTCGGACCCAAGCGCTCCTGGGATATAGGGGCCTGGGAGGAGAAGATTATCCGAAGGTTGTGGGAAGGCAGGGGGACTGGACGCTTTTCTCGTGAAGAGTTTCCATCGCCTCAGCCAAGGACCCGCGCCGACACAATCCCCATATGGAGGTTAGACCGTGAATGCTGCGTTTCTCATGCTAACGACGGCCTGGCTGGCGGGTGCCGATCCGGTACCAGCCGCCACGCCGGCTCCGGCGGCTCCGGCCGTCGTTTCGACTGGCTCGTGTTGCGGTAGCTGCGGTGGTTGCGGCAGCACCTGCGGCTCGGTGTGCGACACCGGCTGTGGCTGTGGCGCCGAAGCTGCCCACAAGAAGTCCGTCCTCTCTTGCTTCCGCGTGTTCCACTGCATTCGGCATCGTAATGACAAGGGCGGCTGTGGCTGTGGCGACACCTGCGCTCCGACCTGCGCCCCGACCTGCGCCCCGGCCTGCCCGGCCCCGTGCGCTCCGGTTTGCAAGCCGGTTTGCCCGCCCCCGTGCCCGGCTCCGTGCTGCCAGCCCGCTCCGTGCTGCAAGCCGGCTCCGACTTGCTGCCCGGCTCCGACTTGCTGCCCGGCTCCGACTTGCTGCGACACCTGCGCTCCGGCTTGCGGCTGTGAAGAGCACAAGAAGAAGGGCCTCCTGGCTCGTCTGATGGGCATGTTCCACCGCAAGAAGGGCCATGAAGATGGCTGTGGTTGCGGTGGCTGCGACGCCTGCGCCGCCCCGTGCGGTGGCTGCGGCAGTGGCTGCGGCGGCTGTGGCACAACCGCTCCGGTCGCTCCTCCGGCTACCACCCCCCAGAAGATGCCGACTATCGGTTCCCACAACCCGGTCATCACGCCGGCGAAGATTGGGATCGATACGGAGGGCCCCAAGAACCCTTTTGATTTGGCCCGCCGGTATGAAGGAAAGGCTTCGGCCTCCCTCGATTACAGCAAGCTCACCGGGCAGCTGTTCTTCGTGCATACCGACGGGGGCGTTTGGGTTGTCCGGTATGCCCCGATTTCCAAGGAAGATCGTTACGGCGGGTCGGTCGTTCTGGCTCGCGATCTCAGCATGAACGACTACCAAGATGGCGATCTGGTCAGCGTCGAAGGTGAAGTGATTGCGGACAAGGTGAAGCTCCCACTCGGTGGCGCTCTCTACCGGGCCGCGAAAGTCTCGCTTGTCGAAAAAGGCCAGTGACCCGTAACAGGAAACGGACGTCCCTGAAGGATTCAGCAATCGCCCCTGATCGGTGCAAACCGCTCCGGGGCGATTGTGTTTCCATTTCCGCTTGCGGATTTGCCGGTGTGTAGCCTTCCTCAACATGTTTACGCCGAAAGCTCGAAGATTCGCTCGCAGGCTTGGAGCACTTGTGCAAAAAAGCCCATTGACGGCATCCGTGCCGTCAATGGGCTTGCGCTTTCTTGATTGAAAACTATCCTCGATCAGTCGGCATAGATGCGGGTGGCTTCTTCCTTGGTCACGGGGTCCACCAGCAGGGTGCTGGTGATCCGGCCCTTGAAGATTGCCACGCCAGGAGTAATTCCCTTGCACGTGACCCGGAAGATGGCGTCGGCTCGCGGCGCCAGCTTCGGAATCGATTCAAAGACGATTTCCGAACCGTTCTGCTGGAAGCGGGCCGGCCCTGTGGCGCCCTTGAACTGCATCTTGTCGGGAATGATACAAGTCAATTTGACGTCGGTTTCGGTCTTGGAGCCGGTGTTAGTGATGCGGATTTCGTAGATGGTTTCCGCGCCGACTTCGATCGGGTCTTCCAAATCGACCATTTCCAGGAGGATGGCCGAAAGCCCATCGCCCTTGGTCATGAAGTCGTTGTCCACTTTCAGGCCGCGAGAGGCCTGGGCCGTGGTTTTGAAATGGTGTTCGCCGACGTTGACGCAGAGGGTTTCCATTTTCACTTCGCGCGATTGGCCGGGGCCAACTTCGCCGAGGAACCACTGTATGGTTCGCGTGGAGAAGTCGTGCCGGCCGCCGTTGTCGGCGGTCAGGAACTTGAAGCCCGGCGGGACCACAACGCTGACAGTCGCGTTGGTGGCCGGGGCGTCGCCAGGATTGGTGACGCGGATGGTGTACTGGGCCTTGCGGTCCAGGTAGCGCAGTTTCGGGCCGGCCACGTCGAGGTCCAGGCGCGGCATGATGATGTTGACCGACGCTTTATCGGTCGCCTTAAGGCCGCCTTCTGCCTCGGCAAATGCTTCGCAACGCTGTTCGCCGCCCGCGCCAGCCTTGGTGCCGCAGATGACTTGCACCGAACGGGTTTCGCCGGCAGCGAGGCTGCCGAGATCGTAGTCCACATTCTTGCCGCGGGCGTGCTCCAGGCCGTCGGTCAGACTGGCGTGAATTTTGACCTGATCGGCGGGATGATCGCCGGGATTGCTGACGGTCAGCATGAAGGTGCAGGCATCGCCGACCAGAACGCGTTCGGGGGCGGTTGCCTTGATCATCAGCTTCGGTTCACGCACGCGGATCGTCATGGCCGTGGAGCCGGTGAACGTCACCCAGGCCTGGCAATTGATGTCGCCCTTTCCGCTGCAAACCAGTTTCACCTGCAGGTTACGTTCCTGTTTCGGCAGCAGGTTGCCGATTTCCCACATCAGCACATTGCCTTCTTGAATGGCCTTGGGCTCGGTGGCCACCACGGTGACTCCGTCAGCCAGGCGAACGCGCACGATGACCTGGGAGACGCCCAGGTTGCAGACATTGCGAACCACCAGAGAATAATCGGCGGGCTGGCCGAGTTTGGCAGCCGGCGGCCCGACCCATTCCATGCTGATGGCGGGTTCCTGGCGGCCTTGCGGATTCTCAGGGGTTTGACCCTGTGGAACCCCTCCCATCGGAGCGGATGGGTCCTGCTGATTCAAGGGCTGGGACGGCGTTTCGGGATTGGCCGGCGTGAGCGGCGCGAGCGGCTTTGGCCCGTCGGGAGTCGGTACGGTGACGCCTGGCGGCGTAGGCAGCGTTACAGAAGGCGTCGGCAATGACGGGCCGCCCGGCAACGTGACCGGCGGCGGAGTCGTTTGTTGCGCCGTGTAAGGACTTGGCAACTGTGGTTGCTGCCCCGGCGACTGAGCCCAGACATACCTCGTCAAGCCCACGATGCCGAGTCCCAGCATCGCGAGCAGGGCGACCTTATACAAGCGATTCATTACGTTCCTCCCCACTTCGGACAAGAAAGTTCCTAGCCGCGCCAATATCACGACCCCAAAGGGTCGATGCAAAATTCCCACGTCGGGGCGGGACTATAACGTGCGCCGGGGGAGAATCAAGATCGAAAAAATGAGGACCGATGCGCTCCGCTGCTCATAGCGGCCAACCGAAGTGTCATCGTTTGCAATTCCAGCTTTCATGGCCGTATTTGGTTTGTGCCAGTTCCCCAATTCGCGATAGTTCCGTATCCGTCCATGTCTGCGCCGACAACTGCCAGCCAGTTTGCTGTTCGAAAATCTTTTCCAGCGTTTCCGCCAGAATGTGGGGCGAGATTTCTTTTCCCGATAATTCCTGGATCCCAGACAACACGGGCGTGCTGGGAGATTGGGCCAGGAGAATCGCGCCGTGTTGCAGCAGGGCGCCGCGTTGTTTCCGCTGGGCGCTGCCCGCGATCTTGTGACCGTCCACAAGCAAATCGCCCTCCGTGTGATGCCGGAAACAGAGAACATCGTCGAGTTTTTGCTCCGTGCCACGGGCCACTGGTTTGGCCGCAATTCCAAACGAAGTAATGGCCACGGCAATGATGCCGTGCATTCGGCAAATCCAGGATTGGCCGCGTGACTGCCAGGTTGCCCCGGCCGGCAGACCCAGTGCATAAGTCAATTCTTGGTCATGAACGAGTGTGGCCCCGCCGGAAGTCCGGCGAACATAGGGAAGCGACAGCAAACGTGGATCGGTCGCGCGCACAGATTCCGGCTGGAAATAACCGAGACTGAGCGCCGGCACTTGCCACGTGTAGAAGCGCAACGAAGCAATGCCCGAAACGGCGGCATCCAGCAGCACTTCATCCGCTGCCATATTCGCCGGCCCGGCGCGGCATTCCAACGGCAACAGGCGAACGACTTGACTCATGACGAAGAACCGGTCGCTTGCCACCGGAGTTTCGGTTCCTTGGCGGCCCGTGTTTCATCGGGCCGGCTGATGCCTAAGGTGTATGGCGCTTTTTGCAAAAAGGCGGGGTCTTCCTCGATGATCTGGAGCAGAACGTCGGCAAAGCGGTCCAGCGTTTCCTTGCTCTCGGTCTCCGTGGGTTCGACCATCAAAGCCTCGGGAACCACCAGCGGGAAATATATCGTCGGTGCATGGAAACCAAAATCCAGCAGGCGCTTGGCAATCTCCATGGCGCTGATCTTTTTTTCCTTGCGCAACTGGCGGGCCGAAGCCACGAATTCGTGCATGCAGCGGTCGCCGTGCGGAACTTCGTACTTGTGTTTGATCCGTGCCAGCAGGTAGTTTGCATTCAGCACGGCATTTTCGCTGAGTGCTTTGAGCCCGTCGGGGCCAAGGGTTCGAATGTAGCAATAGCCGCGCACCAGAATCCCGATGTTGCCGCAGAAGGTGCGCACGCGCCCGATGGACTTGGGCCGGTCGTAATCCAGCCGGTAGCGCTCGCCGTCCTTAGCTACTAACGGCACGGGCAGATACGGCGCCAGGTGCTTGCGCACCGCGATCGGACCGGACCCCGGGCCGCCGGCGCCGTGCGGCCCGGTGAAGGTCTTGTGGACGTTGTAATGCTGCATGTCGGCGCCGAAGTCGCCGGGGCGCGTGATTCCGAGAATGGCATTCATGTTCGCCCCGTCGAGATAGACCAATGCGCCTTGCTCATGCAACATTTTGGTAATTGCGGCGATTTGTTTCTCGAATAGCCCCAGCGTGTTGGGATTAGTGATCATGAATACGGCTGTTCGGTCATCGAGCTTGCTTTTCAAATCGTCGAGATCGACCAGGCCCTTGAGATTACTTTTGATCGTGACCGCTTGGAACCCGGCCAATGATGCGCTGGCTGGATTGGTCCCATGAGCGCTGTCGGGAATTAGCACGCGCTTACGCTGTGTTTCCCCCCGATCCCGGAAGTAAGCCGCAGCGACATAGAGTGCAGTCAATTCCCCCTGCGCGCCGGCGGCAGGTTGCAGCGACACGGTATCCAGCCCGGAAATCTCCGCCAGGTAATTCTGCATTTCGAAGAGCAGTTCCAGCATGCCCTGGATGGTCTCTTCTTCTTGCAGAGGGTGAAGATGCGCCATGCCTGGCAGCGCCGACAGCCGCTCGTGCCTCTTCGGGTTGTACTTCATCGTGCAGGAACCGAGCGGATAGAAGTTCGTATCGATCGACATGTTGCGCGTGGACAGGTTGTTGAAATGGCGCATCAGGTCGATTTCGCCGACTTCCGGCAACGGCGGCGGAGAACCGGCGCGAGCCGAAGGCGGCAGCAGTTCTCCCGCAACCGAAACCGGCACGTCACACGCCGGCAAGCGGTGACAGCGCCGCCCGGGCCGGCTCATTTCAAACAGCAGTTCCGTGGATTGTGTGTTGTTCATGGTCAGATCGCGCGAATTGTCCGCAATGGGTTAGCCGCGACTTCCTGCGCTCCGCTGCGCGTCGCGGCAAACCAGAACCAGTTAGCGCTTACTTTCCTCTGGAAGAACTTCCAGTTCATAACCAAGTCCCTGCATGGGCAGAAAGTCACCATACAGGTTCGTCGGCTTGAACCGGTCGCCCTTCACCTGGATTTTCACAGGTTTGGCTTTAGTCACCACGGTGGTGACGGCGGGCGTCGAGATTTCGGCATGAACCGGCCCGTGAGGCGCCACCGTTTGCACCGTGATGTACGCGAATTGCTCGTCTTCGCGCTGGGAATCGAGAATAATGACATATCCAGAGGTCGGCTTCTCCCCCCAGGAAATGACGACCACCTGATGTTTCTGAAAATCAACCAGTTCCGGCAGGCGCGCTTCCAGGCCAGCGGGTTTGATGTGAAACCAGTCCGCGTATTGGCCGATGTCGGTGAAGAGCAACACATCGGGAAGTTTCGGGGTAGTGATCGCAATCTTCGGGTCCCAATTGCCTTGTTGGGTCACGCCCGACGAGTTCCCAGGCAGGATCACGCGCTCTTGCTGGGACAAGTCGTAGGCGATGTACGCAACCACGGTTAGGGCGAAGAGTGCCACGCCAACAATTAGCAGATCGCGAAACATGCCGTTATCTCATCGAGAATCAAGCCAAGATCGCCGCCAATTGATCCACCAGACCGTCTATTTCCTGGCGCGTGCGCTTTTCGGTCACCGCGACCACCAAACCGTCTTGCCACTGTGGGTACCAGCGTCCGAGCGGGAGTCCAGCCAAATAACCTGTTGCGCGCAAATGTCTCAGTAATTCCGGAACATTCCCTTTGATCCGGATGCAGAATTCCTTGAAATAGGGTCGCGAAAACGCGAGCGACACTCCTGGAACCTGGGCCAAGCGCGAAGCCGCATAGTGAGCCTTGCGCAGGCACAATTCCGCGGTCTCTCGCAATCCCTGCGGGCCTAGTGCAGCCAGGTAAACCGCTGCACGCAAAGCAAATAGTCCTTGGTTCGTGCAGATATTGCTGGCGGCTTTTTCTCTGCGGATGTGCTGCTCGCGGGCTTGCAGCGTCAACACCCAGCAGCGCTTTCCGTTGCGATCCACGGTCTGGCCAACCAGACGGCCGGGTATTTGCCGCATGAACTCCTTCCGGCAACTCATGATGCCAAGATACGGCCCGCCATAGCTCATGGGTGTTCCGAGGGTGTGCCCTTCGGCCACGGCAATGTCGGCGCCATAATCACCTGGTCGCTTGAGTAAACCCAGGCTGATCGGATCGAAACTCACGATGAATAATGCTTTGTTCTGGTGGACGAGTTGAGCGAGCGCGTCCACTTCCTCCAGGTGGCCGAAGAAATTGGGGTGCTGCACTACCACGCAAATCGTCTGGTCGTTGACGGCACGCTTCAGATCGTCGGGATTCAGGAACCCTTCGGGCGCCGGCAGCGTTACCAACTCCACTGGAAGGTTGGCCAGATAAGTGGCCAGGACTTGCCGGTACTCCGGATGCACGCTCTCGGCAACCAGCACCTGGCCCTGCCGGTTGTTAATGTTCAGGGCCATGATGACGGCCTCGGCCAGGGCGCTGCCGCCGTCGTAAAGGCTGGCATTGGCCACGTCCATTCCCGTCAGTTGGCAAATGAGCGTTTGATATTCGAAGAATGCTTGTAAGCTCCCCTGGCTGGCCTCGGCCTGGTAGGGAGTGTAAGCCGTGTAGAATTCGCTGCGGCCCGCTACCGCGTCTACGACCGCCGGGATGAAGTGATCGTAACTGCCGCCGCCGAGGAAACAGACGGCATCATTGGCCGAAACATTCCGGCCAGTCAGTTCGCCCATGTGCCGGGTCAGTTCCATTTCCGACATGGCCGGCGGAATCTGCAACGGCCCTTGCAACCGCAGGTCGGCAGGGATGGGCGCGAACAGTTCTTCGACCGAGCCGGCCCCGATGGCCGTAAGCATCTCTTGGCGATCTTCCGGCGTGTTGAGAATGTAAGCCTCGGACAAGGATGCCTCCCGTACTTCAAGATGGACTCGAACCGGCGGACCCCGGCAATGTCGGCAGGATCGTCTGTTGGAACCAAGTCATGAACTCACGGAGAACTTCATTCTCGGTGCGCTGATGGAGTTGTTCAAGATATTGCATCACAATTGCCGGCGTCAGGAACGGGAAAACGCGGCTCGATTCGGCGGCTGCATACTGCCGATTCGGCTGCAAGACAAGGAAGAGCAATTCCCCGTCTTCGTAGCGCCATAGCTCCGGCACGCCCAAAGCCGCGTACAGGCCCTGCCGATCCAGGGAACTGCTGGAAATGTCGATCTCCAAT
>Ga0207110_10051_pt1 | contig 27668 bp, 28 predicted proteins | sample Alteio_BWMinHeat_74_FD_153582 | JGI IMG/M metagenome (GOLD analysis project Ga0207110, IMG submission 153582) | Enriched cells from forest soil in Barre Woods Harvard Forest LTER site, Petersham, Massachusetts, United States -... | ecosystem: Environmental > Terrestrial > Soil > Temperate forest >...
TGAAATCGAAGCGCAATTAAAAACTGCGATCACTGCATTTAAGCAAACATACGCGTTGTGAGGTTGTAATGTCCGGCGCAAAAGAAGTACGTACAAAAATTCGAAGCATCAAAAATACGCAGAAAATTACGCGCGCGATGGAAATGGTCGCGGCAAGTAAAATGCGTAAAGCGCAAGAACGTATGTTTCTGTCTCGCCCCTATGCAACGAAAATCCAGCAAGTCATAGGTCATCTTGCCAAAGCTAACGCCGAATATAAACACCCTTATTTACAAGTTCGCACAGTGAAACGTGCCGGATATATCGTCGTCAGTTCAGATCGTGGATTATGCGGCGGTTTAAATACAAATTTGCTCAAAGCAACCGTTGGCGCGATGCGGACCCTGCATCAGCAAAACATCGAGATAGAACTTTGTTTAATCGGCACGAAAGCCGATGTATTTTTCAAACGTCACGGCGGTAAGGTTGTTGCCTCGGCTACTCATTTAGGCGATTCACCTGCGATGGCCGATTTAATCGGCATCATCAAAATCATGTTAGATCACTATATCGACGGCACATTAGACAATGTATTTCTCGTCTATAACAAGTTTGTGAATACCATGACCCAGAAACCCGAAATCGAACAATTATTACCGCTCGTGCCAACGGAAGAACCTACAGAAACCATGCAGGGGCATTCTTGGGATTATCTGTACGAACCCGATGCACAAGCACTCCTAACATTATTATTAACCCGATATATCGAATCACAAGTGTATCAGGGTGTTGTGGAAAATTTAGCGTGTGAACAAGCCGCGCGTATGGTTGCGATGAAAAGCGCATCCGACAACGCCGGCGATTTGATCGGTGATTTACAATTGATTTATAACAAAGCCCGTCAGGCAGCCATTACGCAGGAGTTGTCTGAAATTGTTGCAGGTGCTGCTGCGGTGTGATTTGGAGAACATTATGACAACGAAAAAAGATCCACGACCAGCGGGTGTGCGTTGGGTAAGTCCTTATATCACCGTACAAGATGCGGGGAAATCGGCTGAGTTTTATAAAAAGGCTTTTGGATTTGAAATTAAAGAATCGATACCGGATGATTCGGGCAAAGTTGTTCATGCAGAACTGCAATACAACGGTGAATTGATTATGTTGGGTTCTGCCGGTGCGTATGGTGGACAAACAAAATCGCCTGCGATGAGCGGCGTATTGTCACCCATGAATTTGTTTATTTATTGCGATGACGTAGATGCATTTTATAAGCATGCAATAGCATGTGGGGCAACATCAAAAGGTGTTCCCGAAGATATGTTCTGGGGCGATCGTATGTGTAAGTTGGTTGATCCAGATGGATATGAATGGGCGTTTGCGACGAATATAGGACCACATAAGTAATATTAACGAGGTAGATCATGGCAGCAGGAAAAATTGTAGAAATCATTGGCGCAGTTGTTGACGTAGAATTTCCCCGCGATGCGGTGCCGAAAGTCTATGACGCATTGCAATTAGAAGGTTTGCCGATTACGTTGGAAGTCCAACAACAATTGGGCGACGGCGTCGTGCGTACCATCGCCATGGGATCTACCGACGGCTTGCGACGTGATATCAAAGTCAAAAATACGGGCGGGCCGATTATGGTACCCGTCGGCAAAAAAACCTTAGGCCGCATTATGGATGTCTTGGGTAATCCCATCGACGAAGCGGGCCCGATAGGCGAAGAACAACGCATGCCGATTCACCGCGAAGCGCCTTCGTTTGCGGACCAAGCGGCGAGTGGTGAATTGCTTGAAACCGGTATTAAAGTTATCGATTTGATTTGCCCCTTTGCGAAGGGCGGTAAAGTCGGTCTGTTCGGTGGTGCCGGTGTAGGCAAAACTGTAAACATGATGGAATTAATCCGTAACATCGCTATTGAACACAGCGGCTATTCCGTATTTGCCGGTGTGGGTGAACGTACTCGCGAAGGTAACGACTTCTATCACGAAATGAAAGATTCAAACGTATTGGATAAAGTATCGTTGGTTTATGGCCAGATGAACGAACCACCGGGTAACCGTTTACGCGTTGCTTTAACCGGCTTAACCATTGCTGAGAATTTTAGAGATGAAGGCCGTGACGTATTGTTGTTTATCGACAACATTTATCGATATACACTGGCTGGAACCGAAGTATCAGCGTTATTAGGCCGTATGCCATCCGCCGTAGGTTACCAGCCTACATTGGCGGCTGAAATGGGTGCGCTACAAGAACGTATTACATCCACCAAAACTGGCTCGATTACCTCTATCCAAGCGGTATATGTACCTGCGGATGACTTGACTGACCCATCACCTGCAACAACATTCGCCCATTTGGACGCAACCGTTGTATTGTCACGACAAATTGCAGAGTTGGGTATTTATCCTGCAATTGACCCGCTGGATTCCACCAGCCGACAATTAGATCCACTCGTGATCGGCCAAGAGCATTACGATGTCGCGCGCGGCGTGCAAAATACGTTACAGCGTTACAAAGAACTCAAAGACATCATTGCCATCTTGGGTATGGATGAATTATCGGAAGAAGATAAATTAGTCGTAACTCGCGCGCGTAAGATACAGCGCTTTTTATCACAGCCGTTCTTCGTTGCGGAAGTCTTCACCGGCTCACCCGGAAAATATGTGTCCTTGAAAGAAACGATTCGGGGCTTCAAAGGCATTATCGCAGGTGAATATGATCATTTGCCCGAACAAGCGTTCTACATGGTCGGTACTATCGATGAGGCTGTTGAACGCGGCAAGAAGTTAGCGGAGAAGGCATAACGCATGAGCACCATTCAGGTCGACATTGTCAGCGCAGAGCGCCAAATTTTCTCAGGCCAAGTTACTATGGTTATAGCGACTGCTGCGCTGGGTGAAATTGGTATCGAGCCACGACATGCGCCCCTGTTAACCTCTCTCAAGCCTGGCCATATTCGCTTAGTATTACCGGATGGCAAAGAAGAACTGTATTACGTATCAGGTGGAATGCTCGAAGTCCAACCCCATATTGTAACCATTTTGGCCGATACCGTAGAACGTGCCGCTGACATTGACGAAGCGGCAGCGCTTGAAGCACAAAGAGCTGCTGAAAAAGCGATGGCAAGTCGTAAAGGTGAATTTGAATATGCAACCGCTGCCGCCGAACTGGCCGAAGCTGCAGCGCGAGTTCAGACGATTAAACAACTACGGAAGAAATTCAAATAGATGATGTCACAAATAATAATAACTAAGGTAGAAAATCATGAAAGAACTCAATCAGTACACACTCAACGCTTCATACCTTCCGCCTGATCCAAAAAAATACGAATCAAAGACCATCTATCTTTATGTGAATCAAGCGGATAAAGGATGGCAGGTGCATCCTTATTACAACGATAAAAAAGAAATACTCGTTAAATTCGGCAGATTAGAGTTGATTGTCGTACATGGAGATACAACCAAGCCAGAAGAAATCTGTTTGGATAATGTCATGGGTACGATGGCGGAGACCAAAATTTATCTCGGTGGTGACTGTCAGAATCCTATGTCTGGATATGGGGATATTCTCGAAGTACTGAGTGGCGTAACAAATAGAAAATTTCTGGATGATGAAAAAGCGTCAATGATGACACTGATTAAGGCATTTCTTTTTATCAAACAACAGGCAGCAATACTCCAAAACCTTGTGTATTCCACGGAGAAAACGGAGACCAAGAAATTTGATGCAATGAGTTTTCAAAAATTCTTAAAGCAACTGTATGAGGACATTTCAACGATAAAAATAAAAGCAGAAAGCATGGGGAAATTGTTTGAGAAATTGGCGACTGCTGCAATCAAGAACAATGAGCCTTTTAGAACGGGTTTTGATATAAAAACTGTATCGGCAATTATAACGAGTGAGTTAGCAACATATGCATCAGCAATGCTAACGACGTTTTTTCAACCAAGACTTATGTCAGATGCCAAGACAGAGTTCCAAGCCTTCGTGTATGCAGGGGGACAATGGGATACTGTGGAATTTGATGAAGTGGGCTTTCAGAAATTTTTAAAGCGATTTTATGATGATCTTTTAACTCTCAAGATTGCAGATATTAAAAAAGCATTTGGGACACTAGCGACCACCGCGATCAACAACGATCTGGGTTTTAAGAAAGGATTTGAACAAAAAACCATCTCCAAAATTATAGAAAATCTTGGGAAAAGTTCTGAAAAAAAAGACAACGAATTAGCAACACTTGTCTTTGAAATGTCGAGAATTTTTTTTAAAAAAGAAATTAAGAAAGAAAATGTGTCTGTGAAGGCGTATGCAAACACTCTCAAAGAATGTATATATGCAAAAGATAAGCTGGATGAAAAAGCATTTGATTCTGCTGGATTGCAGAAATTTTTAAAACAAGTTTATACGGATACTCCGCAAACTAATGCTGAGGCAATTGAAGATTTATTTAAAAATATAGCGATGCAGGCACGCAGCCAGGCAATCATCGAAGGGCTGTCATTTAGAAAAGGATTTGATACTACGGTTTTTGCTAATCTTGTGATGAAATTACGTTCTGAGATAACAGAGTTAGAAAAACCAGTATTTGCAATGCTGCCAGCGCTTTTTGGAGAAAAAAATACGCTGTCTAAAGAAACGCTGTTGCATATTAAACACAATTTTGTTTCAGAAATGACACAACAGCAATCACCGCAACAGAAACAGCATTCTAATAATCTCACGGGCAGTAACAGCAACCTTACCCCTACTAAAAAATGACGGTAAGTGGCATTTAGATCTGGGTTAGACTGGTGCAAGTGAAAATTCGAGTTTTTTTCCTAAGATATGCGACACTTTCACTAACGTACGTAATGTAATAGAGGTGTTTTCTGGATCCAACAAGCGCTCAATTGCGGATCGGCTGGTGCGTAAACGTTTTGCCATGTTGTTTTTGGTGATGTGTTTTTTTTCCATAGCTTGTTCAATTTCGTAAGCAATAACCCGCTTGATGGCAGTTGCTTCCACCTCGTCAAACAACCCTTCTTCTACAAGAAAGCTGTCAAATGTAGAACCTTTGTGTTTATTAGCCATTATGTAAGTCTCTGAAATATTGTCGCCCTCCAATAGTACCATTTTTGGTTATGATTTCAAGATGGATGGGCCATATCTGGTAATGCCAACACTTTTACCTATGAAAAAGTGTAAATGTTTATACTTTTTCATAGGTATTATTGTAATGGATGACATTTATGCCTATACTAGAGCTATGGAAAGACGAATCTCTAGACAATTTAAGCAGTGGAAAACCCAGCCTGGCCGCAAACCTTTATTGGTTATGGGTGCCCGGCAAGTGGGTAAAACCCATGCCCTACGTGCTTTTGGCCAGGCAGAATTTGAAAATACGCTATATCTTAATTTTGAAACCACACCTTCATTAGCGAGATTATTTGCGGATAGCTTAAAGCCCGAGGTGATACTACAAGCGCTTGCGCTTGAACTGGATATAACTATTACCCCTGGCAAAACACTGATTATTTTTGATGAAGTGCAGGAATGTCCCGAAGCGTTGAATAGCTTAAAATACTTTAATGAGTCTGCGCCTGAGTATCATGTTTGTGCAGCAGGCTCGTTATTAGGAGTCAAATTGGCCCATATAAAGGGCTTTCCTGTGGGGCAAGTAGATTTCCTGCATGTGTATCCGCTGAGTTTTCTTGAATTTCTTCAAGCGATAGGCCAAGAAAAACTCAGAGAATATATTGAAGAAATTTCTGTCATTGCACCTTTGCCATCGAATCTCCATGAAAAATTATTGCAGTATTTTAAGCAATATTTATTGATTGGTGGCATGCCAGAAGTGATTGCTAAATATGTACAGACAGAAGATTTACGTCAAATAAGAACCGTGCAGGATGCTATATTGCAGGCATATCAGCTAGATTTTGCTAAACATGCTCCACCCCAGCAGATTATGAAGATAAATCAAATTTGGCAATCATTGCCGACCCAGCTCACCCGAGAAAAGAAAAAATTTAAGTATTCTGCCATACACCAAGGTGGGCGCGCTAAAGAATTCGAAGTGGCGCTGCAATGGTTAATGGAAGCAGGATTAATTTACAAAACAAGCAATATTACGGCGCCTAAATTACCTCTCAAAGCATACGCAGATAATGATTTTTTCAAATTGTATATGGTAGATGTAGGTTTGCTGGGGGCAACGGCTAACCTACCCGCGAAAGCCATTTTATATGGTAATGAGTTATTCCAAGAATTTCATGGTGCGTTGACAGAAAATTATGTTGCACAAGAATTGGCGCGCAATCAATATGATCTTTATTATTGGTCGAGTAAGAATACAGCGGAATTAGATTTTGTTCTGCAACATGAGGATCAGATTTATCCGTTAGAAATTAAATCAGGATATTCCGGCAGGAAAAAAAGCCTTAGTGTGTATGATGAGAAATATCATCCTTCCTTGCTTGTGCGCAGCTCCCCCATGAATTTAAAGCAGGATGGCCGCATACTGAACTGCCCATTATATTTGTTAAGTGAATTGGGGCGTTTGTTACAAACTTACGGAGCGGGATAGCTAGCATGGTGCCAGCCGCCGCCTAAGGCCTGGATGAGTCCCACCGCTGCAGTCATTCGTAGTCCTGCAACATCAGACGCTGCTTTTTCAGCTGTAAACGCCGCAATCTGTGCGGTTATTACATTAGAGTACGCAACTGTTCCTGCTTTATATTGATTCAGCACTAACTTCAAGGCGAGTCGCGCACTGGCGGCGGCTTGGTTTTGTACTACCGCTTGTTCCTGCAGAATACGCAATGCCGCGAGATTATCTTCCACATTTTGAAACGCGGCCAATACGGTTTGGCGATACGTTGCAACACTTGCATCATACGTTGCGCGTGCGCCTGCAGTGGTTGCACTTCGCGCGCCGCCATCAAACAATGTTTCTGCCAGTTGTGCGCCAATGGACCAATTCAATAAAGGCAATGCAAACCACGGTCCCAAATTTTTATTGGGAAGACTGCCTGCGCCAGTGAGCGTGAGTGTGGGGAAGTAAGCGCTGATCGCAACCCCGATTTGTGCGTTGGCTTGCGCCATTGTACGTTCTGCTTGTGCGATATCCGGGCGACGTTCCAACAAGGAAGAGGGTACTTGGAGAGGAATTGCCGGTGGTTTCAGCGTTTGGGGTTGCGGTGTGAATGAAAAAGTCGCGGGCACTTGGCCTGTGAGCACTGCAATAGCATGTTCATATTGCGCACGATTAATTTTGTTATTAATCGCCAATGCTTGTGCAGATTGCAGTTGGCTTTGTGCTTGCACAACATCTGCAAGCCCAGCTACACCGGAAGCATAACGATTTTTAGTTAACGTGAGGGTTTGTTCATACGACCGTACCGTGCGATCGAGTAGATTTTGTGCATTATCTAATGTACGTAATTCAAAATAATATTGCGCCAACGATGCTTGCGACAATAATCGTACAGATGCAAGCTGGGCAGCGCTAGCATCCGCTCCTGCTTGATTCGCTTCCACTGTGCGACGCACGGTTCCCCAGACATCGGGTGCCCAAGCTGCATTGAGTAGTAGTGCGTGCGTTGTTGTAGGTTTGGATGTTACGGTTCCCGCAAATCCTGGGCTATTCACAGAGACTTGTTTTTGACGCATCAGCGTGGCAGCGCCTGTGACCGTAGGAAAGTAACTCGCGCGCGCCAAATCTACCAGGGTTTGTGCTTCGCGATACTGCGCCTCGGCTACTTTTATACTTTGGTTTAACTTCCCCAGTTGATCTTCCAATGCATTTAATTGTGGGTCATTAAAAACTTTCCACCATTCTCCACGATGAACGTGATCTTGCGGCGTTGCGATTTTCCATCCTTTGGGTGCTTCTTTATATTTTGTTTGAACGGGCGCAGAAGGGCGTACATAGTCTGGGCCCACCATGCAGCTGGTGAGGAAAAAACATATTGTAAAAGCAGTCTGAACTCTGATTTTTGTGATTAAATGATTTTCTATGATTAAACGCATTTTATAATCTCGTCATTGAACAGCATTTTATCCTGGATCCCGGCTCGCGCGCCGTATTTATTATCTGAAAATTTTTCAATATCTTCCGCGGCGCTTGGCCGGGAAGACAGTGCTCCATAAAGTTTCTAATCATAGAAAATCACACATCACAAAAATCAGAGTTCAGACAAACTGCTCACGTAATTCATGTACTTTCTCTTTCCCGCGTTCCATTAAAAGATAAATCACAGGCGTAGTATACAAGGTTAACATCTGGCTGACGATCAGTCCGCCAATGATAGCAATCCCCAACGGTTGTCGCAGCTCAGCACCAACCCCCATGCCCAATGCCAAAGGTAATGCGGCTAATAGTGCAGCCATGGTTGTCATCATAATAGGACGGAAACGTAATATAGCAGCTTGGTAAATCGCTTCTTCGGATGATTTTTTTTCAACCCTTTCTGCGTGTAATGCAAAATCAATCATCATAATCGCATTTTTTTTCACGATTCCGATTAATAAAATTATCCCAATTAATGCCATGATACTCAGATCAGTGCCTGTTAACAGCAAGGCGAGTAGGGCGCCTACACCTGCGGAAGGTAAGGTCGATAAAATCGTTAGCGGATGAATCAAGCTCTCGTAGAGCATTCCCAATACAATATAAATCGCCAGCAACGCTGCTAAGATTAAATAAGGCTCATTGGCTACCGATGCTTGAAACGCTTGCGCCGCACCTTGAAACGAACCCGTAATCGTTGCCGGCAAACGCATGGTATTAATTGTTTGTTCCACTGTATTCACAACATCGCCCAATGCAACCCCGGGTAACAAATTAAACGATAACGTTGCAGAGGGTGACTGGCCTTGATGATTAACCGATAACAACGTAGATGAAGACGCAAAACTGGCAAATGCAGACAACGGTACTTGTTTGCCAGAGGGCGCAGTCACATAAATATCTTTCAGTGTGTCGGGTCGTTGCCAATACTGTGGCGCGACTTCCATCACAACATGATATTGATTTTGGGCCGTATACATCGTGGATACCTGACTCTGCCCAAAAGCAGAATAAAGGGTACGATCAATTTGTGCGGACGTAATGCCAAAACGCGCGGCTGTATCTCTATCTACGGTGACATACATCTGTAATCCATGATTACGTTGATCACTATTGATGTCTGCAATACCTGGCAATGTAGCCAGTTTTTTCATGACACGCGGGGCCCAGGTATTTAACGTCCCTAAATTATCTGCAGATAGTGTGTATTGGAATTGTGCATTACCTTGACGACCTCCCACGACTAAATCTTGCGCGGGCTGCATATAAAGCGTTGCGCCGGTGACGACAGCCAATTTGGGGCGCAATCTCTCAATGATTTTATCTGCGGTTATATTGCGTTCACTCAGTGGCTTGAGTGCAATAAATATCGAACCCGTATTTGAACCACCGCCTACGAACCCAACGACATTTTCAATGGCGGGATCTTTGCGAAGAATCTGTACGAATGTAGAAAATTTGTTTTTTAAAGACTGAAATGAAATATTCTGATCGGCTTGTATCTGAGCCATGATACGTCCCGTATCTTGTTGTGGGAAAAAACCTTTGGGAATCACAATAAATAAAAAAATGTTTAGTACGATAGCACCAATCGTTAGCATTAACATAAAGCGTGGATGGCGTAATGCCCACCCTAAACTGGTTTCATAATGGGCGCGTACTTGATGATGAGCCAAGTCTTTGTGATTGACCGTAACAGGTCTCAATAATTGTGCACACATCATCGGTGTGACTGTTAATGAAACGGCGAGCGATACTAATATGGCAATCGACAACGTCATCGCAAATTCAAAAAGCAAACGCCCTACGATGCCTTGCATCATTAAAATCGGAATAAAAACGGCAATCAACGAAAGACTCATAGACAGCACGGTAAATCCCACTTCTTTTGAGCCCTGTAACGCCGCTTGATGTGGTGGCATCCCCGCTTCCAAATGACGTGACGTGTTTTCAAGCACGACAATGGCATCATCCACCACAAAACCTGTTGCTACGATGAGCGCCATCAACGATAAATTATCAAGACTGTAACCTAAGAGATACATCATGCCGAATGTTCCCAACAACGACAGTATCATCGCAATACTGGGAATCAACATAGCGCGAATATTTCTGAGGAACAAATAAATAACCAAAATAACTAATGTAATAGCTATCAACAGCGTAATTTCAACATCATGTAACGCGGCACGAATCGTCGTCGTGCGATCCATCATGACGGCGAGATCTATCGCGGCGGGAACCGATGCTTGCAAGTGAGGTAGCAGTGCACGCACACGATCAACGGTTTTGATCACATTTGCGCCAGGTTGTTTAAACAGCACCAACAAAACAGCCGGTTTGCCATTGGCTAATCCTAAGTTGCGCAAATCTTCCACAGAATCTACAACGTCTCCCACGTCCTTCAATCTAACGGGATTACCGTTGCGATAGGCCACAATAAGTGGACGGTATTCTTCCGCTTTAAATAATTGATCATTCGTTTTAATCTGCGAAACAGTCATCCCTTCTATTAACTGACCTTTGGGACGATGCGCATTTGCAGCAGATAACGTGTTGGCCACATCCGTTAACCCAATCCCATATTTATTGAGTATGGTTGGATTCAACTCAACGCGCACGCCAGGCAAAGAACTTCCACCTACGACTACCTGACCAATGCCGTCAATCTGCGATAACGTTTGTTGCAACACGGTAGAAGCGACATCGTACATTTGACCTGTGGTATACGTATGTGACGTCAACGCAATAATCATAATGGGCGCGTCGGCGGGATTTACTTTACGATAGGTGGGATTGCGCACCAAATTGGCCGGTAACTGCGGCAACGCGGCATTGATTGCCGCCTGCACATCGCGCGCAGCACCATTGATATCGCGATTGAGATCAAACTGCACCACAATCTGCGTTGAGCCCAACGAGCTCGTAGATGTCATCTGCGTTATGCTGGCAATGCGACTCAGTTGTCGTTCCAAAGGTGTTGCGACTGACGTCGCCATCGTCTCTGGACTTCCGCCCGGTATGCCAGCTTGCACGCTGATGGTTGGAAAATCAATTTGAGGCAGGGAGGATACCGGTAACTGATAGAACGCAATCGCACCTGCCAGCGCCAGCCCGATGGCCAGTAAAGTCGTCGCAATAGGGCGGTGAATAAAAAGCGCCGATAGGTTCATGACAGCATATTACAGGACTAGCCCCTGCAGTGGAATTCTGTTTACCCAAATAACTTCTTGCATTAAGTGGACAGTTATACTATATTTATATAGTATAACTGTCCACTTAATGGAGCTAATATGAAGAAATTGGAAGCTATTCAAATTCTTAGAGAATTCGATAAAAAGGGAAAATACGTATTTATCAAACACGACGTAGCGAAACTATTTGTCCATGACAATGCTAAAGCATTGGATGAGGGGCTAAATCGCCTTGTAAAAGCCGGGCTTATTAAACGTGCTTGTCGTGGTATTTACGTAAATGATAATGCGAAATGTTTCGATAGTTACACCATAGAACACATTGCGAAAGCACTGCGGAGAAACGCGTATAACTACATCAGTCTTGAATCGGTATTATCCGAATATGGCGTAATTTCTCAGATTCCTCTTGATCGTCTTACGGTCATGACGACTGGTAGAAAAGGGATTTACAAAACCCTATATGGTGTTATTGAATTCACACATACAAAAAGATCGGCGATCAATATACTGGATCATGTCCAAACGATCACAGGACGACCACTGCGCGTAGCAACGAAAGAGACAGCGTTGAGAGATTTAAAACGTGTCGGCCGTAATCTTCATTTATTACAATCAGGGGGTAGTGACGATGAAAAATTTTGAGGATTTTAACCTATTGGTGGATCGTGCCATGAGTGTTTCTGGTCGTGCGCGTATGCGTCCCGCTATTGCAAAAGAGTTACTACATTATGATATTTTATTTTGTTTAGACAATCACGGATTGCTAGATAACCTAACTTTTCAAGGTGGAACGTCTCTTCGCCTATGTTACGGCGCATCAAGATTTAGCGAAGATTTAGATTTCGTGGGTGGCCGAGATTTTGCTACTGCTAATTTAGTAAAGATGAAACTGTGCCTTGAGAAGTATATTGGCGAAAGATATGGGCTGGAAATTGTCGTCAAAGAACCTAAAGAAATGGCAGCCATGCCAAAATATAAAGATATTAAAGTTGATAAGTGGCAGATCAGTCTTACAACCGCACCTGAAAAAAAAGATATCCCAAAACAAAAAATCAAAATTGAAGTAGCAAATGTACCAGCATATTCACGCGTGCCACAATCTTTGCGACAAAACTATGAATTTTTGCCTGATGGTTATAGTGATACGCTTATCATGACGGAAACACTCGATGAAATTATGGCGGATAAATTAATTTCATTAGTAAGTTGTCAACGCTATGTTAGATATCGTGACATTTGGGATTTACGTTGGCTCAAACAACAGGGTGCAAAGATAAATCCTGAATATATTGTCGCTAAGATCCGCGATTATAAAGAAGAAGACTATTCATCAAATCTACGGAAAATGATAGACCGATTGGATGAGATTGTTCATAGCAAGGAATTTCGAGATGAAATGTCACGTTTTATTCCCACAGATGTTCTTGAGCGTACACTACAAAAGGAAAAATTTATTGATTTTCTTATCAGTGAAAATAAGTCGTTGTTACTGCACGTGGAACAGATAGTTGAGAGTAAATAGAATGATAGTTTCTACGGTGTCGCTGGCTGCTGTGCCCAGAAACGTTGGGTTACTTTCTTGGATAGCCGATCAAAAGCTAAATAAATAACCGGTGTGGTATAGAGCGTCAATAATTGACTGACGGCTAAGCCGCCAATGATGGCAATGCCCAAAGGTTGCCGAAGTTCTGTCCCCATGCCGCCACTTAGCGCCAGTGGCACTGCGCCTAACATCGCGGCCATGGTTGTCATGAGAATCGGTCGGAATCGTAATAAGCAGGCTTCGTAAATGGCTTCGTGTGCAGGTTTATTTTGTAAGCGTTCCAGTTCTAATGCAAAATCGATCATCAGGATCGCATTTTTCATCACAATGCCAATTAATAAAATAATACCGATTAACGCAATGATGCTGAGCGTATGACCGGTGAGTAATAAAGCTAAAAGTGCGCCCATGCCGGCGGAGGGCAGTGTGGATAAAATCGTAATCGGATGAATATAACTTTCGTATAACACGCCTAAGACAATATAAACAACGATAATTGCCGCTAACACCAACCAACCTTCGTTGCTCAATGAATTTTGAAAGACGCGAGCTGCGCCTTCGAAACTGGTTTGTACGTTGGGCGGAATATTTAAATCAAGTTTTGCCTGATCAATGATATTCACGGCTTCGCCTAGCGAAACACCCGGGGCCAAGTTAAATGACAGTGTTGTGGACGGAAATTGATCTTGGCGCGTAATAATCAGCGGTGCGACGCCTTGAGAAATTCGTGTGAACGTACTTAAGGGCACCATGCCGCCGCTGGTGGAATTAAGATAGATTTGTTGCAGCGCATTTGCACCGCCGAGTGGATCGGGTAGTGCTTCAAGCACCACGCGATACTGATTGCGCTGTGTAAACATGATGGATATCTGACGCTGACCAAAGGCGTTGTACAGCGCATCGTCAATCATTTGAGTGGTAATCCCCAATCTGGCGGCGGTATCGCGGTCAATTTCAATGAACGTTTGTAAACCCAGCGTTTGTTGATCACTGACGACGTCTTGTAATTGTTTGAAGCTACGCAATTTATTTACCAATAATTCCGACCACTTTGAGACTTCTTTTTCATCGGCCGCATTGAGGCTGAATTGATATTGCGCACGACTGATCCGATCATCCACGGTCAGATCTTGCACCGGTTGCAAATATAACGTTGCATCTTTTACTTGCGCTAGTTTAGGTTGTAATCGTGCTATCACGTCACTTGCACTTATTTTGCGTTCTGCCAGCGGTTTGAGCGTGATCAATAAGCGACCACTGTTCAAACTGGTATTGTTTCCGTCGACACCGATAAACGATGAAAGATTTGCCACAGCTTTATCTTGCAAGATGATCTTTGCTAACGCTTCTTGGCGTTCAGACATTGCTTTGAATGAAATCGACGGAGGTGCTTCAGAAATGCCTTGAATAACGCCCGTATCTTGGACGGGGAAAAAACCTTTGGGAATAAAAAACAGTAAGATTCCGGTGAGGAGCAATGTGACCGCGGCAACCAGCAACGTCGCCGGTTGACGATTCAAGACCCATTTTAAGGATTTACTGTAGCGATCAATAATGTGCTGCAATATCTCACCCGAACGACGTTCAAATCGACTGAATTCTTTGGGTTCGCGGTGACGTAAAATGCGTGAACACAACATAGGCGTGAGTGTGAGGGAGACAAACGCCGAAATTAAAACGGTTACAGAGACGGTAATGGCAAATTCACGGAATAAACGGCCGATGACATCTTCCATAAATAATAATGGGATGAGTACGGCAATCAATGAAACGGTGAGGGATAAAATCGTGAAACCAATTTGCGATGATCCTTTGAGCGCTGCTTTAAGCGGTGTTTCGCCTTTCTCAATATAGCGCGTGATGTTTTCAATCATCACAATAGCGTCGTCTACGACAAAACCCGTCGCAATAGTTAAGGCCATGAGAGTTAGGTTATTAAGACTAAAGCCTAATAAATGCATCACCCCAAAAGTGCCAATCAACGATAGAGGTACAGCGACGCTGGGAATGACGGTGGCCGAAAAATTCCGCAGAAATAGAAAGATCACCATGACAACCAATGCGACCGATAACATTAGTTCAAATTGCACGGCTTGTACCGATGCACGAATTGTCACTGTACGATCGGTCAGCACGGTCACATCAATCGCGCGCGGTAACGTCGCATGTAATTGCGGCAATAACGCTTTGATGCGATCGGCAACTTCAATGACATTACTGCCAGGTTGACGCTGAATATTCATGATGACGGCAGGTTGCGTGTTCATCCACGCAGCGAGCGTAGCGTTTTCGACAGAATCAGTTACCGTTGCAACATCTGACAAACGTACAGGAGAACCGTTTTTATAGGCAATGATGAGTGGGCGGTAACCTTCGCTCGTTAATAACTGATCATTCGAATTAATGGTGTAGGCTAAGCGTGGGCCATCAAAGCTGCCTTTGGCGGCATTAACATTCGCGGCTACGATCGCGGTGCGTATATCCTCCATGGTTAAACCATAGGAAGCTAAAGCGGTGGGATTCGCTTGAATGCGTACGGCAGGGCGTTGTCCGCCACTGATACTCACCAACCCTACGCCGGATAATTGCGAAATTTTCTGTGCTAAGCGCGTTTCTGCCAGATCTTCGACTTGGGGTAAGGGTAACGTTTTAGAGGTCAGCGCCAACGTAATGATCGGCGTATCCGCTGGATTTACTTTGCTGTAAATGGGGGGCGTTGGTAAATCTGCTGGCAAGTAACCCGAGGCCGCATTAATAGCCGCTTGCACCTCTTGTTCCGCGATATCTAGTGACATCGTAAGATTAAACTGTAAGGTGATCATCGATGCGCCATGCGAACTCGTCGAGGTCATTTGATTCAGTCCCGGCATCTGACCAAACTGTCGTTCCAAGGGCGAGGTGATCGAAGAAGCTGTAACTTCTGGACCTGCGCCTGGGTAAAAAGTAGCGACTTGTATGGTGGGATAATCAACTTGGGGTAGGGAAGAGACAGGTAATAATTGATACGCGAGAATTCCGGTTAATAAAATTGCAAACATCAATAAGGATGTTGCAATGGGCCGTTCGATAAAGGGGCGCGATAGGTTCATTTTGCGAGCGTAACAGCCGCGCCATTGGCGAGTTTATCCGCTCCCTCTGTAACGACGATATATTTCGGCAGGATGTTTCCCGAGAGCACAACCGTTACATCGCCATAGGTTACCCCGGTCACAATAGGTTTCACGCTGACGGTGTTGTTAGTATTCAGCAAATACACAAACGGCCCTTGGCTGCCATATTGAATAGCGGCTGTCGGCACAACGGTGGCATTTTGTAAGGTATCGACTAACAGTTGTATATTGACGAACTGATTTGGGAACAAACGATTATCATCGTTTTGAAATTGCGCTTTGAGTTTTACTGTGCCCGTCGTAGGATCAATTTGATTATCGAGCGTTAACAATGATCCGGTTGCGAGTAATTGTTTTTGATAACGGTTATAGGCTTGTACCGATAATGTCTTTCCCGTTTTAATTTGCTGTTGCACGGCGGGAATATGATCTTCGGGAATCGCAAAAATCGCTGTGATGGGATTGATAGTATTCAGCACGACTAATCCCGTCGTATCCGATGTTTGTACAACGTTACCCTCATCGACCAGTCGTAATCCCACAAAGCCATCAATCGGTGCGGTAATACGACAGTAAGCTAGATTTACCCGCGCGGCGTCTACCAATCCTTCATCTAATTTAACCGTGCCTTCATATTGTTTCACCAAAGCAGCTTGCGTATCAAACACTTGTTTTGCGACAGAATTTTGACGCCACAGAGTTTGGTAACGTTTCAAATCAAGTCGTGCATTGGCCAATAATGCGCGGTCACGGGCCAGTTGTCCTTCGTATTGCGTTAACTGTGCTTGATAAAGTTGCGGATCAATCTCAGCTAATAAATCACCCGCTTTAACTGTCTGACCTTCTCGAAATAATACCTTTAACAAGCGACCATTGACTTGGGTTTTCACGGTGACAGTGTAGGTTGCCGTTACTGAACCTAAGGCAGAAAGATACACAGGTACGTTTTGGCTTTTGACGACAGCGGTTACAACAGGGACAGGTTTATTGGTGTTTTTCTTAGTGTTCGCGCTATTTCCATGGCATTTAAGCAGCAAAAACGCCATAACGCACAGTAACAATACCCAAAAAAGAGGCTTGCGATTACAAAAAAATTTGTATAGTCGGCGCATGCGGGCATTATACCTATGTATAATAGCCAGATGAAACTTAATATTATTATTCTCGCAGCAGGCCGCGGTAAACGTATGAAATCTACTTTGCCGAAGGTCTTGCACCCGTTGGCCGGTCAGCCTCTGTTGGAACGCATTATCCATACTGCACAGAGCTTAAATCCTGCTCATATTTACGTTGTGTATAGTCAACCAGAGGTGCAGAAACAATTGGCACATCTTAACGTTCAATGGATAGAACAAACTGAACAGCTCGGTACCGGTCATGCGGTAGGTCAAGTGTTACCTCATTTAAATTCTGACAGCACTGCATTGATTTTACCTGGCGATACGCCACTGATAACCGCCGCGACACTGCAGAAATTATTAGCCGCGACGCCGAAAAACGGTATTGGAATTATTACGGCAGATCTTTATGACCCGACGGGGTTTGGCCGTATTGTACGGGATGACAAAGGCGATATTTGCGGCATAGTCGAACATGTCGATGCAACACCTGAACAGCTGGAAATTTCTGAAATCAACTCAGCGATTTTTGCAGCCCCTGTTTCACAGCTCAAACAATGGGTTCCCCAGATTAAAAATAATAATGCCCAAAAAGAATATTATCTGCCCAGCATTGTGCCGATGGCGCTTGCAGAGCATTGTTCGGTGAGTTCTATTTTTGCATCATATGAAGAAGTCGGAGGTATCAATGACCGGTCTCAATTGGCGGAGCTAGAACGCTTTTATCAACATGACACTGCACAAAAATTAATGTTATCCGGCGTGACGATACAAGATCCATCACGTTTTGACCTGCGCGGTGAATTGCAGGCTGAACACGATGTGGTGATTGATATTAACGTGATTATAGAAGGCAAAGTATCCATTGGTTCTGGCACGCGCATCGGCGCACACAGCATTATTCGTAATAGTAAAATTGGCAAAAATGTCGACATTCGGCCGCACAGTATCATCGACGGCGCGGATATTGGGAATGATTGTATAGTTGGACCATTTGCAAGAATTCGCCCCGAGACACAGTTATTAACCGGCGTGCATATTGGGAATTTTGTAGAAACCAAAAAAGTGGTGATTGGCAAAGGTAGCAAAGCCAATCATTTAAGCTATTTAGGTGATGCTGAAATTGGTTCAGGTGTAAATATTGGTGCGGGAACGATTACCTGTAATTACGACGGCGTGCACAAACACAAAACAGTTATTGGCGACGGCGCATTTATTGGGTCTAATACGGCTTTAGTTGCACCGGTCACTATCGGAAAAAATACGACAATTGGTGCCGGCTCGACGATTACAAAACCCGTGCCGGACAGTGCGTTAGCCCTTACGCGTAGTGAGCAAAAATTAATTATGAATTGGTCCCAGAAAAAATAGTTCCTCCTGCTCGCCGCATTGCATCTGCTAATTTAGTATCAAATGTGGCGAGTACCGCATCTTTACGCAAAGCTAAATCCAGATAAGTGGCATCATAAGCTGTCAAACTATGTTCTCGTGCAAGAGCCATCACCAAATCTCGACGACTTGCTGTCGGCGCATCGTCAATGATAATCGGTAAGCCTGATAATCGATTGAGATAGTCAATAACTTGCGCTTCAGTGACTACACGGCGACGTTCTCCGACTAACAAGCCGTTAGCCACTTCGGTATGCCAAAGTGGAGGGGCATATGTTTCCCTCTCCGCAATTGCCAACAATGCGCGGTCGGCACATTGCGCCTCATCTGTATTTTGACGTTCAAATAACCATGCTAATGTCATGGAGGCATCCAATACGAGTTTCATCGTCGTCCCTCGGCTATCCACTCAGATATAGTGTCTCCCGGCACACCATGCACTTTCCGTATATTTCGCATAGCTTCTACAGCGGCATGAGTGTCTTGGTAAGCAGCGCTTTCACTCGGGACGAGATCTGCAACCGGGCGTCCGCGCACGGTGATCGTATAACATTGTCCATGTTTTACCTCTTGTAAGAGCTCGGATAATCTGGCTTTGGCATTGAAAGCCCCAATTTCAGCATACATAAATACCCCCTTTGTCAATCTAGTTTGTAACCTAGTTCATTATAGCCTATAATAGTATTATATGCCAGTGTTATTGTTATAATGCTTCTCTGGTATTTTATAGGCTTACAAGAGAGAAAATCCCATGTGTGGAATAGTAGGTGCAATTGCAGAACGTGACATAGTCCCCGTCTTAATTGAGGGGCTGAAACGATTAGAATACCGCGGATACGATTCCGTGGGATTTGCCATCATTGACGATAAACAGACAATACAGCGTCAACGTGCGCCGGGAAAAGTCAGTGCATTTCAGCCTATTTATTCTGGCCATATCGGCATTGCACATACGCGTTGGGCTACGCATGGCGTGCCAAACGAAAAAAATGCACATCCTATTATGTCGGGTAATGGCATCGCTGTGGTACATAACGGTATTATTGAAAATCATGAGCATCTACGCGAAAAATTGGAAAAGCAGGGGTATAAATTTTATTCGGATACGGATACCGAAGTTGTCGCACATTTGTTAGATATAGAGTTTAAAAAAACGGATAATTTTTTAACCGCTGTACAACAAACCGTTAAGCAACTCGAAGGCGCATTTGCACTCGCATTTTTATATCACAATCATATCGATCGCATTATTGGTGTACGCAAAGGCAGTCCGTTGATCATCGGCGAAGGCAAGGGGGAATATTTTCTTGCGTCCGATAATTTAGCGATTGCGCCATCTTGCCATCAGTTTATTGCGTTAGAAGATGGCGACATTGCAGAAATTCGTCGAGATGGATATGACGTTTATGATGCTGCAGGCAAGAAAGTAAAACGACGTCAATTTACTTCTGATCTGAATCATGATGCGATTGACCGTGGAGCCTATCGTCACTTTATGCTCAAAGAAATTATGGAACAACCGCGCGTGATCAGCGAAACGCTGGAAGGCCGTATGGGTCGACACGGTGTGTTTCCTGAAGCCTTTGGTGCAAAAGCCAAGCAAATTTTTGAACAAGTCAAACAAGTCCAAATCGTGGCATGCGGTACAAGTTATCATGCGGGTATGGTTGCACGCTATTGGTTAGAAAGTCTTGCGGGCATTCCGTGTCAGGTCGAAATCGCCAGTGAATTCCGTTACCGTAAGCCTGTTGTACAGCCTAATACGTTATTTGTTACGTTGTCGCAATCAGGTGAAACGGCAGATACATTATCTGCATTACGTATTGCAAAAACCATGGGATATCTTGCAACGTTAGCGATTTGTAATTCACCCGAAAGTTCTCTCGTACGTGATTCTGATCTCGTATTACTAACACGCGCGGGTCGCGAAATAAGTGTTGCCTCGACAAAAGCATTAACCACACAGCTTGTAGCGTTGCTGATGCTAACGGCTGTGTTGGGCAGGCATCATAAACTGGATGCAGAAACCGAAGCCAACATAATTCAAGCGTGCAATTATTTGCCAGGCTGGATTGAACAAGCATTGTTATTAGATCCGGAAATTAAAATTTTAGCCGAATCTTTTATTGCCAAACAGCATGCGCTATTTCTAGGCCGCGGTACGATGTATCCGATAGCTTTGGAAGGCGCGCTGAAACTCAAAGAATTATCGTATATTCACGCCGAAGCCTATCCAGCCGGTGAATTAAAACACGGGCCATTGGCGCTGGTTGATCAACACATGCCGATTATTGCCGTTGCACCTAACGATGAATTATTGGAAAAATTGAAATCCAATCTGCAAGAAGTACGTGCACGTGGCGGTGAGTTAATTGTATTTGCTGACGGTGCCGCGAAATTAAAAAATGGCCCAGGCGTGACCATTATCAACATGCCAACCATCACTCATTCTGTAGTCGCACCCATTGTATATACCATCCCTTTACAGCTTCTGTCTTACCACGTTGCTGTACTCAAGGGTACCGACGTCGATCAACCCCGTAATTTAGCGAAGTCGGTGACGGTGGAATAACCCTGTGAGCTTGACAATACCCAAAAAGGGTACTATCGTACCCAATATGGGTACGATAAAGACTAACCTCAGCAGTGCATTATTTACCAAGGGACAGCAGCGCCTGCTAGGGCTGCTCTTTGGGCATCCTGAGCGCAGTTTCTATGCTAAGGAATTGATTGTTCTGGTAAATTCGGGGTCCGGTGTCGTCCAGCGAGAGTTGGCAAAATTGGTTGCTGCGGGACTGATAACCGTACGGCAGGTCGGTAATCAGAAGCATTATCAAGCCAATTCGGCAACTCCGATTTTTTCTGAGTTACGCGGGATTATCCTCAAAACCTGCGGCCTCGCAGAAATCCTACAGCAAGCACTCGCGCCCGTTACGCAACAAATTCAAACGGCCTTTATTTATGGCTCCATCGCCAAACAACAAGAAACCTCCAAAAGCGACATTGATCTATTGATCATCAGCGATACATTAACTTATCCTGATATTTTCTCCTTATTAGAAACAGCGGAAGCACAACTTGCTCGTAAAATTAATCCTAATATTTACACATCGTTTGATTGGCAACAAAAATGCATTTCGGGAAATGCTTTTGTATCTCGGATATCAACGCAACAAAAAATTTATTTAATAGGCAAAGAAGATGACAAGTTCAAATCTGGATAATCTAGTTAAGATAGGTAACTTAAAAAAAGAAGACATGACCCCAACAGAATTTGTAGGGTTTTTACGTTCTGGAAATGCGCGATTAACGGATGCAAAAAATCTACAGTTATCTTTCGAAAGTCGTTTCGATTTAGCGTACAACGCAGCGCACGTGCTTTCATTGGCAGCATTACGCTGGCATGGATACCGATCTGAAAATCGTTATCTTGTTTTTCAAGTGTTACCAGATACTTTGAGGCTTGGGCCAGAAGTATGGCGAGTGTTAGCCAAATGTCATGAACATCGTAATCTTGCAGAATACGAAGGTCATCTTGAAATTGATGAACAACTATTACGAGACCTGTTAGTCGCAACAGATGTGGTGCTTGCAAAATTAATTCTATTAGATAAATCATGAGAGGAAAGCACATGAAAAAAATAACCACATCAACTCTTGAAATTTTAAAAGCATTCCACCAGGATCGAGAATTGGGATTGGATTGGAAAACATTACGTGATGAGGGACGTTCCAAACTTTCTTTTGTTGAATGGTTACAACAATCACCTTGGCATGGGGTAGAACTTGATATACAGCGAGATAAGATGCTGACCCAATTAGAGGGTGTTATTAAGCCCGATCAATCGGAAAGCTGAGCACATCGGCGATATTATTTGTTTTCGCAGCGATCATAATCAAACGATCTATTCCCAAAGCAATACCTGAACAATTGGGCAAGCCATGAGCTAGTGCAGCAATAAGATGTTCATCATGGGGAACTGCTGGGTAGCCCAATTTTTTCCGTTGTTCTAAATCGTTTAGAAACCGCTGTTTTTGTTCATGCGCATCGGTTAATTCGTAAAAGCCATTGGCGAGTTCCATGCCGTTAATATAAACCTCTACGCGTTCGGCGACGGGTGGATTACCTGGACGGATGCGGGCGAGTGCAGCTTGAGATGCCGGGAAATCATAAATAAATGTATGGGTTAAATTCGGTTCAACATGTTGACTCATGAGTAATTGTAATAATGAATCTCGGTCGTCCGTAAATCCAACAATATCTTTTGCGCGTTTTTTTAGCTCTGATAATTCGGCCGTATGCGGATTAATATCTAAATATTTTTCAAAGGCTTGTTGGTAGGTTAATTTTTCAGCAGGCGGAAAATTTAAGACACATTGTAATAATTCATCGGTTTCACGCATCAGATCTTGTAGATTAAATCCCGGCCGATACCACTCCATCATCGTAAATTCAGGATTATGTTGGCGACCTTGTTCATCATCTCGAAACGCTTTGCAAATTTGATAAATGGGTCCACTGCCGGCAGCTAGTAAGCGCTTCATGGCAAATTCGGGGGACGTCTGAAGATATAAGTTTTTAGTGGTGACTAAGCTGTGCAGATGCGGATCGGTTACTGTTGCCGCGGATAACAGGGGAGTATCGACTTCTAATACGCCTCTATCCGCAAAAAACTGGTGAATGTTAGCCAGTATTTCTGCGCGGAGTTTGAGGTTGGGAAGGGAAGCTGTGGGTTGCCAATTATTCTTTGACACGCGAAACGTATTCCCCAGTACGGGTATCGACTTTGATTAACTCGCCGATTTGGACGAATAAAGGCACTCGCACAACTGCGCCGGTTTCTAAGGTAGCCGGTTTGCCACCACTGCCCGAGGTATCGCCTTTCAGGCCAGGATCAGTTTCGGTAATACGTAGAATCACGTGGTTGGGAGGAGTAACAGCCATAGGCAGATTATCCCAGAGGGTCACGATGCAGATATCCTGCTCTTTGAGCCAAATCTTAGCGTCGCCGACAACATTGGCGTCCGCAGCATATTGTTCAAATGACTCAGGGCACATAAAGTGCCAGGTGGAGCCATCGTTATAGAGATATTGCATTTCAGTATCAACGACGTCTGCGCCTTCCAGGGATTCGCCCGATTTGAATGTACGTTCAATGACGCGGCCATTCTTTAAATTACGCATTTTGACGCGGTTAAAGGCCTGACCTTTGCCGGGTTTGACATACTCATTTTCGAGGATGTTATAGGGATCATTGTCCATCATGACCTTGAGGCCGCCTTTGAATTCGTTTGTTGAGTAGAATGCCATGTATAATGCCCTTTTTAATAAATACTGAAAAAAACATGATAGCTGAACCGATAGATCAAACTCAACCAAAATCCTGGCAAATGTTGCTGGCCCAAGCCGTGACCGATCCGGCGGAATTGCTGCGTTTAGTAGATTTGGATCCCAAACTGGCCCTTCACATCCCCCAGTTCCCCTTACGGGTCCCACGAGACTTTATTAATCGTATGACCAAGGGTGATGTGACTGATCCCTTATTACGGCAAGTATTGCCAATCCAAGCTGAACTTCAAGATGTCCCGGGATTTAGCAGCGACCCTCTAAACGAGCGTGCGGTGAATCCTATCCCCGGATTATTGCATAAATACCATGGTCGGGTGCTGTTAACGCCATCGGGGGTCTGTGGGGTTAATTGTCGCTATTGTTTTCGACGCGAGTTTCCCTATGAAGAGAATAATCCCGGAACTATTGGATGGGAAAAAGCGTTGGATTACATCCAACAAGATCCCACGATCAGTGAAGTAATTTTGAGTGGCGGCGATCCCTTAATTCTGCCCGACAGACGCTTGCAGTTTTTAACACGTCAAATTTCTGCTATTTCTCATATTAAAACGTTACGGATTCATTCCCGCATGCCGATTGTCTTGCCTGAGCGGATTACGCCAGAATTAGTATCTTGTTTAACCGAATCCAAGTTACGTTGTGTTGTAGTGTTGCATACGAATCATGCGCAAGAAATCGATGAAACCGTACACGTTGCGATACAAAAACTCCGACAGGCAAATATTACTGTATTAAATCAATCTGTTTTATTGCGGGGTATTAATGATTCGGTTCAGGCATTAGTGAATCTCAGCGAGCGATTATTTGATATGGGCGTGTTACCGTATTATTTACATTTGTTGGACAGAGTAAAAGGCAGCGCGCATTTTGAAGTCGATGAGCAAAAAGCCAAAGCATTAGTTTTTAAAATGATGGAATTATTGCCGGGATATTTAGTGCCAAAGTTGGTTCGCGAAGAAGCCGGGGCTACCAGTAAAAGTCCGGTGTTATCATGACAACGTATTTGGGTTTCGATTTTGGCATGCGGCGTATTGGCGTTGCGGTTGGCCAAACCGATACCGGCACAGCGCAGCCGTTAGAAACCCTAAGGGTGCGTGATGGCGTTCCGCAATGGGAACAAATTACGCGCATCATTACCGAATGGCAGCCTGCTGGATTAGTTGTAGGCATTCCGCTCAAAATGGATGGGGAAACACAAGAGGTGACACATGCAGCTAAGCGATTTGCGAACCGACTGAAAGCACACTACCATCTTCCTGTCTATCATACCGATGAGCGCTTGACGTCTGTCGAAGCGCGGTCACGTATTTTTGAAGCGACAGGCTACAAGGGCTTGGTTAAAAAGCCCATTGATAGCATGGCCGCGATGATTATTCTAGAAGCTTGGATGCGGGAAAACAGAACTCCCTTGTAACATCACTTCTTCGTGAAGGTCTGCAGAGTTTGAGCATTAGTGGGAGACTGATTCCCATTTTCCTTCGTCTGTGACGTCAAGTGGACGTCAGTTTTTTTTCTTGGTGGAGGGAGCGGTGGAGTTTTTTTATCCGTGGATGTTGTTTGAACGTCTATCGTAGGCTTTCTTAGGGGCAGCGGGGGTTTTTTGCTCTCTCCGGATATCTTAACTTCTTTTGTAGGGGAGTGATCTTGCCCTGTTATGTCTGCTAAAGGAGTGCGCGGCGACTGGATTTTTTCAGATATAGATTCCTGCAACTTTTGTTGTACTTCCTTCTGTTGTTCTTTCGGCAGCGTTTTAAAGGTTGTAACGTCCTTTTTAACTTGTTCCAATGTCTGCTGCATGATTTCGAGACTTTTTTGTTTTTGTTTCTTACTGAGAGCTGATTTAACTAAGTTCTGTCTATTGCTGGTAAGCTTGGTTTTTTCATAGTCCTTTGTGAAGCTTACCCATTCTTTAGGCGATAATAATTTCATAACCCGCACCAGATCTTCCTTGTCTTGTTTATCTTTGATATTGGGTAGATGCGATTTTACAAATTCTTTTCGAGCTTCCAGCTCATCTTGTTTTTTTAGTTCATTTTCCATTTGCTGCATTTCTTCGTCTACTTCTTGTCGCTGAGTTTCGGTTAAAGAGGAGGAGAGTGGCTTAGTCACTATCTGAGTTATTTCTTCATCTTTTTTAGTGATTTCTTGCTGTTCTTTACCCAGCTCTTTTTGTGTTTTTTCCTGCTCTTTTTGGGCCTTTTGTATAATCTTATCGCTCTGCTTTAGCAGTTCTTCTGTTGTAGGTTCTTTTTTGGGTTTTGTCAGCCCTTTGAATAAATTTTTCATTTTCCACCTCTATTTAATAGTTATCAGTCTTTTTATGGCAAAGTTCTTAAGGATAAGGTTAGCATATAAAGGTCGAAAATCAAGTTAAATCACGGGAAAACCATAGACAGAAGCCAAAACGTAGGCTAAAGTATTTATTATGAAAACCAACGCACAGCCCGTTCAACCTGATTCCAAATTGCTTGCTCAAGTTTGCCAGCTTGGGCATTTTTCTACTCGAAAAGCGGCTGTTAATGCGGCACTCTCTGAGTATGTAAAGGTACTTAAGCGGCAACAATTGTTGAGTTTACACGGCAAAATATCTTGGGAAGGCGATCTGAAGCGTTTACGCAAGAGCCGTAATATCAATGCTTCTCGTTGATACCTCTGTTTGGATTGATTTCTTTAATGGACATTCTTCTTCTGAATCCACGCAGCTACAGCTTGCAATAAAAGAAAATATTCCAATAACGTTACCTGGAATGGTATTAACAGAAATATTACTAGGGTTAAAAAGCGACATCGACGCAAAGCGCATCTCTAATCTGTTAGATGTTTTTCAATTATCTCCAGAGTTAAAGCAAAACGATTACATTGCTGCTGCGCATATTTATCGAGTTTGTCGTACGCATGGTGCTACTATTCGATCTACTATTGATTGTCTCATTGCACAGCTATGTCTTCGATATAATTATCAGTTGCTGACAAAAGATAAAGATTTTCATGTGATGGCACAATATTTCCCTTTGCAGATAAAGGAACAGGAATGAAAAAATCAAAGCATACTCATACTATTCGGCCCTTTCGATCAGCGCGAGAAGAAGTTGCTGAAGTCCAGAAAACTGCGCCTCCTGTACCCTCGTTGCAGGAAAGTTCTCACGCCTATCGTATTGCCTTTACCGATCAAGATTTTTTATTGCGCAAAGACTTGCGTCCGATTCGTCTACAACTGGAATTGATGAAACCCGAAGTGGAGTTACATCAAGAACATATTGCGTCGACAATCGTGATTTTTGGCAGTGCGCGCATTCCGGAAAAAACGGAAGCCGAGCAAAAACTGAAAAAAGCGCGTGAAGTTGCGAAACAGAATCCTGATGACCCAGATCTACAACGACGCGTTGCGATTGCCGAAAGTGTGCTTGCCAAAAGTCGTTATTATGACGAAGCACGCGAATTAGCACGCATTGTGTCCAGTCGCTATCAACATATTCAAGAACGCCATTTTGTGATTATCACGGGTGGTGGGCCGGGTATTATGGAAGCTGCAAATCGTGGTGCGCATGATGTTTCGGCTAAAAGTATTGGCTTAAATATTGTCTTACCGATGGAACAAGCACCCAATATCTATATTTCGCCTGAGCTCTGTTTTCGTTTTCACTACTTTGCTGTGCGCAAAATGCATTTCTTGATCCGGGCACGCGCGTTAATTGCCTTTCCGGGCGGGTTTGGTACATTAGATGAAATATTTGAAGCACTAACTTTGTTGCAGAATCAAAAAATCAAACCTATCCCCGTTTTACTATTTGGCGGCCATCAATAGATACAATGCCTACGGTCGTCGTCGCGTCGTTTTTTAAAATCCGCGTGCTTTTTTCCTGGAGCGCTGCATCAGGATTTTCCAATAGTCGCTTCAATGCTGGACTATTGTATTTTTCATCGCA